>Ga0335082_10002603_pt1 | contig 19470 bp, 13 predicted proteins | sample Lox_Sample_41_FD_206718 | JGI IMG/M metagenome (GOLD analysis project Ga0335082, IMG submission 206718) | Soil microbial communities from Loxahatchee National Wildlife Refuge, Florida, United States - Lox_Sample_4.1 | ecosystem: Environmental > Terrestrial > Soil > Wetlands | place: USA...
CGTCCTCCATCTTCAGGCCCCAGTCGGCAACGGGGCCGAGCTTCATGGTGAGGCCGAAGAACGGCAGCATGCGATCGACCTCGACGCGCGACAGCGTGCCGTCATTGCTCTTGATTGAACAGGCCGAGAGCGTGCCGTCGGCACCTTCCAGTGCGGTCACCTGGCCGATCTTGAGATCCATGCCGCCGGCTGCGACCAGCGCGCGCATTTTGTTCACACTGTCGGGTGCGCCGCGGAATTCGTCACGTCGATGCACCAAGGTCAAACGTTTGGCGATTGGCTGCAAATTGAGCGTCCAGTCGAGCGCTGAATCGCCTCCGCCGACGATCAACAGCCGCTTGCCGCGGAACGCATCCATCTTGCGCACCGCGTAGAAAACGGACTTTTCTTCGTAAGGCTCGATACCCTGAATTGGTGGCCGCTTGGGCTGAAATGAGCCGCCGCCGGCGGCGATCACGACGCATTTCGCCTCAAAGGTTTTGCCGGCGTCGGTGCGCAGACGGAAGAGCGGATTCCCGATCTTTTCCAACGTAGTCACCATCTCGTTGAGATGGAAGGTGGGCTTGAACGGCTTGATCTGTTGCATCAGCGCATCGGTCAGACCATGGCCGGTGATGAATGGAATGCCGGGAATATCGTAAATCGGTTTTTCCGGGTAAAGCTCCGCGCATTGGCCGCCCACTTTGTCGAGAATGTCGACAAGGTGGGCCTTGATGTCGAGCAGGCCAAGCTCAAACACCGCAAACAGGCCGACTGGCCCCGCACCAATGATCAGAACATCGGTCTTGATCTGCTCACTCACTTCATAACTCCGGCAATCGCCGGCCCCTGTGTTGTGGTTTCGATTTGATCACGCCGAACGGCGCGCAGGTCGGGACGAAGGATCGTGCGCGAGAAGCAGAAGTTCGTCGAGATTCTGCTGCGGCGTCTTACCGCTGGTCAACAAAATCGCATCCGCCTTGGCGTAGAGCGGCTCGCGGCTCCGCAGGATTGAGATCAGATCCTCCATAGCGCGGGCGCTTTTCGCCATTGGCCGCATGTCACCCTGCGCCATCACGCGCTTCATATAGTCTTCCGGCTCAGCACGCACCCACACCGTGAAGCAGGAGGATAGCAGCAATTCGAGCGTTCCCGGCTCGGTCACAATGCTGCCGCTGGTGGCGATGACGAAATGCTGATGCCGCCGCAACACGTCGTCAAGTGCCTCCCGTTCGGCGCGGCGAAAGGTGTCCTGACCGAACATATCGAAAATTTCACTCAGCGATGCGCCACTTCGGTTTTCGATCTCTCGATCAAGCTCGATGAATGGGACGTTCAGGCGTTCTGCCAACAGACGCCCAAGCGTGGATTTGCCGCTGCCGCGCAGGCCGATCAGCGCGACACGACGGCGGCGCTGTTCATGCGAGGGGTCACTGAAATGCTGCAACAGCAGGTCACGCGCATCGGCTAGCGCCTTCGGCGGCAGCCGTTCGAGGAATTGTGACAGCAGCACCAGATCGAGCGCTGGCTCCGTGCCCTCTTGCACAATCTGGGCGACTGGCACGCCAATGGCGCGAGCGATCCGCCGCAGCAACACGATCGAACAGTTGCCTTTTCCAACCTCGAGCTGGGCCAGATAACGCTCCGATATCCGCGCGTGCAACACCAACGCTTTACGCGTCATGCCGCGCTGGTTGCGCAGCATGCGCACGCGTTCGCCGACCTGCCGCAGATAAGCGTCGGTGTCGCGCCGTTGCGAGGATTTTGCCAGAGCCTTCGCCATAACCTCTTCTGCAATATATTTCCGAAGCACCATGCAGGAGTTAGAATGAAAATGCAATCCTGCCCGACCGCCTCATGCGGTGCAGCCTGCCAAATAGCTAATATCTTAGTGGATACTTGGTGTTTCCGGAATCTACCGGCTCCAGGCTAAGTGGTTGTGAAAGGCCGCCCGGGGTGCTACTGTGGTGCAAAATAATGCATAGGGAGAGGCGCGTGCTCCCGGCGCCGGGTGCATGTCATGCAGACAATCGATTTTAGGACCGATCCCTCGCGCTACCGCCATTGGCGCGTCGAACACGACGGCGACATTGCTTATCTGATCATGGATGTCGATCCCGCCGGCGGTCTATCAGATAGTTATGAGCTTAAGCTCAATTCGTACGATCTCGCTGTCGACATTGAGCTCAACGACGCGATCCAACGCCTGCGCTTCGAGCACCCGGAAGTGCACTGCGTCGTGATCAAGTCCGGCAAGGATAATGTATTTTGCGCCGGTGCCAATATTCGCATGCTCGGCAAGGCGACGCATGGTCATAAAGTGAACTTCTGCAAGTTCACCAACGAGACGCGGCTGGCCATCGAGGACGCCAGCGCGAATTCGGCTCAGACTTATATGTGCGCGGTCAACGGCAGTTGCGCTGGCGGCGGCTACGAGCTGGCGTTGGCTACGGACCACATCATGCTTGTTGATGATCGCCGCTCGACCGTATCTCTGCCGGAGACGCCACTACTTGCCGTGCTGCCCGGTACCGGCGGTCTTACCCGCGTCACCGACAAGCGCAAAGTGCGCCGCGACCGTGCCGATTTCTTCTGCTCGACCGAGGAGGGGTTGCGCGGCACCAAGGCTGTCGATTGGCGGCTGGTCGACGAGGTCGTGCCCCCATCAAAATGGAAGGATGCGGTTGCCGCACGTGCACATGAACTGGCGAAGCGCTCGGATCGTCCGACGTCCGGCGGTATCAAGCTCACTCTTTTGCAGCGGAAAATTGAAGATGGACGCGTTTCTTACTCGCATGTCGATGTCGAGATCGATCGCGCACGTTCGGTAGCGACCATCATCGTGCGTGGGCCTGCGCAGCCGACGCCAGTCTCCATCGATGCCGCGCATGCGCTGGGCGACAAGTTCTGGCCACTCACAATAGCGCGTGAACTTGAAGACGCTATCCTGCATCTGCGCGTCAACGAGCCGACCATCAATGTGGTGCTACTGCGCACCGACGGTAACGCGCAGGCGGTACTCGATCATGACGATTTTCTCGCCAAGTCCAATGGCGATTGGCTCATGCGGGAGATCCGCCACTACCTCAAGCGCGTGTTCAAGCGCATCGACGTCACTGCCAAGACTTTCTTCGCACTGATCGAGCCGGGCTCTTGTTTTGCCGGCACTTTGGCGGAGCTCGCTTTCGTCGCCGACCGCTCACTGATGCTGATCGGCACGCGCGAAGGCGACAATCGCCCGCCCGCCGCGATTACATTGGGTCAGGCCAATTTTGGTTTCTATCCCATGGGCAACGGGCTCACGCGTTTGCAGAGTCGCTTCCTCGGCGAGCCCGAAGCTGTCGAAGGCGCCAAGGAAAAAATAGGCATGCCGTTGCAAGGAGAGGAGGCGACCGAGCTCGGCCTTGTTACTTTCGCCTATGAAGATTTTGACTGGGATGACGAGCTGCGTGTGATGATCGAGGAACGCGCGAGCCACTCACCCGACTCTCTGACCGGAATGGAAGCCAATTTGCGCTTCGCCGGTCCTGAAACGATGGAAACGAAAATCTTCGGCCGCCTGACAGCTTGGCAAAACTGGATCTTCCAGCGCCCGAATTCGGTAGGCGAGCACGGCGCGCTGAAACTTTACGGTAGTGGCGTGAAGGCGACTTTCGACAAGGAAAGGGTGTAGCCATGAATATCCAGCAAGTCGACTACAATGGGCTGATCCCGAACAATGTCGACCTCGGTAGCGATGCGCGCGTCAAGCGCGCACTGGAGAAATGGCATCCAGGCTACATTAATTGGTGGAACGACATGGGGCCGGATGGATTCCAAGAATCGCTAGTCTACCTGCGCACGGCAGTCAGTGTCGATCCGAAAGGTTGGGCCGTCTTCGACTATATCCGCATGCCGGAATACCGGTGGGGCATCCTGTTAGCGCCTGCCGCCGAGGGCCGCACGATTCCGTTTGGTGTGCACAAAGGTGAACCGGCCTGGCAAGAAGTGCCAGGCGAATACCGCGCCATGCTGCGCCGGCTGATCGTTATTCAGGGCGATACGGAGCCGGCCTCGGTCGAACAGCAACGCCATCTCGGCAAGACCGCCCCCTCGCTTTACGACATGCGCAACCTGTTCCAGGTCAATGTCGAGGAAGGTCGCCATTTGTGGGCAATGGTGTATTTGCTCCACAAATATTTCGGCACCGATGGCCGCGATGAAGCCGAAGGCCTTTTGCAGCGACGCTCGGGCGACCCCGATACTCCGCGAATGCTCGGCGCCTTCAACGAGAAGACGCCGGACTGGCTTTCCTTCTTCATGTTCACGTACTTCGTCGACCGTGACGGCAAGATGCAGCTCGAGGCGCAGGCGCAATCCGGCTTCGATCCACTGTCGCGCACGTGCCGGTTCATGTTGACGGAAGAAGCGCATCACATGTTCGTCGGCGAGACCGGTATCGGTCGCACCATACAACGTACTTGCGAAGCGATGGTGCAGGCCGGTATCGACGATCCCTACAACATCGAAGCAGTACGCAAGCTCGGGGTCATCGACCTGCCGACGATCCAGAAAAAACTCAACCTGCACTATTCACTGGCGCTCGACCTGTTCGGCTCGGAGGTGTCGACCAACGCTGCCAACGCTTTCAATTCCGGGCTTAAGGGGCGCTTCCAGGAGCATCGCCTCAAGGACGACCACCAGCTGCAAAGCGACGTCTATCCGGTGCTCAAGCTGATCAACGGCCAGATCAAACGTGTAGATGAGCCGGCGCTCACCGCCCTCAACATGCGGTTACGTGACGATTATACCGCAGATTGCCAGAAGGGCGTCGATCGCTGGAACAAGATCATCGAGGCCACCGGCATCAAGTTCGCACTCACACTGCCGCACGTTGCATTCCACCGCCATATCGGCGAGTTCCGAGACGTCGCGGCGACGCCAACCGGCGAACTGCTTGACAAGGCCGCATGGGAAAAATCCAAGGATGCGTGGCTGCCGTCGACTGCCGATGGCGATTTCATTGCCGGTCTCATGCAGCCGGTAGTCGAACGTGGCAAATTTGCGAGTTGGATCGCGCCCCCTAAGGTCGGCATCGACAACAAGCCAGGCGAATTCGAGTACGTGAAGATCGTATGAGACAGGAAACTTATTGACCAGATGCCTGAAGGTCTTCTTCGCGCAGTTTGAAACGCTGGATTTTACCGGTCGCGGTGCGTGGCAGGTCCTTGCGCAGCTCGATCCATCGCGGGAATTTCCATGGCCCCGCCTTATCCTTCACATGAACCTTAAGTGTCTCCAGTAGTGCATCATCGACTTGAAAGCCGTTCTTGAGGACGATGAAGGCCTTCGGCTTGATCAGCCCGTCGGCGTCTTCCTTGCCGATAACGGCGGCCTCCAGCACCGCTTCGTGTGAGACCAGCGCCGCTTCGACGTCGAACGGTGATACCCACATGCCGCTCACCTTGAACATGTCGTCGGTGCGTCCGCAGTAATAATAGTAGCCCTCGGCATCGCGGCGATACTTGTCGCCGGTGTGCGTCCACTCGCCGGCAAAGGTGCGGCGGCTCTTGGCGCGCTGATTCCAATAGCCCTCTCCGGCGGACGGCCCCCGCACGACAAGTTCGCCAATCTCATCAATTTCGAGTTCGCGCCCGGCTTCGTCGATAATGCGCACTTCGTAGCCTGGGACCGGCTTCCCGCTTGATCCATAGCGGATATCGCCCGGCCGGTTGCTCAGGAAGGTTTGTAGCATTTCGGTCGAGCCGAGCCCGTCGAGCACATCAACGCCAACCGCATCGCGCCAGCGCTCGCCGATATGCGCGGGCAGTGCCTCGCCCGCGGAAACACAAATGCGCAGTCGATCAGAGCCGGCGCCTTTGCATATGCCGTGGTGCGAGAGCAAAGCGGTGTAAAGCGACGGAACGCCATAAAAAATTGTTGGTCGGTGGCGTTTCATGATTTCGAATACCCCTTCCGGCGAGGGGCGATGCGGCCACAGCACGGCGGTAGCACCCACCGACATTGGAAAGGTCATGGCGTTGCCGAGCCCATAGGCGAAAAAGAGCTTTGACGCGGAATGCACAAGGTCGTCCTCGCGGATTCGCAAGATTCCTTGACCAAATAATTTGGCGGTCGCCATCAGATTGGAATGAACGTGCTTGACGCCCTTGGGATCGCCGGTCGAACCCGATGTGTAGAGCCAAAATGCGACGTCATCGGACAGGGTATCCGAAGTAAGAGGCGTTGCATTTGCGCCGGCGATAACGTCCTCGAACAAATGTACGTTGTGGCCAGGAAGGTTGAGGCCGGTATTGCCAACGATAATGACTGTTTTCAGCCGCGGAAGTTTGTCGAGGATCGGCGCGATCGCCTGCAGTAAAGTCGTCGACACGACCAACGTCGTCGCTCGACAATCGGCGAAGATGTAGGAATATTGCGATACGGGCAGGTAGGAGTTGAGAGGGATCGCTACGCTGCCGGTGCGAATCGTGCCCCAGAACGCGACTGGGTAATCAACCGTGTCATTCAAGAGGAGTGCGACGCGATGCTCCTGTTCTATCCCCAATTGGCGCAGGGCATTGGCGAAACGAACGCTGCGGGTCTGCAAATCACCATACGTGAGGGATCGGTCAGGATCTATGAATGCGATTTTCTTGCTCAGGCCGCGCGCCACATTGGCGTCGACAAAATCAGTGACTGCATTGTAGGGGCGCCGCTCGCTGAATTCGTCGGACAAGGCCATCCCCCGTTCCGCCAATCAGCCCTCGAACAACCGTGTCAGCAACCGCCGCGCCACCACGCCGGCGACGCGCCGGCGGTAGTGGCCGGGTGTAAACGTCGTCTTCATCGGCATAATCTGGTCGCGCACGAGCGCATCGAGGCCCTTGAACACACGCTCGTCTAGTGAGCCGCCGCACAGCGCCCGTGTCCCATTCAGGAGAACAGGACGCGGATTGGTGCCGGTGATAGCAACACGGAGATCGGTCAGCTTGTTGCCTTCACGCCTGAGCGCGACAGCAACACCCGCGACCGGATATTCGATCGACCGGCGGATGCGGATCTTGTCGTAGGCCGAACGCAAACCGGGGGTATTCCTCGCGCGCACCGCGGTGACGATCTCGCCCGGTCGCAGCGACAGATAGAACTTGCCGTCGCCCTGTGTCTCTGTGATCGGTACGTCCTGACGTGCAAAGCCAATATAGAGGTTGTCGAGCGGAAGCGTCCGGCGGCCCTGCGGGCCCGCGATATCCACTTCAGTGCCAAGCACCAGCAGAGCGGGAGCAAGATCGCCGCTGAATGTTGCAAAGCAGACACCGCGGCTCTTTGGCGCGACATGGCAAATTGTGCCGGTGGTCTTCAGGCAATGATTATTGGCGTCGCGCCACCATTCGCTCTGATTGTAAAAAATGCAACGCGTGTCGAGACAAAGGTTGCCGCCGACTGTGCCCATGTTGCGATGAGTCGGACCGGCGATATGCGCGGCGGATTGCGCGACGACCGGATACAACTTTGAGACGCCGGGATGTCCGGCGACTTCGCTCAAGCGGACCGAAGCACCTATTTCCAGGCCTTTCTCATCGGCCTTGATCATGTGCAGCTCCTGCACGCGATTCATGTCGATCAGCACCGGCGGCGCGACGATGCCGCGCCTGATATTGACGACGAGATCGGTGCCGCCGCCAAGCGGCTTGCTGTCGGGATGCGCGGCGCGCGCCGCGATGACTTCATCAATCGTTACCGGATTGAGCACGCGAAAATCAGGAAGCGCGTCCATTACGCCTCCCCGTTTTTCTTCGGCGACTTTTCGAGCGTGCGCTTGTGCTTCGCAATCGCCTCGAACACGCGATCGGGAGTTACCGGCAAATCGTTAAAGCGGATGCCGATGGCATCGGCGATGGCATTAGTCAAAGCCGGCAAGAAGGCTGCGAGTGAGCCTTCTCCCGCTTCCTTAGCACCAAAAGGTCCGTGCGGATCATTGCTCTCGACAATGCCGACTTCGATCGGCGGCGAATCCTGGATGGTGGGAACCCGGTAGTCGAGCATGTTGGCGGTGACCATGAGACCCTCGTGGTAGGCAGCCTCTTCGCTCATGGCCTGGCCCATCCCCATCCAGACCGAGCCCTGCACCTGGCCTTCCACCGTGAGGCGGTTGAGCGCCTTGCCGCAGTCGTGGGCAACCCAGACTTTGTCGACGGTGACCACGCCGGTCTCTTCATCGACGCTGACCTCGACGACCTGTGCGGAATAGCTGTAGCCCATGGTGCCGCCGATTGCGGCGCCGCGATATTTCTTTCCCCCGTGCGATTCCGGAATGGTCGAGTAGTTGCCGGTGACCGTGATGGTGCCTGTATCCTTGAGCGCTTCAGTCACGACTTCGTCGAACGTCGCCCCCTTATCCTGCGCGCCGGCGCGATAGACTTCGCCCAGGCATTCGATGTCCTCGGGCCGCGCCTCCAGTTTCCGAGCGGCCGCATTTATAAGGACTGCTTTCAGATTGCGAGCAGCCTCGAGTGCGGCGTTGCCGACCATGAAAGTGACGCGTGAGGAGTAGGAACCATTGTCTTTCGGGACGACCTCACTGTCTCCCGTCACGACGCGCACCCGCGCGAGGTCGAGGCCAAGCACTTCGGCGACGGTTTGGGCGAGAATGGTGGTCGAGCCTTGTCCGATGTCGGCGGCGCCCGAAAGCACAACGATTGAACCGTCGAAATCGAGTTTGATCTTCACAGTCGCATGTGGCTCGCCCGTCCAATTGACGGGCTTTGAGGCACCCGAGATGTAATGCGAGCATGCCATGCCAAGGCCTTTGCCTGTGCCAAGCTTGCCCTTGCGTTTCTTCCAGGCGCTTTCCTTTTCGACCCACTCGAGGCACTCCGGGAGACCATAGGAATTCACCATCAGGTCGTTGTCGGTGAAGGTCGGCGCCTTCAGCAGATTTGCGCGCCGCATGGCGAAGGGATCGAGGCCCAGCTCTGCAGCCATCTGGTCGACGAGGCTTTCAAAGGCAAAACGGATATCGACGGTGCCGTGACCGCGGAAGGCGCCGCAAGGCGGTGTATTCGTGAGTACGCGCTTGCCGAGATATTTCACATTGTGCAGATCGTAGATCGCGTAAAGCATCGAGCCTGAATAGAGAATGGTCACAATGCCGTAGCCGCTGTGCGCGCCGCCGCGCTGGTCGCAGTCACATTCGACCGCGGTAATGCGGCCGTCTTTGCGCATGCCGATTTTGAGCTTGATATCGGTCTCCGGCCGGCCGCGATGGGTAATAAATGTCTCCTCGCGCGTGGTCACGATACGCACCGTGCCGTTGACCTTACGTGCGAGAAGAGCCGCGATCAGTTCGATATTCAAAGTCTCAGTGCGGCAGCCGAAGCCGCCTCCAACATGCGGCTTGATTACGCGGATGCGCGACATCTCCATGTCGAGGATCTGCGACAGCATTAGATGCAGGTAGTAGGGGACTTGTGTTGAGGCGTGCACTGTCATGCGGTCGCGTACCGCATCGTATTCGGCCACCGCGGCGTGCATTTCCATCTGGTTCTGGCAGACCTCGGCGCAGCTATAGGTGCCTTCGCGCACGAGATCGGCTTCGGCAAAGCCTTGCGCGGTCGAGCCGAGTTCGAACAGCACGTCGCGCTCGATATTGCCCGGCTTTTTCTCGTGCAGAAGCGCCGCATCGGGCGCGAGTGCGGTCTTGGCGGTGTAGTAGGCGGGCAACTCGCGCACAGTGAGCTTGATTAGGCGGATCGCCTCGCGCGCTGCGGTATCATCGACGGCGGCAACGGCGGCGACGGGCTCGCCGCGGTAGCGCACCTTGTCGCGTGCCAGCGGATGCTCGCTGCGCGCGACGGGGAGTACACCGAAGGTCTTGTCGCAATCGGCGCCGGTTACGATCGCCATCACACCGGGAACTTTGAGCGCTTCCGATATATCCACCGCAACGATCTCGCCATGCGAATAAGGGCTGCGGTAAATGCGGCCAGCCAGCATGCCAGGCTGTAAAATGTCGGCGGTGTATTTGGCGCGGCCGGAAACTTTCTCCGGCCCATCGATCATTGGCACGTAGGAACCAATATTGTGCGCCGGAACGACTTTGTTCATGGCGGCACTCCTTGCCCATTTAGCACAACGGCAAATTTCACCGCTTCAATGATCTTCACATAACCGGTGCAGCGGCAGATATTGCTGCCGAGCGCTTCCAGGATTTCCGCGTCAGTCGGGTTGGGGTTTTTTCTCAGCAGTCCAGCCGAGGCCATAATGAAGCCGGGCGTGCAATAGCCGCATTGCGAGCCAAGCTTCTCGTGAAAACCGCGCTGTACAGCGGACAATTGTCCGTCCACGCCAAGCGACTCGATGGTGTCTACGCGTTTGCCACTCACGGTCGCCGCCAGCGTGAGGCAAGAGAGTGTTGGCCGATCATCGATCAGCACCGTACAGGCGCCGCATTCGCCGCCATCGCAACCGGTCTTTGTACCGGTAAGGCCGGCCTTTTCGCGTAAATAGTCGAGCAATAGGATATTGTCGGCGACCGCGTCGGCGCGGTCACGGCCGTTGAGCCTGCATTCAAGCAGACGGGCCAAGCGTTTCGTCCCCTCGACCGCGCATTACTGCGCGTGTCGCCGTTATTTTTAACGATTCTCTAATACTAGCGTTACAGCGTGCGAGGCCGAAGGGGTTCTGCAGGCCAATTTCCGGGAATGGGTGGAACGATCAGGTCGGGCCGAATTTTGCGATCACGTCATTTGGAATTGCTGTCGCGCCGATCTTTTCCGGATCGTCCTTGCTGCGGGCCGTCCATACGCGGGTTTCACTGCCATCAACAGCCAATTCGCCGTTAACCGATAGACGGTGTTCAACGTCAAAGCTGGACCGTCGGAACTCGCTGACCCGCGAGGTGCTATCGACGACGTCGCCGAACTTTATCGGTTTGAGGAAATTAGCGCGCACATCCACGAGCGGGACACCCAGAATGCCGAAGGTTCCAGCGAGCTCGTGCGGCTTTACACCAAGCGCGGCCTCAAACAATTGCCAGGAGCTGGAGTCGAAAATTTCGAAGAAACGGCTATTAAAGACGATTCCGGCCGGGTCGCATTGGCCCCACTCGATGGTCAGCTGTCTGCGGAAGGTGAAAGATGTCACGCGATTGCCTCAACCTCATCGAGCCAATGATACTAACCGGCATACGGTCTGCGGTAAATTGTCAGGGGCCGGCGGCCGCACGCTTGCTCTTGCTCTTGCCTTTGCGCTTTCGCTTTGCCCTGCGTGGTTTGCGCCATTCTACCACGTTCTGTGCGAGCAACTCGACTCGTGAAGTGCGGCGGCGGTCCCGCAACGCGTGCCGCGGCGCAATTGGCAGATGCGGCGAGGTATCGAGGTCGACCAGCAACCAGTCGAGATCCTCAGGAGCGACAACCCAGCTGTGTGGCGCATAGCGGGCAAGCGAGAACGGCTTCGAAAACGACAACATCGATTTTTTGCCGCCCGGCAAGCAATACTCGTGCGCATATGTCATCGCGAGTTCGCGTGCGCTCGAGTAGATTGGATCGCGCCAACGCAGGATTGCGTGATTGGTCTTGCTGAGGGCGCCCCACAGCCCTCGTTCACGGAAAAGAGTAATAATGTGGTCCTGGTCGCTTGGCAGGGCGCGGATGTCCATCAGCAACGGCGGTCGTCCATGATAGGCGAGCGCGGCGGCGGCGAAGACGGCACCTTCGGCACAATGCGCCATGCGTGCGGTTAGCACGCTGCGCGGTGACATTGCAGTGTCGCCGTCGAGGCTGAAATTAACCGGCAGCCTGTCCAGGAAATCCTGAATCTTTTGCGGCGTGTCCAGGCGCGTGAACACCCGATGCTCGGCTGGAGTCAACAGCGCATGAAGCCTGCGTTGATAGGCGGTCATCGATGGGCAAACGGTTTGGGAGTGCGCATCATCTTCCGTGTTTTGCATACGTTAATCTGGGATTCGAGCGTTACTCGTGTTCTCCACAACAGGGTGGCGGAGGGAAAATGTTACGCGTGCCGGCAGCCAAAAAGACAAATTTCTTCTTATTTTCTGGCACTTATTGCGGTGCCGTAGAATAGTCTCCTATTTAAGCAGCTCCCGCCCGTGGCATGGGAGCTGTTCGATGACCGATTTTTCTCATGAACACCGCAGCGTCTCCTGCCGCGCTTTCTCGGGCAAGGAGACCGTTCGTCCATGAGCACCACAACTTGGTCCGGTGCAACGCCCCCGCCCTTGCAATATGGCGGTGCTCTTCGCGTCGCCAGGAAATGAGAATGGTAATGTCGCCAATTCCGAAGACCGCGCCTTTCGCTGATGAGGAGATCGATCTCCTCAATCGCGTGGTCGGCACTGCGAGCCCCAATCAGCGGGCGTGGCTTGCCGGGTTCCTGGCAGGTCTCGATGCCGCGGCGGGAGGGGCAGGCGTGGTGCAGCCGGCAGCGGCGGCGCATCCAGCGGAACCTCTGACCATCATCTATGCGAGCGAGTCGGGCAATTCGGAGAAACTGGCCGGCGACATTGCGAAAAGCGCCCGCAAGAGCGGGCTCAAACCAACTATCATCGACATGGCCGATCTCGACCCTGCCGCACTCGCCGGCGTCAAGCGTTTGGTTGTTGTCGCAGCGACCTGGGGCGAGGGTGAACCGCCAGCACGGGCCATCCGCGCCTACAACGAGCTGATGGGTGACGGCGCACCGCGTCTCGACGGCGTCGAATTCGGTGTACTTGCGCTGGGCGACACGGCCTATGCGGAATTCTGTGCCATCGGCAAAAAAATCGACGAGCGGCTTGCTGCACTTGGCGGCAAGCGCATTATCGACCGCGTGGATTGCGATCTCGACTTTGCCGACTCGGCTGCGCGTTGGATCGGCGATGCAGTAAAGACGCTCACACCGCCCAATGCCGGTGGTCGTGTGATCGAAGTGGATTTCGGCGCCAAGCCGGCTGCGTCGCCAGGTGCCGACATCTTTGAGGCCGAGATCAGCGAACACATAAACCTGAACTCCTCGCGTTCGAACAAGGAAACCATCCACCTCGCGCTCTCGTTCGAAGGCACCGCGCCCGCCTATGAGCCTGGCGACTCGCTCGATCTCTATCCCGAGAACGATCCGGCCTATGTTGATGAACTGCTCAAAGCGGCTGGTCTCTCCGGCGATGACAAGTTGCGGTCCGAGCTCATCAAGTTGCGCGATGTGACAACCCTGTCGATCAAAACGGTCGAGACCTATGCCGCCTCCACCGGTCACCAGTATGTCAACACGTTGCTTGCAGAGGGGCACGCAAAGGAGTGGATCGTGGGGCGCCAGCTTATCGATCTGATCGCCACGTTTCCGATTGCACTCGACGCCGAGAAGCTCCGTGCGTTGACGCGGCCGCTGGCGCCACGCGCTTATTCCATCGCTTCATCACGCCGCGATGTCGGAGATGAGGCGCACCTGCTCGTTTCTGCGGTGCGCTATGAAAGTCACGGCCGTGCGCGCAAGGGGGTTGCGTCGAATTACGTGGCTGAGCAGCTCAAGCGGGGCGGCCGCGTTCGTGTGAAACTAAAGCCCAATAAACACTTTTCTTTGCCTGCCGGCGACCGCGACATCATCATGGTTGGCCCCGGTACAGGCGTTGCGCCGTTCCGCGCCTTCGTGCAGGAGCGACGGGCGACGCAGGCGAAGGGCCGCAGCTGGCTGTTCTTCGGCGACCGGACCTTTACCCATGATTTCCTGTACCAGCTCGACTGGCAGGAAGCGCTCAGGGATGGCGCCCTCACGCGCATGGATGTTGCTTTCTCGCGCGACACGCCAGAGAAGGCTTACGTCCAGCACAGGCTTTGGGACCGCCGCGCCGAGTTGATCAATTGGCTCGACGGTGGCGGTTATTTCTACGTGTGCGGTGATGCCAAGGCGATGGCCAAGGACGTTCGCACCGCGCTGGTGCGCGCCTATGTGGATGTGAAAGCACTGTCTCCCGAGGCGGCCGAACAAGCGGTGGTGACATTGGAGCGCGAAAAGCGTTATTTGCAGGACACTTATTGAGCCTGCGTCGCTTCGCGCTGTATCACATCATCCGGGACGAGAGGCCCTCATGACCGACGACGTCTCGCGCAATGAGCGCATCAAGGAAGCGAGCGACTATTTACGCGGCACGCTCACCGACGGGCTACGCGAAGAAATCACCGGCGCGATCATCGAAGACGACGCGCAACTCGTGAAGTTTCATGGCATGTATTTGCAGGACGACCGCGATCTGCGGCCTGAACGTACACGCAAAAAAATGGAGAAGGCCTTTGCCTTCATGATCCGCGTACGCATTCCCGGTGGCGTGCTGACACCGCGGCAATGGCTGGCGCTCGACGAGGTCGCCCGCATCTATGGCAACGGCACGATGCGGCTGACCACGCGGCAGACGGTGCAGCTTCACGGCGTGATCAAATCGAACCTGAAGGCGACACTGAAATCGATTGATGCGGTGTTGCTCAATTCCATCGCGGCCTGTGGCGACATCAACCGCAACGTCATGTGCAACGTGCTTCCAGAGCAGTCGCGGGCGCATGCCGCGGCGATTGAATTGGCCCGAGCGATCTCTGATGACTTGCTACCGCGCACACCGGCTTATCGCGAGATTTGGCTCGATGGCGAGCGTATTGCGGGCGGAGAGGGGGAGGTGGTTGAGCCGATCTACGGCAAAACCTATCTGCCGCGGAAATTCAAGATAGTTGTAGCGGTCCCGCCGTCGAACGACGTCGACATTTTTGCGCACGATCTCGGCTACATCGCGATTGCCGACGTTGACGGCAATCTCGCCGGCTGGAACGTGACCGTCGGTGGCGGCATGGGCATGACTCATGGCGAGCTCGATACCTATCCGCGCACTGCCGACACCCTTGGATTCTGTCAGAACAAAGACGCCGTCAAAATTGCTGAAGCCGTCGTCACAGTGCAGCGTGACTGGGGCGACCGCAAGAATCGCAAGCACGCGCGGCTCAAATATACGATCGAGGATCGAGGTCTTGATAATTTCCGCGCCGAAGTAGAACACCGCGCCGGTGTCAAGCTTGTGCCGCCCAAGCCCTTCACGTTCACATCGACCGGCGACCGTTACGGCTGGAGCGAGGGAATCGACGGGCGTGCCCATCTGACGCTGTTTGTCCAGAACGGACGCGTTCACGATGTCGCAGGCGCTGACCAACAGTCTGCCCTGCGCAAGATTGCGCAAATTCATGATGGTGAATTGCGCATTACGCCGAACCAGAATCTGGTCATAGCAAACGTGTCTATAGATCAACAGGGCGAGATCGAGCGGATCGCGCGCGACGCAGGCCTGCTCGCGCCGTGGTCCGGTCTGCGCCGCAATTCAATGGCTTGTGTTGCACTGCCAACCTGCGGACTCGCTCTTGCCGAGAGCGAACGTTATTTACCGGATTTGCTGACAGCGCTCGACGGGCGGCTCGCGGCTTACGGGCTTTCCGCTGACGATATCGTCATTCGCATGACGGGCTGCCCGAATGGCTGCGCGCGACCCTATCTCGCCGAGATCGGTTTGGTCGGCAAAGGACCAGGAAGATACAATCTCTATCTTGGCGCGGCCTTCGACGGATCGCGAATGAACAAACTATATGCCGAGGACCTCGATCACGCCGGGATCGTCGCGTCTCTCGATCCAGTGTTCGCGGCTTACGCAACGGAACGTCAAAAAGGCGAGCGGTTCGGTGCCTTCACCGTCCGTGCCGGCTTCGTTGCCGCCACGGGCAATGGCGCCGATTTTCATGCGAACACTGGCGACCGGCGGCAACAGGTGACACGCTAGTTGCGTGCTTCGGAAAAATCAGCCTGCCTAAAATTTCGCCGGATGCTGCCTCCACGCGCAGTACCGTTTTGTTCCCCCCAAGGTTGGAAGAAAATAGTTCAGCAATATCAATCGCCTCCCCTGTGGCACAATCTTTGCTGCTCTGCAGCAAGACAACTGCTGCGGCTTATCCAGAACGCGCACAACTTTCGGCAGCCGCCAAAAAGAGGGAGTCGAAAGATGGATTATGTGAAGCCGGCGGATGTTGCCGCCGCAATGGTGGACACCGGCCGCCGCAAGCTTGGGCTGTCGCCTGCAGATCTGCTCATCCGAGGCGCGCTGGCCGGAAGCGTCCTTGCTGCAGCCACCAGTTTGGCACTGACGGGCATAGTGCAAACCGGTCAGCCGCTGGTTGGCGCGCTGATCTTTCCGGTCGGCCTCATCCTCATTGTGCTTCTTGGTCTCGATCTGGTCACCGGGAGTTTTGGCCTGCTACCGCTGCCTTGGCTTGAACGAGATGCCAGCAGCAGCACCATGCTGGCCAATTGGAGCTTCGTGTTCATTGGCAATCTGATCGGGAGCGTTGCCTATGGTGGTTTGCTCGCAATCGCGCTCACCAATTTTGGCACGGCCGCGCCGGCGGGTGTTGCGGCAAAAATCATCGCTGTCGCCGAAGCGAAGACCGTCGGCTACGCGGCAATCGGCTACGCCGGTCTGATCACGGTCTTCGTAAAAGCAGTGCTGTGCAACTGGATGGTTTGCCTCGCAATTGTTGCGGCCATGACCACGAATTCGACCATTGGCAAGATCGCGACGGCTTACATGCCGGTGTTCATCTTCTTCGCCCAGGGATTCGAACACTCAGTGGTGAATATGTTCATCATCCCGACCGGCATGATGATGGGAGCCAAGGTTACTGTGGCCGATTGGTGGATCTGGAATCAGATTCCCGTCACGCTCGGCAATTTGGTCGGCGGCTCTGTCTTCACGGGGCTTGCGATCTATATGACGCACAAGCCCCGTTCGACAGCGCCCGCGCCATTGAGGGCACCGACGCAGGTTCCGGCGGAATGAGCGATACCACAGATGCCAAACTGACCACTGAAGCGCATGCTGGCGATTTCGAGCCCGAACAGAAGCGATATCTGGAAGGGTTTGTCGCCGGCTTGCAGATTGCCAAGGCGGCAAAGACCGTCGCTGGCGCAGCGACGACACCTGGGGGCGCTGCTGCTCCATCTGTCGCCGAAGCGGTTGGTCCGGATGCCGCTGCACTCAAAGCGCAAAACCGAGTGTTGGCTTCAGGCGGAAAACTTTCCGATCCCGAGAAATTCAAACGCGAAGAACATCCATTCGACAGCTATGAACGGTTGAAGACGCACGCCGCGAAAGGCGAATTTCCAAAGCCGCCGGACAATTTCCGGTGGCGCTTTTTTGGCCTGTTTTATGTTGCGCCCAACCAGAATGCCTATATGTGCCGGCTGCGTCTGCCGAACGGTATTCTCAAGGCAGCGCAGTTCGCGGGTGTGGCTGATCTCGCCGAGCGTTTCGGCGGTGGCTATGCGCACGTCACGACCCGCGCCAATCTGCAAATCCGCGAAATTCAAGCGGCCAACGCGGTCGCGATGATTGAGGCGATCCAGGATCTCGGCCTCTGCTCGCGCGGCTCCGGCGCCGACAATATTCGAAATGTCACCGGGACCCCCACCGCAGGTATCGATCCGCAGGAGCTGATTGATACCCGGCCTTATGCCCGGGAATGGCATTTCCACATCCTTAATGATCGCTCGCTTTATGGGCTGCCGCGCAAATTCAATGTCGCATTCGATGGCGCGGGCACCATTCCGGTACTGGAGGATACCAACGATATCGGCTTCCAGGCTGTCGCAGTTAAAGACAGGGTCGGGATTGATGCCGGTATCTGGTTTCGCCTCTGTCTCGGCGGTCTGACCGGCCACAAGGATTTTGCCCGCGATACCGGCGTCATCGTGAAACCAGCCGATGCCTGTAAAGTTGCTGACGCGGTGGTGCGCGTGTTTATCGACCACGGCAACCGGACCGACCGGACCAAGGCACGCCTGAAATATGTCCTCGACGTCATGGGCGCGGACAAGTTTCTCGGTCTCGTCGAAGAGAAGCTCGGTCGCAAGCTCGACCGCGCGGTGCCGGGTGCGGTAGCGGTGCGCCCGGCGTTCGACCGGACAGCGCATATCGGCGTTCACCCACAGAAGCAGGAGGGGTTGCATTGGATCGGTGTTGTCGTACCGGTTGGCTACCTGAACGTTGCGCAAATACGCGGCCTTGCCGACATCGCGCGCGAAATGGGCGACGGCGACATTCGACTCACGGTTTGGCAAAACCTGCTGATCTCGGGCATTTCGTCGAAAAATTTGAAGGCGGCGCAAGCAACGATCGAGAACCTCGGCCTTGCGATCGAAGCCAATGCAATCCGCTCGGGGCTCGTCGCGTGCACCGGTAACACAGGGTGCAAGTTTGCGGCTTCCGACACGAAGCGTCATGCCGAGGAGATTGCGCGCTGGTGCGAGACGCGGGTTTCGCTCGATACGCCGGTCAACATTCACCTCACTGGCTGCCATCACTCATGTGCTCAGCACTTTGTCAGCGAAATCGGGCTCCTCGCCTGCAAAGTGCAGGAGGGTCCGGACGGCGATGCCCTTGAGGGCTACCACGTATTGGTCGGGGGTGGTTTTGGACCGCAAGCGGCGCTCGGCCGAGAGCTTTATCGTGACGTCAAGGCGGAACATGCGCCGCAAACGATCGAGCGGATTCTGAAAGCTTACCTTAAGAATCGCGCCGCGCGCGAAGAGAGCTTCATTGCGTTTGCTCGCCGCCATGAAATCGATGCGCTCAAGGCTATGGCGGAACAGGAGAACCCATGAGCGTCACGCAGCGGCCGCCAATCCCGTCATTCATTCCAGAATCTGCGCCTTTCTCGGTCGAGCAGCGCACCTGGCTCAATGGGCTATTTGCCGGGCTATTCGGTCTGGAAGAGGGCGCGATGCCGCTTTCGAGTTCGGAAGTCGCCAGGCTTTTGCCCGGCTTCATCGATGTAGGTGCGGCATCCCTCGCCGAGATCGACGACGGCGCGCCATGGCACGACCCGGCTATGATGCTGCCGGACCGCATGAAGCTCGCCGAGGGCAAGCCGTTGCGGCGCCGGATGATGGCGGCGATGGCGCAGCAGGATTGCGGGCAATGCGGCTACAATTGTCATGAATATTCGGAAGCACTTTTTTCCAAAAAAGAAGAGCGCCTGAACCTGTGCGTACCAGGCGGTAAAGATACCGCCCGCATTCTTAAACAACTTTATGCGGAAATTGGGCAAGCGCCTGCTGTAGCGAAAACCGGTTCTGCACTTGTTGCCGAAAAGCTTGAACTGCCACGATCGATGCGGGGCCGTTCCCGGGACAATCCGGCCTATGCGACGTTCCTGTCACGTCGGCGACTGAACAAGCCGGGGTCACAGAAGGAGACCTGGCACATCGAATTCGACCTTGCCGAAACCGGCCTTGACTATGACGTCGGTGACTCATTCGGAATCTTTCCTGCCAATGAGTCGACGCTGGTCGATGCTGTGATCGCGGCGCTCGATGCACCTCCCGATTTTCCGATCGGCGGCCGCAGTCTGCGCGAGGTGCTCACCGATGGCGTATCGCTATCGCCCGCGCCGGACATGCTGTTTCAGCTCATGTCCTATCTCACGGGTGGCG
>Ga0335082_10002604_pt1 | contig 19469 bp, 16 predicted proteins | sample Lox_Sample_41_FD_206718 | JGI IMG/M metagenome (GOLD analysis project Ga0335082, IMG submission 206718) | Soil microbial communities from Loxahatchee National Wildlife Refuge, Florida, United States - Lox_Sample_4.1 | ecosystem: Environmental > Terrestrial > Soil > Wetlands | place: USA...
GTTGGCGGCGTCGTCGCCGTAGTAGCCGCGGCTGCAGAGCGGTCCCTTGCAGCCGGGTTGTCCCCGGCCCGACGCCGTCACGTCGCGCGCTTCGTCGTCGAAGAGCCGGACCTGCATCGAGTCGATCACGCGCCCCGCGCTGCGAAGCCGCACGTCGCGCGAGTCGCGCAAGGTGGTGCGCGAGAGCGCGCCCGTCTCGTTCGAGCCGTAGAACTGGAGCACGCGCGCGCCGGTGCGCTCCTCGAACGCCGCGGCGCGCGCGTACGGGACGGCCTCGCCGCCCGTGAAGAGGACGCGCAGGCTGCGGAGGTCGGCGCGCGGAAGCTCCGGCGACTCGAGCATCAGGATGAACTGCGTGCTGACGGCGGCGAGCACGCTCACGCGATGCGCGTCGATCTCCCGCACGAGCTCGTCGGCGTCGAAGCGCGGCAGCAGCACGCACGGCGCGCCGAGGAGCGTCGGCGTCACGTGCGCGGTCCAGATGCCGAAGCCGAAGGGCGCCGGCAGCGCGGACAGGAAGACGTCGCTCGGCGAGAGATCGGCGGCCTCGACCGCGAGCTCGTGGAACGCGAACCAGCGGCGTTGGTCGTGCATCACGCACTTCGGCAGCCCGGTCGTGCCGGAGGTCGAGTTCAGCAGGAAGAGCTCGTCGGGCTCGCGCGGCTTCGGCGCGCTCGGCGTGGTCGCGGCCGGCTCCGCGCCTGCGCGCGAGACGCACGACGCGTCGAGCAGCTCGCCCTCCACCACGAAGTGGTGCTCGAGCGGGACGCCGTCCGCGCGAAGTCGGCCGGCGAGCGTGCGCAGGTCGTGCTCGCGGTGGATCGCTGGCGAGATCAGCGCGCGCGCCTGCGTGAGCATCAACAGGTGTCGGATCTCGGCTGCCCCGGCGCGCGGGCCGATGCCGACCGCCACGAGGCCCGCCTTCTCGGCGGCGACGTACGCGAGGTGAACGCCCGGCCCGTCGGGCAGCAGCACGCCGACCCGATCGCCCGAGCGAAGGCCCGCGCGCGCGAGCCGCTCGGCCACGCGGTCGGAGCCCTCGGCGTAGCCGCTCCATGTGAGTCGCGCGCCGCCTGCCGCGAAGGCGATGCGCTCCGGCGTGCGGCGTGCGTGGCGATCGATGACGCGTGCCAGCGACTCCACGCGGCTCTCCGGATGACCGCGTCGATCGGGACGGCGGGTCGCCTATGATGGCGCTTCGCGTTCGCCCGAGCGAGGAATCGTCCATGCCCAGCGTCGAGACGCCGCACGGAAGGCTCGAAGGCGCGCGCTCCGAGCGCGAGCCGATCGCCCGCTTCTTCGGCATCCCGTACACGGCGCCGCCGGTCGGCGCGCTGCGCCTGCGTCCGCCGCAGCCGCCGACGCCCTGGCGCGGCACGCGCGACGCGACGCGCTTCGGCGCCGCGCAGCCGCAGCGCGAGGACCCGCTCGCGGGCGGGCTCGGTCTCCTCCACGGCGCGCGCTGCGACGAGGACTGCCTCACCTTGAACGTCTTCACGCCGGCCTGCGACGCGGCCGCGCGTCCGGTGCTCGTCTGGATGCACGGCGGCGCCTTCATCGGAGGCACCGCGTGCGTGCCTCTCTACGACGCGAGCCGGCTCGCGGCGCGCGGCGACGTCGTCGTGGTGACGCTCAACTACCGCGTCGGCGCGCTCGGCTGGAGCTTTCCCGACGGGCCGCACGCGGAGGAGGTCGCGAATCTCGGTCTCCAGGACCAGATCGCGGCGCTCCGCTGGGTGCGCGACACGATCGTGTGCTTCGGCGGTGACCCCGCGCGCGTGACGGTCGTCGGCGAGTCGGCCGGCGCCGGCAGCATCCTCTCGCTCGCGGGCATGCCGGCGGCGCGCGGGCTCTTCCACGGCGCGGTCGTGCAGAGCGGCGCACCGCGTGGCGTGCTCGAGCCGGCCGAGGCGTCGGCGCGCACGCACGCCGTGCTGGCGAAGCTCGGAGCGCCCGAGGGCGGCATCGAGGCGCTGCGCGACGCGCCGCTCGCTGCGCTGCTCGAAGCGCAGTCCGCTTGCGCGGCCGCGGGCCCTCATCGCACCGGCATGTTCTACGCGCCCGTGCACGACCGGCGGGCGCTTCGCGACTCTCCCTCCCACGCGTTCGCGACCGGCTTCGCCGCGGAGCTGCCGCTGCTGATCGGCACCACGCGCGACGAGATGCGTCTCTACGCGTCGGGCCAGCCCGACTCCGAGGCCGGGGTCGCGCGCATCGTGGCGCCGCAGCTCGACTGGCTCGGCGAGGCGCAGCGCAAGGCCGCGTGCCGCGAGCTCTACGAGGCGCACCGCGCGGCGCGCAGCGAGCGCGGCGAGCCGTGCGCCCCGAGCGACGTCTACCTGGCGATCCAGACGGAGCTGTCGCTACGCCATCCCGCGATCCGGATCGCCGAGGCGCGCGAGGCAACGCGTAACACCTGGATGTACCAGTTCACCTGGCGCTCCCCGCTGCGCGGCGGACTCCACGGCGCCTGTCACGCGCTCGATCTGCCGTTCACCTTCGGGAACCTCGACGCGCCGGGCATGGCCGAGTTCGCGGGCGGGGGCGAGGCGGCCCTGCGCCTCGCGGCTCGCATGATGGACGCCTGGTGCTCGTTTGCGCGCCACGGCGATCCCGCGCACGACGGGATCGGGAGCTGGCCCGCCTACGAGCGGTCGCGCCGCGCGACGTTCGAGCTCGGCGCCCGCTGCGGCGTACGGGATGCGCCCCAGGAAGCCGAGCGGCGCGCGCTCGAACGCCTCGGCTTCGCGTAGCTAGGCGTCGCTCCCCCGGAGTCGCACGAGCCGCGGGTCGAACCGGAACGGCACCGCGGCCGACACCTCGATGTGAGCGAAGTCGGGGTGCGCCGGGTCGATCAGGAAGTTGTGCTCCGTCGGAACGACGGCCGAGGGCACCGCGAGCACGGCATGGCGTCCCGTGCGCAGCCAACGCGAGCCGACCAGCCGGCTCGCGTCCTTCGGCGGCTGCGTGTTCCACTCGCGCGGCAGGCGCTGGCAGCGGGTCAGCGAGACGGTCGCGGGGATGCGCGCTGCGACACAGACGAAGCGCTTGTGCCGCACGTCTTCGTCGAGGTGGACGAGCAGCTCGAGCGCTGCGAGCGGCAAGGAGCCCGACGAGTAGACCACGGCATGTCCCGGCTCGCTCCAGCGACCGCCCTCCTGCATCGAGTCCTCGCCGGTGAACGCGCGCTCCGCGTCGACCGACTCGACGATGCGATAGACCATCAGCGCCGGCGCGCGCGGGGAAGTCGTGACCCGCTCGACATCACGGCGACGTTCGCGAAGCAGCCTCATCGCGGGTGGATCGAAGTGCAACACGCGTGCCGCACGACTCTCCCCGCGTCGAATCGCAGAGAGGTTCGAGTCTGCGCGCGCGAGCGCGAGCATTTGTAGAAACCGAGCGCTTCGATGGTGTGCGGTCGCACCACCGCGCGGCACGCCGTTTGCTCCGCAGGCGCCAGAGGAGCTCGTGCGCTTCGCGCGTCGCGCGGAGGACGTCGGCTTCGACTTCGCGCTGATCTCCGATCACTAGCGCCCGTGGACGTCGCGGCAGGGACAGAGTCCCTTCGTGTGGAGCTTGCTCGGGGCGATCGCACAGGAGACGCGGAGCCTACAGGTCGGGACGGGCGTCACGCAGGCGACGCGGAGGAATCCGAATCAGAAAATGGCCTTCTCGTCGCGCAGCGCCGCGATCTCGGACGCCGAGAACCCCCAGTCGCCGAGAACCGCGTCGGTGTCGGCTCCCGGAGCCGAGGCGGGGCGCTGGATCGCGGCCGGCGTCCGGCTGAAGCGCGGCGCCGGAGCCGGCTGCGCGACGCCCGCGACCTCGACGAAGACGCCGCGGGCGCGGTTGGCCGGGTGCTCGCGCGCCTCCGCCATGGTCAGCACCGGCGCGAAGCAGGCGTCGCTGCCCTCGAGCACCGCGCACCATTCGTCGCGCGTGCGCGTGCGGAACACCGCCGCGAGTCGCTCGCGCAGGCGCGGCCACTGCGCGCGGTCGAGCTGCCCGGGCAGGTTCTCCGACGCGAGCCCGATCCGCTCGAGCAGCTTCGCGTAGAACTGGGGCTCGATCGCGCCGACCGCGACGTACTTCCCGTCGGAGGTCTCGTACGCGTCGTAGTAGGGGGCACCGCTGTCGAGCAGGTTCGTCCCCGCGACGTCGCTCCAGAATCCCGACTGCTGCGCCGCGTGGAAGACCGTCATCAGCGCGGCCGCTCCGTCGACCATGGCCGCGTCGACCACCTGGCCCCAGCCGGACCGCACGCGCTCGAGCAGGGCGCAGACCATCCCGAACGCGAGCAGCAGGCCGCCGCCGCCGAAGTCGCCCACGAGGTTCAGCGGCGGCGTCGGCGGCTGGCCCGCGCGCCCCATGTGCGCGAGCACGCCCGCGAGCGCGATGTAGTTGATGTCGTGGCCCGCCGCCTGCGCGAGCGGGCCCTCCTGCCCGAATCCCGTCATGCGGCCGTAGACGAGCCGCGGATTCCGGGCGAGACACACGTCGGGACCGAGCCCGAGCCTCTCCATCACGCCGGGCCGGAAGCCCTCGAAGAGGCCGTCGGCGCTCTCGGCGAGCCGGAGCACCGTCTCGACACCCTGGGGGCACTTCAGGTCCACCCCGACACTGCGGCGGCCTCGCGCGAGCAGATCGAGCTCGGGCCGTGAGCCGCCGAACCCGACACCCGCGGGACCGGGCCGGACGACCTGGATCACCTCGGCGCCCATGTCCGCGAGCACCATGGCGCAGTACGGGCCCGGTCCGATGCCCGAGATCTCGATCAGCCGTATGCCAGATAGCGGACCCATTGGGCTCCTTTGCCACGGCGGGGCAGCATAGTGAAGGCATTACAACTGGAAATCGGTTCGATGCGCCGGGCATAATCCGAAGCGGCGGACCCAGGAGATGGACGATCGCGATCACCAGCTGATCGAGCGCATCTACGATGCAGCCCTCCGGCCCGAGGCGTGGCAGGGCGTCGTGTTGCGCCTGTCCGAGCACTTTGGCGGCTCCGCGGTCCTGCTCGGCTTCTTCCGGCCCGGCGAGAACTTCTTCGGGCCGCGCTTCGCGGTGGGCATCCGCGAGGAGTTCGCAGACACCTATCTGGAGCACCTGCTCAATCTCCCCTGGTCGGCGCGCTCCATGCGCATGATGGTCGACCGGATCGGTCCGATCTCCGAGATGTTCCCACCGGTCGAGCTCGAGAAGACGACGCTCTACAACGACTGGCTGAAGCCGCAGGGCTTCGCGCCGATCTGGCCGATCGGGCACACGCTGGTGGACGAGTCGGGCGAGCCCGTCGGCGGCTTCGCGATCTACCGGATCGAAGGGCAGGGGCCCTTCGATCCGGACGACATCGCGGCAATCCATCCCTTCATCCCGCACTTCCGCCGCGCGCTGCACCTGCACCTCGCGCTGCACGGTGCGCGTACCGTGCAGCACGCCGTCGCCGAGGCGCTGAACCGGCTGCCGACCGGTGTGCTGCTGCTGAACAAGCGACGCGAGGTCGTGCTGCGCAACAGCGGCGCCGACCTCATCGTCTCGCAGGACGACGGCTTCCGCCTCGATCGCAACGGGCCGTGCGCCACCGACGCGCGCGAGAACGCCGCGCTCCAGAAGCTGATCGCCGACGCGATGGACGCGCAGCGAAACGGCGTGCTGGCGGGCACAGGCTTCCTGTCGATCTCGCGCACGTCGGGCCGGCGTCCGTTCGCAGTGATGGTCGCTCCGCTGCTCGCGGCGCCGGCGGGCGGTGTCGTCTCCGACGCCGTCGTCGCGCTCTTCGTATCGGACCCCGATGCGGGCCGCGTCTCCGAGGCCGAGGCGCTCGCGAAGCTCTATGCGCTCACGCACTCGGAGGCCGAGCTCGTGCGCCTGCTCGCGCTCGGGCACTCGCTCGAGGAGGCGGCGATCAAGCGCGGCGTCAGCCTCAGCACCGCGCGCAGCCACCTGAAGCACGCTTTCGCGAAGACGGGGACGAGCCGCCAGGGCGAGCTCGTGCGGCTCGTGATCACGGGCGTCGGATCCATTCACGAATAGCAACGCCGTATCTGGCCGCATCTGCTGCGTTGCGCTCCCTCGGCCCTGCTCGACGTACGTTCAGTACGTCTGCGCGGTCCTCGGTCGCGCGCCTTGCATCTGCGGCCATCTCCGGCGGTGAAACAGAGCGACGAGTGCGCGCTACGCCTCGTCGAGACTCAGATCCACCATCAGCTCGCCCGCGATCTTCTCGAGGGTCGCGCGCAGCTCCTCGACCGGGGTGCCGGCAGGCGCTCGCAGGCGTGCGCGCGCGCGGAAGAGCGTCTCGCCCGACATCGGCGCGCTCTCACAGGACGTGTCGAGCTCCTCGACGTTGACGCCGCGCTGCGCCAGCGCGCGCGACACTTCCCGGATGATGCCGGGTCGATCGAGTCCGACGAGATCGAGCGCGAGCGCGCGGTCGTTCGGGTCGGGCTCGCGCGTGTCACCCGCCTCCACGAGAACGCGCAGGCCCTCGCGCTCGAGCGCGGCGAGCGCGCGCCGCAGCTCCTGCGCGCGCGCGTCCGGCACGCTGACCCGGAGCAGGCCCGCGAAGTGTCCACCGAGGTGCGCCATGCGGCTCTCGAGCCAGTTCGCGCCGTGACCGGCGACGGCGCTCGAGAGGGCGTCGACCAGCCCCGGTCGGTCGGGGCCGATCACGGTGAGGACCAGGGTGACGGCCATGTCCGGCACCTCCTCGGTTCGAGAGCCGGTCATGGTATCTCTCGGCCCTTCGGCCGCCTTTCCGTGTTCGAAACGCCCCGAAAAGCCCCTCGAATCGTCCGGGCTCCCTCATTCGGGGGAGATCGAGACCATGACGAATTCATCCTGATGGATGGCGCGGGTACCTCCGGGTACCGGCACATTCCGGCCCGACGAGGCGGAAGGCGTCCCAACCTTTCACCTCTACCGAGGCGGTGCGATCGATCCAACCCACAGCAAGGTCCGCATCCCTTCCGAGCAACGATTGCACCAGAGGCCCATCCGATTCACAGGTCGGATGGGCCTCAGCCTTTCCGGGCGCGAAATCGCGATGCGAGCGCGATCCGACGCGGCCCCGGACGACTCGCGCCGGTACGATTGCAAGGATGGCAGACGCCTCCCACGCGCCCGAGCTCGGCGGTCGCGAGCGCCGCGCGCTGCGTCGACTCGCGCACGCTCTCCGGCCGGTGGTGCAGGTCGGCGGCGCGGGTCTCTCCGACGGAGTGATCGCTGCGGTCGACGTCGCGCTGCGCGACCACGAGCTCGTGAAGCTCGAGATCGCGCGCGAGCGCGACGAGCGCGCCGAGCTCGCCGACGCGGTGGCTGCGCGCACGCGCAGCGCGCTCGCCGGGATGGCCGGGAAGATGGCGATCCTGTATCGGCCCGCGCCCGACCCGGCCAAGCGACGCATCGATCTGTCGGTGGAGCGGACGCGATGACGCGGGTTCGCGCGCTGCGCGCGCTGCTGCTCGGCGCCTTCGTGCTGGCCGCGTTCGTCGCTGTGAGGCGCGCGCTCGGCCTCGAGCTCGACCCCACATCGCTCCAGGACGCGGTCGCCGATCTCGGCATCTGGGGGCCGCTCGTCTACGTCGGCATCGTCGCGTTCCGCGTGCCGCTCGGGCTGCCCTCCGGACTCGTGCTCGTGGGAGGCGGCCTCGCCTTCGGGACGCTCACGGCCACGATCTGCGGCGCCCTCGGCCTGACACTCTCGGCGGTCGTCTACTTCCTGGCCGCGCGCTTCACCGGCCGCGCGTCGATCGAGGCGCGTCTGCCCGAACGCATGAAGCCCGTGCTCGACCTCGCGGGCACGCGCTTCGGCGCGCTCTTCGTCTCGGCGGTCACGGCGTATCCCTTCGGGCCCGTCACGCTCTTCTGTCTGCTCGCCGGCGTGACCGGCATGACGCTCGCCGCGTTCGTCGCGGCGGTCTTCGTCGGCGCGCTCGGACGCGCCGCGCTCTTCACCTACTTCGGCAGCCGCCTCGTCGACGGCGGGATGCGCGGCGTGGTCGAGGCGAGCCTGCTGCTCGGGCTTGCGATCGCGCTGCCGCTGGTGATCCCGTGGACGCGGCGCTGGCTGCTCGGCGTGCTGCGCGCGGCGCGCGCTCCGAAGGCCGCGCCGCCGGCCGAACCGGAGAACCGCTAGTCGCCTTCGCGCGCGAGCTGCCGATACGCGACGAAGTGGCGCAGCGCGCCCGCGCGATCGCCGATCCGCTCGCACAGCCGCGCGAGGTTGTGGTGTGCCTCGGCGCAGGCCGGGTCGGCGGCGAGCACCGCCTCGTAGGCGGCGCAAGCATCCTCGTCGCGGCCGAGGTCCTCGAGGACCACGGCCAGATCGAAGCGGGCGATCGCGTGCTCCGGATGCGCGCCGAGCGCGGCGCGGTAGTGCGCCTCCGCGTCCTCCAGGTTTCCGGCCTCGTGCTCGAGACAGCCGAGGTTCACGTGTCCCTCGACGTGACCGGGCTCGATCTCGAGCGCGGCGCGATACGCCTCGCGCGCCGCGTCCCGGTCCGTCGCGTCGAGCTCGCAGCCGCGCTCGACCCAGGCGTCCGCGTCGAGGGTCGGGCACGGCTCGGGCGGTGCCTCACGCGGCGCGAACTCGACCACGTTGCGCTCGCAGGCCGGCGAGAAGTCGAAGACGTACTGGCCCGACTCGGCGCTCCACATTTGCGCGCCCTCGCGCACGATCCGCTCGCCGCCGAGATCGCGCAGGCGGCGCAGCTGCGCGAGATCGCGGAAGGAGAGCCGCAGCGCGCCGCGCGGCCCGCGCGTCGCGGCGAGCACGCCTTCGCGAACGAGCCGGCGCACGCGCCCGACGCTCCAGCCGACGAGCGCCGCGGCCTGCGAAATCCCGAAGCTGCCGCTCGCCGCGTGCCCCTCTTCCTGCGGCATCGACCTCTCGCTCGCCGGCCCCCCGCCGGCTTCGGCTCCAGACTACGAGCTCGCCTTCGCGCGGCGCGGCTTCTTCGACGCCGCCCGCTTCGGTCCCACGCGCTCGCTCGCGCCCTTCGCGTCGAGGCTCGCCTTCAGCGCCTCCATCAGATCGATGATCTTGGCCTGGGGCTCGGCAGCCTCCACGTAGGTCACTTCCTCGCCCTCGACCTTGCGCGCGATCACCTCCTCGGTGCGCTTCTTGACCTCGTCCTCGTACTGCTCCGGGTGGAACTCGTCGTTCGAGATCTGGTCGATCAGCTGCTTCGCGAGCTTCAGCTCCGCCTCGTTCGGCGCGGCATCGCCACGCTCGACCTCGGAGAACGAGCGGATCTCCTCCGGGTAGTGCAGCTGCTGCATCAACAGGCCGTCCTCGAACGGCCGCAGCAGCACCAGGTACTGCTTGCCGCGTGCGGCATAGGATGCGAGCGCGACGCGCGAGGTCGCCTTCATCGCCTCGGCCAGCAGGTGGTAGGGCTTGTCGCCGCCCTTGTCGGGTCCGAGGTAGTAGGCCTTCTCGAAGAAGATCGGATCGACCTCCGACGCCGGGATGAACTCGCGGATCTCGATCATCCGCGACGACTGGGCCTCCAGCGCCTTCAGCTCCTCGTCGCTGAAGATCACGTACTGGCCCTTGGCGAACTCATAGCCCTTCACGATCTCGTCGCGGGGTACGACCTTCTCGTCCTTCTGGCACCAGTACTGCTGCTTGAGCCGCGTGCCGCACTTGTGGAGCATGTTGAAGGAGATGCCGGCCGAGCTCTCGCTGGTCGTGTAGAGCTTGATCGGGATGGAGACGAGACCGAACGAGATGGTCGCGGTGGAGATGGCGCGTGCAGGCATCGAGGCATTCCTTAGTTCATCCCCCTAGGGGCGTCAACGTGTCGATGCGAGTGCATCGGTGGTTCGCCGCGCAGCAATGAGCGGGTCTGGCGCGCGCGACCTCGCCGCGTACCGCGCGAAGCGGCGTCCGGGTGCGACCCCCGAGCCCTTCGGCTCCGGGCTGTCGCAGCCGGGACTCTTCGTGGTGCAGCAGCATGCGGCCACACGTCTCCACTACGACTTGAGACTGGAGCTGCGCGGCGTGCTGCTCTCGTGGGCGGTGCCGAAGGGTCCGTCGCTCGATCCCCGCGAGAAGCGTCTCGCAGTGCACGTCGAGGACCATCCGGTCGAGTACGCCGACTTCGAGGGCGTGATCCCGGAAGGCAACTACGGGGCCGGCGAGGTGATCCTGTGGGACCGCGGCCGCTGGATCCCGCGCGAGGATCCGGAGGCCGGGCTGCGGAGCGGCAAGCTTCTCTTCGACCTCGAGGGCTTCAAGCTGCGCGGCCGCTTCACGCTGGTGCGCACGAGGCGCGAGGGCAAGGAGGGCCGCGAGTGGCTGCTGATCAAGAAGGCCGACGGCTACGCCACCGCCGAGCCGATCGCGCACGAGCGTCGGTCGGTTCTCTCCGGGCGAACCTTGGAGGATCTGGCGGGCAAGGGCGCCGGCGAGCTCGACGCGCTCGGGCGCGAGATGGAGCGTGGCGGCGCGCGGGCGGCCCGCGTGGACGCGGCCCGCGCGCGCCCGATGCTGGCCGAGCGCACCGGCCGGGCGTTTTCCGCGCCGGGATGGCTCTTCGAGGTGAAGCTCGACGGCTACCGCGCGATTGCGTCGGCGGGGAGATCCGGCGCGGCGCTCTACACGCGGAGCGGTCGTCCGCTCGGCGACCGCTTTCCCGAGGTCATGCGCGGGCTGGCCGCGCTGCCGGTCGCGCACGCGGTGCTCGACGGCGAGCTGGTCGCGCTCGACGCGCAGGGCCGCCCGAGCTTCCAGCGCTTCCAGCAACGCGCGCGGCTCTCGCGTGCGGACGAGATCGCGCGCACCGAGGTCGAGATCCCGGTGTCCTACCAGGTCTTCGATCTGCTGGGCTTCGGCGACCGCGACCTGCGCGACCTGCCGCTCGCGCAGCGCAAGCAGTGGCTCTTGCGCCTGCTGCCGCCGCTCGGGGCGCTCCGCTACGTCGAGCATTTCGAGGAGCGGGGCGAAGCCGTGTACGCGCAGGTCGAGGCGCTCGGCTTCGAGGGGATCGTCGCGAAGCGCGCGGATGCGCCGTACCGCGCCGGTCGCTCGCCGCTGTGGAAGAAGGTCCGCAGCCTGGAGACCGCGGACCTCGTGGTGGTGGGCTACACCGCGCCCTCCGGATCGCGCGCCGGCTTCGGCGCACTCCAGCTGGCGCGCGCCACGGGCGACGGCTTCGTCTACTGCGGTCGAGTCGGCACGGGCTTCGGCGACGACGACCTGGTGCGCCTCCGCTCGGATCTCGACGCGCTGCGCCGCGACACGCCGCCGTGCGAGGCGGCGCCGCGCGCTGCACACGGCAACGCCTGGGTCGAGCCGCGGCTCGTGTGTGAGGTCCGCTTCACGGAGGTGACGCAGGAGGGACTGCTGCGGCAGCCGGTCTTCGTGCGCCTGCGCGACGACAAGCCGCCGCGCGAGTGCATGCTCGAGCTGCGCCCGGGCCGCGGCGACGACGATTCGCCCGCCGCGGAGGCGGAAGCCGCAGCGGCTCCGAAGGCGTCCGCGGCGCCGGCGGAGCCTCCCGTGAAGCAGGTTGCGTTCAGCAACCGCGACAAGCTCTTCTGGCCCGAGGACGGACTCCGCAAGGGCGACCTGATCGATTACTACGAGTCCATCTCGCCCTGGCTGCTGCCCTACCTGAAGGATCGGCCGCTGGTGATGACGCGCTTCCCGGATGGCATCGCCGGCAAGTCGTTCTTTCAGAAGGACGCGCCGGCGTGGGCGCCTTCGTGGGTGCGCACCGAGACGATGTGGAGCGAGGCGAGCTCGCGCGAGCTCCGGTACTTCGTCTGCGACGACGTGGAGTCGCTGCTCTACGTGATCAACATGGGCACGATCCCGCTCCACGTGTGGGCGAGCCGGCTCTCGAATCTCCAGCACCCGGACTGGTGCATCCTGGACTTCGATCCGAAGGGAGCGCCGTTCGCGCACGTGGTGCGCGCGTGTCGTGCCGCCTACGAGCTGTGTAGGGAGCTCGAGCTGCCGGCTTGCCTGAAGACCAGCGGGGCCTCGGGCCTGCACCTGCTGATCCCGCTCGGAGGCCAGCTCACGCACGAGCAGAGCCGCGCATTGGCGGAGCTGATGGCGCGCGTCGTGGTCACACGCGAGCCGGACATCTCGACCGTCACGCGCTCGCTGCGGCGGCGCGGCGGCAAGGTCTACGTCGACGCGCTCCAGAATGGACATGGGAAGCTGCTCGTCGCGCCCTTCAGCGTGCGCCCGCTGCCTGGCGCGCCCGTGTCGATGCCGTTGCGCCCGTCGGAGCTCGGCTCGCGCCTCGACCCGCCGCGCTTCCACGTGCGCAACGCGGCGAGCCGCATGCGGCGACTGCGCGGCGATCCGCTCGCGCCGGTGCTGCGCGAGTCGCCGGACCTGCTCGGCGCGCTCGAGCGCCTCGCGCGGCAGATGCCCGGAACCGGGGCGTAGCTAAGATTGCCCGCCATGGCGTCGCTCGCGCTCGGTGGCATCCGCTTCGAGGTCGAGCACCGCAACCCCGGTCCGGGCGGCGGTCCGACCTTGCGCGTCTACGACGCCGAGCAGGGCGGGCACGAGCGGCTGCGCTTCGACTGCTTCCTCGAGAAGGGCCACTGGCACCTCGATCCCTCCGGCGCCGACGTCGTGACGCTCTTCGATCCCGGGCTCGAGTCGATCGCCTGGACCCTCGATACGCTGCGCCGCGACTTCGCCGCGCTCGCTGCGCGCGCGAACCTTCCCGCCGCGCGCGTGGCGCCGGATGCGCTCGCGGCGGCGCTCGACCGGGTCGAGCGCGAGCTCCGCAACCCGCCGCTCGATCTCGACGCCGTGCGCCCCGAGTCGCGTCGCCCGAGCCGCGGCGAGAAATGGACGCTCTACGAGGACGACGTGCTGCCGCTGTGGGTCGCCGACATGGATTTCCCGATCGCCGATCCGATCCGGCGCATGCTGCGATTCGCGGTCGAGCGCTCGGATCTCGGCTACCCGATCCACCCCGCTCCGACCGACATCGGCGAGATCACCGCGGCGCGCATGCGCGAGCGCTTCGGCTGGACGATCGATCCGGCGCGCGTCGAGGTGCTCTGCGACGTCGTGCAGGGGCTCGCGGTGTCGCTGCTCCAGTACGCGGCGCCGGGCGAGGGCGCCGTGGTGCAGACGCCGATCTATGCGCCGTTCCGCACCAACGTGCGGAACACGGGGCGGCGCATGGTCGAGAACCCGCTCGCGCGGGACGAGGGCGGCTTCCGCGTCGACCTCGATCACCTGCGCGCGGCGATCGACGCGGGTACGCGCCTGATCCTGCTCTGCAATCCGCACAACCCGACCGGCCGCGTGTTCCGGCGGGACGAGCTCGAGGGCATCGCGGATCTCGCGCTGCGACACGATCTGGTGGTGGTGTCGGACGAGATCCACGCCGACCTCGTGTACCCGGGCGCGAAGCACGTGCCCTTCGCGAGCCTCGCTCCCGAGGTGTCGGAGCGGACCGTCACGCTGACCGGCGCGTCGAAGGCCTTCAACGTCGCCGGACTTCGCTGCGGCCTCGCCATCTTCGGCTCCGAGGCGCGCCAGCAGCGCTTCGACGCGCTGCCCCGTCACGTGCGGGGCGGCATCAGCCTGCCGGGCTTCGAGGCGGTCCGCATGGCCTGGCTCCACGCGCAGCCGTGGCTCGACGAGGTGCTGCCCTACCTCGAGCGCAACCGGGACGACGTCGCGCGCTTCGTCGCGCAGGAGATGCCGGGCGTCCGGCTGCATCCGCCCGAGGGCACCTACCTCGCATGGCTCGACTGCAACGCGCTCGGGCTCGAGCCGTCGCCCTTCGAGTTCTTCCTGACGCGCGCGAAGGTCGCGCTCTCGCACGGACCGCACTTCGGCGCGCCGGGCGAAGGCTTCGTCCGCCTCAACTTCGCCACGTCGCGCGCGATCCTCGGCGAGGCGCTCGAGCGCATGGCGAAGGCGCTGCGCGCTCGCTAGCCATGCCGGGCCTTCGCGCTCGCTACTGGCTCGCGCTCGGGCTGCCGGCCTCCGCTCGGCAAGCCTTTGCGATCTCCGCTCGGCTTCGCCGCGCTGCGCGCCGGACGGCTTGCCTCGCTGCGCGTCGGCCGACTCTCGAGTCGGCCTCCTAGCCGGCCGCGCATGCAACGACGCCCGCCCGTCCACGCGCTCGATCTCCAGATCCTCACCCAGCCCGACGACGCGAGCTGCGGTCCGACCTGCCTCCAGGCGGTGTACCGCTACTTCGGCGAGGAGGTGTCGCTGGACGAGCTGATCCGCGACGTGCCGTCGCTGCCGGGCGGCGGCACGCTCGGCGTGAACCTCGCGAACCATGCGCTGCGACGCGGCTACGAGGCGCTGCTCTACACGTACAACCTCGCCGTCTTCGACCCGACCTGGTTCGAGGGGCGCCCGGTCGACCTCGCGCACCGCCTGCGCGCACAGGCGAGCGCGAAGCAGGACCAGCGCCTCTCGGACGCGACGCGCTCGTATCTCGAGTTCCTCGAGCTCGGCGGCGAGCTCGAGATGGAGGACCTGACGCCGGGCCTTCTCGGCCGCTGGCTCGCGCAGGATCGCCCGATCCTCTGCGGGCTCTCGGCGACCTTCCTCTACCGCTGCGCGCGCGAGATCGGCGAGACGAAGCTCGTCGGCGACGCGATCCGCGGCTACCCGACCGGACACTTCGTCGTGCTATGCGGCTGGGACGCGGAGGAGCGGAAGGTGTGCGTGGCCGATCCGCTCGAGGATAGCCCGCACTTCCAGGACCATATCTACTGGCTGCCGGTCGAGCGCGTGATCACAGCGATCCTGCTCGGTGTCCTCACCTACGACGGCAACCTGCTGGTTCTCGAGCCGCCCGCGCGGAGCCGCACGTGAAGGCGCTCGTCGTCGTCGAGAACACGCGCGCCTGGCGCCTGCGGCTGCGCGGCGCGGAGGTGGTGTCGGCGCGCGACTACCTCTCCGGCGGCGGCTGGGAAGAGCGCCGCGGGCTCCGCGTCTACAACTTCTGCCGCACCTTCGGCTACCAGAAGGTCGGCTACTACGTGTCGCTGCTCGCGGCTGCGCGCGGGCACCGCCCGATCCCGACGGTCGAGACCTTGCACGACCTGCGGCTCTCGCCGGTGGTGCGCCTGGCCTCCGAGCAGCTCGAGCGCCTGATCGAGCGAAGCCTCGGCCGGTTGAAGGGCGACCGCTTCGAGCTCTCGGTCTACTTCGGCCGCAGCCTGACCAAGCGCTACGAGGCGCTGGCGCGCGCGCTCTACGACCAGTTCCCGGCGCCGCTCCTGCGCGCGACCTTCGAGCGCGACGAGCACTGGCGGCTGGTGTCGGTGCGGCCGCTGGCGACGAGCGAGATCCCGGACGCGCACCACGACTTCGTGGTCGAGCAGTTCGAGGCGCACTTCGGGCGGCCGCCGCGCACGGGCCGTCGCCGCACCTATCGCTACGACCTCGCGATCCTGGTCTCGCCGGAGGCGGAGGACGCGCCGTCGAACGCGGGCGCACTGCGCCGCTTCGAGCGCGCCGCGCGCGAGCAGGGCCTCGACCCGCACTTCATCGGGCGCGAGGATGCCGGAGACATCGCCGAATTCGACGCGCTCTTCCTGCGCGAGACCACCTACGTCGACCACCCGACCTTCCGGCTGGCGCGGCGCGCCGCCGCGGAAGGCCTGGTGGTGATCGACGACCCGGCCTCGATCCTGCGCTGCACGAACAAGGTCTATCAGGCGGAGCTCTTCGACCGCTACGAGATCCCGCACCCGAAGACCGTTGTGGTGCACGGGGACACCGTCGACGCGGTGGCCGCGACGGTCGGTCTCCCGTGCGTGCTGAAGCGCCCCGACTCCGCGTTCTCGCAGGGCGTCGTGCGCGTCGGCGACGAGGCCGAGCTGCGCGCGCGCATCGCCGAATTCCTGCGCGACTCGGACCTCGTGATCGCGCAGGCCTACACACCGTCGAGCTTCGACTGGCGGATCGGCGTCCTCGGCGGCGATCCGCTGTGGGCCTGCCGCTACCACATGGCGCGCGGTCACTGGCAGATCGTCGCGAACGGCCCCGCTGGACGGCGCCGCTACGGGCGCGTCGAGGCGTTGCCGCTCGAGAGCGTGCCGTCGCGCGCCGTGCAGGTCGCCGTGCGCGCGGCGCGCCTGATCGGCGACGGGCTCTACGGCGTGGACGTGAAGGAGCTCGGGCGTCGCTTCCTGGTGATGGAGGTGAACGACAACCCGAACGTCGACGCGGGCTGCGAGGACGCTGTGATCGGCGAGAAGCTCTATGTCGCGGTGATGGAGTGGTTCCGCCGGCGGCTCGACGCGCGCGGACACGAAGCTTCGCGTGAGTGAGGCCGATCCGGAGCCGCCGCCGCTCGGCCTCTTCGAGGCCTACGGCATCGAGATCGAGTACGCGATCGTCGACGCGAAGACGCTCGACGTGCGCCCGCTCGCGGACGCGCTGCTCGCGGCGGAGTGCGGCGAGATCTGCGGCGACGCGGAGCGCGGCCGCATGGCGTGGTCGAACGAGCTCGCCTGTCACGTGATCGAGCTGAAGACGAGCGCGCCCGAGCCGCGGCTCGCGGGGCTGGCGCAGCTCTTCGCGGGCGAGGTCGCGCGCATCGAGGATCTCCTCGCGCCGCTCGGCGCGCGCCTCATGCCGACCGGCATGCACCCGTGGATGGACCCGTCGGGCGAGTTTGCGATCTGGCCCCACGGCGAGCGCGCGATCTACGCGGCCTTCGACCGCATCTTCGACTGCCGCGGGCACGGCTGGGCCAATCTCCAGAGCGCGCATCTGAACCTGCCGTTTCGCGGAGACGCCGAGTTCGGGAGCCTGCACGCGGCCTGCCGCGCGCTGCTGCCGCTGCTGCCCGCGCTCTCGGCGAGCTCGCCCTTCTTCGAGGGCCGCCGCGCGCGCTGGCTCGACGCGCGCCTCGCCGTCTATCGCGACAACGCGGCGCGCGTGCCGTCGGTGTCGGGGGCCGTCGTGCCCGAGCCCGTCTTCACGCGCGCGGGCTACGAGGCGCTGCTCGAAGGCATCTACGCGGACCTCGCCCCGCTCGATCCGGAGGGAACGCTTCGCCACGAGTGGGTGAACGCGCGCGGCTGCATCGCGCGCTTCGATCGCGACGCGATCGAGATCCGCGTGCTCGACGCGCAGGAGTGTCCGCGGGCCGACCTCGCGATCGCCGGCGCGGTGTCCGGCGTGCTGCGCGCCCTCTGCGCGTCGGAGCGCCAAGGCGCGCTGCGCGAGCTCGAGACCCCGCGCCTCGCGGCGCTGCTGGCGGGCGTCGCTCGCGAGGGCGGCGGCGCCCGGATCGACGACGTGGGCTACGTCGCGGCGCTCGGGATGGGGCGCGCCTCCTGCACGGCCGCGGAGCTGTGGCGGCGGCTGGTCGCGCGCGACGTCGCCGCCGAGGCGCTCGCAGCGGACGACCGCGTCGCGCTGGCGCACATCCTCGAGCACGGCTGCCTCGCCGCGCGCATCGCGCGCGCCGCGGGCGATTCGCCATCGCGCGAGGAGCTCCGCGCCGTCTACCAAGATCTCTGCGACTGCCTGCGCGAGAACCGGCTGTATGAGCCGTAGGGACGTCAGGCTGGTCCTCTCGTGCGAGCACGCCTCCAATGCGGTGCCGCGTGCCTACGCGCAGTTGTTTCGCGGCTGGGGCTCGGTGCTCGCGTCGCACCGCGGCTACGACCTCGGCGCGCTCCCCGTGGCACGCGCGCTCGCGCGCGCTCTGCGCGCGCCGCTCTTCGCGACGCCGGTCACGCGACTGCTCGTCGACGTGAACCGCACACGAGGCCACTTCGCGCTCTTCTCCGAGCGCTCGCGCGCGCTGCCCGAGCTCGAGCGCGAGGGGCTGCTCGCGCGCTACCACGCGCCGCACTGGCGGCGCGTGCGCGAGGCGGTCACCGCTCGCGACGGCGAGGCGCGCGTCGTGCACATCGGGGTCCACAGCTTCACACCGGTCTGGAACGGCGCGCCGCGCGAGATCGACGTGGGGCTCCTCTACGATCCGGCGCGCCCGGCCGAGGCCGCCTTCTGCGAGGCCTGGGCCCGCGCGCTGCGCGCGGCCGAGCCGTCGCTTCGCGTGCGCCGCAACGCGCCCTATCGCGGCGTCAGCAACTGCCTGCCGACAGCGCTGCGGCGCGAGCTGCCGGCGGCCCGCTACCTCGGCCTCGAGCTCGAGATGTCGCAGGCGCTGCTCGCGACGGCGTCGGGGCTGGCGCGCACGGCGCGCGTCGTCGCACGCGCGCTGCAAGAGGTCCTCGCGGCGCGCGCTTGATTCGGCGCGGGCCCGGCGGGAGAATGCGCTCCCCGCAATCGGAGTCGTCATGGCGACCTATCGCATCTTCGGCGTCGAGCTGTCTCCCTACTCGGTGAAGGTCCGCTCGTACTTCCGCTACAAGGGCATTCCGCACGAGTGGATCGTGCGCGGGCCGGCGACGCAGGCGGAGTTCCAGAAGCACGCGAAGCTGCCACTCGTGCCGCTCGTCGTGACGCCGGAAGGCCAGGGCATCCAGGACTCGACGCCGATCCTCGAGCACTTCGAGGCGCTCTTCCCCGAGCCGTCGATCCATCCGCGCGAGCCCGCCGCGGCGTTCGTCTCGGCGCTGCTCGAGGAGTTCGGCGACGAGTGGGGCAACAAGTGGATGTTCCATTACCGCTGGCGGCGCGACGAGGATCAGATCGCCGGCGCCGCGCGGCTGGCCGAGACCATGGCGCCGCCCGGCGCCACGGCCGAGCAGCGGAAGGGCATCGCGGCCGGCATTCGCGAGCGCATGGTCGGCCGTGTGTGGTTCGTCGGCTCCAGCGACCAGACCGCGGCGCAGATCGAGGAGTCCTACCAGGCGACGCTCGCGATCCTCGAGCGGCACCTCGCGTCGCGCCCGTATCTCTTCGGGTGCCGGCCGGCCTTCGCAGACTTCGGCCTCTGGGGCCAGCTCTACGAGTGCTCGATCGATCCGACGACCGGCCGCCTGATGCGCGAGCGCGCGCCGTCGGTGCTGGCGTGGGTCGCGCGCGTGCAGGAGCCGAAGAGCGAGGGCGACTTCGAGGCGTGGAGCGCGCTCGAGCCGACGCTCTTCCCTTTGCTCGAGACGCAGGTCGGTGCGCTCTTCCTGCCCTGGTCGGACGCCAACGCGCGCGCGATCGCGGCCGGCCAGGAGGAGTTCACGGTGCAGCTCGCGGGCCGCGCCTGGACGCAGAAGCCGCAGAAGTACCACGCGCGCTCGCTGGCCACGCTGCGCGCGCGCTACGCCGCGGTATCGGACGATTCGCGCCCCGCGCTCGACGCGCTGCTCAGCCGCGCCGGCTGCCTGAGCTGGCTCGCCGCCGCTCCAGCGTGAGGAGGGCGAGCACTCCCGGAACGAGCATCGCGGTGGAGCCTGGCTCGGGGATCACCGCCACCCAGACCAGTGGCGTGTAGATGATGAGGTCGTGCCCTGTGCCGACGATCGTGCCGCCGTCGTCCGAGATGTCGGTGGCTTCGTCGAGCGCCGTGCGGCTCAGATCCAGTCCGTACTCGTCC
>Ga0335082_10002605_pt1 | contig 19464 bp, 19 predicted proteins | sample Lox_Sample_41_FD_206718 | JGI IMG/M metagenome (GOLD analysis project Ga0335082, IMG submission 206718) | Soil microbial communities from Loxahatchee National Wildlife Refuge, Florida, United States - Lox_Sample_4.1 | ecosystem: Environmental > Terrestrial > Soil > Wetlands | place: USA...
GCTCGAATCAGGTCCCAGGGCCCGCCGGCGGCTCGAGCCGGTCCGCCGGCCGGAGCAGCGGGACGTTCCGGTTGTAGGCCCAGGTGAGCCCGATGCCGAGCAGCGTCGCCCCCACCCCGAGCGCACCGTTGACGAACGGGGGTGCGGTGAGCGCGAGCCGGATGAGCACCGTCACCGCGGCGAATCCCGAGTTCCGGAACACCAGGTCGTATTCGAAGCCATGGCGCAGCGCGAGGAGGACGATGAGGATGTCGGCGAAAACGAGCACCGTGTAGAACTGCTCGAAGAAGTTCTCGGCCCGTGCCGAGGCCGGCTTCAGCGGGCTCCCCACCAGCCCTTCCACACCGAGGCCCACGAAGATGGCCAGGAGCCCCAGCGCCACCAGCTCCTTGGAAGCCATGAAACGGGCCTGCTCGTCGGCCGAGAGGCGGGACTCGCTCCTGCGCTGCAGCCGGTAGAACACCCCGAGGAGACCGAAGACCAGCACCGCCGCGCTGGCGTCGGCCAGCATCCGGGGAATGGCGTCCCGCACCGCGTCCCACCGGATGGGCTCCGGAAAGTTGACCAGTTCCTTGAGTGATTGACGGAGGAGGATCAGGGAAAGGATCTCGAACTGCTTCCCCATCGCCGTCCCGGTGCTGCCGGACATGCCGAACACCAGGCTGATCACCTCGACCCCGAGGAGCAGGGTGAAGGCCAGCTGGACGGAATGGAAGTGGTTGGTGGGAACCCACGGCGCGAGGGCGTCCGGGAGCCAGCCCTCCCGCCGGGCCTCGATGAGGCAGAAGGCGGCGAGGAACACGGCCACCAGCCCGTTGGCCAGCACCCGCTGCAGGCGCCGGCTCTCCCAGCGCTCGCGAAGCGAGCTGAACACCGCGTGCGAGACGCGCAGGACCGGCGAGAGGGGGGGCTCCGTCACCGGGGCGACTCTACAACTACACGCCGAAGGGGTACGTCTCCGGCGTACCGGGCTCGGGCGGGCCGCCCAGCGGCCGCACAGCGTGGGTCTCGTCGAACCAGATCCATTCGTCGAACTGGCGCGGCAGGCTGGCGTGGAAGTAGTGGCTCTGGAGCTCCGTCTCCGGGCGGTAGATGACGCCGATGGCCCGCTCCAGCCGGGACGGGGTGAGCTCTTCGCGTACCGCCTCGCGCCGCGGTGCGCGAAGCGGCAGGAGGAAGGCCGGGATCCCGCTGGCATGGCCGAGGGCCTCGTAGCTCTGGGCGTGCGCGGGGCGAACCGCCTTCAGCTCCATCGGCCCTCCCCAGTCGGTGGCTGCGGCCACCGTGCCGTGGTCCGTCCCGAAGCCGACCAGGAAGGCCTGGTTGCCCCACGCCCGGCGGCAGAGCTGCCCCAGGTTGTGCTCGCCTCGGGCGCCCATCTCCGTCGCCGAGGCGTCGCCGAGATGCGAGTTGTGCGCCCACACCACCGCCTTGGACTGCGGCCCGCGGAAGGCGAGCAGCTCGGAAAGGGTGTCGAACATGTGCTGGTCGCGAAGGTTCCAGGACTCGACGTTGCCCCAGTACATGACCCGGTAGTAGCGCTCGGCGTTGGCCACCACGCGCGCGTTCTGGACCGCATCCAGGAAGCGCTCCCCGTCCTTGGTCGAGTACTCGAGCCGCCGCTCGAGCATCTCCTTGAGCATCCGCACCACCTCGTCCTCGCACGAGGCGTACCGCCCGGAGACGGCAGCCAGGCCGTAGGCCGCCGGGTCGGACTGCCACGGGGTGAGCAGGCCGTAGCGCTGGATGGCGGTGCGCGCCGCCGCCGGGTCCACGGTTTCCAGGTAGCGGATCACCGCGTCGGCGGAGGTGAACAGGCTGTACAGGTCGAGCCCGAAAAAGCCCACCCTCCGCTCCGGGTCGGACACGCTCTCGTTGTGGCGGCGCGCCCACTCGGCGAAGGTGCGCACCTCCTCGTTCCGCCACATCCAGGTGGGGAACCGAGAGAACGGCTTCCACGGGCTCACCGAGGGCGGCAGGTGGCGCACGTACCGGTCCACCCGCGCCGCATCCGGCCAGTCCGCCTCCACCGCCACCACGCCGAAGCCGTGGTGCTGGACCAGCTCCCGGGTGATGCGCGAGCGCATCCGGTAGAACTCGCTCGTCCCGTGGGTGGCCTCCCCGAGCAGCACCAGCCGCGCCGAGGACATCCGGTCGAGCAGGCGCCGGAGGTCGCCGGTCTCGATGTCGTCGAGGGGCTCGGCAGCCTCCTTCACCAGGGTGCCCAGGCCGCGGTCCGACGCCCGCCCGCCGCGCGGGGCCCAGCCTGCCTCGCCCACCAGGGGAACGAAGCGCACGTCGCCCAGGTCCTCGCGCTCCAGCTTGCCGTCCTTCCCCCGGAGGATGCGGACCAGGACCTGGGACTCCTTGGGGCCGACCGGGATCACCAGGCGGCCACCCGGGGCGAGCTGATCGAGGAGGGGCTGGGGAACGGATGGGCCCCCGGCGGTGACCAGGATGGCGTCGTAGGGGGCGTGCTCCGCCCAGCCCAGCGTCCCGTCCGCGTGGAGGACGTGGATGTTGGTGTAGCCGAGCTCGTCGAAGCGAGCACGGGCGGTCTCGGCCAGCGGCGCGTGGCGCTCGACGGTGAACACCTCGCGGGCGATGCGCGAGGCGATGGCGGCGGCGTAACCGGAGCCGGTGCCGATCTCCAGGACCCGGTCCCCGGGGCCGACCCGTGCCGCCTGCGTCATCCAGGCCACCACGTAGGGCTGGGAGATGGTCTGGCCCTCGGCGATGGGGAGGGGAGCGTCCTGGTAGGCGAACTCGGCCAGACCCGGGGGAACGAAGCGGTGGCGCGGGACGTCGCGCATCGCCTGGAGCACCAGGGGATCGTCGATGCCGCGCGCCTCGATGGCGGTCCGCACCATTCGCGCGCGCTGGGATTCGGTGGGGTCCATCGTCCCCTCGTTCTTCAGCACCCCCCATGCCAGGGGACGAGCCCGGAATCCAGCCCGGGCGCCGCAATGCATGCGGGCCGTCCCCCACCGGCGCGCACGGCGTGCGCCGCCGCTCAGTGGTAGGTGACGCTGATTTTCACGTCCGGATGCAGGCTCCGGTACACCGGACAGGTCTCGGCGGTGTGCTGCATCCGCGCCCGCTGCTCCGAGGAGAGCCCGGGAGGGAGCCAGAGCTCCACCACCAGCTTCCCGATCCGCCGCGGTGCCGGGGTCATGTGCTTCTCCACCCTGCCCCGGGTCAGGCCCCAGGGAATGTTCTCCCGCCGGGCGACGATGGCCATGGTGGTGAGCATGCACACCAGGAGACCGGAGGCGACCAGGTCGGTGGGCGAGAACGAACCGGCCTCGCCTCCGTTGTCGCGGGGCGCATCGGTCAACAGCCGTGTGCCGCTCGGGCCATGGGTGAGGACGGTGTGCAGCGCGCCGTCGCCCTCCGCGGTCATCTCGACGAATGCAGGGGCGTCCATCGGCTCTCCTTACCCTAGCGAACGGTCATCTCCGGACGGTGTCCCCGGCCGGAGCGGGGCGACTCCGGGCTCCACTCGATGGTCCGGAGCAGCGAGCGGCGGCGCCGCTTCACCTCCCGGTCGAGGAGCCGCACCGCCTCGTCCATCCGGTCCATGAGGCGCATCGGCGGCCGGCGCGCCCCGGTGGAGAACAGGGCGTGCGTCAGCCAGGGGAAGACGGCGGTCACGTCGCAGTGCACGTAGACGCTCCCCGACTCCACCGCCTCCATGGACACCTTGCCCCAGGTGTGCCCCTCGCCGGCCGGGCAGCTGGAGAGCGCCCCGTTGTCCACCGGGTCGACGCAGAGCTGGAGATCGATGTCGAACCCGGTGGTGGGCACGGAGAGGATCTGGTCGAGGAGCGGCTCGCCCTGCAGCGTGTAGTTCTTCGGGACGCCGCCGCCGAGGATCCAGATGGCCAGCTTCCGGCTCCCCTGCCGGCGGCAGAGGTGCTGCATCGCCGCCATGGCGAACACGTCCTCGTTGACGTCGATCTCCAGCCGGAACGCGTCGCCGAGCAGGCGGCGCAGCTTGACCACGTTGAGGAAGATGGAACCGTCCTGGACCGCCCCCACGAAGATGGGAACGGCGTGCCGGTAGCAGGTGCTGAGCAGCGACGGCTGCTCCACGCCGAGCGAGCGCTCGATGCGGTGCATGGCCTTGCCGAGGAGAAAGTGGAACTCGGCGGTGGTCATCCTCTTCTGGAACTCGGGGCCCCGCATCACCGCGGAGAAGAGCCGGTCGGTGTCGAGCAGCGCCTCCTCCCAGAAGCCGAGGTCGTAGATGCGGATGATGCGGGCCAGCCGCATCTGGAGGTCACCGGCGTTGGGGTTCACCTCGCGGATGGCGTGGCCGATGACCCGGTGAGCGTCGTGGTAGAGGTTGGCGCCGGTGGTGGTGAGGACGGAGAGGATTCCCCGCTCCACGAGCGGGATGAGGCAGCTCTGGTGCAGCCCGGCGGGGGTCATCGCCCCGGAGAGGGTGAGGTAGACGGCGGCATCCTCGGACAGGGAGCGGCGCATGAGCTCGAAGGCGGTGCGCAGCTGGCGGCCCACGTAGGCGGGAAAGGAATGCTCGAGGAGGTCCACCGCCCGTTCCCGGCCGGTGATCGGTCTCGGGTCGACGCGGCGCGCGCGGGAGTACTCGGAACGGAGGGACCGCTTCCGGGGGGTGGGCATGGCGGCACGAGATAGCCTCGCCCTGGCCCCTGCGCCAGTACCGGCTCCCTGGGAGAGGGGGGTCAGGCGTGCGCGGCAATCACCGGAAGCCCGGCCGGCTTGAGCTCGGCCATGGCCAGCTGGTCGAGCGTGGCGCCCCGGTAGACCTCCAGCATCCGCTCCTGGCCGCGCCGCCACACGCCGTACATGGTGCAGGCGCGGGTCATCCGGCACGACTCGTGGTCCCCGCCGCCGCAGAGCGAGACGACGAACGGGCCCTCCACCGCCTCGATGACGTCGAGGAAGGTGATCTCCCGGGGCGCCTTGGTGAGCCGGTAGCCGCCACGGGCGCCCCGGGTGCTGGCCACCAGCCCCCGGGCCACCAGGGTCTTTAGGATCTTGGCCAGGAAGTCCTGGGGTACGTTCATCCGGCGGGCGATCTCCCGGAAGGGGACCACCGTCCCCGGCGCCTGCGCGGCGAGGCAGACCATGGCCCGGAGGCCGTACTCGATCTTTCGGGAGATCTGGAGGGCGTGGTGCTGCATGGAAACCGCTTGAAAAACGAAGGTTTGAAGACGAAGTATAAGAGGCTCCCCCCGCGGCGGCAACGCCCGCCCCGGCCCGGCCCAGCCCGATGATCGACCTGCACAGCCACACCACCGCCAGCGACGGCGAGCATGCTCCGGAGGCCCTGCTGGCGCTGGCCCGGGCGGCCGGGGTGACCGTGCTGGCCGTGACCGACCACGACACGGTGGCCGGGCTTGCCCGGGCGGAGACGGCGGCCAGGGCCGAGGGGCTGGGCTTCGTCCCGGGCATCGAGATCTCCGCCTCCGCCGGCGGCCTGGAGGTCCACGTGCTCGGCCACTTCGTCGACCGCTCCGAGGCCGGCCTGGCCAGCTACTCGGACCGGCTCAGGGGCGAGCGCGCCCGGCGGATGGCGCGGATGGTGGAGCGGATGACCGAGCTCGGCTTTCCGGTCAGCCTCGAGGAGGTGGAGCACATCGGCGGCGGCGCGCACCTCGGGCGGCCGCACCTGGCCCTGGCCCTGCTCAACCGCGGCTACGTGAGCTCGACCAAGGAGGCCTTTGACCGCTTCCTCGCCGACGGGCGCCCGGGATACGTGGGTCGCTTCCGGCTGCCGGCGGAGGAGGCGGTGCAGCTGGTGCATCGCGCCGGCGGCACGGCCACCCTCGCCCACCCCGGACCTTCGCGGGTGGCGGCCCCCACGCTGGAGGCGCTGGCGCGGGCCGGCCTCGACGGCCTGGAGGTGTTTCACCTCGACCACGTTCCCAGCCAGCGGGAAGCCTTCGCGCGGACGGCGGAGGCGCTCGGCCTCATCCCCACCGGCGGGAGCGACTTCCATGGCGCGCGGGTGTCGCCAGGGCGAAAGCTGGGCGGCTCGGGCACCCCGCCGGATGCCTTCCGGCGGCTGGTGGACCGCGCCGGAGTGCACGCCCGGGCCGCCGGGCGAGGCCTTTCGCTTTGACAGGGACCGGATCGGTCGGCGAGTCTTTCGCCGCCCGAGGCGTGTCTCCCCGATGATTCCCGATCCCTACGCCCCTTACCTCCCGATGGCCGTGGTGGTCATCCTCGCCGTGTTGATGGGCGCGGCGGTGAGCTCGGCCTCGGTGCTCCTCGGGCCGAAGAACCCCAACCCGGTCAAGTCCACCATCTTCGAGGCCGGGAGCGAGCCGGCACCGGGCACCGCCCGCCAGCGCTTCGCGGTGAAGTTCTACGTGGCCGCCCTCCTGTTCATCGTCTTCGACGTGGAGACGGTGTTCCTCTACCCCTGGGCGGTGAACTTCAAGGCGCTGGGCTGGTTCGGCTACGTCGAGATGGCCGTCTTCGCCGCCACGGTGGTGGCCGGGCTGGCCTACGTCTGGAGGAAGGGCGCCCTCACCTGGGAGACCTGACCCGAGCATGACCGAGCACGAACTGGCACCGGTGATCACCACCCGCCGAGCGGACAGCATCGGCTTCCTCCAGCAGATGCTCAGCCGGGGGCTGGGCTGGGCACGCAAGTACTCGCTCTTCATGTACCCCTACGCCACCGCCTGCTGCGCCATGGAGTACATGTCCGTCGCCTCGAGCCGGCACGACATCGCCCGCTTCGGGGCCGAGTACCCGCGCTTCTCCCCCCGCCAGGCGGATCTCCTGATGGTGGTGGGGACCATCAACCAGAAGCAGGCGCCCATCCTCCGCCGGGTCTACGACCAGATGTGCGAGCCGAAGTGGGTGGTGAGCTTCGGGGTGTGCGCCTCGTCGGGCGGCTTCTACGACAACTACGCCGTCCTCCAAGGCATCGACCGCATCCTTCCGGTGGACGTCTACATCCCCGGCTGCCCGCCGCGGCCGGAGCAGGTGCTCGACGGCCTGATGCTCCTCCAGGACAAGATCCAGGGACAGGTGCACCGCATCGGCCGGATGGTGGAAGACCGGCCCGGCGCCCATGCCCTGGTTCCGCCGCCGGCCGCCGCCGGCCGCTGATCCGCCGGCCGCCCGCGCTTTGACAGGAGCCGGATCCGTCGGCCAATCTGGTGCAGCCCGAGGGGGGGCCCCATGGCCGAGCACGACCTGGCACCGGCGATCACCACCCGCCGCGACGACAGCATCGGCTTCCTCGAGCGAGTGCTGAGCAAGGGGCTGGGCTGGGCGCGCAAGTACTCGCTCTTCACCTACCCCTACGCCACCGCCTGCTGCGCCATGGAGTACATGTCGGTCATCTGCGCGCGCCACGACCTGGCTCGCTTCGGCGCCGAGTACCCCCGCTTCTCGCCGCGCCAGGCGGATCTGCTGATGGTCATCGGAACCATCAACCAGAAGCAGGCGCCCATCCTCCGCCGGGTCTACGACCAGATGTGCGAGCCGAAGTGGGTGATGAGCTTCGGGGTGTGCGCCTCGTCGGGCGGCTTCTACGACAACTACGCCGTCCTCCAGGGCATCGACCGCATCATCCCGGTGGACGTCTACGTCCCGGGCTGTCCGCCCCGGCCGGAGCAGGTGCTGGACGCGTTGATGCTGCTCCAGGACAAGATCCAGGGGCAGGTGCACCGCATCCGCCGGCTGGCCGAGGGCGGTCCGAGGGCCGCTCCCCGCTGATCCGTCACCACCGGTGGTAGGCCGGGTGGCCGGGCTTCACCGCGACGAAGGTGCCCCGGCAGGTGGCGCACGTCTTCCCCCCGGCGGAGAGCCGGGCCTCGACCACCGCCCGCGACCCCTTCGTCTCCACCGCCCTGGCCCAGAGCTGGATCTCGCCGTCGGTGGGGGTGGGCGCGAGCAGGGTGACGTGGAAGTCGGCGGTCACCGTGCAAGGGGGCGTGGGGGCGCCCCCGGCCCGCATCAGCGCCGTCGTCGCCGCCCAGTTGGAGTGGCAGTCGAGCAGGGCGCCGATGATGCCGCCGTTGAGCACGCCCGGAAATGCCTGGTGATGGGGCTCGGGTCGCCAGGTGGCCACCACCGCATCGCCCTCGGCGAAGCTCCGGAGGCGCAGGCCCTCGGGATTGGAGGGCCCGCATCCGAAGCAGGCGTTGTGGGGCGCATACGTCTCCTGGAGGCTCTTGCCTTCGGTCATCGTCAGTGCCCTGGTCGACCGGCACCTTAGCAAGAGGGCGCCGCGGTGCGTCGGCCGGCCGTGGGCCGCGCCCGGAAGCGACGAGCCGCTTGACCCTCGGCGACCGCCGTCGCCATCCTCGCCAGCCCCGGACGGCCCGGGGAGCTGGGGAGGTGGCGCATGGCTCGGATCACCTTGAAGGTGAACGGCACGCAGCACGAGCACGAGGTCGAGCCGCGGGTGCTCCTCGTCCACTACCTCCGCGACGTGCTCGGGCTCACCGGGACCCACGTCGGGTGCGACACCAGCCAGTGCGGTGCGTGCACGGTGATGCTCGACGGTCGGACGGTGAAGGCCTGCAACGTCCTGGCCGTGCAGGCCGACGGCGGCGAGGTGACCACCATCGAGGGTCTGGCCAAGGAGGGAAAGCTGCATCCCCTTCAAGAGGGCTTCTGGGAGGAGCACGGGCTCCAGTGCGGCTTCTGCACCCCGGGCATGATCATGTCTGCCTGGGGCCTGCTCCAGTCCACCCCTCACCCGGACGAGCACGCCATCCGCCTCGGACTGGAGGGAAACCTCTGCCGCTGCACCGGGTACCACAACATCGTCCGGGCCGTTCAGAACGCAGCCAAGAAGCTTGCCGAGTCGAAGTCCGAGACCGCTGCACCGGCGCGCGCCGCCGGGAGCCGGTAGAGGGAGACACGCCATGGCCACTCAACCGGCAAACCTGGAGCGGATGATCGGCAAGGCGCTGAAGCGGCGCGAGGACCCGCGCTTCGTCACCGGGCGCGGCACCTACACCGACGACGTGAAGCTGCCCGGGACGACGTTCGCCGTCTTCGTCCGGAGCCCGGTGGCCCACGCGCGCCTCCGCCGCATCGAGACGGCCCGGGCGCGCAAGCACCCCGGCGTGTGCGCGGTGTTCACCGGCCGCGACCTGACCGACGGGGGGGTGAACGGGATTCCCGTCGGCTGGCTGCTGCCCAACCTCAAGACCACCGACCGCCGCCCGATCGCCGTGGACCGGGTGCGCTACGTGGGCGAGGCGGTGGCGGTGGTGGTCGCCGAGACGCCCTATGCCGCACGCGACGCCGCGGAGCTGGTGGACGTCGACTACGAGCAGCTCCCGGCGGTGGCGGATGCGACCAAGGCGCTGGCCAAGGGGGCGCCGCTGGTTCACGACAACGCCCCGGGCAACCTCTGCTTCCACTGGGAGATCGGCGACCGGGCGAAGACCGACGCGGCGCTGAAGGGCGCGGCCAAGCTGGTCAAGGTGAAGCTGGTCAACCAGCGGCTGATCCCCAACGCCATCGAGCCCCGCGCCTCGCTGGCCAGCTACTCGCCGGCCACCGACGAGCTCACCCTGTGGCTGACCTCGCAGAACCCCCACGTCCACCGGCTGATCATGGGCGCCTTCGTGCTCGGGCTCCCGGAGCAGAGGTTCCGGGTCATCGCTCCGGACGTGGGGGGCGGCTTCGGGTCGAAGATCCCCGTCTACCCGGAGGAGGTGGCGGTGGCCTGGTTGGCCAAGGCGCTGGGCACCCCGGTGAAGTGGACCGCCGAGCGGCGCGAGAGCTTTCTCACCGACACCCACGGCCGGGACCACGTCTCCGACGTGGAGATGGGGTTCGATGCGAGGGGCAAGGTGGCCGGCCTTCGGGTGAGGACGGTGGCCAATCTGGGCGCCTACCTGTCCCTCTTCGCGCCGGCCGTTCCCACCTACCTCTACGGGACGCTGCTCAACGGGCTGTACGACTTCCCGGCCGTGTTCGGCGAGGTGGATGCGGCCTTCACCCACACCACGCCGGTGGACGCTCTCCGCGGCGCGGGCCGGCCGGAGGCCTGCTACCTCATCGAGCGGACGATGGACATCGCCGCCCACGAGCTCCAGATCGACCCGGCGGAGCTGCGGCGGAAGAACTTCATCGCCAAGGACCGCTTCCCGTTCCAGACCCAGGTGGCGCTGGTCTACGACAGCGGCAACTACGCCCCCACGCTCGACCGGGCGCTGAAGATGGTGGGCTACGAGCACTTCCGCAGCCAGCAGGCCGAGGCACGGAAGAAAGGCCGCTACCTCGGCCTGGGCATCTCCACCTACATCGAGGCCTGCGGCATCGCGCCCTCCCAGGTGGTGGGGTCGCTCGGGGCGCAGGCCGGCCTCTACGAGAGCGCCACGGTGCGGGTCCACCCCACCGGAAAGGTGACCGTCCTCACCGGCTCGCACTCCCACGGGCAGGGGCACGAGACGACCTTCTCGCAGATCGTCGCCGACGAGCTGGGGATGGCCATCGAGGACGTGGAGATCGTGCACGGCGACACCGGACGCATCCCGTTCGGCATGGGCACCTACGGGAGCCGGAGCGGCGCGGTGGGCGGCACTGCCATCCACATGAGCCTGCAGAAGATCCTCGACAAGGGCCGGCGGCTGGCCGCGCACCTGCTCGAGGCCGCCCCCGAGGACGTGGAGTTCAAGAACGGCCGCTTCAACGTCAAGGGGGCGCCGGCCCGCGGCAAGAGCTTCGCCGAGGTGAGCCTGGCCGCCTACCTGGCGCACAGCATGCCCAAGGACATGGAGCCCGGGCTGGAAACGACCAGCTTCTTCGACCCGTCGAACTTCACCTTCCCGTTCGGCGCCCACATCGCCATGGTGGAGGTGGACGTCGAGACGGGACAGACGACGCTCCTTCGCTACGTGGCCGTGGACGACGTGGGCAACGTCATCAACCCGATGATCGTCGACGGCCAGCTGCACGGGGGAATCGCCCACGGAGCGGCGCAGGCCCTCTGGGAGTGGGCCAGCTACGACGACAGCGGCCAGCTGGTCACCGGCTCTCTCATGGACTACGGCATCCCGCGGGCGGACCAGCTGCCGAAGTTCGAGCTGGATCGAACGGTCACTCCCTCCCCGGTGAACCCCCTCGGGGTGAAGGGCGTCGGCGAGGCGGGGACCATCGCGGCCACCCCGGCGGTGGCCAACGCCGTTCTGGATGCGCTCCAGCCCTTCGGCATCGTGCACCTGGACATCCCGCTCACCCCGGCCAAGGTCTGGCAGGCGATCCACGACGCGAAGGCCAAGGGGGGGAGGTAGCCATGTACCCGAGCCCGTTCGAGTACCATCGTGCCGCCAGCGTCCAGGATGCCGTGGCGCTGCTCGGCAAGTACGGCGATGCGGCCAAGGTCATCGCCGGCGGCCACTCCCTCCTTCCCCTGATGAAGCTCCGCCTGGCGCAGCCGAGGCACCTCATCGACGTGCGCCGCATTTCCGGTCTGAACGGCATCCACGAGGACCGGGGAGCGATGGTCATCGGAGCGGCCACGCCTCACGCCTCGCTCGAGGCCTCGGCGCTGCTCCGCCAGCGCCTGCCCATCGTCTCCGAGGCGGCGGCGCTCATCGGCGATGCCCAGGTGCGGAACATGGGCACCATCGGGGGGAGCCTGGCCCATGCCGACCCGGCCGCCGACCTCCCGGCGGTGGTGCTCGCCCTCGGCGCCGAGGTGGTGGTGCTCGGTCCGCGCGGCACGCGCACCGTCCCGGCCGACGACTTCTTCGTGGATCTGATGACCACCGCGCTCGGCCCGGGCGAGCTGATCACCGAGATCCGCCTCCCCTTTCCCCCCGCCGGATCCGGTGCGGCCTACGAGAAGCACCCCCATCCCGCATCGCGCTACGCGGTGGCGGGCTCGGCTGCTTTGCTCACCCTGTCCGGGGGCAAGGTGACCGCGGCGCGGGTGGCGGTCACCGGCCTGGGCAAGAAGGCGTCCCGGGCGAAGGCCGTGGAGGCGGCCCTTTTGGGCAAGCCGGGCGACGCGGCCAGCCTGGCGGCAGCGGCGGAGAAGGCCACCGACGGGCTCGCCCTCCGGTCCGATGCCCAGCTGCCCGAGCCCTACCGGCGCTCGCTGGCGGTCACCTACACCCGCCGGGCACTGCTCGCTGCGGCCAAGCGCGCGACCGGTTAGGGGCCATCGCCCCGCCCCGGGGCCTTGTACCTCCCGGGGTGCCCCGTCGATAGTCGAGGGTCTGTGCGCGAAGAGATCCGTCGCATCCAGGGACTGATGGAGGGCGAGGGCTACGTCACCGACCGGGCGGTGGCCACCGCCGTCTACCTCGCCACCTCGCTCGGAAAGCCGCTGCTCGTCGAGGGGCACCCCGGCGTGGGCAAGACGGACATCGCCAAGGTGCTGGCCAAGGTCCTGGACGGAGACCTGATCCGGCTCCAGTGCTACGAGGGGCTGGACGCCACCACCGCGCTCTACGAGTGGAACTACCCGAAGCAGCTCCTGCACATCAAGCTCGACGAGCGGAGCGACCGCTCCGTCGGGCAGCGGGAGGCGGACATCTTCTCCGAGGGGTTCCTGCTCAAGCGCCCCCTCCTCCAGGCGATCACCCACCACGGGCGGCCGCCGGTGCTCCTCATCGACGAGGTGGACCGCGCCGACGAGGAGTTCGAGGCCTTCCTCCTCGAGGTTCTCTCCGACTTCCAGGTCACCATCCCCGAGGTGGGGACCCTGCGGGCCGAGTCCCGGCCGGCGGTGGTGCTCACCTCCAACCGCTCGCGCGACCTGTCCGATGCGCTGCGGCGCCGCTGCCTCTACCTGTGGATCGATTACCCCTCCCTGGAGAAGGAGCTGCGCATCGTGCGCACCCGCGTGCCGGGCATCGGGGAGCGCCTGGCCGCCCAGCTGACCAGCTTCATGCAGTCGCTGCGCAGGCAGAAGCTGGCCAAGACCCCGGGCGTGGCCGAGTCGCTCGACTGGGCGGCGGCGCTGGTGGCGCTCCACGCCACCGAGCTCGACCCGGCGCTGGTCCAGGAGACGATGGGCTGCTTCCTCAAGGACGAGTCGGACCTCCGGGCGGTGGGCGCGCGCATCGAGGCCGGAGAGCTGGCGGCGATGTGCTCCCCCGCCGGATGACCGCTCCGGCCGCCACCGACCTCGTCGCCCACACCACGCGCTTCTGCCGCGTGCTGCGGGACGAGGGCCTCGCCACCACCCCCGGCGACACCCTCGACGCCGCCCGGGTCCTGGAGCTGGTCGACCTGACGGACCGGGAGGACCTGCGCCACGCCCTGCGGGGAGTGCTCGTCCACCGGGTGGAGGACGGGCCGGTGTTCGACCGGGTGTTCGATTCGTTCTGGGGCGGGAGGCCCTTGCCCCCGTCGGGCTGGCTGCAGAGAAACCCGCCCCCCACGCCGCCGCGGCGCGAGCGGGCGCCGGTGTCGCTGGAGCGCTGGGCCCGCGGCGAGGTGGAGACCGAGCGCGAGGAGGCGCAGCTCCCCGGCCCGAGCGAGCTCGAGTCGCTCGGGGGGCAGGACTTCCATTCCTATGGCGACGAGGCGCTGCGCGAGGTGACGCGGGTGGCGCGGCGCATCGCCCGCCGGCTGGCCACCCGCCCCAGCCGGCGCTGGAAGCCGGCCCGGGGCGGCGCGCGTCCGCACCTCCGGCGCACGCTCCGGCTGAGCGTGAAGACCGGGGGGGAGGTCTCCGAGCTCGCCTTCCGGGAGCGCAAGGTGCGGCGGACGAAGCTGGTGGTCCTGGCCGACGTCTCCGGGTCGATGGACCTCTACGCCCGGCTGTTCCTCCAGTTCCTCTTCGCCCTCCAGCACAGCTTCGCCCGGGTGGAGACGTTCGTCTTCGCCACCCGGCTGAGCCGCATCACCGACCAGCTCCGGGCCCGCGCCTACGGGGACGCACTGGCCGAGCTCTCCGCCGAGGTGCGGGACTGGAACGGCGGAACGCGCATCGGGGCCTCGCTGGAGAGGTTCGGGCGGGAGTGGCCCCGCCTGGTCGACGGGCACACGGTGGTCATCGTGCTCAGCGATGGGTGGGAGACGGGCGATCCGGAGGTCCTGGCCGAGGCGCTGTCCTCCATCCGGCGGCGGGCGGCCCGGGTGGTGTGGCTCAACCCGCTGCTCGGGAGCCCGGGCTACGAGCCGATCACCCGCGGGATGCAGGCCGCCCTGCCCCACATCGACGTCTTCGCCCCGGCGCACGACCTGGCCAGCCTCGGGCAGCTGGCACGGCACCTGGCGCTGTGAGAGGTCTCAGCGGTCAGCCCGCGCTCTGGCTTCCCCGGGGGTGGATCGGGCCGGCCCGGAGCCGGAGCTTGCCGCCCTCGCGCGCGGCGAAGGTGGCCAGCACTTCGCCCAGGACGGCGATGGCGATCTCCTCGGACTGCTCGGAGCCCAGGTCCAGGCCGGTCGGGCTGTGGAGCCGGCGGCGATGCTCCTCGGTGAGCACGAAGCCCACTCCGGCGAGCTCGGCCAGCATCTGCTCCGTCCGGAGCCGGGGGCCGAGCGCGCCGACGTAGCCGCAGCCCGCCTCCAGCACGAGGCGCAGGAAGCCCCGGTCATGGTCGAGGTTGTGGGTCATCACCACCGCCGCGGCGTCCACCGACAGCCGGAGCCGCCCGGCCGCGGCCTGGGGGGTGGCGGCGACGTACTCGTCGGCTTCCCGGAAGGCCTCGGCCGGGACGCCGCTCGGGCGGTTGGCGACCAGGGTGACGTGGAAGCCCAGCTCGGCGGCGAGGCGGACGAGCGGCACCGCGTCCTGCCCGTTCCCGAACACGAAGAGCGGACGTGGCGGCCGGACCACCTCCACCAGCGCATCCACCGTCCCGCCGGCGAGCGCATAGCGGTGCACCTCCGTCCGGCCCCCGGCCAGCGCCGCCTCGGCGTCGGCCTGGAGCCGGCCGCGGAGCGCATCGTCCTTGACGTTGGAGCGCACGCCGGCCTCGTCGAGCAGCAGTCGCTCGCCCAGGCGGCCCGGGCCGGGGCCCCCGACCCGGAACACGGTGGCCATCACCCCGGGCAGGCGCCGTTCGATGCGGGCGACGAGGAAGTCGAGCGGATGGGTGGGCGAGCCCGCTGCCGGGACCCTTTCTTGAAGGACCTCCACCCGTCCGTTGCACCCGAGCCCGAAGCTCCAGGCCACGTCGTCGTCGGTGTTGGTCGAGTCGTAGGTGAAGACCACCGGGCCGTCGGCGGTGCGCCACCAGGCCTTCTTGAGGACCTCTCCCTCCAGGCAGCCCCCGCTGATGCCTCCCGCCAGCCAGCGATCCCGGGACATGAGGAGCCGTGCGCCCGGCCTCCGGTAGGTCGACCCGGCGGTCTCCACCACCGTGGCCAAGAGGGCCGGCTCCTGCCGGGCCTTGAGGTCCGCCCAGGCGGCGGCGATGCGATGCAGCTCCTTCATGGTCCGGGTGTGGATCTAGCGCGGTCGGAGCTTCGGGGCGACCCCCCGGCGGTCCCGGCGACGCCTAAGTGTCCCATCTCCCTCGCCATTGCGACGTTGACGCCCAGTGGAACGGGCCGCTAGAACCCCGGGCCCGTGAGTGCCTTCGCGCTGGACCGGATCGCAGAACGGTTGCCCCAGGCCCTGGCGGAACGCACCGTGGATCGCACCGGCGCCCCGTGGGGGGTGGTGCGCGCGGACGCGCTGGTCCCGGTGATGCAGCTCGCCAAGTCCGACCCCGACCTGTCCTTCAAGCTCTTCGTCTCCATCGATGCCGTGGACCGGCTGCATCTGGCGCCCAGCACCCCGCGTTTCGAGGTCGTGTACTTCGCCTACTCGGTGAGCCGGAACGAGCACCTCCGCCTCAAGGTGCGGGTCGGCGAGGAGCGGCCCGAGGTGCCGAGCGTGGTCAGCGTCTACCAGGGCGCCAACTGGTGGGAGCGCTTCGTCTGGGACTTCTACGGAATCCGCTTCCTCGGCCACCCCGACCTCCGCCGCATCCTCATGTACGAGGAGTTCAAGGGTCACCCCCTGCGCAAGGACTACCCGCTCCGCGGGCGGCAGCCGCTCATCCCCGAGCGACCCATCGAGGACATCTTCCGCGGCCCCGGGACCTCGGGCGTCGCCTGACCCATCGCCGGTAGAGCAAGGACGTCACAGCCCGCATGGCACAGTCCACGGACATCGAGATTGCCACCGCCCTCCCCGAGGGCGAGGGTGAGCTCGAGGCGCACCTCCACACCAAGCGGATGCTCATCAACATGGGGCCGTCGCATCCGGCGATGCACGGGACGGTGCGCACCCACATCGAGCTGGAGGGGGAAACCATCGTCCGGATGGACCCGGAGATCGGCTTCCTCCACCGCGGCTTCCAGAAGAGCTGCGAGAACGTCACCTGGAACCAGTGCCTGCCGTACACCGACCGGCTCAACTACGCCAGCGCGCTGATGAACAACTTCGGCTTCCTCAACGCGGTGGAGAAGCTGGCCGGGATCACCATCCCCGAGCGCGCCCAGTACATCCGGCTCATCGGCTCCGAGCTGCACCGCATCCACGACCACCTCACCTGCGTGGGGGCCATCGGGCTGGAGCTGGGGGGCTTCGCACCGTTCCTCTACGCCATCGAGGGACGGGAGCTGATCATGGACCGGGTGACCGAGCTCACCGGCGCCCGGCTCACCACCAGCTTCGGCCGGGTGGGCGGCCTGAACCGCGACCTCCCCGAGGGGTGGTCGGAGCGGGTGCTCAAGTCCCTGGACAAGTGTCACGAGCTGATCGGGGAGATCGACACCCTCCTCACCGCCAACCGCATCTTCGTGGACCGGATGAAGGGGGTGGGGGTGATCACCGCCGACGACGCGCTCGACTTCGGGTTCACCGGCCCCTGCCTCCGGGCGAGCGGCGTCTCCTACGACGTGCGCAAGGCGAACCCCTACTGGGTCTACGACCGGATGGACTTCGGGATCCCCATCGGCGTCAACGGCGACAACTTCGATCGCTACCTGATGCGGCTCGAGGAGCTGAAGCAGTCGGAGGCCATCGTCCGCCAGGCGCTGAAGCAGCTTCCCCCCGGGCCGGTCATCGTCGACGACTGGCGCATCGCGTTGCCCCCCAAGCCCGAGGTGTATGGCACCATCGAGGGGGTGATCGCCCACTTCAAGCTGGTCATGGAGGGGGTGCCGGTGCCCGCCGGCGAGGTCTACGACTCGACCGAGGCGGCCAACGGGGAGCTGGGCTGGTACCTGGTCAGCGACGGCTCTGGCCGCCCCTACAAGGTCCACGTCCGCGCCCCCGGCTTCGCCATCATGTCCGGCCTGCCCCACATGGTGGTGGGCCGGATGCTGGCCGACCTCATCCCCACCTTCGACACCATCAACATGATCGGCGGCGAGGTCGAGCAATGAGCCCCGAGGAAAAGCCCGGCGCGGCCAAGCCGCCGCCCCCGGCCCCGGCCCGGCCGGCCCCCAAGCACCCCGGCTTCGTCACCGTCACCGTCGACGGCAAGGAGGTGGTGGCCAAGCCGGGGACGAACATGATCACCGCGGCCAAGACGGTGGGCGCGGACATCCCCTACTACTGCTGGCACCACCGCCTCTCCATCGCCGCCAACTGCCGGATGTGCCTGGTGGAGGCGAGCACCTCCCCCAAGCTGGTTCCCGCCTGCCAGACCGCGCTGCAGGAGGGGATGGTCATCCGCACCGACACCGCGCGGGTGGCGGAGAGCCGGCGGGCGATCATGGAGTTCCTCCTCCTCAACCACCCGGTGGACTGCGCCATCTGCGACCAGGCCGGAGAGTGCAAGCTCGAGGACTACTACCAGCGGATGGACGCCAAGCCCTCGCGGCTGGAGGGCGACAAGGTCCTCCGCGACAAGCGCAGGGTGCTCGGCCCGCTGGTGGTGCTCGACCAGGAGCGGTGCGTGCTGTGCACCCGTTGCGTCCGCTTCATGGAGGAGGTGGCCAAGGAGCCGCAGCTCGGTGTCTTCGCCCGCGGCTCGGACGAGTACATCGACGTCTTTCCCGGCCGCCAGCTGACCAGCAACTACTCGGGCAACGTGGTGGACCTCTGCCCGGTGGGCGCGCTCCTCAACCGCGACTTCCGCTTCCGGGCCCGCACCTGGTTCCTCTCCACGGTGGCCTCGGTGTGCACCGGCTGCTCCCGCGGGTGCAGCGCCTACGTCGACTTCCTCGGTCAGGACACCTACCGCTACCGCCCGCGCGAGAACGACGCCATCAACCAGAGCTGGCTGTGCGACGCTGGGCGGCTCTCCTACCGGACCCTCAACGTGGACCGGGTCTCCACCGCCGCGGTGGGGCGCGGAGACGACCGGCGCGAGGTCTCCACCGCCGAGGCGCTGGCCCGGGCCACCGTCCAGCTCAAGGCCATGGCCGGCACCGCCGAGCTGGCGGTGCTCGTCTCCCCGGCCTGCTCCAACGAGGACCTCCTGGCCGGGCTCACCTTCGCCAAGGACGCGCTCGGCGTGCGGAGCCTCTACGTCGGGGGCCGCCCGGACGGGGCGGCGGACAAGCTCCTCATGCGCGCGGACAAGAATCCGAACCGGCGGGGCCTGGAGTGGATCGCCGCCGCGCTCGGGCTCGGGCTCCGGCCCTTCGCCGATCTGGTCTCGGCCATCGACGCGGGCAGGGTGAAGGCGCTCTACGCGCTGGGCGGCGAGGTCCCGGTCCCGGCGTCGGAGGCGGCGGCGGCGCTGGGGAAGGTGGAGTTCGTCGTCCTCCAGGCCACCAACCTGTCGCCCGTCACCGCCGGGGTGGACGTGCTCCTCCCCGCCGCGGTTCACGTCGAGGACGAGGGGACCTTCACCCAGGCCGAGGGCATCACCCAGCGCGTCCGGCGCGCCTACCCGCCGCGCGCGGGGGTGCAGAGCCACTGGAAGTGGGCGGTGGACATCATGCGCGAGTTCGGCTTCCCGGTGACGCTGGCCTCGGCGCGGGAGGTGTTCCAGGAGATCGCCCCCAAGGTGCCGGAGCTGGCCGCCTTCGACTGGGACAAGGAGGCGCCGCCGCTGAAGACCACCCGCGGCATCGCTCCGCTCCCCACCGGCGCCGACGGGCGCCCGCCCGGCTACCGCGAGTTCGGAGCCCCGCGGGTGCGGGGGATCTGATCGATGAGCCGGACGGTGAAGATCGTCGTCCTCGCGCCGGCCTTCGTGGTCGGGGTGCTGCTCCTCCTGAACTGGGTGAACTACCGGGTGGCCGGGCTGCTTGCACCCTACGACCTGGCGTGGCTGAGCACGCTCGTCTTCCACCTCCTCGCCTTCGTCATGCTCACCGCCACCGTGCTCACCGTCGCCGAGCGCAAGTGGAGCGCCTTCACCCAGGACCGCATCGGCCCGGAGCGGGCGCGGCTCTTCTTCCTCCCCAACCATTCGCTGGGCGGGCTGCCCCACGTCGCCGCCGACGCGCTGAAGATGCTTTTCAAGGAGGACACCCGCCCCAAGGCGGCGCAGCCCGACCGGATCCTCTTCACCCTGGCGCCGGTCCTCGCCTTCGCCCCGGTCTTCGCCCTGGCGGCGGTGATCCCCTTCGGGCCGAGGGTGCTCC
>Ga0335082_10002606_pt1 | contig 19464 bp, 17 predicted proteins | sample Lox_Sample_41_FD_206718 | JGI IMG/M metagenome (GOLD analysis project Ga0335082, IMG submission 206718) | Soil microbial communities from Loxahatchee National Wildlife Refuge, Florida, United States - Lox_Sample_4.1 | ecosystem: Environmental > Terrestrial > Soil > Wetlands | place: USA...
AGACGAGGCGAGAGTATAGCACGGCATCGGTCGGGTTGGAGACTATCGAAGTAAGAACGCGGCAGGGTGCATTTCCCGCCGGTCCATCGCAGGGGAGGAAAGAATCAGGCTTCCATCATCGAGGCTTCCGGGAAGCGCAGCTTGCATTTGGAGAGAACCCGGCTCAGCAGGACCTCGACCTCGGTCTCCTGCCAATTCTTGGCCATGGCCAGCTCGCTCACCAGCAAATATCGGGTGCGTTCCAGCATTTTCTTTTCGCGGAAGCTGAGTGGCTTGGTTTGAGCGAGGAGAAGGAGACCTTTCAGGACGATGGCAACATCGAGCAGAGAACCGGTTCGCATCTTGTCGGAATTTTCTTTGAACCGGTACTTCCAGTCGGCGTTGTTCTCGCATTTGCCGTCGGCAAGGAAGTCCAGGATCTTCTGCACCTCGCCATTGCGGATGACCTTGCGCAGGCCGACGCTGTCCACGTTGTGGAACGGCACCATCACCTTAAGGCTGCTGGCCTTGATTTTCAGGAGGTAGAACCGCTCGATTTGTGAGCCGATCGTGCGACTGCTGATCTGCTCGATTACGCCCACCCCGTGATTGGGATAAACGACTTTGTCGCCGATACAAAAGCCGTGGTTATTCATAAAGGCCGGACTACAGTTCCCCGGGCGCCATCCGATCTTATGGGGAAAACCACTGGGATTAATATTTAAATTGTACCCCTACTCGCCGGAAGAGGTCAATGGGCGCGGTTTTCGGCGAATCGCCTCATTCCCGGGACAGGCGCCTGGGCTGGCCTCGCGTATAATCTCCATATCCCTTCGGGTGCGTTCGTCCCCCGAAGGCATCAACTCAGAAGTATGCCCGAACACATTCGTAGGAAGCTGGAGGACGAGATCGCCGTCCTCGAGCGCGAATTGAACCACGAACTGCCCAAGGAGCTGAAGAAGGCGGTTGCGATGGGGGACCTCAGCGAGAACGCTGAGTACCACATGGCCAAGCAGCGGCAGGAGTTCGTTCGCGCCCGCCTGGGCCAGCTCAAGAAGCGCATGGCTGACCTGTCGCTGGTCAACATGGCGAATATCCCGAAGGACCGCGCCGCCCTGGGCTCAACCGTGGTGGTGTATGACTCCACCAAGGAGGAGGAAATCGAGTATAAGCTGGTAACCAGCGAAGAGTCGGATGTGACAAAAGGATTAATTTCCACCAGTTCGCCTATCGGCCGCGCGCTCATGGGCAAGAAGGTGGGCGACGTCAGTGAGGTAGTTACCCCCGCAGGCAAGCGCGAACTTGAGGTGCTCAAGCTGACCACCATTCACGACGAGACATAGGGGTTATATGACCTGGACGAGCGCAGTCGGGCGGTCCGGCAAGTGGCTGCTGTACAAGGTCGTCCATGGCCTCGCCCTCACTCGCATCTCCCCTAACGCGCTCACCTTCATCGGGATGTGCATCAATCTGGTGGCCGGAATTCTGTTAGGCTACGCTCATGCCGACAACCAGCGCCGCATGTTCCTTTATGCGGGCTTGGTCATTATCGGCGCCGGCATCTTCGACATGGTGGACGGCCGCGTCGCTCGCGCCACCAACCAGGTCACGCAGTTCGGCGGCTTCTTCGACTCCATCATTGATCGCTACAGCGACGTGGTGCTGTTCTTCGGGCTGGTGGTCTATTACGCCCGCGCCAACCGTTTCTTCTACGTGGTTTTGACTGCCTTCGTCATGACCAGCTCGATCATGGTCAGCTATGCGCGCGCCCGCGCCGAGTCTCTCATTCCGAGCTGCAAGGTCGGCTTCATGGAACGCCCGGAACGAATTGTGCTGGTGATTATCGGAGCGCTGTTCAACAGGATGGGACCAGTGCTGTGGGTAATTGCAGTGTTGAGCACCATCACCGTCATCCACCGCATCAGCTACACCTACCAGGTGCTGCGCACGATTGAGCCGCCGCCGGTGCCGGTCGAGCCCGACCCGCTGAAGTTCGAGGAGATTGTGGGATGATGTACCTTTTTTGGCTTGTTGAAATAGGTGTACAAAAGGCACAATTGGTACATGACTAAGCAATATACTACGAGCACTGCCCGCGCAGCATTCGCTGATATTGTGAGCCGCGCGGAATACGCGGGCGAACGCACCATCGTTCACCGGCGCAAGAAACCCGTTGCGGCAATCGTGCCCGTCGAGGATCTCGAATGCCTACGAAGGCTGGAAGATGAAATTGATCTTGCCGCAGCGCGAAAAGCGATCCGGGAAAAGGGCGAGAATATTCCTTGGTCAGTGATAAAGAAGGAGTTCAAGTTTAAATAACCCAGCCTTCCTTACACTGAATGAACCACTACATTATCGAGTTCCGTACGGCGGCGCGCAAAGCACTTCGGCGAATCGTTGAGCACGACCGGAGTCGCATTCTCAAAGCCATCGAAAGGCTTGCCGACGATCCTTACCCGCACGGCCGCGAAAAGCTCAGCGGCGAGGAAGGATTATGGCGCATTCGGGTCGGCGACTACCCTGTGATTTACACAGTGATGCCGAAGAGATTGGTTGTAGTGGTGGTTACGATCGGACATCGCCGCGAGGTTTACCGATGAACCTTCTCTATTTCAAATGCACCGCCGCCTCACCTTCTTTTGTCCTGCGAGTTCCGGCTTCTCGGGCCTTTGCCGCCACCGGCCCGTACTTTGGCTTGATCTGGTGGCATGAGGGATCGCAGTACACGCCCTGATGCGTCTTGTCGGTCTCGGGATCAGGCATCGGCGAAGCCACCGCAGCTTCGCGGTCGGTTTCCAGTTCGCGCTCCACATCGTCGATCAGCTTGCCGTCGTCGTCGGACGTGAGCCAGCGCTTCACATTCACCAGGTAATTCTGGAACCGCGCAATGGGATCGCGCGCTCGCCAATACTCGAACAGCCTGGCGGGCACGTACTGCGCGGCATCGTGAATGGCGTGGCCCTTCATGCGCATCATCTTGGCCTCTATGAGGGTCGGGCCTTCGCCGCGACGGGCGCGCTCACAAGCTTCGTGCGTGGCGTCGTACACCTGACAGGGATCGGTTCCATCCACAATCACGCCCGGAATACCATACGCAATGGCGCGCTCGGCCAGGTCCTTCACGCAGAACTGCATGTCAGCCGGCGTCGAGTAGCCCCACAGATTGTTCTCCACGATGAGCACCAGCCCCAACTTTTGCACTGCGGCAAAGTTCAGGCTCTCGTAGGTCACGCCGGTGGACTGCCCGCCATCCCCGACGTAGGTCAGGCCCGCAATGTTCCTGCCTTGCAGCCGCGCACCCAGACAGACGCCCGCCATCACTCCGATCAGCTCGCCGAGCATGGAAATCGGCGCGCACACGTTGCGCCGCTGCCAGTCGCCGAAGTGTGACGAGGCATCGCGCCCCCAGGTCGGCGAGTCGCCCTTGGCCATGTACTGCCGCATGATGTCGCGCGCCGCGAAGCCGCGCACCAGCATCGCGCCCTGGTTGCGGATCATCGGCCCCAGCCAATCGTCCGGCCCAAGCGCATACGCCGAAGCGCACGAGCAGCCCTCCTGGCCCAGTCCGAAGTACACGCCGCCTACTACTTTGCCCTGCTTGTAGAGGTTCTCCAGTGCCGCTTCCATGCGGCGGTTGAGCAGCATCCACCGATAGATCGCGATGCATTGCTCGCGCGACAGGTATTTCGACTCGCGAATCGGCGGCGGCGGCGCGTTCAGGTCGCCTTCGACGTGATACTCGAGGCTGTCGCCCTCACCCGACATGAAGATGCGGAACTCGGGACGCTCGAGGCGGTAATCGGGAATGTTGTAGGTGCGCAACGACGGAAAGTTTGTGTCGCCTCGGGCGGCATCACCTCCTGCGGTGGAAGGCGTAGAAGGGACGACCCCTGGCGCGCTGAGCGGCTTGGGCGAGCCGTCGGCCTGCTCGGCTGCTGCAGGCAACTGCATTGGGTTGCTTCCATGGGCCAGCGGGAGTTTTCCTGATTTCGGTTGCTGATTACGCGTTTTCGAGCGCTTCTTGTGGACCATAAGCTAGAAGCACGATAAACGTTGAATTATCTCAACGCAAACGTCGGACGCTGCCTCCGGGTAAACAAGATTATTTGTTTTGGAATGCCGTGCAACCAAGTTGGAGTGTTGGCATCAGAAAACGTGACTTCGGGTCAGGGAGATGTTCATGCACAATCAGTGGAAGTCTGCGTTCCGCGTCCTAATCGTCTTTGGAGCTGCGGCCTTGTGTTGCGGGGCGGCCAACGGCCCTTCATCCGCGAACTCCGGCACAGTCGCTGCACAGTCAGGACCAATGGACCAGCCAGACGACGAGCTGAGCCCAACCAGTCATCCCCGTGACGTAGTCACCTATCACTACACCACCTTCCGCCGAGGCTTGACCAAACGGGAGACAACTCTGACTCCCTCCAACGTGAATGCCACCTCCTTCGGAAAGATCAGGTTTTTCGCCACGGATGGCAAGGTGGACGCGCAACCGCTATTTGCCAACCAAGTTCCCGGGCCGTCGGGTACGCAAAACACCTTGTTCGTCGTGACCGAGCACGGCAGCGTTTATGCATTCAAGGCCGGTACGGGTGCGCAAACCTGGAAGGTATCGGCCCTGTTGCCCGGCGAGACTCCGAGCGATGACCACGGTTGTAGTCAAATTACTCCCGAAATCGGCATCACCGGTACACCCGTGATCGATCGCTCACAAGGCCCGAATGGCGCTCTTTACCTGGTTGCTATGTCGAAGGACTCCAACGGGAAATACCACCAACGCTTGCATGCCCTCGATCTTAAGACCGGAGCCGAGCTCTTCGGCGGGCCGAAGGAGATTCAGGCTGAGTATCCTGGGGCGGGAGATGGCAGCCAGGGCGGTTTCGTGATTTTCGACCCAGGCCAGTATGCCGAGCGTGCCGGGCTGCTGGAGTTGAACGGCAAAATCTACCTGGGCTTTACTTCCCATTGTGACTTTCGTCCCTACACTGGGTGGCTGTTGGGCTACGACGCGGCCACACTCCAGCAGACCGCCGTTTTGAACCTGACGCCCAATGGTAATGAGGGATCCATCTGGATGGCGGGCGGCGGATTAGCCGCCGATGCCCGGGGCTTCATTTATTTCCTGGTTGCCAACGGTGTCTTCGATCTCACTCTCGACAGCAACGGCTTTCCCGTCAACGGCGATTACGGCAATGCCTTCATGAAGATCGCAACCCCTCAGCTTACGGTCGGCGATTACTTCACCATGTATAACACTCGGCAGGAATCGAACAATGACCAAGACCTCGGTTCGGGAGGAGCTTTGGTACTGCCGCCCTTTACCGACAATAATGGGCAGACTCACTACCTGGCGGTGGGAGCAGGAAAGGATTCCAACATCTACGTCGTGGATCGCAACAATATGGGTAAGTTCAACCCCAACAACGACAGCGCCATCTATCAGGAGCTTGATGGCGCCCTACCGGGCGGAGTCTGGGCTTCGCCGGCCTATTTCAACAACACGCTCTATTACGGCTCCGTCGGTCACACACTGAAGGCGTTCAGCATCAGCAATGCAAAGCTTTCTGCTTCTCCGACCTCGCAAACGTCCAACACATTTGGATACCCGGGAACCACTCCCACCGTCTCTGCCAACGGCACCGCCGATGGCATTGTTTGGGCGGTCGAAAACAGCAATCCAGCCGTGCTGCATGCATACGACGCGACCAACCTCGCGCACGAACTTTACAACAGCAACCAGGCGGGATCACGTGATCAATTTGGTCCGGGGAACAAGTTCATCACGCCCATGGTCGTCAATGGGAAGGTCTACGTGGGAACCCAAACCGGGGTAGCGGAATTTGGTCTCCTGCCGTGACTGCCAGACCTCGTGGCTCGCCCCCATTGAGGAGAAGCCACATCGCGAATAGCGCCTTTATTGCTTTGGCAGGATGTACTCCGTCAGCAGCCGCTCCGTTTGCTCGTGCATGCCCTTGCTGTTGTAGTTCGTGCTGGTGATAACGACGACCATATCGAGCTGTGGGAAAACAGCTACTTTATTCCCGCCGTTGCCAGACATGAAGTATGCGGACCACGACCGACCGCCTGCCTTGAAATCCTTCAGCCACCAGAGATAGCCATAGCTCGTCTGTTCATCGATCTTCGCGTGCGGCGTGGTGGAGTCCTTCACCCAACCCTCGGACACGATGCGCTTGCCGCTCCAGCTTCCGCCGTTCAGGTAAAGCTGACCGAGTTTTAGCAAATCGCGGCTTTGCAATCGCAATCCGCCGCCGGCCATCGCCAGCCCGAGCGGCGAATAATTCCATTGCACGCTCTGAATTCCGAGCGGTCCGAACAGGTTGTTTGCGGCAATGTCGGACAGCTTCGCATGCGTCGCCTTCTCCAGCACGCCACCTAGCGTCACGACGCCCGCCGTGCAATAGCTGAAGCTGCGCCCATAGGGCGAATCCTGCGGCTTGGTTTCCCACGGCGGAAAGCCTTTTATGGGCAGGTCAAGATAGAACTTGACCCAGTCCTCAATCAAGTACATGCGCTCTTCGTTACCGCGGGAAAAATTGTTCCAGTCGTCGCACTCCATCAGTGAACTCATGGTGAGCAGGTCTTCGACGGTTATGGCCGATTTGCGCAGATCGGGATTGGCGAGCGGCTGCTTCTCGGGAAAGTAACTTACGACTTTGGCATCCAGACTCGGCAACTGGTGCTGGTCGAGAGCGATGCCGGTCAACATGCCGGTAATGGTCTTGCTCGCCGAGCGAGTGTCGCGGAGGCTGTCGGCCGAACCGTCGAAGTAGGCTTCATAGGCCAGTTTTCCGTGACGCGCTATCAGGATGCTGGTGACCTTCTTGAACTCGCCGCTGGCGATGGCCTGTTCCATGCGCAACAGCGCCGCGCGATCGAGACCGGCCGAGGTCGCATCCGTCGTCGCCAATCCGTCGGAGCGGGATTCTGGAGCGAAGTTGTCGTGCGGCTTTTGTGGCGATGCGGCAAGAGGCAAATACAGAAAGGCTGCTATTAGTGCGGCGCCGAAGGTACAAGACATGAGGCTGCCTCCCCAGAATGGAGCACATGCAGTTTAACTAATTGCTAATAGCTAATTTGGGGTTGCAGTCTCACGCCAGCTCGTTTCCGTCGCCGTGCAGCTCGCGCAGCTCTTTCGGAGCCCGCGCCGGAAGATCCTGATTGCCAGGCATTTCGGCGGCCCCAGGCGCCGCTGCGCCGATCAGGTCGTCCAGCGATTCCACCCACAGCATTTGCGACCGGAAAACGCGCCCAAAGTTACGCGAGGCAGCCGTGGCAACCTCCTCCATGGCCGGCGTTTTCTGCAATTCTTTTTGCATCGACGTGACCGGCTTGCCGGTGATGCCGCAGGGCACAATCAGCGAGAAGAAATCCAGGTCAGTGCTGACGTTGAGCGCGAAGCCATGCGTAGTAACGCCGCGCGAGATGTGCACTCCGATGGCGGCGATCTTGGCCTCTGGCTTGTTGGGCAACGCGTAGGTCCACACGCCGGTCAGCCTCTTGATGCGCTGCGCGCCGATGCCAAAGTCGCCGGAGGTCCGGATGAGTACCTCTTCCAGCCGCCGCACAAACTCTACTGCGCCGATCTTGGGATCGAAGCTGCGCAGGTCAAAGATCGGATAGGCGACCAGTTGCCCGGGCCCGTGAAAGGTCACATCGCCGCCGCGGTCGATTTCGAACAGCTCCACTCCCTTTTGCGCCAGGAACTCGGGCGGCGCGACCACATTGCTCAACCTGGCGTTGCGGCCGAGGGTGATGACCGGTGGATGCTCCAGCAGCAGCAGCGTGTTCTCGACACGGCCCCGTTTGCGCAGCTCCATCAGCGTGTGCTGTAACTGCAGCGCGGTTCCGTACGGCACCAGCCCGAGATGCAGGACGTGGATGACCATGGTCGTCATCTATCAGCTTACGGCATTTTGACGGACAACACCCCCTCCACCACCTGGGCTATCAGTTTGTGACCTGACTGGCTGGGATGGATGTCGCACGTGGGCGGGCTGGTTTGCGGATTGGCGGGGTTCAGCAAACCGGCCAGGCAGGTGTTGCCCCGCGCGAACGGGTTCGAGGCGGCCGCCTGGAAGGCCGAAAAGACATCGGCCACCACCGCGCCGTAAGCCGGTGCAGGCGCAGTAATGGCCTGGTTCAAACCGGCAATCAGCTCGGTCTCAAACTGGTTCGAGTAATCGGGAGAATAATAGTTCACCAGCACAATGGCGCCCGCGTATCCGGTGGCCCTCAGGGCGGCCAGGATCTTCGCGACGTTGGCCCCAGCGTTGGCAAACACCTGGGCAGCGCCGTTTTCGATGCACACCGGGTCACCATTGCACTGCTGCTCCAGCAGCAGCAGGTCGTCGGCGCCGATACTCAGGGTCACCAGTCGGGTGTTGGCATGGCTCCGCAGGAAACCCGTGGCATAGCCCAGTTGCGTGGACGTGACCGAGCTATACACCACGTGCAGGGGGAAAAGCGAACGATAGAGGCGGCACCCGTTGTCGGGTGTGCTTAATGATAAAAAGCTGCCGCTGGTTTCACCGGAACACGACCCGTTCGCCGGGTTCAGGCTCGATGCCAGACTGGTCCAATCCACATATCCTACAAAGTTGGTTGGGTAGTAGTAATCATACCCTGCTTGATCGATGAATCCGAATGGAATACTGTCGCCAAGCGCAAGGTAAGAGCTGGAACCGCCCGCCGGAGCGGTTGCCGAAGCAGAACCAATCGCCAGCAGGACAACCAGGCAGAGACTGAGGTTTACATGGGCTTTCATCGCGGCCTCCTCAAAGTAGAGAATAGTTGGCCAAGAATAACAGAAAATCCTCATGTTTAGCGGGCAGCGCTTAAGGCAGATATATTTATGCGGTTTTGATTACTCGCGACGGCGGCACAAACATCGCCCCCTGCAACCTCGGGCCGGCAATACTTTCGAGTCGCCAGAATGGTCAGGATGTATTACTTTAATATATTATTTACTATAAAATTACTAATATAGTAACTTATTAATTATCTATTAGTATTATTGACAGCCTGGAGAAGCTTAGCGACTTTTCTGAGAGTCGGGGCCCACGCGCGTCTGGTCCGTAATCCAGTTCACCTCCCAGGTCTTGCCGCCGTCGTCGGAAAACGATTGCTCAAAGTGGGCCGAATTTGGTGTGATGTCCGACCAGACATAGCGAACCAGAATCATCCTGCCGTTGAATGGTTCCTGATCGTAAAATTCCCCGCGGCCATTCTTGAATGCGCCGACCGTAGGCTGGCCGAGCACACCGTCCTTGCCGTTGGCCCAATAGAGGTACCACTGGTGACCTTCCGGACGGTACAGGCGCAGAGTCAGACCTTCGACATGGCCGGACGGACTGTCAACCTCAAACTCTTCAATCTGCGAGCGGCCATTCCAGACCTCCCGCGTCACCGAGGTGCCATCAAACTCGACCCACGTGTTGGACCCGGTGAGCGGATGCAGCAGGCGCTTCAAGTGAATCTTCCAGCTGCCGAGTTCGAAATCGAAGTCATGCTGCCCATCGTGTTGCGCTGTTGCCGCTGGCGGTGCGGCCTTTGCCGGGTTGGCGCTCGTTTGTGCCGGCATGCTCACCGGACAAAAAGTTAGAATGACCGCACTCCACAAAACACCCGTGCAAACCAGCTTCGTTGCTCGCATTTTCCGCCCTCCATTCGCTCGTTCTCCTGCCGCTGTTGGACGGGATTGCCTCCGATTTGTTTGCGGAGGAATCAAGTCTTTCGTCCCTCATGTGCTAATCTCATCCGGCAATTCTTAACCACCGGACGAGGTCCACATGAGCCAGGCTGAACACAATCTCCAGATGGATTACATCGAATTTCCCGCCACCGACATCGAGGCGACCAAGCACTTTTACGGCGAGGTGTTTGGCTGGAAGTTCACCGATTACGGTGCCGACTACACCAGCTTTCACGATGGCCGGCTGGGTGGCGGCTTTAACCGCGAGTCGCAACCCGCGGGCGCCGATGGAGCGAAGACCCGCGGCGTGCTGGTGGTTTTGTATGCGACTTCGCTGGACGAAATCTACGGCAAAGTGAAAGCGGCTGGCGGCAGGATCGTGCGCGAGACCTTCGCGTTCCCGGGGGGCAGGCGTTTCCACTTCGCCGACCCGAACGGCAACGAACTGGCGGTGTGGAGCGAGTAGATGGTCCCGGCGAAGAGCGATCAGCAAACGGCCGAAGGCGGCAGGCTCAACTTCCTGCTCGTCAAGAGCATCGTCGTCGGCGCCCTCGGCGGACTGCTTTTCGGCTTCGACACCGCCGTCATCGCCGGCACCACGCAGCAGCTCACGCAGGTCTTCCACCTCACCCCGAAGGAGCTGGGCTTCACGGTTTCGATCGCGCTGCTGGGGACGATCATCGGCGCCATGTTCTCCGGCATCCTCGGCGACCGGCTGGGCGGCCGCGAGAGCCTGCGGATTCTGGCGGCGTGCTACGTGATTTCCGCACTCGGCTGCGCCTTCGCCTGGAGCTGGACCTCGCTGCTGGTCTTCCGCTTCGTCGGCGGGCTGGGCATCGGCGGTTCGTCGGTGCTGGGGCCCGTGTACATCGCCGAGATCGCGCCCGCGCGTTGGCGCGGCATGCTGGTCGGCAGCTTTCAGATCAACGTCGTGGTAGGCATCCTGGTCGCGTATTTGTCGAACTACCTCATCGGGCTCGGCAACTTTGGTATGAACGAATGGCGTTGGATGCTGGGCGTCGCCGCGGCGCCGGCGGTGCTGTTCTTCCTGATGCTGTTCGGCATCCCGCGCAGCGCGCGCTGGCTGGTGACCAAGAACCGCATCCCGGAAGCTCGCGAGGTGATTGAGCAGCTCGGCTCGCCCGACGGCCAGAGCGAGCTGGACGACATCATTGCCTCGATCCACGTTGACGGCGTCGCGCACTCCGAGCCGCTGTTTCAGCGCAAGTACGCCTTTCCCATCTACCTCGCCTTCACCGTTGCCGCGTTTAATCAGTTGGCGGGCATCAACGCAATTCTGTATTACCTGAACTACATTTTTGAAATGGCCGGCTTCAGCAAAGTTTCGGGCGACCTTCAGGCGGTGGCCGTTGGTGCTATGAACCTGGTGGCAACCCTGATCGGCATGTCGCTCATCGATCGCCTGGGACGCAAGACGCTACTGCTGATTGGCGCTGTCGGCATGACCTTCTGTCTCAGCGGTGTTGCCGTCATCTTCTTTACCCATCAGCATCAGGGCCTGCTGGTGTGGTTTCTCGTCGCCTATATTGCCTTCTTCGCTATCTCCGAGGGCGCCGTTATCTGGGTGTACATCAGTGAAGTCTTCCCCAACCGTGTGCGCTCCAAGGGGCAGAGCTTGGGTAGCTCGACCCATTGGATCGCGAACTTTGCCATCTCTCTGGTGTTCCCGTACTTTGCCGTTCGCTTCGGCGGAGGCTATCCCTTCGTCTTCTTTGCGGTCATGATGGCGCTGATGTTCTTCGTCGTGTTGTTCACCTTCCCCGAGACCAAGGGCGTCACGCTGGAAGAGATGCAGCATCGGCTGGGGATTGAGTACTAGCTCGCGGGTCAAGCGGCCCCCCCAGACCTCGTCACACGCCTATGTGACCTGCGTCACAGACAAGAGTTTGCCATTTTTGCCACACTATACCTGAAGGGTGCGGAGGAGCGCCTGCTCCCAGAGCACCCTCGAGAGTTGGATGGAATGTCGCTTCTTGCGTTCTTGCTTCTTGCCTTCCTCCCTATCAGCCTTTCAGTCGCCGCGCTTTTTCTGCGTCTTTTCGCATGCTGGTTTAGACTTTCCGATGCACCAACCGGCACGCTACATTGCGAACTTGACTGGAGCCAAACCCGAATGCATCGCACTCTCCGGCTGCTTGCCGTTCTGCTCGTGTCCGCCTGCGCCTTCGCGCAAACTGCCACCGCGCCTCCCGATCCCTACAAGCCGGTCCTCGACCGCCTGCAATCGATCACGGTGATTCCGCTGCCGACCTGGCAGATTCACGCCGCCGATCTGGCGCACGGTGAAGATCCGGCGTTGAGCACCGCGGCCTGGCAGCCCGTCAAGTTAAAGCAGGACTGGCAGGGCTCGCGCTGGTTGCGGCTGGCGTTTGAAGTGCCGGCGCAGTTGAACGGCTATGGACTGCAAGGCGCGCGCATCGCACTGGACCTGCACGTCAGCAGCGACGATGCGATCCAGGTCAGCGTCTTCGCCAACGGCTCGATGGTCGGGCGCACCGACGAAGACGGCCAGGTGCCGATCACACTCATTGAGAACGCCCAACCTGGACAGAAGCTCTTGCTGGCGGTGCGCGTACTCGACTCCGGCGGTGGCGGGTGCTGCGGCGGCAACTCGACGCGAGTCGAACGCGCGGAGCTGCGCATCGAACCGCCCGCGAATCGACCCGATCCCGCGCTGATGCGGTTGCAGCTTCTCTCGGCCGAACCGCTCATTTCGGCGTATTCGGACGGCAAAGCCCAGCGCCGGCAGCAACTTGACGCCGCCGTGAAGGCCATCAACCTTGGCGCACTCGACAAAGGCGACCAGCAGGCCTTCGACGCCTCGCTGCGCGACGCGCAGGCGGAGCTTGACGCGCTGCGTCCCTACATGAAGCAGTTCAGCATCGCGGCGGTCGGCAACAGCCACATCGACATGGCGTGGCTGTGGCCGTGGACGGAAACTGTCGAAGTTGTACGCAACACCTTCGGCACCGCGCTGGAGCTGATGCGCGAGTACCCGGACTTCAAGTTCACCGCCAGCACGGCGCAGGCCTACGAGTGGATGGAGGAAAAATATCCGGCGCTGTTCCGCGAGATCCAGCAGCGCGTGAAGGAAGGCCGCTGGGAGGTCATCGGCGGCATGTGGGTCGAGCCCGACCTCAACATGCCCGACGGAGAATCGCTGGTGCGGCAAATTTTCTACGGCAAGCGCTACTTCCGCGACAATTTCGGTGTGGACATCAAAATCGGCTGGAACCCCGACAGCTTCGGCTACAACTGGCAACTGCCGCAAATCTACAAGCGCTCGGGCATCGACTACTTCGTCACGCAAAAGCTGCTGTGGGCGCACGAATTCACGACGTTTCCGTACCGCCTGTTCTGGTGGCAGGCGCCCGACGGCAGCCGCCTGCTGACGTATTTCCCGAGCGACTACGCCAACCAGATCGATCCGCAGAAGATGGCGCGCGACTCGGCGGCCTACGGACCGACGATGTGGAAGTACGAGGGCGGCACGAACTCCGCGCCGGCGGGCGCGCTGGACATGATGTACCTCTACGGCGTCGGCGACCACGGCGGCGGGCCGACGCGCCTGGATCTTGACACCGCGCTGCGCTGGCAGAAGAACGATGTCGTTTATCCGCAGCTCAACTTTTCCACCGCGTCGCAGTACTTCGCCGATCTGGAAAAGAACAAGAGCGAGCTGAAGATTCCCACGTGGGACGGCGAGCTGTACTTCCAGTATCACCGCGGCGTGCAGACTACGCAGTCGGAGGAGAAGAAGTTAAACCGGCAGAGCGAGACGCGCGTGCTGGTGGCAGAGAAGCTGGGTTCGATTGAGTCGCTGTTCATCCACCAATATCCGGAACCGCAGTTGGACGACGCGTGGAAGAACGTTCTGTTCAACCAGTTTCACGACATCCTACCGGGCTCGGGGATTCACATCAACTACGTGGACGCGGCGCGCCGTTACGACGAGACTCAGCGAATTACCTTCGAGATCACTCGGATGACGCTGAACCACATTGCTTCGCTGGTGAAGTCCGACGGCGTGAGCGTGCTGGTGTTCAATCCCTTGTCGTGGAAGCAGACAGGCGAGGTCCAAGTCACGGCGCAGTTTCCGAGCCTGCCATCGCCGCTAAGCGTCACCGCGGTCGATCCGGGCAAAACGCCGCTTCTGACCGAAGTGGTCAGCTCGAATCCCGCAACCGGACTGGTAACCATCCGCATTCTGGCGACGGACGTTCCGGCGACGGGCTACAAGCTGATTCAGTTGCTTCCGGCGAGCCCCAAGCTCGTGGCGGGAACGCCGGAGATGACCGCCAACTCCATACATGTGCAAAGGCCGCTGCTGCACGCCACGGAAACGTCGCTGGAAAACGAGCTTGTCAAGCTTGTAGTCGATCCCAGGACCGGATGCATCACCAGCCTCTTCGACAAGCGCAGCAACACGGAAGCGCTGGCGCTGCCGGTGCAGAGCGAAGGCTCGCCGGCGGCATCGCCCGACGGGATGCCGTGCGGCAACCTGTTGCAGGCCTTTGTGGACAAGCCCAAGCGCTGGGACGCGTGGAACATCGACGCCGACTTCGTCAAGCAGCACTGGGACCTGATGCAGGCCGAGGAGGTGACGCTGGCAGAGAACACGCCGCTGCGCGCTGTTATTCGCGTAAAGCATCATTTTCAGAAGTCAAGCTTCGTGCAGGACATCACCCTATATGCCGGCGTGCCGCGGGTTGACGTCCACATGCAGGCCGACTGGCACGAGCAGCACATCCTGCTGAAGGTCGCGTTCCCGGTGAACGCACGCAGCGACCATGCGACCTACGAGATTCCGTTCGGCAGCGTCGAGCGGCCGACCACGCGCAACACTCCGGCCGAGAAGGCGCAGTTTGAGGTTCCGGCGCTGCGGTGGGGAGACATCTCCGGACCCACCCTGCCGCCAACACCGGGCGAGAAGGGTGGGGCGCCCAGGGCAGAGGGTGGGGCGGCCCATGGTTTCAGTCTGCTGAACGACAGCAAATACGGCTACGACGCGCGCGACAACGTGCTGCGACTGTCGCTGCTGCGCTCGCCGACCTGGCCCGATGCGGAAACCGATCAAGGTCATCACGAGTTCACCTATTCGCTGTATCCGCATGGCGGCACGTGGCGCGAGGCGCTGACGGTGCGCCAGGGCTACGAACTGAACTATCCGCTGATGGCGGTGACGACCGGCCAGCATCCCGGCCCGCTGCCGGCGGAGAAGTCGTTCTTCGGCACGGCCGAGGACAACGTGGTAATCACGGCGGTGAAGAAAGCCGCCGATGACGACGCCCTCATCGTTCGCTTCTACGAATGGGCTGGCAAGAAGGGCGACATTCATCTGCAACTGCCGCAGCCGGCCACGGCGGCCTGGGAGACGAACCTGATGGAGGTGGTGCAGGGACCGTTGCTGCATGACGGCAACGCGGTGGTCGTGCCGACGAATCCTTATGAGATTAAGACGGTGAAGGTAAGGTTTGGGAGCCACTGAGTTTCGGAACAGGACGCGGTACCACATTCAATCAGCCACAGAATTCCCTTGGCACCCACGATGTTGATTGCTTCTGTTGGTGTTACAGTGTGTCAAGAGAAGTAACTCAGAGAAATGGCTACGGCTACAGGGAAGCAACCCAATCGTGTAAGCGCCGCATACACCGGCTTGGAACATTTCGTCCCCGATGCTCTCCGCGCGATCGGTGACCCGCAAACAGCGCTCCCTCGGATCGCGAAAGATACACAGCTTACGGCGTTGATTGAGTCCGTGGTGCCGAGGGTTCCGACAACCCATGATCTTTACCTCGGAGACTCCCGTCAGCGGTTAGCGTTAGTCCCGAGCGACAGCGTGCATTTGGTTGTTACGTCTCCCCCTTACTGGACTCTGAAAGAGTATCGACAATGCGCCGGACAGCTTGGATTCATCGAAGACTACGACAAATTTTTGTCTGAGCTCGATAAGATTTGGCAAGAATGCTGGCGCGTCCTACAGCCCGGCGGGCGGCTGATCGTCGTAGTGGGAGACGTTTGTCTCTCACGCCGCAAGAACGGTGGCAGGCATACGGTTGTCCCGCTTCATGCTTCCATTCAAGAGCATTGCCGAGGGATCGGGTTTGACAACTTGGCGCCGATCATCTGGCACAAGATCGCAAACGCAAATTATGAGGTGGAGAACGGCTCGGCAGGTTTTCTCGGCAAACCCTACGAGCCAAATGCCGTCATCAAGAACGATGTGGAGTATATTCTCATGGAGCGCAAGCCCGGAGCCTACCGGAAGCCGTCGGTCGCGGCACGCGTGCTCAGTATTATCTCCGCCGAGAACCACCAGAAATGGTTTCAGCAGATATGGTCCGACGTCACTGGCGCCTCGACAAAGAACCATCCCGCACCATTCCCCCTGGAACTCGCCGAGCGTCTAATTCGCATGTTCAGTTTTGTCGGCGATTCGGTTCTCGATCCGTTCTTGGGCTCGGGAACAACTAGCCTGGCGGCTGCCACATGGGGACGAAACAGCATCGGCATCGAGCTCGATGCGCATTACTTTGAAATGGCAGTTGCCCGATTAGCGAATGCTACCGCCGATCTGTTTGCAGCCGTACACGTCACCACTCACCTGCGAGAACGTCCCTTACCTTTGCGATTTGGGCCGGAAAGCTGATCTATTTTGCCTGGCCAAAGCGGCGGGTGTAGAGATTGCAAATCCGGTTAACAAAACTGTCATAGTGAATTGGGCTTCCAGGCTGTGGGGCCAACTCCTCAGTTACAAGTTTTGCCCGATTTCGGCCATCATAATCCACGACGACGACAGCAATCGCCTCCGGTTGGTCATTCGGTTCGTCTGGGAGACCGCGCAAAGAAATGTCAGCAAATATCTTCACCGTTGCCTTGACCACACGTTCCATGTCGAAGTTTGGCCGCACCAGACCCTTCGCAAAACCATCAGGATTTTCATAGGCCGGCGAACAATTGACAACCACAATGGCTGCGGCGATACACTCCCGTCGATGATTGTGGACGTGATTCGAATACGCGATAATGTCCCCGTATCGGTTCCAGCGTGCTTTTCCGTGTGCGGCCATGATTGTCTTGTTTTCCACTGCCGCTCGAGCTCGGGATGATTCTTCCTCGACCAACACTAAGTCAACGTTGCGTGATGCGACTTTCGTTGGTACGTCCGCGTTCTTGGTGGATGTAATCCTTTCCGACCGGAAATCGTCGGCTACGGCGCGACATTCTCGATGTAGGTCTCCGAGGATAAAATCCGACAGGGCATTTGAGTTCGCTTGCGACCTCGGGTTAAACCCGAGATGCTCGTTGATCCAGTCGACGTATGCTTGTGGCGCCAGCAAGCTCGCATCTTAACGCGGCAGTCAAGTTGTGACACTTAACTAGTGAGGTACCGGGTCTGCCGCCATTTTTGCCCGGTTGGCGAAGGGTGGGAGGGGAATCTGTGCCGCCCCTGAAGGGGCTCGGGATTTGAAATGCATGCCTACCCTGCACTCCTAGCAGAAGTCCGATCGCGATCAGTCCGCTGCGCTCGCTCGCGCTCGCTCGGGATGACAAAGCATGAAGATAGACGGGCGCCTGAAGGCGCGCCTTCGATTCGAGTGCCGATTTACCGCGCCGGCACGGCTTCAGCAATAGCGGTTTGCGCTGCGCGCTGTTCCTCCAGGGCCTTCAGCAATTCGTCCTGGTGACGAAGCATAAAGCCGTCCCGCATGTCGATCAGATCATTCAGGAAGCGTTTGGCCTTCGCCTCGACCATTTGCGTAGACCAGCGATGGGACGTTCCCTCACGAAACGTGCGAGCAGTGTCCTCAACAATCTGGAACAGGGCATCGTTGCTGGCCTTGGTTAGTTGCCGAAGCTCATGCTTGTACTGGCGCAAACCTGCAAGAGGCGGGAAGAGCCGTTCCAGGACGGCCACCTCACTCAGCGCTGTGTTGATCATGGCCGACAAGGAATTGGACCCGTGGATCCAGCCTTTGAGGTCCACCTCCTGTGTCAGCGAACTATAGAACCTATCGACACGCGAATCCAGAAAATCGTAACCCGGTTGGCAGATGTCATCGGTCAGACGACCGGCCCGACTGAGTTCCTCCTTGATGGGCGTGCCGTCATAAGGGATCATGCGGCAGAAGGCAAGCCCAACCGAGCCGTCGTCGACGATGGCATGAAGGAACCGGAGATTCTCATCGATTGATTCAAAGGTGGATGAAGGCTCAAACAGCATGAAGCCGAACTGCAGACCCAAATCCAGCTGTTTCAAGATCTCGACCGCGCGCAAATTCTGCTTGACGGTGATCTTTTTGTGAAGGGTTTTTAGTCCCTCTTCCGTGCCGGACTCCAGGCCCAAATAGACGAGGTAGAGTCCCGCTGCACTCATTTCTGCGAATAGATCAGGCTCGACTGCATCGGCGCGGCAACTGATCTTCCACATGACCCGGCCAACCAACCCGCTGCTATGCAGTTCCGCAAGGAACTCCCTGGTCCACCGTTGCCATACTGTTCCGGCCAAAGGAAAATCATCGTCCTGAAAAAGAAAAATTGTGGCGCCCTGCTCCTCGTACAGATGGCGCATTTCCCGTACTACCTGTGCAGGCTTGCGGGTGCGCACAACCTTTCCCGGGGCCGTGCGATAGAACATATGAATAGAACAAAAGGAACAGCTTCGGGCGCAGCCGCGGCTCGCCAGCAGCGGAAGAATGCGGTGTCCTAACACCATTCCCGGTTTGAAGGAACGGTCTGGATAAGGTAGGCTGTCAAGATCTTCAATCAGCGGTCGAAGTTGATTGGAGACTATCTCCCCATTCTTGCGAAATGCTATACCCTGAATAGCCTGCCAGTCCTTTCCTTCCCAAATCAGATTAACCAGCTCAAGCAGGGTCTCTTCCCCCTCGAAGCGAACCACACTATCGAGTTCCGGAAAAAACTCCACCGTCTGTTGGTATCTCAGGCTGGGGAAGTGTCCTCCCATCGTGAAATGGCAGGTTATTCCGGCGGCTCGCAGCATCACCATCAAGGCACGAAAGCGTTCAATATAAAGCTGGAAAATCAGAGAGAATCCGACAAGAAGAGGATTGAGTGATTTGGCAATTTCCACAATGCGCTCGGGGGCGAGTTCGAAATCCACAACTTCCACGCGGTAGCCGCCCGCCCGCAGTACGGAGGCCAAGTACCCCAGTCCGAGATTCTGCTGCGCCAAAAACCCCACCAGCATCACGGGCCTCGAAATGTTTCGAGTGGCCTTGTTGCCGGGAACCTTGCGCGGTAGTGATTGGGTCACGATTGAACCTCCTACCTACGGTCACCCTAGCGGTAAGAAGCGACCCCTGAAATGATCCAGCCTTCAGAAGTCGCTTCCAGTGGCTCTAGCCGTGATGGCGGTTTAGCGTTTCTGCCCTATCTGGTTTACTACACCTTGTAAGGACTGGACGAATTTGATCTGAGACTGGAGGTTCTCCTGTTGCATTTGCAGGTAGGCGCCAGCAGCTTTCTGCCAGTCTGGGTGTTCAAACTTCTCTCCAAAAATTCTCCAAAGCCACGGGGGATCGCCGTGCGGAAGCGGACGGAACCAGAATTGCTCGTCTAATGGCATAGTAGTCTCCTTACCTTCATTGGTTCCTGAGGGGCCTATCGGGACTTCAGATGGAGGCCGGTGAGGAACGAGTTTTCTGTTTCAAGGGTCCTCCGCCAGCAACTTGCAATGGGCTTGACCTGATCTGTTGCTTTCGGAGGAAATCGTGAGACCTGGACTTCGGGGC
>Ga0335082_10002607_pt1 | contig 19462 bp, 21 predicted proteins | sample Lox_Sample_41_FD_206718 | JGI IMG/M metagenome (GOLD analysis project Ga0335082, IMG submission 206718) | Soil microbial communities from Loxahatchee National Wildlife Refuge, Florida, United States - Lox_Sample_4.1 | ecosystem: Environmental > Terrestrial > Soil > Wetlands | place: USA...
AGCAGAAGCCGCCGCGGCCCGAGCGCACCATCTTGTCGTAGATGCGCTCCAGGTCCAGCCGAATCTCGCGCTTGAGGGGGATGTCGAGGTTCTCGAAAGGGACGGTCAGCAAGTGCTGGCGGTGAAGGTCCTTGAGCGTTTCTAGAGTCGGCGTTCTCGGCCCCGAATGGCCGATGCGGTCGAGATAGTTGCGGAGCTCCATCATACGAGTAAAGCCCGGCTGTTATAGACATTCCGGGCGCAGCGAGGAAGCCCTACTCCCGGCGAGATCTCGAAGAAGGTAGGGCTCTCTCTCCGCTCGGGATGTATTGCAAAGACCAGTCTTACACCGGCAATTCCGACTGCTCCCACGCCGGCGGCAGGACCTTGGGTTCGGAGGCTAGTTCCAGCACCAGCTGCTCCAGGATGAAGCGCTTGCTGGGCGGGTTCGAGCGGAGCGCGAGGTCGGCCTTGGCGATCAGGCGCAGGGCGCGGGTGACTTCCCGGCGGGACTTGTAACGGCGGGCCTGGCGAATGACGTCCTCGGCGGCGAACGGGGGCACGCGGAAGCCCTGCCACAGCGCCTGCCAGATGGCCCGTGAATCGCGCACGTTCTTCTCCAGAATGACCAGCATCTGGCGGAAGGTCTTGGCCAGCATGTAGAGATGCCCGATGGAAGCCTCTTCGCCATCGCCGCTGGCCAGGATGGCCTGCAAGATCGCGAGGGCGCGCGTGCGGTCCCTGGAAGAAATGGCATCGGTCAGCTCGTAGAGCGACCTCTGCTTGGCGGCCAGCACCATGGTCTCGACATCGGCGAGGGTGATGCGCTTCTTCTCGCCGACATACAGCATGAGCTTCTCCAGCTCGTTGGAGATGAGCATCATGTCGGCGCCGAGCGCGTCGACCAGCTCGCGGGCGGCGTCCTGCTCCATCTTGACGTCGCGGGCGGCGGCGGCATCCAGCACCCAGCGCATGCCCTCGCTCTCGTCCACCCGCGCCAGCTCGACGATGCCGCAGTACTCGCCCAGGGTGTCGCGGATGCGCTCGTAGCGGTCCTTGTCGGTGAGTTCCATGCGGCGGACGTCGGCGGGGATGCTGATGTGGTCGGCGACGAAGATGATCACCGCGTCGGGGTTGGGATCCTTGGCGTACGCCTCGATGGCGGAGAACTCCGCGTCATGCGAGCCGCGTCCGTACAGGTTCTTCACTCCTCTGACGAAGAAGACCTGGAAGGGAGCCATCAGCGACGGCGTACGGGCGCGGTCGAGGATCTGGTGAATGTCGGTGTCGGCCAGGTCGAACTCGTAGAGGCTGAAATCGCGCAAGTCCGGCGGGACCAGGTGCTCGAGGAGCGCGCGCCGGCAGCGGTCGCGGAAGAAAGCCTCGTCGCCGATCAGCACGTACGCCGGCCGCAGCTTCCGGCCCTGCACCTCGGAAACGAAACGCTCGGTGGGGGCGCTGCCGCGTGGCACTAGTAAGCCTCCACGATATTGGAGATGAGGGTGCGCGCGAAGTCGCGCGACATGCGGTCCAGCGCCGGCGATTCTTCCTCGAAGAACGAGGTGATCTCGCGCGATATCTGGTACTGCTCGCGGAACTGGTAGTTCTGGTTCTCCCACAGCACCTTGCCCTTGCGATCGACCAGCGACACGCGCAGGAAGACGGTCACCAGGCCCGAGGACGCGCGGCCGGTGCGGGAGTCATAGGTCACGGGAGCCAGCTCCGCGGAAACGACGGTGCCGCGCAGGGTCGCATCCGCATCGGGGCTCGGCTGGTTGAGCACGCGATAGTGGGTGCGGGCGGCAAATTCGCGCACCACGGCGCCGGTCATCACCTGCTCGATGCGGTACGTCTGGGTCTGGTTCACGAAGGCAGGGATGGAGATGGTGTGCAGGTCCGAGGGCAGGCGCGCGGCCTTGCCAGACGCCTTGTATCCGCATCCGGCGAAGGTAACGCCGAACACGACCAGGCTCACGAACGCCAACAGCAATCGACCGCGTTTGGAGGTCCCTCGCTGCGCTCGGGATTTCGGCAGCGGGCTCCCGCTTCGGCTCCCTCTGGTCGCCTTGCTCACGCCCGCTAGACGCCTCAACTTCACTGCACCTTCCCCTGAGGCCGCGAAGCTGCCAGCGCCGCGGCGCAGTCCACTGCGGTCTGAGCGGCGAGCCGGAGGTTGTCGGCCGTCGCCCAGAGCCAGAAACCGTTCTCGTGCTGCGCATCCCGGCGGAGGGTGATGAGCACATCGTCCTGCCCGGCGGCGTTCACGTTGCTGGGCGAATCCTCGGCCAGGCGGGTCACGTTCACGTGCTCGCCGCTCAGCGCCTGGGTCAGGTCTCCGAGCGCGACCCGCTTCTCCAGCTCAATGTAGACCGAGAACCCGTGGGCGTGGAAGATGGGGGCTTGCAGCAGCATCAGCGAAGGCACGGGCGCGCGGTCCCCGATGATGCGCTTGTAGTGGCCGACGATGCGGCGCTCGACGTGCTCGATGGGCGTCGCCGATTCCTCGCCGTAGCGCGAGATGAGGTTGAAGGCGACCTGGGAATCGAAAACCTTCTTGGGCAGCTGCTGGAAGGACAGCAGGTTCACGGTCTGCTCGTGGAGCTCGTCCATGCCGCGGCGCCCGTGCTCGGAGGCTGGCTCGAACACGGTGGCGACCGCCGAGCGGATGGCCGCTGCCTTCTGGGCGCGCAGCAACACCAATCCCAGCACCACCGCGGCCGGGTGCGCGATCACCGTGGTCGCGACCTCCAGCTCCGGCGGGGGCTGGTTACCCAGCTCGCGCTCGATCCAGGGAGAACGCACCAGGCTGCCGGGCTCATTCTCCAGGCCGTAGGAGAGGTCGACGATGGCGGCGCCAGCATCCTTAGCCAGCTTGACGTTGCGGCGGGTGAATCCTTCGTCGGCGGCGAAGAAGGCGAAATCCACCTTGTCCAGGTGCTCGGGGAGCATGCTCTGGATGAAGGTGACTTCATCACCCACGGACTCCAGTTGTCCGAGAGACTCATCATCGTCGAGCAGCCGGGTCTCGGCGGCGGGAAAGTTACGCTCCGCCAGCACGTCCTTCAGCTCTTTGCCCTTGAGGGTCGCGGCCCCGATCACCGCGATGCGGAACCATCCGCTGGGCACTTCCACGATCTCCGCGGGCCGGCGACTCATCGCGCCTCCGATGCTTCTTTGTACGGCGGGGTAGGCGTACCGCGGCGGCGAAGGATGTAGAACAGGCGCGCCAGCACTCCGGACAGCATGTAGGCCATGGCGATGAAGAACAGGCTGTAATTCGAATAGAAGTAGATGGAGGCGATGAGCGCCGCCACGAAGATGACCACCCGGAAGGGACGGCGCGAGCGGAAATCGATGTCCTTGAAGCTGTAGAAGCGCCAGGTGCTGACCATCAGGAAGCTGATGGCCACGATGAGCAGCAGCCACAGTGCCCCGAGCCACCAGGGACCCCAGGGGGAGGCGCCGATGGGCGCGCCCCGCGCCAGGTGGACCACGGCGGCAATGATGCCCGCCCCCGCCGGGATGGGCATGCCCACGAAATATCTTCGTCCTGGGCGACCGGGATTGGAGGGTTGCGGGTTGACCTGGATATTGAAGCGCGCCAGCCGGGCAACGCCGGCGGTCAGGAAGACGAAGCTGGCGAGCCATCCGAAGCGCACCAGGTTCATGCGGATCTCGGGATCGTCCATCGCGGGCAGCAGATAGAAGCCCCACATCCAGGCCAGCACCGCCGGGGCCACCCCGAAGGTGATGGCATCGGCGAGGGAATCCAGTTCCCGGCCGAAATCGCTGGTGGTGTTGGTCATGCGGGCGATGCGTCCGTCGAGACCGTCGAGCAGGACGGCGATGCCGATCAGCTTGGCGGCGACGTCGAAGTGGTGGTAGTCGGCGATGCTGCCCTGGATGGCCTGGCTGATGGCGTAGAAGCCCAGGAAGATGTTGCCGCCGGTGAACATGGAAGGCAGCAGGTACATGCCTTTGCGGAGACGGCGCTGCGTTCCGGTGCCGGGAAGCTGGAGCTGCTGCTCGCTCACGCCCGGCCTCCCAGCCGGCTGGCGCCGACCGGCTCAGGTTGGTCCACGACCGGCACCCGGGCCAGCACGCTGGAGCCGCCGGTCACACGGTCGCCGAGCTTCACCGCGATCTGGGCATCGGCGCGAAAGATCACGTCAGTGCGCGAGCCGAACTTGATGAGGCCCACGCGCTCGCCGCGCTGCACCGGGTCGCCGACTCTCTTCGTGAACACGATGCGCCGCGCCAGCAGGCCGGCGATCTGCTTGAAGACCAGGGTCTGGCCCTCTCCTTCGACGGTCACGATGTTCTGCTCGTTGAGTTCCGAGGACGTGGCCCCCATCGCGTTGTGGAATGTCCCGGTGCGGTACTCGACGTTGCGGATCACGCCGGCGATGGGCGAGCGGTTGACGTGCACGTCGAAAACGCTCAGGAAGATGCTGATGCGCTGGCGAGGCTCGCCGTGCACCTCCACGGTCGAGACGTCGGTCACCTTGCCGTCGGCAGGAGACACGATCGCGCCCGGCTCCGCGGGAATGGTGCGCTCCGGATCACGGAAGAACCACAGGAAGAAGGCGGCCAGGACCAAAGGCGGCAGGGCCAGCCATGGGGTCGTCAGCCACCCCAGGAGGACCGCGGCAGCGATGAGTGCCAGCCCGTAATAAATGCCGTCACGAACCATGGAAGAGTCTTGATTATATCGGGTTGGAGCTGCCCGCACCGGCGATTGTGCCGGGCCCACAAACGCAAAGCCTCCCGCGGGCGGCGGGAGGCCGTAAGTTACAGCGCGATCAATTACGCGACCTGGTGGTCGCGGCGGTACGCTTGCTCGATCGCTTCCATCTGGTCCTTCAGACGGAGCTTCAGCTTCTTCAGGCGCACTTCTTCCAGTTTTTCATCTTCGGAGAGGAAGCGCTTCTGGGTGAGCAGGTCGAGCCGTTGTGCGTATTGCAGGTGTTCCTGGGCCAACTTACGGAATTCGTCGTGACTGGACAGCAGGTGGTCGCGAACCGGAGAAGCCATCCACAGACCTCCAATATTACTAGACGATTAAACGCTAGCACACGTTTTAGGGCGCTTCAACAGGTTTTGAGACCGGCTGTGGAAAATTAAATCGGAACAGGAGGGCATCCTCCACGGGGTCGGTGTAGTAGGCCTTGCGGCGTCCGGCGGGCAGGAATGCCCATTTCTCGTAGAGCAGGCGGGCCGCGCGGTTCGACTCGCGGACTTCGAGAGAGACAGCGCGCACCCCGCGATCCCGGGCACGGTCCAGCAGCTCCCCGACGAGCCGCGAGCCCAGGCCTCGCCGTCGCGCGGGGCCTGAAACCGCTACATTCTCGATCTCCCATTCGTCGGCCAGCACCCGGGCCACAAGGAACCCCAGCACCGCGCCCTCCTCAATGACCAGAACGACCCGCTCGGGCCGGGCGGCGGGGTCGAGCGCCCGGCGGTAGACCTCTTCGCTCCAATGGGCCGCAGTGACGGAGTGATGCTCGAGGCTGAGCATGGCCGGGATGTCGCTGGCGGTCGCGGGGCGCACACGGATCATGGCTTGGGCGCGCTGAAGAGCTCGGCGTCGGAGCGGCGGATGTACTCGGCATCGAGTTGCTCCGGCGTGATGGTGTTGCCGGCGGCGATCTTGCGGCCGCCGATCCGGGCGATGGCGGCGCTGTCGGGGCGCGGCGCCTCCTGCACCTCGAGGCCGGCCCCACGAAGCAAGTCGGCTGTGGCGGGCTCGCAGCACACTACCTTCGAGGAGCGCAGGGCGATGGCCGCGTCGGCGCCAGACAGCACCAGTTGGCGCAGAGGCGCAGCCTGAAACGCGTCGCCATTCCGGCGAACCTCGTATTCGGCGACGTACAGCTCGCCGCGGCCGGCCTCCAGTGCGGCCGCGGATTTGCCTTCACTGGCCAGGTCCAACACCATGGCCTCCAGCACGGTGGTCGCGGTGATGGGGACCTTCAGGATCTCGGCCAGCGCCTTCACCGCCGCCAGCCCGACGCGCAAACCGGTGAAGGACCCTGGGCCCGACACAACAGAAAGGCCGCCAAGGTCCCGCTTGCCGAGCTTGTTCCGCGAAAGCAAGCGCGCGATCTGCGGCACCAGCTGGGCGGAAAACGTTCCGCCCTCGAGCGGCGCGGCGGCCACGACGTCACCATCGCGGACCAACGCGATGTTGCCGTTCTTCCACGAAGTGTCGACGCCGAGGATGAGCATTACGATTCCGGCGATTCAACCGCCCTTGGGCGCTTCCTGCACCAGCTCCAGCAGCACTCCGCCGGCGCTGGATGGATGGACGAAGACGTACATGTGGCCGCCGGCCCCGATCTTGACGTCCTCCGAGATCAGCCGCACGCCTTGTTGCTTCAGGCGCTTGACCGAGGCATGGATGTCGTCGACCCGCAGCGAGACGTGGTGCAGCCCCTCGCCGCGCTTGGCGATGAAGCGGGCGATGGGAGAGTCGTCGCTGGTCGGCTCCAGCAGCTCGATGCGTGAATCGCCCAGGGGCACCATCGCCAGCCGGACCTTCTCCTGCTCCACCACCTCTTCCGGCATCACCTGCATGCCGAGCTGCCGGTAGAACTTGCTGGCCTCCGCCAGCGACTTCACCGCGATACCCAGATGATCGATTGCGAACATGGTCAATCCTTCCCCAAGCTGCTGACGATCTCCTGCACCAGCGCGTAGGGATCGCGGCGGTGCTCGACGATCTCGGCGGCGTACTGGGAGACGGCGCCATCGCCCATGCGTTCGCGCATGGCGCGCTCCAGCAGCGCCTCGCGCAGCATCTCCACCAGGCGCTCCCGCCAGCTCTCGATCTTCTTCTTAGCCAGCAGGTTCGACTTCCTCAGGAACCCCTCGTACTGCACGATGGCCGCCGCCAGCTCCGGCACCCCCGTCCCGTCGGTGGCGACGGTCTTCACGATGGGCGGGGTCCAGCCGTCGGAACGCTGCGAGATGGACTGCATGGCGCGGATCTCGCGCTCCACCCGCTCCGCCCCTTCGCGGTCGCTCTTGTTGATGACGAAGACGTCGGCGATCTCCATGATGCCGGCCTTGATGGTCTGCACGTCGTCGCCCATCCCGGGTACCAGGATCACCACCGTGACGTCCGCCAGGCGCACGATGTCGATCTCGTCCTGGCCGACGCCGACGGTCTCGATCAGGATCAGGTCTTTGCCCGAGGCATCCAGAACGGTAGCCACGTCGGCCGTGGTCCGCGCCAGGCCGCCCAGAAACCCACGCGTGGCCATGCTGCGGATGTAGATGCCGGTGTCGGCGTGGTGGGCCTGCATGCGGATGCGGTCGCCGAGGATAGCGCCGCCGGTGTAAGGGCTGGTGGGATCCACCGCGATTATGCCCAGGGTCTTCTTCTGCTTGCGGTACTCCCGCGCTAGAGCGTCTACCAGGGTGCTCTTGCCCGCGCCCGGGGCGCCGGTCAGGCCGATGATCCGCGCCTTTCCGCTATGCGGGAACAAGGCCTTGAGCAGCGGAAGCGCGTCGGGAGCATTGTCTTCGATGGCGGAGATGGCGCGCGCCAGGCTCCGCATGTCCCCCTGCCGGATGTGCTCGATAAATTGGGCGAGTTCGCTCAGACGCTCCCCTCGAACGCGTTGGAAACTCAACAGTATAAATGAGGCGAACGAAGCGGCCAGGAAGCAAGGTGGTCGCGAAAGAAAAATGGGCACGCCAGCCGGCGTGCCCTCAGAGGGGAGATCGGCTACTGGGCCGCGTTGGTCCCGGTGGCGAGTTCCTGCTTCACGAAGTCCTCCATCACCGCCTTGCGGAGCAGATTCGGGGGCAGGAATCCTTGCGCCAGGATGAAGTCGTGGAAGCGTTGAGCATTGAACTTCGAGCCCAGCGTCTTCTCGACGTCTTTCCGCAGGCCGAGGAGCTTGGTGTAGCCGTAGTAGTAAGCCGTGGCCTGGCCCGGCGCCCAGAACATGTAACGCTCGATCTCCTGCTGCGCCATGGCGTCGGACAAGACGACATCGTTCATCAGGATGGCCTTGGCCTTTTCCGGAGTGGTCTTGCCCAACTGCACCTCGGGATCCAGGAACATGCGGGCCGAGCGCATCAGCCGATGCTGCAGGGAGATAAGCTGGCCGTCCTTGGGCATGTAGGGATAGAGCACCCATTCGGCATAAAGACCCCAGCCTTCGATGTTGGCGCTGTTGAAGGCGAAGACCGCGCGGGCGTTGGAGACGCCCTTCTCCAGCATGGAATCGAACTGGAGCTCGTGTCCGGGCCGGGCTTCGTGCGCGGTCAGGGTCCAGGAGGCCGCCTTGAAGGTGAAATCGTCGAACTTCTTTGTCTGTTCCTTCGAACCGGGGGCCGCCGGGATGGTCAGGGGCAGTACGAACTCCGCCACCTCTCCGGTGTTCCCGATCAGACGTGGCGGATGCATGTTGGGAGCCGGGGTGTTCGCGGCTTCTGCCGCCGACGCCAGCCGGATGCGCGCATGGCGCTCCGGCAGGCTCACCAGGTGCTCGCGGACAATGATCTTCTCGATCTCCGCCAGACGTTCCTGATAGTGCGCCAGGATCGCGTCACCGACCAACTGGTCCTTCTTGAGGCCGCGGATCACGTCGCGGTAATCGGTGGCCTGGATGCCGTGCATCTTGGCGACTTCCGGGGCCAGCGCCTGCATCTGTTTCTGGATGTCGTCAAAGGCAGCGTGGGCGGTCGAGATCAGATCCTCGGGCGGCATGTCCACGCCAAACTGGGTCAGTTGCTGCTCGTATTCCTCGCGCGGCAGACGGAAATCGTCGCGCGCCCGCGGCTGGACCTCTTTCTTCAGGAACTCGTTGTAAGCTGCCAACTGCTCCTTCAGCCTGGCGTACGGCTCTTCATAGCCTTCGATCTTGTACTTGGCGAAGAGCTTTCCGATGCCGTCGATGAAGAAGCCGCTGTTGGCCAGGTCCTTCTCCAACTCCGCCTTTCCCGGCCCGAGGAGCCCGAGCTGCATGTGCTCGCGGGTGCGGGCCTCGGCCAGCACTGTGATGGGCTGGGTGTTCGGCATGGTGCCCGCGTAACGCTTCAGCCGCACCAGGGCCAACTGCCGCCGCTCCTGGGGCACCTGGTCATCGAGCAGCGAGCGCATCCCGAAGAAGACCAGGCGCGACAGGTTGAAGTACTGGACGTGATACTTCTCCTGCAACTCGGCGCCGCGCAGCGCGTCGTCAGCGGACTTGATCATGATCTCCAGGTCCTGGCGGACGGCCGGGTCTTTCTCGCCGGCCAGCATGGTCTTGAGCTGATCGCGAGCTTCGATGGCCGCAGCCCGAAAACGCTTGTCGTACCCCGGGGTCAGGTCACTGATCTGGTCGTCAAAGCCTTCCGCGCCGAAGCTGCTAGCCGCCTCGGGCGCGAAGCGCGCCAGCACATTGACCAGTACCTTGGCATCCTCGTCGCTGCGCTGGACCCACGCCGGTTTCTTGGGCGCGTCGGCCGCGGCCATCGAGACCGCTGCCAGCAAGAAGAGCCCCGCTGCGCTTCCCCACATCCTTTTACGCATATACCTTCCTTCTTCTGTCTTGAAGATTTCGAGAGTTCCCCACGGATAGACGGGCGCCGCCTCCCGGCGTCACCACGGAGTTGAATACGGAAGTCGGGGCAGTCCGGTTCCCTGCTTTTCCTAGTCTTTCAGGAGCTGCCGGGCGATGACCAGCCTCTGGATCTCGCTGGTCCCCTCGCCGATGGTACACAGCTTCACGTCGCGATAGAACTTCTCCGCCGGGTAGTCTTTCACGAAGCCGTAGCCGCCGTGGATCTGGACGCCCTCGTTGGCGCAGCGCACCGCCACTTCGCTGGCGTAGAGCTTGGCCATGGACGACTCCAGGGTCGTCTTCATGCCCTTGTCTTTCATGTCGGCGGCGCGCACGGTCAGCAACCGGGCCGCCTCGATCTCGGTGGCCATGTCGGCCAGCTTCCACTGGATGGCCTGAAATTCGCTGATGGCCTTGCCGAACTGCTTGCGCTGCTTGGAGTATTTCAGGGCGGACTCGTATGCGCCCTGGGCCATGCCCAGCGCCAGGGCGGCGATGGAGATGCGACCGCCATCGAGCACGCGCATGGCGTCGATGAAGCCGTCGCCTTCCTTGCCCAGCAGGTTCTCCAGCGGGATCTCGCAGTCTTCGAAGATCAGCTCGGAGGTGTCGCTGGCGCGCAGGCCCAGCTTGTTCTCCTTCTTTCCCGGCCGGAACCCCTTGGTCCCTTTTTCGACGATGAACGCCGACAGGCCATGGGTGTGCGCCGCCTTGTCGGTCACCGCGATCACCACCACCACGTCGGCGTAGTGGCCGTTGGTGCAGAAGGTCTTGGTGCCGTTGAGCACCCACTTGTTGCCCTTGCGGACCGCGGTCATGCGCGCCGAGCCCGCGTCGGAGCCGGATCCCGGCTCGGTCAGGCCCCATCCCCCGATGTGCTCCGCCGTTGCCAGCCTGGGGATGTACTTCCTCTTCTGCTCCTCGGCGCCGGCGATGAAGATGTGATTGCTGCAAAGCGAGGTGTGGGCCGCTACGATGATGCCGATGGAACCGTCCACCCGCGACAGCTCTTCGATGGTGGTGACGTACTCGACGTAGCCCATGCCGGAACCCCCGTACTCCTGGGGGAAGATGACGCCCATCAGCCCCAGCCTGCCCAGTTCCTTGACGATCTCGCAGGGGAAACGCGAAACCTCGTCCCACTCCATGACGTGGGGCAGGATCTCGCGCTCGGCGAACTCGCGCACGCTCTTCTTCAGTTGCAGCTGCTCGTCGTTGGGTAGAAAGTCCATCACTCCTCTTGGGCGCCGGCGGGTATAAGCGAAACCAGCAGTATCCCAAAGATATTTTTATAGCACAAAGTTCGCCGCCCGTGCAGCACCGGCGTTGCGATCCGGCTGTGATGAGCACCCGTGGGTGTGCCTGATTTAGAGTCTCTGGTTCATGCTCAGCCGCCGCCTCATCCTGATCTACGGCGCCGCCTTCCTGCGGTCGATGAGCATCGGCCTGCTGGGGGTCGTGTTTGCCGTCTACCTCTCCCGCCTCGGATCCTCCTCGACTCTGATCGGGGTGGTGCTGGCGGCGGGGCTGGCGGGCAGTACGGTGGCAACCGCCCTGGCGAACGGGCTGGCGCGCCGACTGGGAACACGACAGTTGCTGATCGGCGCGGCGCTGTTGTCGGCGCTCGGCGGCATCGGCCTGGCGCTGTTGCGCTCGCCCGCGGCCCTGGTCCCCATCGCCTTCGTCTCCATGCTGAACGGGATGGGCACGGACCGCAGCGTGGCATTCGCCATCGAGCAAGCCCTCATCCCCTCCCTCGTCGAGGACCGGGAACGCACCTGGGCGCTCTCCTGGTACAACGTGGCCCTGGACACATCTGGGGCGTTGGGCGCGCTCTGCGGCGCGCTCCCGGTACTGCTCCAGCGTTGGACCGGCATGGACCTGCTGGGGGCGTACCGCTGGGTCTTCGTGGGATACGCGGCGGTGAACCTGGGCTGCACGCTGTTCTACGCCTTTCTGGATATGGGCCCGGTCGGAGCGGCCGCCACCCCAGCCTCACTCCCGTCGATCAGCCCGGAGAGCAAGCGCATCGTGCGCAAGATCGCGCTGCTGTTCGCGCTCGATTCCACCGGCGGAGGATTCCTGGCCGACGCCCTGCTGGCCTACTGGTTCTTCCAGAGGTTCGGGGTGAACGAGAAGCAGCTTGGCTTGCTGTTCTTCGTGGTACGCGTGTTCAACGCGCTGTCGCATCTCGGCGCGGCCTGGCTGGCGAAGCGGATCGGCCTGGTCAGGACCATGGTCTTTACCCATCTGCCGTCGAGCGTCTTTCTGCTGCTGGTGCCGCTGGCCCCGAACTTCGGACTGGCCAGCCTCCTGCTGCTGGCGCGCGAGGCCCTGGTGGAGATGGACGTCCCCACCCGCCAGTCCTACGTGGCGGCCGTGGTCGCGCCGCACGAGCGCGTGTACGCCAGCACCGTGACCAACATCTCGCGCACCGGCGCCTGGGCCGTCAGCTCGTCTCTGGCCGGAGTGTTGATGCAGCACGTCGCTTTTTCCGCGCCGCTGCTGATCGGAGGAAGCCTGAAGATCCTCTACGATGGCTTGCTTTACCGCTCCTTCCGGCACGTGAAGCCCCCGGAAGAACGCGTGGCTTCCGGTTGAGCTTTTTGGGCGTCTGGCATATATTCCCCGGGTTCTCGTGGGGGGAACGAACGATGTCCAGCCTCGTCTCTCGCCGCCAATTCCTCGAGAAGAGTCTTCTTTCCGGCGCAGCTCTTGCGCTTGCCGGGGCCGCTCCCTGGCTCTGGGCGCAAGAGGTGTCGCCGGAGATGATCATCCGCTCGCAGCGCTTCGTGGACCTGGAGACCCCGGTCGAGCTGTTCCACAGCTGGATCACGCCGGTCGGTTCCTTCTTCATCCGTAACCACATGTCGGAGCCGGTCACATTCGATGCCGACGGATACAGGTTGAAGGTCACCGGGGAAGTCGAGAAACCGGTCGCCCTGAGCTTGCAGCAATTACAGAAGCTTTCGACCGCGACGGTGACCAACACGCTGGAATGCGCGGGCAATGGACGCGCGTTCTACGAGCCCCGCGTGCCGGGAGTGCAGTGGAGCATGGGAGCGGTGGGGACAGCTCGCTTCACCGGCCCGCGCATGAAGGACGTGCTGGAACAGGCGGGCGTGAGGTCCAGCAGCAAGTTCGTCGCCTTCAAGGGACTGGACGAGCCCCCCAGCAAGGTGCCGCAGTTCATCCGCAGCATCCCCATCGAGAAGGCGCTCGATCCGGACACGCTGCTGGCCACGAAGATGAACGGCGCGCCACTGACCAAGCATCACGGCTATCCGGTGCGCGCGCTGGTGCCGGGATGGATCGGCGCCGCTTCGTGCAAGTGGCTGGCCGAGATCCAGGTGCTCGACCACGAGTTCGACGGGAACTTCATGAAGCCGGGCTATCGCATGCCGAATAATCCCGTCCCGCCCGGGGGCGCCGTGGACGTCAAGGACACTCACCCCGTCACCGGCCTGAACGTGAAGTCGCTGATCACCTCTCCGGTGGACGGCGCCCGGCAGCAGAGAGGGCCGGTAAGGATCTCCGGAGTAGCCTGGGCCGGCGAGGCCGATGTGACCAAGGTCGAGATCTCCGCCGACGGCGGCGTCAGCTGGCAAGCGGCGCAACTGGGCTCCGACCAGGCGAAATATTCCTGGCGCCTCTTCCACGCCGCATGGATGCCGAAGTCAGGGGGCGATTTCACCATCATGGCCCGAGCAACCGATAGCAAAGGACGGGTTCAGCCCGCGCAGCCGGATTGGAACCCGAGCGGATACCTATGGAACGGCATCCAGAAAGTGAGGGTCCATGTCGGTGCGTGAGATCGTCGTACTCTTGCTCGTGGCCGCGGTCGGGCTAGCCGCCGCCGAGGCGCCGCAGCTTCCCCCCGGCCCCATGCAGCAGAAGGCGACCACAGCGTGCGGCGAGTGTCACGACACCGGCATCATCGTCCAGCAGCGCCTCGACAAGAATGCCTGGACCAAGGAAGTGGACAAGATGACCAAGTGGGGGGCGGTGGTCTCCGCCGAGGACCGGCAGCCGCTGATCGACTACTTCGCGGCCAACTTCGGCACCGACAAGCCGCCGGTGACCGGCTCGCCCTACGCCCAGAGTGCCGGTGGGAAATCCAAAATGAGGAAGCCGGCCGCGCCCGCGAAGTAAGCCTACTTCACCGCCCGGACGATCTCCTCGGTGCTGGGTAAATGTCCGGCCTCTTGTGCCGAGAACACTCTCCGGCCGTCGACAAACACATCGAAGGCTCCCGGCGCTCCCAGCTTGATCTTGGGATCGACCCCCGTCGCCTCGCGAAGTTCCTTGCGCAATTCGCCCGCCCGGGCGCGCTTGTCGGCTCAAAAGAAACAGCGCTTGATCTCGATCTTCATGCCCGTGCCATCTCCTCGCGCGCGATCTTCTCCGCCTCGGCGGCCAATCGTTCCAGCCACACCTTGTACACGTCGACGGTCTTTTCCCGCATGCCCTTGCCGATGAACGCGGAGCCGAAGCCGGACAGCGTTTCCCAGGTCTTCATCGCCGTGCCGTCGCCATTGGCCTCGAAGCTGAACCAGTGTTCGCCGGTGACCATGCTGCCTTTGCCACGCCAGCCCACCTTGGCCGGGGAGGCGTCCAGTACCTCACAGTCGAAGTTGAGGCGCTTGGGACGCTCCAACTCCATCTGGAAGTGGCTGCCCTTTTGCCAGGGCTGGCCGCTGGTCCACTTGGTGCGGCCGATCGCCGGATTCCACCACGCCCATTGCTCCAGCTTCTCGAAAACCTTCCAGATGTGCTCCGGACGGCACTTCGCCGTCGCAGAATACTCAAGGTTGATGGCCATGCAGAGTCGTGCTCCTCTTAAAGAAGTGCTTTAAGTATTCGATGCCACGATCCTCGGATCAGGCTCGTTCCCCACAGACCAGCCGCAGCGCCTCGAGGGCGCGCCCACAGGCGGCTCGGTCCACATCCATGTGCGTCACCAGACGCATGTTCTCCGGGTCGATACCGTTGATGAGCACGCCCCGCTCGGCGAGGGCCCGCGTGATCTCCGCCGACGTCTTCCCGGTCTTCTTTACGTTGAATACCACGATGTTGGTGGCGACCTTGGCCGGATCCAGCGCGATGCCGGGGACCTTCGCCAGCTGCCCCGCCATCCAGCGCGCGTTGGCATGGTCCTCGTGCAGGCGCTTGGGCATCTCTTCCAGGGCGATCAGCCCGGCCGCGGCCAGGATCCCTGCCTGCCGCATGCCGCCGCCCAGCGCCTTGCGATAGATGCGTGCCTGGTCGATGAACTTGCGGCTCCCCACCAGCAGCGACCCCACCGGCGCCGCCAGGCCCTTGGACAGGCAGAACATCAGCGAGTCGAACTTGCGGGTGATCTGGGCGACCGGCTGGCCCAGGGCCGCTGCCGCATTGAAGACGCGCGCGCCGTCCAGATGCACCGGCAGGCCGGCATCGTGGGCCCCATCGCAGATCTCCTCGGCCACCTCGGTCGGGTACACGGTTCCGCCACCCATGTTGTGCGTGTTCTCGAGTTCGACCAGCCCGGTCTGGGCCACGTAGTAAGTCTTGGGGCGGACCTTCTTCTTGATCTGGTCCCAGCGCAGGATGCCGTCCTCGCCCGGCACGGCGCGCGGCAGGCAGCCGGAGAACTGGCTCATCATCGCCATCTCGTAGTCGAGGATGTGGGAGCGCGCGTCGCAGATGATCTCCTGACCGGGGCGGGTGTGGCACTTGATGGCGATCTGGTTGCCCATGGTGCCGGTGGGGACGAAGATGGCCGCCTCGCGCCCAAAGATCGCGGCCGCACGCTGCTCCAGGCGGTTGATGGTGGGGTCCTCGCCGTACACGTCGTCGCCTACCTCGGCCTCGGCCATGGCGCGGCGCATGGCCGGCGTGGGACGCGTGACCGTGTCGCTGCGCAGGTCCACGGCGGCGACCCGTTTCTCCTCGGCGATCTCGGCGATGTTTTGCGAAGCGGCACTGCTCTTCATCGGCAACCAGTCCCTGGAGAGCGAAGAGAAAGTCTAGCGAATCTTCCGGGAAAATGCGACGCGCTCAGGGTTGCGCGGGTTCCTCGATGAACCGCTGGAAGACCTCGTTGGAGAGCAGGCGGCCCCGCGGAGTCAGGCGCAGATAGAGGTCGGCGATCTCCACCAGGCCGGCCTTGGACAGATCGCGCATCACCGGCATCAGCCGCCGGAGCGCCTCCTGGCCGAAGACCTGTGCAACGCGATGGAGGTCCACGCCCTTGTTCATGCGCAACCCGAGGAACAGCGTCTCCTCCAGCGCCTCCTGGCGCGAAACATAGGAGTGCACCGGCGCGGTCCCGGCCAGATAGGCGTCGAGATCGTCGGGGGTGGCAAAGCGGACCGCCTCCATGTCCGTGGTCATCACCGCGCAAGTCGTTGCGCCTCCTGCGACGGCGGCGGGTGGGGGATTCCCCCGCCGGCGTTCACGCGGGTCGCTGGGCGCGTACAGCATCGAGTGGGCGTCGAGGCCGAACCCCAGGTACGGCTCCCGCGTCCAGTACTTCTGGTTGTGGCGGGATTCGCCTCCCTTCCAGGCGAAGTTCGAGATCTCGTATTGCTCGTAACCGGCGCGGCCGAGTTGATGGCAGGCGACCTCGTACAGTTCGGCCACTACGTCGTCCTGGGGGACAGAGTGCGCGTGGTAGCGCGTGCCTCCGGCGATCAGCTCCCTGCCCAGGCGGGAATCCTCGTCCACTTCCAGCATGTAGACGCTGATATGCGGCGGCACCACCGCCAGGGCTTCCGAGAGCGAGTATTTCCAGGAGTCCAGGGTCTGGTGCGGCAGCCCCGCGATCAGGTCGATGTTGATGACGCCCAGCCCCAGCGCGCGCAGGCGGTAGATGTCGTCGAGAACGATGGCGCGGTCATGCAGCCGGCCGACGGCAGCGGCCTCCTGGTCGACGAAGGACTGCACCCCCAGGCTGATCCGGTTCGCGCCGAAGCCCACCAGGGTCTGCAGGATCGCGGGGGTGAGCGTGCCCGGGGCGCACTCCACCGTGATCTCGGCGCCGCGCTGCACCTCGAAGGCGTCGCGCGGACAGGCCAGCAGGGTTTGCAGGTGTTCGGGTTCGAGCGCGGTCGGGGTGCCGCCTCCGATATAGATGGTGTCCACGCGCCGGTCGAAGTCGGCCCCCAGCTTCTCGGCCGTCTCCCCGGCCAGGCGCATCTCTTCGCAGACCCGGTCAACGTAGCGGGTCATCAGGCTCTTGGAAAATACGCCTGAGGCAAAGTTGCAGTAGCTGCACTTCGAGAAGCAGAACGGGACCGAGATGTAGACGCCAGTCGGCATCGATGGGATCGCGGGACTCGGAGGATCCTCTTACTTGCGCGGATTCTCAGCTTTCGGTAACCGCCGAGAATACAAAGGTATCTCCCGGTGCGCAATGAAAAGCGTGTAACGGCACGCCGGCGTCCGGCCTCTTATAATCGTAAGCGGGACATGGGAAAACGCGTGGTCATTACCGGCATGGGGATGGTCAGTCCCAACGGCATCGGCAAGCCGGAGTTCTGCCGTGCGGTGCTGGCAGGCCGCAGCGGCGTGCGGCGCATCTCGCGCTTCGATGCCGGCGAGCTTCCGGTGCAGATTGCCGGCGAGATCACCGGATTCAACGAACTGGACTGGGTAGACGCGCACGAGCGCAAGCACGTCTCCCGGGTGGTTCCGCTGGCCATCGCCGCCTCCGACGAGGCCTTGCGCGATGCCGGGCTGGCGCCGGACACCATGTCCATGGACGAGAAGCGCCGCATCGGCGTCATCCTGGGCACCGGTGGAGGGGCGCAGGATTTTTCCGAGGCGCAGTACAAGCTCTGGCTGAGCGGGCAGCTCAAGCAAGTCAGCCTGTTCAGCATCCCCAGCGGGACCATGGGCACGCTCTCCAGCGAGGTGTCCATGCGCTTCGGGTTGCGCGGCATGAGCCAGGTGGTGACCTCCGGCTGCACCTCGTCCACCGACGCCATCGGCTACGCCATGCGCAACATCCAGGCGGGGGTGTTGCCGATGATGCTGGCCGGCGGCGCCGACGCGCCCCTGGCCCTGGGCATCCTCAAGGGCTTCTGCCTGATGCGGATCCTCACCTCGTCGTGGAACCATGCTCCGGAACGGGGCTCGCGGCCGTTCTCGGCTGACCGCGACGGCTTCGTCATCGCGGAGGGGTCGTGGATGTTCGTGCTGGAAGACCACGAGCACGCGCGCGCCCGCGGCGCCCGGATCTATGCCGAGGTCGCCGGTTACGGCTCGACCTGCGAAGCGTTTCACCGCGTGCGTTTACAGGAGTGCGGCGAGGAACCGGCCCGGGCCATCGGCCTGGCCATGCAGGAAGCGGGCATCGACCCGCCCAACGTGCAGTACGTCAACCTGCACGGCACTTCCACCGAACTCAACGACCGCATCGAGACCCGCGCCCTGAAGCTGGCGCTGAACGGCCGCGCCGCGCGGACACCGATGTCGGCGCTGAAGTCGCAGATCGGCCATCCCCAGGGTGCATGCGGCGCCGCCGGGGTCGCCGCCACGCTCCTCGCCATGCGCCACCAGCAGCTTCCGCCCACCATCAACCTCGACGTCCCGGACCCGGATTGTGACCTGGACTACGTGCCCGAAGCGGGCCGCAAGGCCTCCATCGAGCACGCGGTGTGCAACTGCATCGCCTTCGGCTCGAAGAACTCCGCGCTGGTGCTGCGCAACGTGACTGGTTGATCGCCTCGAGTGTTGACAAAGGACCGACCGGACAATACAGTGCGCCTGCTCTCGCATCTCCAGATTGGAACCCCAGGTCCCAGAAACTCTGTTTCCGGAGGAAGCCATGGCGCGCAAGACTCCTACTGGCGAATTCAAGCAGCTCGCTTCGGCGATCAAACACCTCGACCTGAATGTCAAGAAGGTCCTAAAGGACGTTTCCAAAATACTGAGTCATGCCCACACCTTCGGAGATCTGAAGCGTCGAGGCCGCAAGAAAAAGAAGCACTGACAGCCTAACCGTTCAAGGAAATAGACATGCGGCTGAAGCGGTCCGCCACCATCGCGTCTTACTGGCTGGGGGACCGGCTGGTTTTCGATAACTACCGCACCGGAGCAAGGGTCACAGCCGATCCTCGTACCTTGACCGTCCTCGACTTCTTCAGCACTTGGCGCTCGGAGCAGGACTTCTATGCATATCTGCCAGATTATGACCGCGGCAGCCTGCGTCGCACGCTTCATCAGCTCCGCGAAAACACGCTGCTCTACCGTCAGGGCTAGCCCGACGAACGGAAAGAAAAAACCTTCCTGCGGCAATGGAGCGAGTGGCTGCCGCATGCCGGACTCTTTCACTTCGGCACGAAGGATGTGAAGTACGCCACCCATGAAAGAGGTATCAAGAAGTATTTGCGAAAACTGCTGGCTGACTCTCCCCAACCTAGTTTTTTCAAACGCTACCAGCGGAACGCAAAGCTCGCGCTGCCACCGGTCTCTCCACCAGCGGATCTATTCCTTGCCGTGCTGCTGCGCCGCCGGACACACCGGCGGTTCTCATCCGAACCACTGACCAGGCAGGAATTGTCCCAGTTGCTCCAGTACACCTGGGGGATCACCGGTTACATTGAGGAACCCATCCTGGGCAGACTGCCGGTGAAGACCAGCCCGTCCGGAGGCGCTCGGCATCCCGGGGAAGTCTATGTGCTTGTGCGGCGGGTCCGCGGGGTGAGCCCCGGTCTTTATCACTACGCTCCCGACCGCCATCGGCTGATCCGGTTGGCGGGGAAAGCCGACAAACGCATCGCGACCGCATACTGTGCCGGGCAAAGCTGGTTCGGCGACGCGGCCGCCTTGTTCCTGATGACCGCCGTTTTCGCCAGAGAGATGTGGAAGTACCCCGTGCCGCGCGCTTATCGCGTCCTGACGGCGGATGCCGGCCACTTGTGCCAGACCTTCTGCCT
>Ga0335082_10002608_pt1 | contig 19457 bp, 14 predicted proteins | sample Lox_Sample_41_FD_206718 | JGI IMG/M metagenome (GOLD analysis project Ga0335082, IMG submission 206718) | Soil microbial communities from Loxahatchee National Wildlife Refuge, Florida, United States - Lox_Sample_4.1 | ecosystem: Environmental > Terrestrial > Soil > Wetlands | place: USA...
GCGGGGTGGACTGACGTCCACCCCGCAGGTGACCAGGAGATCGACTGACTTACACCAGTCCCTGGTCGAGCATGGCATTGGCGACCTTGAGGAAGCCGCCGATGTTGGCGCCGTTCACCAGATTGCCGGGGGTCCCGTAGGTGTCGGCCGTCTCGAAGCAGGTCCTGTGGATGGCGATCATGATTTTGTGCAGCTTGTCATCCACTTCCTCGCGCGTCCAGCTTAGGCGTGCGCTGTTCTGAGACATCTCGAGGCCGCTGGTGGCCACGCCGCCCGCGTTCGCCGCCTTGGCCGGACCATAGAGGACCTTCGCCTCCAGGAACAGCTTGGTGGCTTCCAGCGTGCTGGGCATGTTGGCGCCTTCGGCCACAACCTTGCAGCCGTTGTTGATGAGGTTGGTCGCGTCTTTGGCGTTGATTTCGTTCTGCGTCGCGCTCGGGAAGGCGCAGTCCGCCGGGATGGTCCACAGGCGGTTGTAACCGAGCTTGGGATCGGCCGGCATGAAGATGGCCTTCTTGAACTGCTCCGCATACTCACTGATGCGGCCGCGCTTCACGTTCTTCAGCTCCATCATCCAGGCCAGCTTCTCGCGGTCGATGCCGTCGGGATCATGGATCACGCCGTCGGAGTCGGATACCGTGACCGGCTTGGCGCCGAAGTCGAGCAGCTTCTCAATGGTGTACTGCGAGACGTTGCCGCTGCCCGAGATTAGGCAGACCTTGCCGTCGAGCGTGTCCTTGCGGGTCTTCAGCATCTCGTTTGCGAAGTACACGCAGCCGTAGCCGGTGGCTTCCGGACGGATGAGCGAGCCGCCCCAGGCCAGGCCCTTGCCGGTCAGCACGCCGGTGAACTCGTTCCGGATGCGCTTGTACTGGCCGAAGAGGAAGCCTATCTCGCGTCCGCCCACGCCGATATCGCCGGCGGGCACGTCGGTGTCGGGGCCGATGTGGCGGCAGAGCTCAGTCATGAAGCTCTGGCAGAAGCGCATGACTTCGTTGTCGCTCTTGCCTTTGGGATCAAAGTCCGAACCGCCCTTGCCGCCGCCCATGGGCAGCGTGGTGAGCGAGTTCTTGAAGACCTGCTCGAAGGCGAGGAACTTCAGGATGCCGAGATTGACCGAGGGATGGAAGCGCAGGCCGCCCTTGTAAGGGCCGATGGCGCTGTTCATCTCAATGCGGAAGCCGCGATTGACCTGGACGTTGCCCTGGTCGTCAAACCACGGCACACGGAACATGAGAACGCGCTCGGGCTCAACGATCCGCTCCAGGATCTTGGCCGAGATGTATTCCGGATGTCTCTCGAGCACGAGGCGGAGAGAGTCAAACACTTCCTGTACTGCCTGGTGAAATTCTGGCTCGGCCGGGTTCTTCGCCTTCACCAGGGCCATCGTATCGTTAATGTAGTTGCCCGGCGTTTTAATGGCGGGCGCGGTGGTGGTGGTTACTGGCATGGAGGTCCTCCTCGAACCTTATGAATATATTTACGCAATGTACTGCGGTGAGCTCGTTCGCAGATGGAAAGAAGGCGAACATACTGGGTTGGATTCCAGTAATATTTGAGTCCCAGGCGGGCAGTTTGGCTGTGATAGCGGTCACCTGAAAGCGTGATAAGGCCGGCAAATATAGTAACTCTTTTTGCAATGGCCGAAGTGAAGAAATCCGGCGGAGAACATGACTGGACACTCAGGTAGGTTCCTATTTTGCGTCAAGTTAAACCAATGCGACTTCGCAGTTAAATGCGGGTTCTTCCTGGAAGCGCCTACGGCGCGACATAAGTTGCCCAGCCGTTCACGGCTGGGTGCGGCCGGAATAAGGGACCGAGTGCCGTGGGCACGGCACAATGATGTGTGCGCCTGTCACGCCATTCCGCGGTGACCGCCAATTACCTGATCAAGCGCGGGTTTCTTCTAAACCCCTACTTCATCCGTGCTCGAAGGCCGGAATCCCTCGAACAAAACGGTCGTCGGCTGTAGCACTCTTGCTAGTTGCTTGAGAATCGGGCGCGGGCTAGAATAACCCGCACCTGCAAAAGAGCAAAGCTCTCAATCGGCCTACGATTCGTCGTGGTTGCGTGGGTTAATCGTGGGACCAACGCAACGCGACCCTCTCCGCGCAGAAGTTAACCCACCATTCCGTGTGAGGAGACAAAGCATGGACTTTGCAGTCGGTATCCGAAGACTAGCCCTGGGAGCGCTTCTGCTGGCAGCGGTTGCGCCGGTCGCCGCCCAGCAGGTCACAGGCACGTTGGGCTCGGCCGACGCCACGACCACCATCAACGGAAAACAGATTCCGCCACCGCCTCCGAAATTCGGTGGAGTGATCAAGGAACTGGCGACGGATTCGACGCCCTGGTGGCCGCCGCGTGTAGTGCCGCCCAAGGGCGCGCCCAACGTGCTCCTCATCATGACCGATGACCAGGGCTACGGCGTGCCGGGCACCTTTGGTGGTGTCATCCCGACGCCGACCTTGGACCGCATCGCCAAGTCGGGGCTGCGCTATATTCAGTTCCACTCCACGGCGCTTTGCTCGCCCACGCGCGCGGCGCTCATCACCGGCCGCAATCACCATTCGGTCGGTTTTGGTGTCATCGGAGAATTGTCCACCGGCTACCCCGGCTATGACTCGATCATCGGCCCGGAGAGCGCCACGGTTGGCGAGATCCTGAAAGAAAACGGGTATGCCACATCGTGGTTTGGCAAAGACCACAACACGCCGGCGTTCACCTACAGCACCACCGCCGGGCCGTTCGACCAATGGCCGATCGGCATGGGCTTCCAGTATTTCTATGGATTCCTGGGCGGCGAGACCGACCAATGGAGGCCCTACCTGTTTCGCAACACGGAGATGGTCACCCCCTGGGTTGGGCATCCCGGCTACAACCTTATTACCGATATGGCAGACGACGCGATCAGGTACCTACGCGACCTGAACGCGTCAGCCCCTGACAAGCCGTTCTTCCTCTATTACGTGCCCGGCGGCTCACACTCGCCGCACCAGCCGACCCCGGAATGGATCGACAAGTTCAAGGGCAAGTTCGACATGGGCTGGGAAAAGATGCGCGAGCAGATCTTCGAAAACCAGAAGAAGCTGGGCGTGATTCCGCCGAATACCAAGCTGACTCCGTGGCCGGACGGACAGACGGAGTACGCAGGAGCCAAGCTGCCCAAGTGGGACTCTCTCAGCGCGGCGGAAAAGAAGATGTATGCCCGCGAAGCGGAGGTCTTTGCCGCCTACACCGCCTACACCGACTACGAGATTGGCCGCGTGATTGACGAAGTCCAGAAGATGGGCAAGCTCGACAACACACTGATCATCTACATCGACGGTGACAACGGTACCAGCGCCGAGGGTAGCCTCTACGGCACATTCAACACCTTGACCGCTTACAACGGCCTTCTGAACGAGCCGGAGGTCAAGCCTGTCAAGGTCATGAACGTATTGCATTACAACGACTGGGGCTCGGACAAGACCTACCCCCACATGGCTGTCTCATGGACTTGGGCGTTCGATACGCCCTTCAAGTGGACCAAGCAGGTAGCGTCGCATTTTGGCGGGACGCGGCAGGGCCTGGCGATTTCGTGGCCCGGTCACATCAAAGACCCGGGTGGCATTCGCACCCAGTTCCACCACGTCATTGACATTGTTCCCACCATCCTCGAAGCCGCCGGCATTCAGGCGCCGGACGAGGTTAACGGCATCAAACAGAAGCCCATTGAAGGCGTGAGCATGCTCTACACCTTTGACTCGGCCAACGCCAACGCTCCGTCGAAGCGGGACACGCAGTACTTCGAGATGGCCAGCAACCGCGCTATTTATCACGATGGTTGGATCGCCGCCACCACTCCGCCCGCCCCGGTCTGGGAGCTGGGAACCGGCGCGATGCCTCCACCGGACCAATACAAGTGGGAGCTTTACCACATCGCGGACGACTATTCGGAATTCGCCGACCTGGCAGCCAGCAATCCCGACAAGTTGAAGGAGCTGCAGGCGCTGTTCCACACGGAAGCGGAGAAATATCAGGTTTACCCCTTGGACAACCGAGCTTTCGTGCGTTTGCTGACACCCCGTCCAAGTGCGACCGCCGGCAAGACCGATTTCACATACACGGGCGTCAATCCCGGCATTCCGGTCGGCAATGCTCCGAGCATTCTTAACAAGGACTACACCATCACGGCGGAGGTGACGATCCCCAGCGGCGGCGCGGAGGGAGTGATTGCAACTCTAGGTGGCCGCTTCGGTGGCTATGCGCTCATGCTAAGTCCAAGCGCCAGTTGGGTGCTGAGCAGCAATTTGTCCAAGAAGATCTTTTGGGGCTTGCTGATTCTGGGAGTGCTTCTGCTCCTGATTGGTACGGCGGGTAAATGGAGAAAACGCTTCGGCTTCGCACTCCTGCTGGTCGCTGCCCTTGGACTAGTCCTAGCTTTCGCAGTCGACTTGTTCCACATCGGACGCGGCAGGCCGGTGTTCGTTTACAACCTCTTGGATCTGGAGCGTTTCAGGTGGAGAGGCTCTGCGCTCAGCGCAGGCAAGCACACCATCGTCTTCGACTTCAAATATGAAGGACCCGGTCCCGGCAAGGGTGGCACCGGCGTGCTCTCGGTTGATGGCCGGGAGGTCGATCGCAAGACGATCCCGCACACCATCCCGTTACTCATGTCCATCGATGAGACCTTCGACATTGGTCTCGATACCAGGACGCCGGTGGACTTCAGCTACGACGTGCCGTTTGCGTTCACTGGAACGATCGACAAGCTGAACTACAAGCTCGGGCCGTCGCAGTTGTCGGCCGAGGACCAAAAGAAGGTGGACGACGCAATGGCCAGGGTGAACAATTAGCGGCCAGGGCGACCGAACGCCGGGAATCAAACAAACACGCTGCCAGCCCCCAAGCTGGCAGCAGTTCCGCGCAGAGCGAACGAATCAATGACCACGAGAACGCTGGTGAGACTGTCTGCGGCGATCGAGGCAGCAACCGGAGTTGCCTTGATCGTCGTTCCTGACCTTGTCGCCCGTCTGCTCTTGGGCGCCGAGCTTTCGGGCAGTGGCATTGCCGTCGCCCGGGTGGCCGGCATCGGGCTACTCTCTCTGGGGCTGGCGTGCTGGCCGACGGCCGGCGACCCGACCCCATCGGCTGTTTGGGCGCTGTTGGCTTACAACCTGCTTGCAGCTTCTTATCTTGGCTACCTCAGAGTTGGTGGAGGTTTCGTCGCCTTTCTGCTATGGCCGGCGTGTGTTCTGCATGCCCTGCTGGCGCTTCTGCTGGGGTGGCGGATTATGAGAGCCTTGGCAGAACGTTGACCCGACACATCTGGTTACCCTCCTGCCTGGAGGCTACGAAAGTACAGTTGCCCACACTCTACCTTCGTAATCTTGACAAAGGACAATTTCGCACTGGTTTGGAGCTGGGGCGAGAGCACACAACACATAGCCAGCTCTAATTTCGCTAACATGACATCTGTGCTGGATGGTTGTAATCGCATCGTCTCGTCCACTGACCTGGAGCGTCTGCTCGATGAATTGAAGCGCTCGGCGGGTGCCTCAGGCGCGCTCTTTGGACTTGATTCCATCAGTTGGCGGGTCAATCGCGAGGCAGGCCTGTTTCTGGCGGCGGGGTACGCGACGCTGTTGCAGCTTGCGCATCCCTGGGTGGCTACCGCAATCGCTGAGCATTCCAAAACTCTGCACGATCCCATCGGCCGCTTTCATCAGACATTTCGCGTGATGTTCACGCTGTCGTTTGGCTCGGTCGAGCAGGCCAGTGCGACGGCGCGCCACATGCACCGCAGGCATCAGGGCATTGGCGGCACGATGCCGGAGACGGCGGGCGCGTTTGCAAAAGGCTCGCGGTACGAAGCTAACGAGGTCCACGCGCTGCTGTGGGTGTACGCCACACTGATCGACACCAGTGTCCGAGCTTACGACCTCATTCTGCCGCCGCTCACATCGGAGGAGCGCGAACAGTACTACAGGGAGAGTCGCGCGTCGGCGGCGTTCTTCGGCGTCCTGCCGGATGCGTGGCCGAGAGATTGGCAGCGGTTTGTGGAGTACAAGGAATCCATGTTTGCCTCCGATACCCTCGCCGTCAGTCCGGTCGCGAGGCACATCGCCGCACAGGTGCTCACCGGCGCCGGGTCGTGGCTGCGAATTCCATCGTGGTATCGCGCGTTGACGGCGCACCTGCTGCCGCGCCGGCTGCGGGAAGAGTTCGGCCTCGCTTACGACGAGCGGGAAAGGCGGTCGGCCGAGCGCACTCTGAAACGGATGCGGCGAGTGTATAGGTACCTGCCGGAGGGTCTCCGTTTCGTCGGGCCATACCGTGAGGCGCTGGGCACGCTGAATGGCAAGTCGCGGCCGAGCATGAGCGTGCGGCTGAGCAACAGGCTATGGGTCGGCGAACCCGCGCTGTTCTCGCAGGCCGATCCTATGTAAAGGAATTGTGTCTCATGATGCGTTCGCTGCGCGCGTTTCGGTGTAGCATGTAGGCCAACTGATTTCGAGGCCGTGGGGCTGCCAGGCAAGCACCATGAAGATTCTCCTTCTGTCGATGCCCGATTCCTTCGAGCACATGCCCACACTTGCTGTGCGCATGCCCAACGGAGCGCTCACCTCGCTGGCCGGGAATATTGATCCGCATCACAACGTAGCGGTCGCCGATCTGATTCTGGTGCAGCAAACCGTGCGCGAGACCATCGAGAGGCTGGTGGAAGAAATGAAGCCGGAGGTGGTCGGCCTATCGGTGATGACCTTCCAGCGCAAGACTGCTTTGAAGATCGTACAGCTGCTTCGTTCCCTGTACCCCAATGTGAGAGTCGTGGTTGGCGGCTATGATCCGAGTTTAGCGCCTGAGGCTTACACGGCCGAGGGCAACGGGATTGACTACGTGGTTCGCGGTGAGGGCGAGATTACGTTTCGCGAGTTGCTGCGCGCGATCGAGAGAGGAGATGGCTTCGAGAAGATTCGCGGGCTGTCTTATCGCACGCACAATGGCTGGCGACACAATCCGGCGCGCCCGGTGCACAGTCTGGAAGGCGATGAGATTCGATTGCCCAAGCGCAGCGCGCGCGTGCTGAACGGCTACACCATGATGGGGCGGCCCATCGATGTGGTCGAAACCTCGCGCGGCTGCACCTTCGATTGCGGCTTCTGCTCGATCATCGAGATGCGCGGGCGCAACTTTCACACCTATTCATTCGACCGCGTGCTGGCTGACATCCGCGACGCTCGCGAGCACGGCGCGCGGGCCCTTTTCATCGTGGACGACAACATCACGCTCAACATTCGCCGCTTTGAAGCGCTGTGCCAGGCCATCATTGATGCTGGCCTGAACGATATCGCGTACTCGGTGCAGGCAATGACTTCGCCCATTGCCATGCACGGCGAAACGTTGGCGCCGCTGATGCGCAAGGCGGGCTTTCGTTATGTGTTCCTGGGCATCGAGAACATTCTGGAAGACGATCTCGCCTTCCTGAAGGCGGCCGCCAAAAATGAATTCCGCGAGGCTGGCCGCCGCACCGGCAACGCCACGCTGCGCGCTATCGATTTTCTGCACAAGAACAGGATGTATGTGATAGGCGGGTTGATTGTGGGCAATCCCGACGATACCCGCGAATCCATCAAGATCAACCTGGAGTTTGCCAGCAGGTACGTGGACTGGCCTTACATTCAGCATCCCACACCGTATCCCGGCACGCCGATGACGAAGGACTTTCGCACACGAAACCTCATCATGATTGAGCGCATGGAAGAATATGACGGCACGACAGCCGTGGTTGCCACGCAGCACCTGCCGCCGGAGGAGATTGAGTACGAGCGCTGGCGCGCAGAACGGTGGATGAAGACCCGGCACATCCCAGCCGTGATCGCACACGAGCCCTTGTTTGTGCTGCGCAACTGGTGGCGTATGCTGTCGTTTACCTTCCGCGGCAGCTCAATTCGCTCCATGATCGGCCTGGAGAGCGAACGTGAGGTCTTCCAGCGCTATCGTAGCCTGCGCAGCGCCGAACGCGTGTATCTCTAGATGTGTGACTCAGGCGGGCGCGTTGTGTCCGGCGCCGAAGGTCCTGTCCTGACACGACAAGCTTTCCGATCATCTGCCTCACCACTGCCCCAATCGCTGTATAGAATGAACTCACGAGCGTGATTTTCTTATGCACCCAGCCACTGCCACGCACGAAAAGAAGGCCGGCCTCCTCCACTGGGCACAGCGCGCGCTGGAGGAATGCGACAAGGCCAGCCAGGATTTTGCTCCCGACCCAGTGCACGACCTGCGTGTAGCCATTCGCCGCTGCCGATCGATGGCAGACGGCTTCCGATCGGTTGATCCCGATCCCGAATGGAAGCAAATGAAGAAACTGGGCAAGACCCTGTTCGGCAGCCTGGGTGAACTGCGCGACACGCAAGTCATGATGGAATGGGTGACGCGGCTTTCAGAAGACCATGACTCGGTGCGCCACGTGCTGATGGATTCCCTCTCTCGCAAGGAGAGTGCGCAGAAGGCTGCTGCCCAGGACGCCCTGCGAAGCTTTGACCGCGAACTCTGGTTGAAACTGAACGACCGCCTGTCAAGACGTACCGGAAAAATTCCTCTGGAAGGACTCGTCTTTCAACACCTCGCGCTGGAGCGGCTGCTTGAAGCGCAGGAACTGCAGCGGCAGGCGCTGAGAAACCGCACCCAGGTCGGATACCACCAGTTGCGCATCGGCATCAAGCGCTTTCGCTATACGGTGGAGAACTTCCTGCCGGAGCGCCATGCCCAATGGGCTCCAGACCTACGCGACCTGCAGGATGCGCTGGGCGAAGTTCACGACTTCGACGTTCTACGGGCTGCTGTTCGGGCACATCCGGAGGTCAAAGGCGAAGACCGCGTACGCTGGTTCTCACGCATTGAAGAAGAACGGCAGAAGCGGCTGGATCTTTATCGCGGCAAAATGTTGGGGCGCAACTCTCTCTGGAAGGTCTGGCGCGCCGGTCTTCCCAGCGGACGGTTACTCGAAAAGGCGGCGATGGACAAGCTGCGAACCTGGGCATCGTTTCTGGATCCCGATGTTCGCCATTCGGCACGCGTCACCCGCCTGGCGTTGCGGCTTTACGATGCCCTTGCGCGCCATGGCTTCGTCTCCACCCGGCCTGAGTATCGGCGGATTCTTGAGGCGGCGGGTATCCTACGTGACGTAGGGCGGAGCAAAGGGGCCAGCGGGCATCTCAAGCGTGGTTATCGCATGATCATCAAACTGAAGCCACCTTTGGGTTGGAGTAGCGAGGAGCTACATTGTGCAGCGGTGATCGCCCGCTATCATCGTGGCCGTTTGCCACAGAGGAGTAACCCCTACTTTGTAGGACTTACCGCGAGGCGCCGCTCCGAGCTGATGCCGCTCGTGGGAGTGATGAGGCTAGCTGACGCGCTTGATTCGACACATGACGGGAGGATGCCTCACATCGCACTGGAACAGGATGACCGAACGCTCTATGTCACCGGATCGGGACTGGGTCTGATCAGTGCTGCGTCGGAACACGTGGCGCAAGCCCGATACCTACTGGAAGCAACCAGCGGCCTGACAGTGCGTATCCGGCCTGAACCCGCTAACCCGGCAGCGTCCTCCCGCGTTGCTCGACATAGCCCGGCAGTTGCTGCCCGTTCCTGAGACAGGCAGCGCTACTCTCAGGCAGCGGGCGCAGGTTTCCTTTTCTTGTAGGGATCGCCGACGTATACGAAAGAATACTTCTTGAGCGCCTGCACATCCTTGGCTGCAGCATCTCGCTCAACTTCCTCCATCAAACTCGAAACTTGCTCGGGAGACATGTTCTTCGTTGCCTGCCAGAACTTGTCCGGGAAAAACCAAATGCGTTCACGATGATTGACTTCCGCAGGACTATCGGCTACGGATTCCATATTTTACAGCTCCTCCCACAATGTCAGATGCGAAGATTTATGGAGAGTTAGGACCTGGGATCGAATGACTACCACGTCATTAATTATCAACCGCCCGGTGGCAGTTTGTAAACCGCTATTCGCGGGCTTGTGCTGCGATTTTCCAAAACCGTTCAATCGTGGGATTCAAAATTTTGTAAGTATAAGAAATTACAAGGCGCGATCAAATCTGTATGACCGTAGTCATGTTCCGCAGCGGATTGGACGGCCCTGTGCTGAAGGCGTTGTCTGTGGAAAACCCAGACGTGCTGTCTGCCTCCATCCGGCTTTTGGGACCGCGGCGGATGGATGTCATACATTGTGGGACATTATATTTGCAAGCAGGTTTCAAACGTCCAACTCAGCCGGACGCCCTGTCAGTCTCTCGATGCGCTTGGCGATCGGAGGATGGGTAGAGAACAAATTCGCGAATGTAACACCGCTAAGCAGAGGCGCGACGATAAACAAGTGCGCAGTCGAAGGTGACGCCTGCATCGGAATGCGCTTGGAATAGGCGTCAAGCTTTCTCAGCGCTGACACCAGCGCATAGGGATTTCCGGTAAGCTGCGCCCCAGTCGCATCGGCTTGATACTCGCGCGATCGCGAGACAGCAAGCTGAATCAATGTGGCAGCGATGGGCGCAAGAATCAGCATCAGCAGACCCATCAGGCCGCCGCCGCGATCGCGGTCGTCACGCCCGCCCATGCCGCCGAAGAGCGAGGCCCAATAGCCCATGCGCGCCAACAGCGTGATGGCGCCGGCCAGCGTGGCCGCCACTGAGCTGATGAGAGTGTCGCGGTTGCGCACGTGTCCCAGCTCATGGGCCAAGACGCCCTCTAGCTCCTCATCATTGAGCAGATTCAAGATACCTTCTGTCATCGCAACCGAGGCGTGCTTCGGATTGCGCCCGGTGGCAAAGGCATTGGGCGAGTCGGTCGGGATCACGTAGATCTTGGGCATCGGGATGCCCATCTTCTGCGTAAGTCGCTCGACTACTTGATAGGCACGCGGCAGTTGCTCACGCGTGACCGGCTGCGCGCCGTACATCGCCAGCGCGATTTTGTCGCTGAAGAAATACGAGGCGAAATTCATCACAACGGCCAGCCCGAGCGCCAGTTCCATGCCTCGCTGCCCGCCGAAGATCTGGCCCATGAACAGAAGAAAAAGCGTCAGTGCCGTCAGCAGTAGTGCAGTCTTAAACGTATTTCCCATACTCGATATGTAGATGATACGGGAGGCTGCCGGTTGCTGGAAAGCCGTAGCCAGTAGTCAGTAGTTGGCTACTGGCTACTGGCTACTGACCCCTGTACTATTTCCTCATGCCCAAGCTTCCTATAGTCCAGGCGCGGCAGCCTCACGAGGAACTGGTTCTGGTTGGCTTTCGCGTAGATCCCAGCCACGACGGTCCGCAGTTCTACACCGTGCTTGCGGTTGGCGGGGAGAATGAACGTCCGCTAACGGCCGATGGGCGTGTCGTGTTCTTCACGCGTCCGCAGCTCGCCGCCACGGCGCTGGCATTGGATGCTCATTTGTCCCAGCTCGGCCCGGCACCCGAAGAATTGGAGACCTTCTGCGATGTTGCGGAGGCGCTGTATCGCATCAATTCGCAGAACGCCGACCCGGATGGAGTGATTCTCGACTGCCTGCTCATCTTCGATGACCTGGTGCGCGCGACCCGACTGCATATGCCGGACCGCTATCAGGGAATCCTGACCGAACTGGCCGCACGCCTTACCGAAGGCACCCAATTGCGCAAGGTCTTCACCACCGGCGTCGTACGCGAGCACGTTGAGGACGCGCTGCTGTGGTGCATCGGAGCGGTGACGGCAAAAGCGCGAATCGTAAGCGATTGAAGACTACTCCCACAAACGCGTTTATTTCTTGAATAAGGTCATGGACCATCCCGGCGGGTTGAGCGGGATTTCCAAGCTGTGTCCTCGCGGAAGCTGCTCGAATTGCTGCACGTACTCGGCAAAATGAAGATCGGGAAAGGGAGCAAAGCGCCAGCGTTTCGTCGCGCCAAACAACATGCAGCAGACCAGAACCGCGCCTACGGCTCGAACGCCGAGGGGACGCTCTCTGCCCAGCAGCCACAGCAGCGTCGCCATCAGTGCCATGCCGGGAATGTACCAGTATCGTCCGGCGCCACCCGGAGCCTGCATCGGTCCCCAGTGGTCGCTGGTCGCGTTCGGCGTAGGAAATGCAAGCGCTGCCGCCAACAGCAATACCGCAAAGAGGATGAAGCTCCGCAACTCCAGGCTCCCTCGCCAGAAGGCGTAGAGGAAAAGCAGAATCAACAGGCACGTAATCAGGCAGGAGAGTGCGGCCACGGTGGCGGAGGAGTGTGCGAGCTGATCGAGTCGGTTTGGTCCCTGCAAAACCGGCAGGACAACCTGACCCGCGACGATGTGGCAGAAGCCGGCAAAGCTTGCTCCCAACTTCTGGTGAATTCGCTCACCGGTGAACAACAGGGCAAATCCCTGCACCAGCGCACCACCGCCGAGAATCACAAGGTGTACGATCGTCCCACCCCGACGTCTGGCCGCAGCAACCAATAGTGCCACCGGAAACAGCACGATGCAAAATGGTCCCGTCAGGCTCGTGAGCGTCAGGACGGCAACATCAAAGCCACGGCCCGACGGCGAGGCTGGAACTTCGGCGAGGATTATCAGAAACGCCAACAGAGCCAGGTTGAACGGCGCGTTGGTGATGCTGGCATGCACCTCCGCGGCTTTAGGAACGATTAGGTAGAGCAACGCGAGGAAGGCGCGCAAGGTGAGGCTTCCGACATTACGCATGCGCGGCGACATAAGGAAAAGTGGCGGCGCAGCTTCGACCAGCAAGGCTATGAGGTTCAGCACTAAGGGCGCTCGGATTAGAGGTACAGACAACGCCACGACCGCCGCCAATCGGGAGAGCGTTTGGAAGTATCCGCCGTACGTGTAAACCAGCGACTTCACGCCGTCGTTGTAGGCCTGCTGAAACCAAGTGTGGCCATCATCCGCATAGAACTGCGGGCTGAGCACCGCGTCAGGCCGACGCAGTATGAGGATGGCCATAATGATGACGAAGGCCACCAGCCACCACGCCAAGGCCCGCAGGTTGCCGTGACGGCCTGGCGTCAACTTGTGTACTGGCTGAGGATGCGGCATGGCTGGCGGTATTGTCGCATTGTGTCCCACCGCGGCGCAGTTCGAGGCGAAGGATTGGCGAAAGTCGTAAGACCGTCTACAATCGTTTCCATGGCTGTGGGGGAAATTCCGACCGCTCTCGCATGGGCACATCCGCTGGTGGCGGAGTGGTTCGTCGGGCGCTTCGGTTCGCCAACCGAACCGCAGGAGCTAGGTTGGCCGGAGATCCTGGCTGGCCGCACCACGCTCATCTCCGCTCCTACGGGTTCGGGCAAGACGCTGGCGGCGTTCCTCATCTGCATTGACCGGCTGGTGCGTAAGGCGCTGCAAGGCGATCTGCTGGATCGTACCGAAGTGCTCTACGTCTCACCCTTGAAGGCGCTGGGGAACGACATTCAGAAGAACCTTGAAGTGCCGCTGGGGGAAATCCTCGCCCTCGCAGCGCAACGCGGCCTCCTGATGCCGGAGATCCGCACTGCCGTGCGCACCGGCGACACGCTGGTGAAGGAGCGCCGTGAGATGCTCAAGCGGCCGCCGCACATCCTGGTGACGACGCCGGAGTCGCTGTATATTCTGCTCACGGCGAACAGCAGCCGCGCCATCCTGCGTGACGTGCAGACGGTCATCGTGGATGAAATCCACGCGGTAGCTGACGATAAGCGCGGCGCGCATTTGACGCTCTCGCTGGAACGGCTCGATCTGCTGGCGAACCAGCCGACGCGGATTGGCCTTTCGGCGACACAGAAACCAATCGAGGAGATCGCGCACTTCCTCACCGGCGCGGGACGTCCGGCTCCGGCCATCGTAAACATCGGGCATCGCCGAAAGCTCGATCTCGGAGTTGAAGTCCCGCCATCGGAGCTGGGGCCGATCGCCACGAACGAAATGTGGGGCGAGATTTACGACCGCATCGCCGAGCTGGCGCTGCAACATCGCTCAACCCTCGTCTTCGTGAATACGCGACGGCTGGCGGAACGAGTTGCCTTGCACTTGGGCGAGCGCATCGGCGAAGAGTTGGTCGCTGCCCACCACGGCAGCCTGGCGCGCAAACTGCGTCTGGCTGCGGAGCGCAAGCTGAAGAATGGCGAGATTCGCCTGCTGGTGGCAACCGCATCGCTGGAGTTGGGCATCGACATCGGCACGGTCGATCTTGTCTGCCAGATAAATTCGCCACGCTCCATTGCGGTGGCACTGCAGCGCGTCGGTCGTTCGGGGCACTGGCGCGGCGCGGTCCCCAAAGGCCGTCTCTTCGCAACCACGCGGGACGATCTGGTGGAGTGCGCCGCAACCGTGCGCGCCATCCGGCAGGGTGATCTGGATCGGATCCAGGTTCCGGTGTCGCCACTGGACATTCTGGCGCAGCAGATCGTCGCCATGTGCAGTTGTGAGGACTGGGACGAGGGCGCGCTCTACGAGTGCGTGCGTCGCGCGTACCCCTATCGCGAACTGCGGCGCGAGGAATACGACCACATCCTGGAAATGCTGTCGCAAGGCATCGCGGCCAGACGCGGGCGGTATGGCGCATATCTTTTTCGCGATATGGTGAACCGCCGCCTGCGGGGACGGCGTGGCGCAAGGCTGGCGGCGATTACCAGCGGCGGAGCGATTCCGGAGACTGCGCTGTTCACGGTGGTGGCGCAGCCCGAAGAGATCGTGGTCGGCACGCTGGATGAGGACTTCGCGGTCGAAAGCAATGCCGGCGACATCATGCTGTTGGGCAATACCTCATGGCGAATCCATCGGGTTGAATCCAACTCGGGGCGCGTGCTGGTGGAGGACGCGCACGGCGCTCCGCCGACGATTCCCTTCTGGCGCGGTGAAGCTCCGGCGCGCACGGACGAACTGTCGCTGCATGTGGCGGACTTGCGCGAGCGTGTGAGCGCCCTTCTGCCCAACACCGCACCGCTGCCCGTGCCGGCAGCGCCCAGCGATGAACCGGAACAACCGAAAGCCCGCATGCGCGGCATCGAGTCGAGTCCCGAGGTGCAGAAGGCAGTCGCGTGGTTGAAGGACGAGTGCGGCCTCGATGACGCCGGTGCGGAGCAGTTGGTGGAGTATATCGTCACGGGCCGGGCGTTACTGGGCGAGGTGCCGACGCAGGAGACGATCATCGCTGAGCGCTTCTTCGATGAAGGCGGCGGGATGCAGCTTATCATTCACGCGCCCTTTGGGGGCCGAATCAACAAGGCATGGGGTCTGGCGCTGCGCAAGCGCTTCTGCCGCTCCTTCAATTTCGAGCTGCAGGCCGCTGCAACGGACAACGGCCTGAATATCGCGCTCGCCGAGCAGCACAGTTTTCCGCTCAGCGATGTTTTCCACTACCTGCAAACCGGGACGGTGCAGGAAATCCTAGAGCAGGCTGCGCTGGCGTCGCCGATCTTCGGCACACGCTGGCGCTGGGACGCAAACCGCTCGCTGGCGCTGCTGCGCTTCCAGGGCGGCAAGAGAGTTCCTCCGCAAATACAGCGCATTCGCAGCGACGACCTGCTCGCCTCGGTTTTTCCTGATGTCGCCGCCTGCCAGGAGAATATCGTCGGCGACATCCGCATTCCTGATCACCCGCTCGTCCACGAGGTGATGAAGGACGTGCTGACCGAGGCCATGGACATTGACGGCCTTCGGCGAGTGCTGGAAGGCATGCGCAGCGGAGGAATTCGTTGCCTCGCCGTGGATACGCCGGTGCCGTCGCAGTTTTCGCACGAGATTCTGAACGCTAATCCATACGCGTATCTCGACGATGCTCCGCTGGAGGAGCGCCGCGCGCGAGCCGTCCAAATGCGGCGCGTCCTTCCGGAAGCCGTGCTGAAGGAGGTTGGCAAGCTGGATCAGGCAGCAATTGCGCGTGTGCGCGAGGAAGCCCGGCCTGACGTTCGCGATGCCGATGAGTTGCATGACACGTTGCAAACCCTGGTTGCACTTCCTCAGGAAATCCCCGATCCCGACTGGCAGGAACTGGTTTCCGGCTGGACGCCGTTTCTGGCCGAGCTGCTGGAAGGCTGGCGAGTCGTACGTGGGGAGGTCGGCAGCCGGCGCTATATCGTCGCGTCGGAGCGTTCCAAGGATTTTGCCCTGATCTTTCCGGAGACGAAGTTCGAGGTTGCGCCTCCAGAACTGCCGCTCATCGCGACTTCGCGTGACGATGCTTTGCTGGCTTTGGTGACCGGCTGGGTGATGCACTCGGGGCCGGTGACAGCAGACACGTTGGCGCATTGGCTCGCGCTTTCGCCGGCAGACGTAGAGAAGGTTCTTCTGCGCATGGAAGCAGCTGGCTCCACTCTGCGGGGCAACTTCACCGGTACCGTTTCCACCCTGTCGCCAAAAGAAGGCGCCAAGGGTGGGGCACCCTTCAATCAGGTCGAGTGGTGCGATCGGCGGTTGCTGGCGCGAATCCATCACCTCACTGTCGCCACGCTGCGCAAGCAGGTTGAGCCGGTCACGGCGGCGCAGTACATGCGCTGGCTACTGCGCTGGCAGCATGTGGCACCACAGTCGCAATTGAGCGGCGAACGCGGCTTGCTGGAAGCTGTGAGTCAGTTACAGGGTTTCGAGATTCCGGCAAATGCCTGGGAGAAGGACATTCTCACCTCGCGCATGAACAAGTACGACCCTGCCGAGTTGGACCAGCTTTGTCTCACCGGCGCCATCGGCTGGGGACGACTTTCGCCACATCCGGCGACGCTGGAGGATGTTGGAACCGGGCGGCGACGCGTAGTCCCGACCAGCGTTGCGCCGATCACGCTCTTCGTCCGCGAAGACTCGGATTGGATGCGGCCCCGCCTGGCCGAGGAAGAGCAGGGCTACGAGCGGGTGCTCACTGACAACGCCCGCACTGTACTGGAATTCCTGCGACGTCGAGGGGCGTCGTTCTTCGCTGACATTGTGCGCGGGACGGGTAAGCTGAAGTCGGAGATCGAGACCGCACTGTGGGAGCTGGTTGCTGCCGGCATGGTTACTGCCGACGGCTTCGACAACCTGCGCTCGCTGATCAATCCGAGTCGCCGCAATGCTGTTGGTGCTCCAAAGCTCGCCAGGCCTCGCCACACGTCGGGACGCTGGTCACTGCTTTGCCCCACCGACGTCACCGATCGGACGAGGATGGTCGAGGCCACTTGCCGGATGCTGCTGCGGCGTTATGGCGTGGTCTTCCGTGAGGTACTTGCCCGCGAGTCAAACCTGCCGAAATGGCGCGAGTTATTGATTGCCTTCCGACGACTGGAGGACCGTGGCGAAGTGCGTGGCGGAAGGTTCGTCAACGGCTTCCTGGGAGAGCAGTTCGCATTGCCGGAGGCGGTCGAATCGTTGCGCGCCGTGAGGAACATCGCAGCCAGCGGCGAAACTGTGACCGTCTCGGCCGCCGATCCACTGAATCTCGTGGGCTTCATCGTTCCTGGCGAACGCGTGCCGGCGATCTCAGGCAAGTACATTGGTTTCCGCGACGGGCTTGGGGTCGCGGCCGAAGAGCTCAAACCCAGGGAAATTCAAGCGGTTGGGCGCTGATTCAAGCTCTACAGGAACAAGCGCGATAAAGTGAAAAAGTGTTACAGGATTTTTTTGGTAAAGATTTGTAAGATTCCCAAAACGGAACCCACCGGGGCGGTTTTAAAGGTTAATGGCCTTGGCCTTTGTGGCAAGCGCATTCCCGCATCATGATGCCAGAACAGTTGATCGAAGGCCTCGACTACTACATCGAGAGTGGATTCGTAGTTTTCACGGAGCATTATCTCCGGAATCGCGGCCGCTGCTGCGAATCAGGATGCAGGCATTGCCCCTACGGGTTCGTGAAGAAAGACTCAAATCCGTCCGACCATCTGGACAAAGATGATTAGCTAACGCCCGGCTGATACCCGAACACAATCGTTTTCAGTCGTTACCCCATCGTATGTACGTGCTCGGGCGTAATCTTGTAGAGTACGCGTCGCTCGCCAGGCTTCGCGTAGGGATACTTGTCCTGCCCCAGATACTTCTTCGCCATCTTATCGATGTGCTCGGTCGCTCCCTGCTCGGTAATCTCATGCACGTGTCCACGAATTCCCAGGTAGCGATAGGGGTTATCAGGATCGATGATTGCGATGGCCACTCGCGGGTCGCGCCTCACATCACGGTCCTTGCGCCGGCCAAGGGCAGAGTTAACCCAGATATCACCGTTCTGATAATCCACCCAAACGGGCGTGGTGTGTGGACTGCCGTCGGGCAGCAACGTCGTGTAGCTCCCGAATGCCTTTTTCTGGAAGAGGTCGAGATAGTTCTCTGGAATGGAAGCCGCCATGCCGATCTCCTTGCTTGTTAACTTAAGTACAGAGTGCCAACGATTGGATTCGCAAACCATGCTATGCGGTGCAGTAATCAATGCAAGCCGGCAATCGTCGAGTGGCCGGTGGCTGCGGCAGAATTCAGTGACGCACTTGTCTCCAGTCCGGGATCGGGCGTGGCCTGATGAGTCGGAACTATTTAGCGTTCCATCCTTCATGTTTTCAGGCAGTTGAGGAGCATTCGTCAAGTGTCATCAACGGCAGACGATTCAGTACGTTAAGTTACTTTTCTCTTGACATCTGTTGGGGTAGGCGTAAGATACAAGTATCACCTCCGATCCGCTTCAGGATCGAATGGGCTCGAGGCCAAGGAATCGTCACCGCTCCTTGGCAGCGGGCCCATTTTAATTCTGCAATTGCTGAAGGAAAGGAAGCCACCATTACACAGCCGTGACCAGCATCGCCGCGGCACGTCTCGCATGAACCCCCGACTTTTGTTTGCATTAGGACTCTTCTTCTGCCTGACACCGTGGGCGTCGCCGCCTCTGGCTTTGCTTGCTGGCCTCATCTTTGGTGCGATCTCCATCCACCCCTACAAAGATGAGTCGAGAAAGTTGTCTAAGGTTCTGTTGCAATCCGCAGTGGTGGGCCTGGGCTTTGGAATGAACCTGCATGAAGTATTACGCGCCGGAGGCAGCGGCTTTCTGTACACAGCGCTAGGTATAGGCTTTGCAATGCTTGTCGGCTGGCTGCTGGGAAGAGTCCTGTCGGTTCGGCCCAGGCCGGCGTTTCTCATTTCCACGGGCACGGCAATTTGTGGCGGCAGCGCCATTGCGGCTGTCGGGCCGATTGTCGGTGCCAACGAAGATGAGATGTCGGTTTCGCTGGGCACGATCTTTCTACTGAATTCCATAGCGCTGCTGATCTTCCCGACGATTGGTTTGATGCTGAAGCTTTCGCAAAGCCAGTTTGGACTCTGGGCTGCCCTGGCCATCCACGACACCAGCTCGGTGGTGGGGGCCTCGGCGAAGTACGGTGCCGCAGCGTTGGCTGTGGGCACGACAGTAAAACTGGCACGCGCGTTGTGGATCGTGCCCTTATCGGTCGGAACGGCCGCAGTAAAACACGGCAAGACGCGCATTCAATGGCCCTGGTTCATTCTTTTCTTTTG
>Ga0335082_10002609_pt1 | contig 19456 bp, 16 predicted proteins | sample Lox_Sample_41_FD_206718 | JGI IMG/M metagenome (GOLD analysis project Ga0335082, IMG submission 206718) | Soil microbial communities from Loxahatchee National Wildlife Refuge, Florida, United States - Lox_Sample_4.1 | ecosystem: Environmental > Terrestrial > Soil > Wetlands | place: USA...
GGCGTAGGCTTCTTGGGACGACTAATTCACGGTACCAATCCCAGAGCGTGGCTCAAGGAGGTCAAGCGGCGCATAGGGGAAAGAGCCAATTCTGCAACTGCTGGCGGGGAGTGAATTGAGCCCTGTTTTCGCACCTACCGTATGTCGCAGGCCGTCAGTTGTTCCCAGACAAAGTGCGGCTGGTGAAAAAAGCCGAGTGACGAGCCATGTCGCCAAATTCAGGTAGCCGGCGATAACCGGGCGGCGCAAGAATCCTGCTTTGAGAACACGTTGCCTAACGTCCTGAATTTGGCCCCGTTGACCTCGCAAACAACCGCGCCGTGAGATCCCCCACCAACTCCGCCACTCACTGTGTCTGTCCGTTTGACTAGGCCACGATTTGGAGGTAACAAGGGCGCTGGACGAGTCGGCGTGCGAGTGTTCAAAAGGACGCCTGGAAGCGATGCGCATTTGTTAAACACCTGCGGGTGTATTCATTCGGGCACGTGGAGCTCGTTGCGAGATGAGTATGTGTCCGGTCCGTGACGGATGGCAGCGGGCCCGGACAGCCGGTAAGCGGAGTATGTAGACCATGACGCCTGAACCATTTGTGACGGCCGACGAAATCGCTAAGCACCTGAAGATCACCCGCCGTCAGGCACTCGAAATGACTCGCAAGCGCATCATCCCGGCTCATCCGCTGGGCACCGGCGGGCATCGTAGGGTATGGCGTTACAAGATCAGCGAGGTGGACTCGAGCATGAGCTCGGGCGGTCACAGCCCTTCCACGCCAACCGGATGAGGGGTATTGGCCGACGTGTGCGCCCGCGGTACAATCCGATCCGGCAGTCCTCGTAGCCAACGGAGGAAATCCAATGGCTAAGGGGTGGTTTCGTAGGAAGAAAGACAAGCTGGTGTACTACTGGTACAACTCGAACGGTGACGAACGCTCGAAAGTCCTGGGGCCTGGCACCTTATCTGACCAGGAAGGGTGGCTGAAGGTCGGTGAACTCGGCCTGGACAAGTTGGCAGGCAAACCAGATCCGGCGAAAGTCAGCTTTGGCGACGTTCTTAGTCACTACTTGGCTTATGGCAAGAAGAAAACGGGCGATGACAAGGCGCATTCCAGCAAGATCACGGATGGGCGCAACGCACGGCTTCACCTTAGCCACTGGTCAGAATACGTGGCCAAGGACATCGATCCGCTCGAAATTCAAGAGTGGATCAACGGGCTGTCCAAAGGGTTGCGATCCAAGCTCAGGAACATGATGTCTGCGGTTTATAGCCACGGACAGAAGTTTGGCATGATCCCACGGAGTGAGGGATCGAATCCCATGAAGTGGGTCAGCGCCACAACTGTCTCGGATTACGAGGCGGTCAGCCTGAGCCCGGAAGAATCCCTTGCGATACTGGAGGGAATCAAGGACCCTTTGGTTCGTGTGCTCGTTATCTTGGTCGCGGTCACGGCTATCCGCATCGGGGAGGCGCTAGGCCTCAAGTGGTCGGATATTGATTGGAAGAAACTGAAGATCAACATCCGGCGCGACTGGGTTGATGGAGAACTTGGGTGCCCGAAGTCACGGGCTTCTAAGGCTCCGGTCGAGATGCACGAGACTCTTGCGGCCTTGTTGCGGGGCTGGCATCAGGAAACACCGTACAGCAAGGATTCGGATTTCCTGTTCCCGTCCTTCAAGTTGCATGGCAAGCAACCCCGGCTCGGCAGCATGATTGTGGAGGACTACGTCAGACCTGCGGCGGTAGCTGCTGGGGTGATCCCGGACGACTGCCCAAGGTTCGGATTCCACAATCTGAGGCACGGTCTTTCGACCTTCCTGATCGACAACGGACACGATCCGGTAGTTGTGCAGCGCATGCTTCGCCAGTCGCATGTGGACATGACGATGCACTACGTGCACAACAGCCGCAAGGCGCGGAACGCTCAAGGTCAATTCATCGAGCGTTTCCTGCCGAACGGGAGGACGGAAGGCAGGGTGGAAGAGCGGAGTCCCGATGAGCGGGTGCCAGTGCGGGTGCAGTGAATTGTCAGCAAATACGCAAGTACTGTAGAATGAGAGAACAAGCGGGAGTAACTCAGTGGTAGAGTGCGACCTTGCCAAGGTCGAAGTCGCGGGTTCAAATCCCGTCTCCCGCTCCATGTTTGCCCTCGCAACGTGCGAGGGTTTCACGTCGAGCGCGAGGGGCGCGGTCGCCAAGTGGTAAGGCCGAGGTCTGCAAAACCTCTATCGGCGGTTCGATTCCGCCCCGCGCCTCCAAAGTAGCCGTCAGCCCTCAGCCGTCAGCTTTCAGTTCCGGAAGAGAGCCTGCCTCTGCCAGGTCAAGAGTGGCTTCCGAAGCTGACCACCGGGGATTTTCCGAGCGCGGGCGTTCGATAAAGCAGTCGCACGGTTCGCTCTTCCAAAATGCTTTCCAACTGCCGGCATCAAGAAAACGAGATCGGTCTCTTCGGGCTGCGATTTCGTCTCGCTTACGGAATCAGGCTCGGCCAACAGTAATTCCCGCCTCTCTAGATCACACATTGACGCGACGACCCAATCGAAAGAAGCGCCCCCGCTGTCAGCCAAAGAAAACTCCGCTGCGTGTGATTCAAGTCACAGTCTATTGTTAGGTCATTCCGGCACAATAAGGCGTGTTCATGGATCGGTTCGCCATCATCACCAACCGGAAGCGCGCCATCATCGCGCTGGTGCATTCGGTCTTCTTCATGGGTGTCGCCGGTGTGCAACTGGCCATCTCGCACGCCGCAGCCTTCCCAATTCATGGTCAGAAGAGGCTTGGCGGAATCGTCCTGCTCGGTATCTATGTGATTGTCACCACCGTGCTGGTGATCCTGTGGTGGGTGTCGGATTGCGCCAAAGAGAAGCTGTACTTCGCCTTCTGCGCGGCCGGGGCCGCGTTCGGACTGATACGCATCCTGCTGGGCGATCCCGTGCTCCACGCCAATGTCCTCCGCCTGCTGCTGCTGGGGTGTGCGGTCCTGACGGGGACGATCATCCTGCGCAAGCACTCGGAGAAGCTGTTTCAAGCTTCAAGTCTTGAGTTTCCAGAAGCAACATCGGAATCACAGTTGGAGTGAAGGCACAGGTTTGAGAGGCTGATTGGGCCAGCCTTGCCTCGATGCTTCAGCTCGAAACTGAAACTGGTTTCTGCAGCACTTCAAGAACCTCCCGATTCCCTTTCTGCGCGGCCATCTCTGCGGCGGTGAGTCCGTCCTCGCTGCGGATGCTGCGGTCGGCACCCGCATCGAGCAACGCTCTCGCCCGCTCCACGCTGTTGTGCATGGCAGCCTCGTGTAGTGCTGTGTAGCCACCTTGCTGTTGCAGGTTCGGATTGGCTCCCGCCTGCAGCACCAGCCTGACCATCGCCGCACAGCGCGAAGCGGCAGCGCTGTGGATTATTGCAATCTGCGCAGGCGAAACCGCATTTGGATTGGCGCCCTTTTGTATCAGGAACTCCGCCGCCTCGGGCTGAGAAAAAAAGCACGCCAGATGCAGAGGCGTGAAGCCGTCGCTGCTCTGCGCCTTCACCACACCGGGGTCGCTCACCACCAGTGACCGCAACTGCGCGACATCCCCCAACGCCGCGGCTTCGAAGACATCAAGCGCGCTGGCCGCTTTGCGCAAGAGTTCGACAATCTCCATCTTGTTTTCGTAGCGCGCCTGCATCAGCGCCGATACCCCGGCGCGGTTGCGTGCATGCGCCACCCCGGGATACTGTGAGACGACTTCCTTGATTTTGTTAATGTCGCTCGCGCTGATGGCGGCAAAAATATCCTGTTCCACCTCTCCTCCAATTAATTAGTGTTGCTAACTAATTTCATTCGGGATACACTACACCGAAACGAGGCAGAAAAGCAATGGGAAGAGATAGGCCCGGCACAGTGCCGCTGGCCGATCAACTGCACTCGGCCGCCATCCATCTGCTACGTCTGGTGCGCACCGAAGACCGCTCCACTGGCGTCGGTCCCGCGCAACTCTCGGCGCTCTCCGTGTTGGTCTTTGGCGGCAGCATGTCGCTGCGTCGTTTGGCGGACATCGAACAAGTTAAGCCTCCTACGATGGTGCGCATTGTGCAGGGTCTGGTGGAGCGGAAGCTGGCCAAAAGCCGTTCTGACCCGACGGACGCGCGCAAGATCCGTATCTCGGCCACGCGCCGAGGGCGTTCGCTAATGTTCCGCGCCCAGGCACGCCGCGTGCAGGCGCTCGCGGATATGCTTGCCCAGAGGCCGCAGGCAGAGATCCAAGAATTGCAGACGGCCGTCAAAATTCTGCATTCTCTAAGTTCTTCCGCCACTCGTCCAGGGGGGAAAGCGGTAAGCGACCCGCTGGATTTTGTATTCTGAACGCGTTACGGTAGAGGCCAAGGCGCGGTACCCAAGTGGTAAGGGAGAGGTCTGCAAAACCTTTATGCGTGAGTTCGATTCTCACCCGCGCCTCCAACATTGGCCTTGAGCTGCCGGGTTTCACCCGCCAGGGGTAGCAACCACCCATTCGGGCGACTATCCATTCCGCCCTGCCCGATTTAAGATTATAGGTTCCGCTTTGCTGGAATCCGCGCCCTCTTATAACTCCTCAATATAGAAGGGACTCATCCATGAACAGCTTTGGCAGTCGTTACGTCCTGCGCGTAGGCAAGCGCGAGTTTGAAATCTACCGTCTTGACGCCTTGGAGAAGCACGGCTGTGCAACTGGCCACCTGCCGTACTCGATGCGCATTCTGCTGGAGAACCTGCTGCGCCGCGAAGACGGCAAATCGGTGAAGGCCGACGACGTGCGCGCGCTCACTTCCTGGACCGGCAAGACTGTTCCGGTGCAGGAGATCGCCTTCATGCCCAGCCGCGTGCTACTGCAGGATTTCACTGGCGTGCCCGCGGTGGTTGACCTGGCTGCCATGCGTGACGCCATGAAGGCGCTGGGTGGTGATCCCAAGCTGATTAATCCGCTGCAGCCGGCAGAGCTGGTCATCGACCACTCGGTGCAAGTGGATGAGTTCGGTAGCCCGCAGGCCTTCGAGCTCAATTCCGCACTCGAGTTCCAGCGCAACAAAGAGCGCTACGCCTTTCTGCGCTGGGGACAAACCGCGTTCAAGAACTTCGCTATCGTGCCGCCCGACACTGGCATCTGTCATCAGGTCAATCTCGAATACCTGGCGCGCGTGATCTTCGTCAGCAGCAATGGCGGGAACGGCAAGCCGATGGCTTATCCCGACACGCTGGTCGGCACCGACTCGCACACCACGATGATCAACGGCCTCGGCGTACTGGGCTGGGGAGTCGGTGGAATTGAGGCCGAGGCGGCCATGCTTGGCCAGCCAGTATCCATGCTCATCCCGCAGGTCGTCGGCGTGCGCCTGAAGAGCCAGTTGCGCGAAGGCTCGACCGCAACCGACCTCGTGCTGACCGTGACCGAGATGCTCCGCAAGCATGGTGTTGTGGGAAAGTTCGTGGAGTACTTTGGACCTGGGCTGCACAAGTTGCCGCTGGCCGACCGTGCCACCATCGCCAACATGTCGCCCGAGTATGGTGCAACTTGCGGTATCTTCCCGGTGGATAACGAGACGCTACGCTATCTCCGCCTGAGCGGGCGCAGCGAAGAGCAGATTGCGCTGGTCGAGGCCTACTGCAAAGAGCAGGGACTCTTCCACACGGCCGATACGACGGAGGCGGAATACACGCACGTGCTGGAACTGGACCTCGCGACGGTCGAGCCCAGCATCGCCGGGCCGAAGCGTCCGCAGGACCGCGTGCCGCTGTCGTCGGCGGCGAAGGCGTTCGAGCTATCGTTGCCCGGCTTGCTCAAGCCGGGACAGCAGGTTCCGCCCAAGCAGGAAGCACGGTGGGAGAGTGAAGGCGGGCATCCCGCTGGCATGGATTCGCAGCAGGATGTCGTGGAAGAGCATGTTGTCCTGGACAAGGCGCTGAACCACGGCAGCGTGGTCATCGCCGCCATCACCAGCTGCACCAACACGTCGAATCCGTCGGTGCTGGTTGCCGCCGGATTGCTGGCGAAGAAGGCGGTCGAGAAGGGGCTGCAAGTCCCCGCATGGGTGAAGACTTCGCTTGCACCAGGGTCGATGGTGGTTACCGAGTACCTCACGCGCTCCGGGCTTATGCCGTATCTGGAGAAGCTGAAGTTCCACCTCGTAGGCTACGGATGCACCACCTGCATCGGCAACTCCGGCCCGCTGCCGCAGGAAGTTTCCAAGCTGGTCGCCGACAAGGACCTGGTAGTCGCGTCGGTGCTGAGCGGCAATCGCAATTTCGAAGGGCGCATCAACTCCGAGGTGCGTGCTAACTACCTGATGTCGCCTCCGCTGGTGGTGGCCTTCGCGCTGGCCGGCCGTGCCGACATCGACATGTACCACGAGCCGCTGGGCTTCAGTGGTAATGGAGTGCGCAAGCCGGTTTTCCTGAAGGACATTTGGCCGACCGAACAGGAAGTGAACGATGTCGTCAGCAAGTACATCACCGGCGATCTTTTCCAGAAGAGCTACAGTGATCTTTTCAAGGGCGACGAGCGCTGGCGCGGCCTCAAGGTACCTGAGGGCGAGACCTTCGCCTGGGATGTGGACTCGACCTACGTCAAGCATCCTCCGTACTTCGAGAACATGCCGAAGACGCCGGCGCCGGTGAAGGACATCTCGGGAGCGCGCGTGCTCTGCTACCTCGGGCACAGCGTCACTACGGATCATATCTCGCCTGCCGGCTCCATCAAGCACAACAGCCCGGCGGGACAGTACCTCATTGCGCACGCCGTCAAGCCGGTGGACTTCAATTCCTATGGCTCACGCCGCGGCAATCACGAAGTCATGATGCGCGGGACCTTCGCCAACGTGCGCCTGCGCAACAAGCTGGTGCCCGACCGCGAAGGCCCGCACACCCGTCACTTGCCCAAAGGCGAGGAGATGTTCATTTTCGACGCCGCCGAGATGTATCGCGCCGAGGGCGTGCCGCTCATCGTGCTTGCCGGAAAAGAATATGGCTCCGGCTCGTCGCGCGACTGGGCCGCCAAAGGTCCGCGCCTGCTGGGTGTGCGCGCGGTGCTCGCCGAAAGCTTCGAGCGCATCCATCGCTCCAACCTGGTGGGCATGGGCATTCTGCCGCTGCAGTTCCTCGACGACGAGAGTGCCGAAACCAACGGCCTCACCGGAGAGGAGTCGTTCGACATCATCGGCCTGACCGATGTGCTGGAGAACTTCGCCCCCGGCAAGACCGTGAAGGTGCAGGCCACCAAGGACTACGGCACGAAGATCGACTTCGACGCCACTGTGCGCATCGACACACCGCAGGAAGCGCAATATTACAAACACGGCGGAATCTTGCAGTACGTGCTAAGGCAGTTGCTGCAGTAAGCTATCGGCCGCAGCCATCAGCGGTCGGCGGCCAGGTTCTGACGAGTCAACGGACCTGCTTTCACGGGTTCGCGCAGAGCCGCCCTGCGGCGCGACTTTTTTCCCCGTGTCGAAAGCGATACTATTCTCCCCTCAGGTTTTGAGAGGAGAATCGATGAATTCGGGTATTCGCTCTGTCCTGTTAGCTGTGCTGGTGCTCACGCTCGCCTCTGCGGCCTGGGCCCAGTGGTCTTCGGATCCTGCTACAAACCTCGCACTGTCCAACATTCCCGGCGCTGACCAGGTCCAGCCCAAGGTGCTGCCACTGCCCGACAACAGTTGGTACGTGAGCTGGTTCAACAACAATCCCAACGACCCGCCACCCAATGGTTACGACGTTTACTACCAGCTTCTCGACCCTGACGGCTACGAGCAATTTCCGCGCGATGGCGTTCAGGTGGCCAAGTTGACGCTCAGCTCTACCGAAGACTACGGCCTGGCGATAGACGGCAGTGGCAATGCTCTGCTGGCCTTTCTCGACGATCGCAAGGACCCCGACAACCCGCAAGTCACGGCTGCTAAGATGAGTCCGACTGGCCAGTCTCTGTGGGGACCAAATGGCGTTGTGCTGACGTTTGACCCCGCCTTCCACGCTGCGCCCAAGATTACTGTCACCAGCGACGGCTATATCGTCGTAGCCTGGACCAGCAACAGCGTGGTCGTGTTGCAGAAGCTAGATCCTAATGGCCATCCGCAGTGGGTCGGCGCGACAGCATTCCAGTATGGCGCGGTGCTGCAGGAGTCCGGCTACAACTATTCGCTGGCTGACCTGCACGCCGCCGACAACGGATCGGTTATCGTTTCCTGGGTGCGCAACAAAGGCTTCGGCAGCAACAACTATCTTTACGCCAACAAGATCTCGGCTACCGGCCAACTGCTGTGGGGGTCGGGACATGTCAAAATTTTCGATGGTGGCTCGCTGCAGTTCGGTGAGTTCCCCTACTTTGTTCCCGATGGCAGCGGCGGTGCGGTGTTCTCCTGGTACACCAACAGTCCCAGTCTGCAGGTGTATGCGCAGCACATCCTCTCAGACGGCACCGAGGCCTTCGGGCATAACGGCGCCGTGGGATCGACTAACCAGTTCAATGTGAGGGTCGGCCCGTCGGCGTCCTACAGCCCGGCGACGCAGGAAACCTTTCTCTTCTGGACCGAAGAGGATTCGAACCAGGTCGAGAACGGGGTGTCTGGGCAGAAGTTCAATTCTGCGGGCGCGCGTCTGTGGGGCGACAGCGGACTGCCCATCGTGCCGCTGGGCGACGATACGCAGACCTGGGTCGAGAACGTGCAGATCGGCAGCGGGGCGCTGGTGTTCTGGGTTGACTCGCCGGGATACGGCCAAGGCACCCTGTACGCTGCCAAGCTTGACGGCAATGGCAACTTCCTGTGCTCACAGTTCGGGGTTTCGACCACTTCCGCCGACAAGTTCCGGCTGTCTACCGGCATTGCTTTGTCCGGTTTGTCGGCTGTTGCCTGGGAGGATGATCGTAATGGCGAGAACGATATCTTCATTCAAAACGTGAATCCCGATTGCACGCTGGGGATAGAAACGAGGCTGCGCCGATAGGTTGTCGACCCCTGGTCAAAGCCTCTATACACACTAAGGGCAGAAACCCGGTTTCTGCCCTGTTGGTCGTATTCGTCTCGCCCCGCCTTGTGACCCACCTCACAGACCATCGGACGTTCTTGCCCGTATCGTTAAGCTTTAGAAATTCCACTCCTGCGAGGCCGTTCCACGATGTCCACCGCCCTTTCTGCCACTTCCCGCGTACTAAACCCCACTCTCGCCAACCGCATCATGGATGCTGAAGAAGCTGCCGCGCTCATTCAGTCCGGCCACCAGATCGGCATGAGCGGATTCACCGGCTCCGGGTACCCCAAAGCAGTGCCGATGGCGCTGGCACGCCGCATTGCCGATGCCAACCTGCGCGGCCAGAAGTTTCAGGTCAGCATCTTCACCGGCGCCTCCACCGGTCCCGAGCTCGACGGCGCGCTCGCTATGGCCGGCGGCATCCATCTGCGGCTGCCGTATCAGTCCGACCCCGAGACGCGCAAGCGCATCAACGCCGGCGAAATGGAATACATGGACATCCACCTCAGCCACGTGGCGCAGTTCGTGGAGTATGGCTTCCTCGGCAAGCTTGACCTCGCGCTCATCGAGGTCACCGCCGTGCTGGAAGATGGCCGCCTGGTGCCCAGCTCGTCGCTGGGCAATAACAAGACGTGGATCGAGCAGGCCGAGCGCGTGATCATCGAGGTCAACGCGTGGCAGCCGGCCGAGCTCGAGGGCATGCACGACATTTATTACGGTCTGCAACCGCCGCCCAACCGCGGGCCGATTCCACTCACGCACACCGGCCAGCGTATCGGCAGTCCGTATCTCGAGGTTCCACCGGAGAAGGTTGTCGCGGTCGTGCTCACCGACTCCCCCGATCGCAACAGTCCATTCAAGGCGCCCGACGAGGCCTCGCGCAGCATCGCCGGGCACATCCTGGAATTCCTCGCCTGGGAAGTGAAGAAGGGCCGCATGCCCGAGACCCTGCTGCCGCTGCAGTCGGGCGTGGGAAACATCGCCAATGCTGTGCTCTTCGGCCTGGAAGAAGGCCCGTTCGAAGGCCTCACCTCCTACACCGAAGTCGTCCAGGACGGCATGATCAGCCTGCTGAAGTCCGGCAAGCTCGTGGCGGCATCGGCCACTGCGTTTTCGCTGAGTCCTGAGATGCTGACCGAGGTCAACGCCGACATGGCGATGTATCGCAAGCAGATCGTGCTGCGCCCGCAGGAAATCTCCAACCACCCCGAGATCATCCGCCGGCTGGGCGTCATTGCGATGAACGGCATGATCGAGGCGGACATTTACGGCAACGTTAACTCCACACACGTGATGGGCTCGCGCATCCAGAACGGCATCGGAGGCTCCGGCGACTTCGCCCGCAATGGATATCTCTCCATCTTCATGGCGCCGTCGACCGCACAGCGCGGCAGCATCTCGACCATCGTCCCCATGGCCTCGCACGTGGACCACACCGAGCATGACGTCTCAGTCGTGGTCACCGAGCAGGGGCTGGCTGATCTGCGCGGGCTCTCGCCGCGCCAGCGCGCCCATCTCATCATCGAGAACTGCGCTGCGCCGGAGTTTAGGCCGCTGCTGCTCGACTATCTCAGCCGCGCCGAACGTCTGGCCTACGGCCGCCACACCCCGCACCTGATGGGAGAGTCGCTGGGCTGGCACAACCGCTACCTGCGCACCGGCAGCATGCGGCCAAGAGCAGACGACTAGAGCTCAGCCGCCAACGCCGGGGACACGCTATGGCGTGGGGGCCAGCGATAAGGTTCAGCATCATCAATGTCGATTTCACCCTCGGCTATTGTTTCAATGTGCAGCAGGGTCCGGGAGTGCCTCGTGGAGCGGCGGTGCTTGGCCTGACCTTTGGCCAGCTCTTCTAAGCGTCTCCTCATGCCGCTTAGTGCCTCCTCTTAGGTCCTGCCGAATCGCGATCGTGCCGGGGAGTGGCCGTCAGACAGGTAAGGAATGAAATCATGCAGTGGAATTAATGCTGACGAAATCGAAAAATAAGCTAATCTTGGGGGAAGGAGGACGGTCTTATGGCAGCGTCTGCACAAGCACCAGCAGCAGGTGGCCGGGCAATAGTCAATCTCTATGATGGAACACGCCAGCTCTACTCGGACAAGTCCAAGCTCTTCATCACCGTCATCGACGGCAATCACCAGGTAAGGAAGCAGGATTTCTTCCCTACGGCAACCGTGTTCTTTACCGGCCTGCCGTTGTTCGACAACCTGAACGACGATTACACATTCCTCGCTTCGGCTGATGGGTACAAGGACACCGGCTACACCCCTGTACATCTGGCGCCCAACGTGGACCAGATCGTTGATCTGATGCTGCTTCCCAAGTCGAATGAGCTTAATTTTGCCGACGCCACCTGGACCGCTCTAAGCGACTCACGTCCCGAGTTGAAAACTTTGCTGGCCAACGGCGCCGCCAGTGAGGATGAAGCGGCCAACCGGTACAACAACATCATGGAGGACGACGAAGGATTGATTCTTGCCTGCTTGCTTAACATCACAACGGCGATGCAACAGATCCAGCTTTCGGAGAAAACCCCCTTTGATTACCTCAAGCGCGTAATCTGGGACCGGCAGGGTCCAAACCACATCGCCCAGGACCGTTTTTTCGCTTGGGCTGATCCCGAGCTAATCGGACAGCTCAAGCGCGCCACACAGCAGCCGCGTCCCGAGTTTGAGCCGGCCCCGTTCGCTTTGCATCCCGGAGCCACTAGCAGCTACAAGCAGATTGAGTTCGGGGAGGCAAACGTCCAGCTCACCTTCCACGAGAACGACAGGCTTGAAGTCGATGGAGTGAATTGCGTGATGGTAGAGCCGGATATCGACTACTTTAAGAACGTCATCAACCATCTATTTCTTGAAGTGGTTGTAAATGCCTTTGGCAGCTTGACGGATCCCAAAGCGGTGTGCGTGCTGCGCTGGATCGCAGGACGCCGGGCGGGCATTCCCGAGTTCAACCCGCTTTACACCATCCGGAAAGCCTGATTTGTGATAGCTGACCTGCTGGCCGGTGCCGGGCGGAAGGTGAATCCATGCCGACGGATCCGGGAGTGTTAAAATAGCAGGTCAGCGCAGCTCCCGCATCCCGCCGAATCACACGGCATCTATTAGAACTGCCTCCCTGAAAGGAACGCCCTTATGGCTACTACACTTGCACCAGTCCGCGAAGGTCTTCGAGACGCCACCATTCCAACCCAATTTAAGAACGAGCCGTCGGTTGACTTCAGCAATCCCGAGAATGCGCGCAAAATGCGCGCGGCCATCGAAAAGGTCCGGGCCGAACTGGGCCGCGAATACGACCTGGTCGTCGGCGGACGCCGCGTGAAGACCGCCGACAAGATCACCTCGCTCAATCCCGCCAAGCCGACAGAGGTAGTCGGCATTCATCAGGCGGCCGGGGCGGCCGAAGTCGAGCCCGCAATGCAGGCAGCCCTGAAGGCGTTCGAGACCTGGAAGTATGCCTCGCTGGAAGAGCGCGTCGGCTTGCTCTTTCGCACCAGTGCGATCATGCGCGAGCGCAAGTTCGAGTTGGCGGCGTGGATGGTCTTCGAGGTCGGCAAGAACTGGGCCGAGGCCGATGCTGATGTCGCCGAGCTCATCGACTTCTGCGACTTCTACGCACTGGAGGCGATGCGCCTGTCCAAGGCTGAAACGCCCGTTCAGTTGCCGGGCGAGCACGACCAGTTGCGCTACATCCCGCTCGGCGTTGGCATCGTGATTCCGCCGTGGAACTTCCCCGGCGCGATCATGGGCGGCATGACGCTGGCATCCATCGTGTGCGGCAACACCGTCATCCTGAAGCCGTCGAGTGACTCGCCGACCATTGCGGCAAAGTTCTTCGAGATCCTGGAAGAAGCCGGCCTGCCCGATGGCGTTGTCAACTTCTGTCCCGGCAAAGGTGGCAGCTTTGGCAACGCCCTGGTCGAGCATCCCAAGACGCGGTATATCGCCTTCACCGGCTCGAAGGAAGTTGGCCTGTACATCAACCAGCGCGCGGCAACGCAGCAGCCTGGGCAGATCTGGATCAAGCGCACGATCCTGGAGATGGGCGGCAAGGACTCCATCGTGGTAGATGCTGACGCCGACTTCGACGCTGCGGTCGAGGGCGTTGCGGCTTCGGCCTTCGGCTTCAGCGGGCAGAAATGCTCGGCGTGCTCTCGTGCCATTGTGGATGAGCGCATCTACGACCGCTTCCTGCAGTGCCTGCGCGAGCGCGTGGAGAAGATAACGGTTGGCGACCCGCCACAGAATCCCGGCATGGGACCGGTGGTGAACGGGAAGTCGATGACTTCGATTCTCGGCTACGTCGAGAAGGGTATCGCTGAAGGCGGACGGCTCATCACCGGCGGCGAGCGCGCCACCGAACTCGGCGATGGTTATTTCGTCAGGCCGACGGTGATTGCCGATGTCGATCCGATGGCGACGATTTCGCAGCAGGAGATCTTCGGCCCGGTGCTGGCGGTAATCAAGTCGCGTGGTTTCGAAGACGGATTGGCCATCGCAAACAACACCGAGTTCGGCTTGACGGGCGCGGTTTACACCACCTCCGATGAGAAGATCGGCGCGGCGAAAGAGCAGTTCCACGTCGGCAACCTGTACATCAATCGCAAGTGCACCGGCGCAATCGTGGGCGCTCATCCTTTCGGCGGCTTCAACATGTCGGGTACCGACTCTAAGGCCGGCGGCCCGGACTACCTGTTGCTGTTCACGCAGGCGCAGTCGATTGGGGAGAAGATCAGGAAGTAATGGTCAATGGCCAGCCGCCAGTTCGGCCCGGGAGAAATCTCCGGCAGTTTCGTATTTTGTCTCAGGCACGAGGTTTTTGGTCGCAATCAGGAACGTTGAGACCGAAACGAATGCTCGAAGCAGGGTCAGTTTCGCTCCAGCCGATGCTGCGGAGCGAAGGAGCGGCGCTGAAACCCTGATCAGCGCGGGCTGCGAGCGGCTGACGTTTTCGAACGTCTGCGGAACAAAACTCAGCTGCTGAACGCGAAACCCGTGCGCTTCAAGCAACTGCGCTGCTTGTCCTGGCCAGTAATTTCTCGCTACTGCTTCGATTCCCATCCGGCTGCAGAGCCGTTCCGGCAGATAGTGAAGGAACGGCAGCCACTTCCGCAAAGTCCCATGAATCATGAGGCCGTGCGTCTCGAACGGGTAGAGGCGATTTGGACAAAACAGCAGCAACCTGCCTCCGGGCTTCAGCACGCGCCAGATTTCGCGCAAAGCTGCTTCCTGATAAGAGACGTGTTCCAGCACTTCGTTCACGATAACTACATCAAACCGGCCGGAGGTAAAGGGCATTGCTTCGGCGCTGACAGGGAAGGCCCGGTTCCGCAGCTCTGGATGTCCGCGCCAGCAGTCTTCCAGCTTCTCTTCCGAGGGATCGAGACCGAATGCGTTGGGGGTGTGTTCCAGCAGGCCGAGCAGGTATTCGCCGCGCCCGCAGCCCACATCCAGCACGAAATCGCCGCATGCAATGTACCGGGCCATGAGCGCCAGGCGCAGAGTTCGGTTATGCGGTGTAGCGGTATCGCCGCCAACAGCCAAGGGCATGGATGCTCCGGAAACAGCGGTCTGAGGGAGAGCCTAGCCTCAAACCGCGTTCCGACACTGTGACGCAGCGCACCATCCCTCGTGCGTATTCAGCTTCTCTAAACACCCAACCTAGATCCGTTGGATGGTCGCCAGCCAGGCAGGGCCGTCGTGCTCATGGTCCCTTGTCTCAATCCGGTCCGGTTTGATCAAGGCGATGTTCCATCCACTTTTGACGTTGAACGCCGCACTCAGTTCTTTCTGGCTGACGGGATGCGGGCCAGTGTCGGGACCCTCGTCACTGAAGGACAACACATACAGGGTTCCACGGCGTTCGGTTACCGACGCCAGACTCGCCACGTATGCCGGTCGCTCGTCGTCATCGAAACTGTGGAACAGTCCGCAGTCCAGCGCCGTCTCAAACCTGCGCCCCAAACGTCCCAGATGGAACGCGTCAGCCGTAGCGAACTCAACCTTGATCCCACGGTCGGCCGCCTTGCCCCGGGCGATCGCCAGGGCCGTCTCGGCCACGTCAACACCCAGAACCTGCAATCCGAGCGAGGCGACGTGAAGAGCGTTCTCACCGGTCCCGCAACCCGCATCGAGCACCGCTCCGGCGAATCCGCCTTCGGATGCCAAACGCACTATTGCCGGCTGCGGCCGGCCAATATCCCAAGGCGGAGGGCGGTCGTGGTATGACGCATCCCAGGGCAGTCCCGTCATCCGTTCGTGACTGGTCGGGCGCCGGCCACCGAACGGATCCTCAGCGAGGGATCCTGATCGCTCCGACAATTTCGTACTCCTTCTGCAACTGATCTTGCCGTCTCATCGTAGCAAGGGAATCCACAGGCCTGACTAACTTCCCTTCTTCACGTACGCCAGCACCTCTTCCGCATGGCCATCAGGCTTCACGTTCTCAAATACGTGGGTGACCTTGCCCTCGGGCCCGATCAGAAACGTGGTACGTGCGATGCCCATCACCTTCTTGCCGTACATATTCTTCTCTTTGAGGACGCCGAACTTCCTGGCGACCTCCTTGTTGGCGTCGGCCAGCAAGGTGTACGGCAAGTCGTGTTTTTCTTTAAACTTCTTCTGTGCGGAGGGTGTGTCGGCAGAGATGCCCAGAACCACCAATCCGGCCTTTTGCAGCTTGCTGTATGCGTCGCGGAACCCGCACGCTTCAATGGTTCAACCGGGCGTATCGGCCTTGGGATAGAAGAACAGCACCACGTTCTTGCCGCGGAACTGAGCCACCGAAACCGGGTTACCGTTCTCGTCGGGCAGTGTGAATTCGGGAGTCTTGGCGTTGATTTCCATATCGCTTTATCTATACCGCAAATTGCGTCTTCAGGCCATTGCAGTATCCATCGTTCTTTCATTCTGCGCAATTGCGCCAGCCCAGCTCCGCGACCGCACCGAGCATCAGCCCGTAGATCAGGGCCAGCCGCAGTCAGTGGGCAAGAAGCCGGCCAAGCGCGGACCGCGGGCCATTGGCGTGGTTGAGTTCCTGCCCAAAGGGGGCGTGCGACTGGTGCCGATAGCGCTCTGGATGGATGGCAAGTACTACGACGCCAGCTTCTACGGCGCCAATCCTGAGCCCATGGCACTGCAACCCGAGACCCTCTACGAGGCCCTGAACAATGGCGAGCCGACGGGATGGTTCACCGTCACCACGCCCAAGCAGATCAACGGGAACTGGGTCGCCGACGGCAAGTGGCGGACGGAAACCGCCTTTGACGTAATGCAGGCGCACCAAGCCTCCAAGCAGCCAAAGCCGAAGTCGCGCGCCCCGACCGACGACGATGGCGGTCCGCCGGTGCTGCGCCGCGCGCCGGGAAGTGGATCGCCCGAAACCTCGAACAGCAGCCAGGGGACGGCAGGCTCGACCAGCGGAACGTCAACTTCTGCCAGTAACGCTCCCAAGACCTCGAGCGACGATTCCGATCGGCCAACGCTGAAGAACTCGTCACCGTCGTCGTCTTCGAACGACGATTCCGGCCGTCCGACACTCAAGAACTCGTCCCCAGCCTCTTCGTCGTCTACAACGGCGAACGACGATTCCAGCCGTCCGACGTTGAAGAGCTCATCGCCTTCCGCATCTGCGTCGAGCGACGATTCCGATCGGCCAACGCTAAAGAACTCATCGCCACCGTCGAACGCTTCTTCGCGCCCGGCGCTCGGGAGTGATACCTCCGAAGGGAACGCACAGCCACCAACGGCGCCGCCTCCGGCCCCAACCTCGTCTCCCGACGAAAACGATTCCGACCGGCCGACGCTGCAACGTGGCAAACCAGCAGCCCAGCCCAGCACAAAAGCGCCCTCAGCAACCACCGCCAGAATCACCAAGGCGAAGGCAGCACCGAATGTCACTACTGCTCAGTCGCCAAAATCCGCGGGCTCGACTATGTCGTCTCAGTCCGCCAAGGCTTATCCCGCCATCTCCGACGCAGGAGTTTACGAGACGCGCTCGCTTACCTACCCGATGACGGCCGCTGAGCGGGAGGAACGTGGGCAGCCGATGCTGGCCATGGCTGTGGAGGAAGTCCGGAACTACTACAGCAAGCGCCAGCAGGCGCAGGCTGTGCCCAAGCCCACAAGCAAAGCCCCAGGGAAGACCGCGGCCCGGCCACCTGATTTCGTAGTCAGCGAATACGATCTGAGCGCCTTCGACCTGGACTTCAGCAACTCGCCGACCTTCGTGCTGACGGCGAAGGTGCCCGCACCGAGTGACCAGACGTCAGCCACCGGCCCACTCGATTACTTCGTCACTCTGGTGGCACGGGTTGACATCAACGGACAGGTGCAGAAGGTGTTCAGCTCGGTCACCGACAAGAACCACCTCGATGCCTTTCCGCGTCTGGAAATGATCGGCGCCCTCGACGCCGACGCTAACGGCCGCGGCGACCTGCTCTTCCGCCAGTACAATGATGGCAGCATCAATTACGGCCTCTATCGCGTGTACCCCTATCAGATGGTGAAAATCTTCGAGGGTGGAGCGGGAATCTGAGGGCGGTTCTGGGCCAATTTCACCTGAAATAGTAACCACACTTTCGTGGCTAATCCGAGCGCAATATGTCAAGTTATTAAGCAAAAATCGAGTTTTGTAAAGTCCTTGTTTTTAATACTTTACTTGCAAAGTCTTCAAAACATTTGACTTAGGCTACATCATAAGTGCCGCATTATGAATACTTTGAAATCATGCCGCTAAAGTACTAAAAACGCTTGGCTTATGGCTAAAGTCTTCAAAGCATTGCCCTTACCTTGACATCCAGCTCTGACAGCCGCGGGCCCCCGCTGGTTACCTTTTTTCCCGTCAGGCCTCAAGAAAAATGCCAGGACGGCGGGAAACCGGTGGCAACTGACAGCCGACCACGGTTTTTCAAAGATCATCGGCCTCTCTCGTTCCGCAAAGCGGTATAGAGACAAATTTGCATTGGCTGTTTCCGCCCTCTTCCGGGCGTGGAGACACTAGGTCTCCCACAGGCCAGTGTATCCTCAATTTTGCCTGAGTCAAGTTACGAAAGTACATGTACCGCCACTAAGGTGTCGTTGAAAAGAAGCGCCACATTGTCAGTGATCGCGGCCACATTAGAAACAGCCGCTCAATCGCTCTTATGGGGTGTCTTCGCGTAGTATTCACTCTTATCGGGGGACCCCAAAGGATGAAACTCCTCTCTACACAAATCTCACTCTTGCTCTTCGCCTGCGCAGCGGCGGCCCAGAGCACCTCCACGAACACTTCACTCCAGGCTGAGGTCAACTCGGTCTATCCGCAGGTGCAGGCGCTCTACCAAGATCTGCACCAGCATCCCGAGCTGTCCGGCAAGGAAGTCAACACCGCGGCCAAGCTCGCCTCGCAGCTTCGGCAATTGGGCTACGAGGTCACCGAACACGTGGGCGGCACCGGGGTGGTAGGAATCCTGCGCAATGGGACCGGGCCTACGGTGATGCTGCGCACCGAACTGGACGCCCTTCCAGTCGAAGAGAAGACCGGGCTTGCTTACGCCAGCAAAGTTACCACCACTGATGACACCGGAAAGACCGTCGCGGTGATGCATGCCTGCGGCCACGATGTTCACATGGCGGCTTTGGTTGGCACGGCGGAGATCATGGCCAAGACGCGCGGTCAATGGCAGGGGACCCTGCTGCTGATCGGACAACCTGCCGAAGAGGCCATCGGCGGCGCCAAGGCCATGCTGGCGGACGGGCTGTTCACGCGCTTCCCTAAGCCCGAGTACGGGGTGGCGCTGCACACCACCAACGAATTGCCCGCGGGCAAGGTCGGCTTCACCCCGGGATACTCGCTGACCAACGCCGATTCGGTCAACATCACCATCTATGGCAAGGGCGGCCACGGAGCGTCGCCTCAAACCACCGTCGATCCCATCGTGATCGCTGCGCGCCTGATACTGGGCTTACAGACCATTGTGTCGCGCGAAACCAAGCCCGGCGACGTGGCGGTTGTTACCGTTGGCTACATTCAGGGCGGCACCCGGCCCAACATCATCCCCGACGAAGTCCACCTCGCTCTCAGCGTGCGCTCTTATACGCCTGAGGTGCGCAAGCACCTCTTATCGGCGATTGAGCGCATGGCCAAAGCCGAGGCCGAGGCGGCCGGCGCGCCCAAGCCGCCGATGGTGCAGGATGTGGAGTCAGCCGATGCGGTGTACAACGATCCCAAACTGAACCAGCGGCTCAGCCAGGTGCTGGTGCAGGCGCTGGGAGCCGACAACGTCGAGCAGCTCCCGCCGCATATGGCGTCGGAAGACTATTCGCAATTCATCGAAGCAGGAGTGCCTTCGTTTTATTTCGCGCTGGGTGTGGCCACTCCGGAAAAGTTCAAGCAAGCCCAAGCCGGCGGAGTGTCCCTGCCGTCGAACCATTCCCCGTTCTTTGCGCCGGACATGTCAAGCCTGAAGACGGCGGTCGAGGCCGAGGTCGCCGTGCTTCAGGA
>Ga0335082_10002610_pt1 | contig 19451 bp, 14 predicted proteins | sample Lox_Sample_41_FD_206718 | JGI IMG/M metagenome (GOLD analysis project Ga0335082, IMG submission 206718) | Soil microbial communities from Loxahatchee National Wildlife Refuge, Florida, United States - Lox_Sample_4.1 | ecosystem: Environmental > Terrestrial > Soil > Wetlands | place: USA...
TATGCATTTGAAACACTTTTTCGGGAACTGAAAGATATAAATATTTGCCCTCGCTGATATCATGATAAGCTAAAATCGTAATTCCGTGGCCACTGCGTGACATGCCCCTAAAATAACAATACATTGTGTTAAGGCCCGTATAATGCTTGGCGGCCATGATAAAGTTCCTTGTATAATTTATAATGTTACGCGCGAAGGATTCAGACATACATCAAGCCTCTAGTTTATTAAACAGATCTTTTTAATGATACAAGGGATCTTATCACTTTTAAAGGTGATACTGATGCAAGCCGATAGAATCATAGCGTCTTGTCGCTATTATGATTTTTTATTGCTTGAATAACATCATGTGCCTTCCTGTGAAATTTCTCTGGACGGTCAGCTGAAATATCTTCGGAATGATAAAAATAGCCTCGTTTCTCTATGAGTTATCTTTTTCACTATTTCTGCGGCTATTTTTTCAGGTTCAGCCGCGTCTTGACTCTTGAGATAATTTTGCGGAAAATCTTTAAAAAAATTTGTATTAATATATCCAGGAGAAATATAGGTGACTCGTACCCCGAATTTCTCCAGCTCTTTTCTCAATGATTTGGAAAATCCTATTGTTCCAAATTTTGAAGCACAGTAGAGAGCAAGGTTTTCGATCCCGAAATGACCTGCCCCTGAAGCAACATTTACTATAAGTCCAGCTTTTTGTTTTTGCATCACTGGAATTACCGCTTTTGAACACAAAAAATAACCTTTCAAGTTAGTATTCATAATATAATTCCAGTCAGCAACCGTACATTCCGATACAGGTTTATAAAGACCTACACCAGCATTATTAATCAAAATATCAATTCTGCCGAATTTGTTCAAAACATTATCGACCATTGAATTAACTTGATCCTCTTCGGTGACATCAGTTTTGAAGTAGGCGCAATTCCCGCCGCGAGTTTTTATTTCTCGGCATGTGTCAGCTAGCGCATCTTCATCTCTTGCACATATTGATACAAAAACACCTTTTGCTGCCATAAGCATAGCAACGGCTCTGCCTAACCCCTTACTTCCGCCGGTGACAATAGCAATCTTATTTTTTAAATAATCCATAATTACAGCGAGCCATGTAATATTCTTTTGTGGAGCGCACCCGGTGGGCCCTGGGGGCCTTTAGATGCCACTTCTCCAGACTCTTCATTTCAATGCCCAACTTTCGAGAAAGGGTATCAAGAGGCTCACCCACGAATCCTTGGCGCGACGACTTCTTTCTAGCGATCAGCGATCCAGCGAGGAACTTAGGGTGGTGCCTGTTGGTTGACATCGGTCTTTATGCACTGCCTCCTTGGGCATATGTTTAACATAATTTCGTGTCCAAGAAAATCGAGTCCCTTATTGTAATAATCTTTTATACAGAGCCAATGTCTTGTCAGCAATAACATCCCAACTAAAGTTATTTATCGCTCTTTCTCGAGCACGCGATGCTAGGTCGGCTCTGTAGGTAGTATCGGTCAATAACTTTTCTATTGCTCCCGCGATATCTTCCGGCGAATTGCTTCGCACATATATTCCGGTATCCCCCAGGTGATCATCGATACCTGCTTTTTTTGTTCCAATTACTGGTACGGCATTGGCCATGGCGACTGCCGTCTGAAAACCTGCAGTTCCTTTTGTATAGGGAAGAACACAGACTAAGCTTTTCTGGTATTCTCTATTCATATTCTCCATGCCCTTGAATTCAATGCTTCCAATTTCTAGCCAGTCAATCCACCCTGCGACACCAAAAGCCTCTGCAATTTGTTGAGCCTCTAGCCGTTCGGGTTCACCATAATTTCCGCAAACTCTTAAGCGTAGTTCTATCCCTTTCGCTCTCAATATTTTTAGCGCATTGAGAATGTCTTCCCATCCCTTTCCGGACGCTACATGAGTGCCTCCGTGGAAAATAATCCCCTCTCTTTTATAATCATAGAGAGGAGGAATTTCGGTACCATTGTGGATTATTTCTATTTTATCTGCCATAACGCCATTTTTAACAAGGTATTGTTTCAATTCTTCGAAATGCACAATAACCTTATCTGCCTTATTGTAAGTCGCATTGAGTCGTTTAAATTCATTTTGGAAAGAATCAATCTCATGAATGGTTACGACTTTTTTTGACTTATTTCCAGCATAATTTAGAAATTGAAACACCGAGAGGGATCCAAAAGCATTTAGAACTTGCTGGAAATGAACAATATCTGAATTGTTGGTTTTCTCAGCGAATTTTCTTGCTCTAAAGTAAGCTATTGTTTTCCTTCCGACCGCACGGAGATAGTATTTCCATTTTTTTTTGGATTTATAATCCGGGATAGTCGGCATATTGAAAAGATCACAACGCTGATCGATAAGTGCTTCTTTCGATAACCTGTAAGGCGGTGCACACCCGCAATTAGTCGTGACAATTTTAACTTCATTGCCAATTTTTGGTTCTAAAGCCTGCTTTAATTGCCTTGTGTAATCAGCATAGTATCTTTTTTGCCAGCACGACAACATCGTTATTTTCATTTGACATCTCCTCCATTGTTAGACTTATATATTTATTTTACTGAAGTTACCAAATACTTTGTGCAGCGATTTTCGCATCGAGTGGCTCTCTTCCCGCCTTAAAATGTTCAAGTTGTTCAGCAAACACTTATTGTTCAGCCGGGCCATCCACGCGGACGCTTGAATTTACATAGCGCCACGTTGTTCCTTGCCGACTATCAGCAAGTTCTACACCCTTTCTAGAGAGAAACTCTCGAATCTCGTCGGCGCGTTGCCAATGACGATCCTGTCTCGCTTTGGTACGTTCATTGATCAATCGAACCACTTCTTCCTCCGAAAGATCACTGCTATTCTGATTTTGCGGTTGTATAATAACGTCCTTCTCCCGCGGGGAGGAAGATATTTTATTTATATTTTCTTGCTCAAGGACGATCTCCTCTTTTACTGGATCTGCCATATCTCTTTCAAGGGTAGGCAATTCATGCTGCTTTCTGTTATCACGCTGTCGAAACCACAGAACTCTGCCGTTGTGTCTGATGTATTTCTTAAATATATCTTTTGTGTAGTGAGCAAAATTCAGGACATGGCCTTTATAATTTTTATTGAAAATGTATAATGAAACGTGTTCCTTTATGTTTTCGGCGCAATATATTTTTTTCCAGGGCATGCTAGGACCTAGCAAGTCATATTCAGCAAAGCCACTATCGAATATACCTTCAAGCTGCTTCCATTTAAGCGCATGTCCTACACTATATTCGCTATAATTTTCGTCATATTCTGTCTTCAAGGACAAAAGACGATTATCAAATTTTAAACTAAAATCGAAAACAAGAGGGACCTCATCAAGATAGAGAATAAAAAGTTCCAACCATCCTTCCTTCGCTGCAGTATATGCAAGATCAGTGTAAAAGGCTCTCGATTGTTCTGTCGAAGAGAGGGCTGTATTTTCTTTTTCCTTCCAGCTCTTGGATGCAATGGTAAATAGTTGATCAAGGATGTGGGCGACGTCACTGGTATCCTGATATTTTTTCAGAATCACATTACCTTTTTTTGACAGCTTTTTTATTTTCCGCACTATATCGTTTTTATACCTTTTGGACAGGTTTTGTTCGTATTCATTCCATGTGCAGTTGATAGGCAAATAGGGTGACGATTGCAGTGGATATTGCTTGTAGGGAATGTTCTTTTTTTTGAGCGCATTTTCCAGGAACATGGTTGAAGCAGAATGCAGCAGCAAATATTCGAGGCTGATGATGTCCCAGTAATTACTGCAATCACCATAAAGGAATTTTATAATTTCTTCACATGCTTCGGAGGGTTTATTCCCGAGGATAATGTCCGCCCTGTTTGAGTGAACGTTTGCAATGAATTCTATTTTTCTCGCCTTAATTGCGATATGCGGTTTGCCAAGCAGAATATCTTCGTCCTCATGAATCATAAGCGGAGCAATTGCCGTAAGCTCACTGCCATCATGTACAAGCAATATGAATAAAGATTTACCCGCTCCAAATGCCTTCCACCATGTGTCAATCCATTGGTGAGTCAGGAAAACCAGAGGATGTAAACTTTTTTTCAGTAAGTCATTCCACTGGTCCTTAAGTTCGAGAAACTCTCTATATTCTGTGATAACATGTATTTTCATCATGATTTTTTACCAAAGATGTTGCTTTGTTTGAGTTTTTCAGCGAGATACTTAATTCTTTTTTTCCCCGGCGTAAGAAGGTTATAAGAAAGGTGGTTTGCCATCCTGTTTTGAAAGGTATTTTTTTGAATAGTAAGTGAATAGTTTTGCCGGGAGTCTTTTGCCCAGAAGTACTTATACTGCTCATCACCACGGAGAAAATCGAATTCGCTGCATCCTTCTCTGAAGGCTTTCTCAATGCTGAGTAACATCAATATAGTACCCGCACTCTTCAACTCTCCATCCTCGGATATCCCCGCTTGATAATAGTAATATTTATTGTTATATTTCATACAATAAAAGAGTACAAGGAAAGTCGATTCTTTTGCGAGAAAGAAAATTACAACATTGTTACTACCCGAGGATCGGGTTACGAAGTTTTTGTGAAAGGAATAAATCTTCTCTCCAGTAAAAACCGTTTTTAACCTCTTACGTTTTGCCCGACCAGTATGGAGGGAAAACAGTTCCTCCATATACTTTTCAGGATTATCCTTCTTGCTTGTTACGACTCCAAATTTGGCGTTGTCGTTCACTAGCAGTTTTTTTCGCTTTCGCAGTAGCGTGTTCCGCGTTTTTCCTGAAAAAGATTTAAAATAATCTTCGAAACACTGATCAATTGCTAAATAAGGGCACTCCGATTCGGGCAAAAAATTAATGATAAAATCGTGCAGGTAATATTTTTTCTGGCTCAGATATTTTCTTATATTAGAATCTTGCTTTAATCCTTCCAGAACTACTTCATCCCATTCCATTTTATTTGCTGTAAAAAAAGACATAATTGCTTCAATATAAATTTCTGCGTGCACCTCATCGCAAATGATATCAAGATGGTCTGGGTAAGTTTCTTGGGAGGAACAGAGTCGAAGAATCTTTTTCTTGGTCAGTCCCATGTATCTTGTCGACTCTAAATAGAATGGCGCAATGCCCACAAGTTCTTCCGAATCATTTTTGCCAACGAGAATGAACAACTTTTTGCTCTCGCTTGTGAATGTCTCCCACCATGAATAGATCCACTCCCAGGATAAGAAGACTTCATTCGTCACGCTTCTTTCAAGAAGAGAATTCCATTCCGTGCGTAGATGTAAGAACTCTTCTTCTGATATCCGACTTATGTTTACAGTTTGCATTGATTACTTTTACCAAATGAGTCACTGCTGTCCAAAAGAATAAGATCTTCTAAAATACGTCCCTATCAATCAAGGCATTTGGAATCATCATTATTTCATAACGCGATGCACACCCTTACGCCTTATCAGCATCCCTGTCAACAATACCGACTCTATCTCCGTCTTGATAAGCCCTGGCAAAATTAATACAGGAATCGCAGGTTAACCCACAGCCAACAATACCGATTTCATATAAAGGCCTTTCTCCTTACAAAAAAGAATTGACCTACCGTAGCAACACATTATTATAAAGTATTAACTTAAAATACTCTGAGAGGAGTCCAATTAGATTTGTATCATCGTCAGATGCATATACATAGATATCAATGCCTTTATTTACGAGATATTTTGAGAAACTCTCGTAAGCTCTCTTCGTATGATATGGTGATGTAACGAGTATTAAGGTTCTATAGCCCTTATCCAGTACCACTTGCGAAACATATCTCGCTTCATTCAAGGTGCCGAAGAAACCATGATTAATTGATAGAATTTCAATATTGCTTGTCGAAACTCCGAGTCCCGCCAACTCACGAATCTCCCATTCATCATTTGTTAAATTTCTCCCAAGCGAAGAATCGTATTCCGTAATCCCAGGTACGCTTAATGTCATAATTTTACTGGCCGCGTGATGCTGATAAAGGCCAGCTGCCATTTTAAACCTATACTCTAAACTATTTTGATCACCTCCCAATACATATATAACTTTTTTAGATACTGCCTGATTATCAGTTACATGATTTAGAAGATAATTACTTAGCACTACTTTTTCATTTAAATGAGCTTTTAAAAATATTTTTAATGTTTCACGACCTGGAAAGGAAACAAGTGTTATGAAAGTACATAAACTTATGACAAGAATAACAACATAGGGTATTAAAATCAAGAATACATTTCTATTTTTGGCTTTTTCTTCGATAAATAGCTTCATATGAGTCAGCCCAATATTTTCGCAAAAACGCTGTCGGCAATATTCATTCTAGATTCTCTCAATTCAACTTCTTGGTGCGATATCCAAAAATGCTATTTCAATCGGTGTTTTAAACTATGGACACTTCTTGCTGATCGTTGATTAAGAATTCGATCAACACAGCTACTTTTCAAGTATTATTATCACATCCTATCCTGGGTATTGCGCCTGTTTATTGAGTTTATGCAATTTAATTTGAAATTTTCGGAAATATCGGCATCTATTGTATCAACGATTTAAACAAATTTTCGTATTGCCTGACAAAACCATTTAGCGAATAATGGCTTTCGACTAAATGTCTGGATTCATTGCCCATTTTATTTCTGAGTGATTCATCCCTAAGTAAAGCCAGAAGTGCACGCTTCATTTCGTCCACATCATTAACATTCACCAATACTCCATTCCGATTTTGAATAATTACTTCTTTTATCCCGTTTACATCAGTTCCAACTAGAGGTCGCCCCGCAGCCATGGCCTCAATTAAACTTATCGGCAAGCCTTCGCTAAATGACGTCAAACAGAAGATATCCATAATGCTTAAAAGATCCGGCACATCCGATCTGTATCCCAAAATCGTCACTTTGTCATTCAATCCGTTTTTTTCGATAAAGCTTCGTATTTCCGTTTCCGAATCTTCGGGATCATTTTTAAATCCTTGGCCAACCAATAATAACCGCACATTTTCATACTCTTTAATAAGTCCATTAAATGCCTTCAGCAAATACATATGATTCTTGATTTTCTTAAAGTTAGCAACAATCCCAATGACTTTTTCGTCTTCTCTCAGGCCAAGGCTCGCGAGCATCTTTGCTTTGTCATGTGCATGTGAAAAACGGCTTATATCTACACCATTTTCTATTACAAATGTCTTCGCCTCGTTTGTTTTGAAGGCCGATTGAATTTGTAACGAAACTGCAGGGGTGACTCCTATTGAAGCGTCAACTCGTTTGAGCAGGAAACTCCCCATCATCTTCCATCTTTCTGTCATCGCATCGATTTCCCACGCCGAATGCTCTGTATAAATAAGCCTTCTTCTGTTCGCTATTTTACAGCCGTAGAAAGCATAAACAAGCGACATGAAATGATGGGCGTTGACCATATGGATGTTGTTTTCCCTGACAATGTCGCTGAGCTGTTGCATGGCTGAAAAATCAATTCTCTTTTTCTTCGGAACATGAAAGAGAGGCACATGAAGATCCTTGAACTCCTTGAAAGGCGTATCGCCAAAAAACCAGGCAACAAAGGGATTAAAGACCGATCTATCTATAGATTGCACCAGGGTGTGAACAAGTCGTTCCGACCCTCCCATTTCCGTCTGCAAAATCACGAAAAGAACATTGATTTTATTTGAATGCGAAGTCATGGCAAAGTAATTTCGATATAGCTGAAATAAGGTTATCCTATTCTTGCTGCTGCGAACTAGCCTTTCTTTCCGTTCTGATCCACTTTTTTGTTCCAAAGCCTAACATAGAAACCATATCAATTCCCAATTTCCACGTCAGAAAAATGGGAGCAACGAAAAGGGAGAGGAGCTTCATAATTTTATTCTTCGTATAATGAATTCCGGCAACGAAGATGACCAGTTGAAGAGCAAATAAACTGATGTACCAAAACGCGAAAGACTTGTTTCCTGACGCAAAAAGTACAACAATTGATGCCATCAGGCCAATCAGTGTAAGATTCATGCCGAGAGAAGGGTTCGGAAAGAGCAAAGGCAGAGAGCCATCGATTTTTATAATGTTGCCCTCTCGAAGACCCTGAAAGAAGAGACGGAAACCGTATTTCCTGGCAATTTCAAATCTTCCACTCGACCAGCGCATTCTTTGAGTAGTTGCCTGTTTCAGAGAAGATGACTCCTGGTGATAAACTCTTGCTTTATTGGAAAAAGCGACGGTTTTTCCTACTTGAATGATTTTTGTATAAAACTCCCAGTCCTCTCCAACAGTAAAAGCATTCCACCCGCATTCTTGAAGAAACTTTCTCGAAAAACACATTCCATTGCCCATCAGGTATGAGGAAAGACCAAGCTTCATTTTTGCCGGATGGAAGATCTCGTTGCTTATCGTCCGCGAGACGTCTAAAAGACGGGTGAACCAACTATCTTCTGAATTTGAAACTCCATTATAACACTGGATTGCATCGATTCCTTTTTCAATCGGCTCATTCAAATGCATGAGGGCATCGCAATTGATCCTGCTATCGGCGTCGACAACAAAAACTGCATCAAAGTTTTCAAGGGTAATGGATTCGAGTGCATATTTGATTGCGTATCCCTTTCCGACATGTTCTGCATCCACCCTCTCCATGACCAAGGCACCATTTCGAGAAGCAACGAATGCAGTCTGATCGACGCAGTTGTCAGCGACAACTATTGTCTTGTACAATTCTTTTGGATATTTTTGCTCTCGAATACTGATAAGAATGCGTTCAAGGAGTAACTCTTCGTTGTGGGCCGGAATAATGATTGCGAATCTCGTACTAGGGGCATGGAAAGAAAGCTTTGGATCTCTGAGAACGAAATGTGCAAAAAATAAAATTGCGTTATATAGAACGTAAGAGCTGAGATATATGGCCAAAGCGAATAATGTGCATTTAAGTACAATCACTTAATTGATCTCCTATAACCATGTCCGATCGCATCCAAATACTCAGACTCAATCTTGTGAAGCCAGTTTCTGATTCCATACTTAGTTTCTACCGTTTTTCGTGCCTCAAATCCAATGTTTTTTCTAAAATCCTCATTGATATAGAGTCTATAAACAGCCTCTTTAATTCTATCAGGCTGCCGTGGTGGAACAAGTATGCCGTTCTTCTCTGAGTCGATAATCTGGGGAATGCCTCCAACATTTGACGCGACAACAGGAAGACCCCATGACATCGCCTCAAGCAGAGACATTGGAGTTCCCTCCGTAATCGACGGTAAAATGAATGCATCTACTGCCGGCAGCCAGTTGTGAACATCTTTCTGAAATCCGACGAAGAGCACTTTGTGACCTAAGTCCTTGCTATTTGCTAATGCCTCAAGCTCCTTTCTTTGGGGTCCGTCGCCTATGATCAGAACTTTCGTCAAAAGTCCAATTTGATTGAGTAAAAAACAGGCTTCTATCAGGTAGCGAAGCCCTTTCTCTTTACTTAACCGACCAGTAAATCCGAGAAGCATCTCGTTTTCTTTTATATTCAACAGCCGGCGTTTTTCGGCCCTTTTTTCAATGGCCGATTTATCAGTGTAGCACATTTCTACAGCATTTTGTATCATAGAAATGCGACTCCGATTGACACCATGCTTGACAAGGTCAGTCTTGATGCCTTCCGAAACTGCCATCACTCGGTCACTCAGTCTCAACGCAAGAAAATCCAGATTATTATAAAACCTGTATTTCCAGGAATTAAAAATGAATCCGTGGCATGTGGATATACTCGGAAGGCGGAAAAGCCTTGCCATGGGTATGCCGACAATATCGGCAAAGTAGCCATGCGTGTGTATGAGATCATAATGATTTTTCTTAAAAAGTGAGTAGACAATCTTGAAACACCGCGTGATTCTGAAGTAGTCTCGCCCTTCGTTCTTAGCAACGGGAATTTCATCGAAGACGTACTTTTCTCTTCTTAGTTCGTTGATAAATATGTTGTCATCTTTTTCCCATGGACGGATCAGGAGCAATGGGTGGATATCGAACTTATCGCGATTGACGTTCTTTAAGAAAGTAAGATTGACCCTCTCTGCTCCAGCGAATTCGACAGGTGTCAAAATGTATGCTATTTTGTGCTTTTTCAAGAGTATAACCTTTTATGAAATATGAGAGAGCTTACGTCACAGTATTTCTTGAGTATATCTCGCAAAGAAGGAGCGAATTCAGACCACTACTTTAAATATCTTATGTGCGAGTGCAATATCTAGCGCAAGCACGAGACTCTTATGATGACAAACCTGAGATGAATAATGCTCGTGAAGCATTTTGCGGAGAACTGCCTGGTCGAAGAGTCCGCTTTGCTCGATCGCTGTGGAGAGCAGATTATCATATAAGAAATTCTTTAGGTTCGATTTCAGTACTTCTTTATGATGAATGAACTCATGCAGACCAGAGATATGCATGAGCTTGAGTATTTTCCCGGGGAAGCCGGAGGTTAATCCCCGTGAATAGGTGAGCGCATCTAAAAAGGTCAAAAAACCCTTGAATATTCCAGTCGCCGACACCCCTCCTCGTGCACGCCACCCCCAATTGATCGGACAAGATGCTACGTATCCTCCTGTTTCTTTGATCATTTTTACTTGAAATGAGAGAGACGCAGTTTCTCCTAGAAACCGATGTTTAAGATCGCGGATTCGCATGTTCAAGAGTGAGAGATCTTTTTCTAAACCGTCTTGAGACGGCATGCGTTGGGTTATCTCAAATAACTGGCGACTTGCGTAGGGACTCTGCTGAATGAGGAAGGAAGTCCCGATAGAATAATTGCCTACGGAGGAAAAGGGAACCTCCTGCTGTAATAGAAATTTATAGTCAAGAGATCCATCCGGGGATAGTCCGTTGATATACCAATGAGCTTCGTCCCCGGAAGACCTAACTCCAGTCATATGTTCAAACCTCAGGAACGAAGATTCAGTATTTCTCATTGAAATGCGCTCAGTGCCTCTTCTGCCGATCTGGTTGCCGAGATTCCCGGATAAACGAGCAGCCGCAGTACATGCGGTATTCGCGTAGAAGTAGACTTCGTGTGCCTGTTCAAGACTGGAGAGGCCACCTGATAGACGGCAGGCTTCAAGAAGGTAAGCGGGCAAGTTCTTATAGAAGCTCTCGTCGAGAACGATGACCCGGTGGTTAAACTCATAGGCCTTAGAAAGACCTCGTGCAGTTCGCGCATCGAGAGACAGCAGCGCGCCACACATAGTGAAGGCAGGCAATCGTATCCCGTTCATGACGAGGGCTGCGAGTATTGCCCGAGTGTCCAGTCCGGCGGTCAATGACAAGAAACTTTGGGATAGATCTATTTGCCGCACAGCTTGCTTAAATGCATCCAGTTGCAAATCTGTGTAAGAATCCCAATCCGGCAAAGGGTCTCTCTCCGGGAAGGTCCATGCCCGATCGACCGCAACCCTGCCTTCTGGGTCAGCTGTTAGCATCGACCCTCCGGGAACGAGAGAAACGTCTTTGAAGAGTGTCCTATGGTTGACAGGATAACCGACGTTACAAAAATCACGGAGCCCTGCCGGATCAAAGTGTAATGCGAGCCCCGAAATCTTGAGGAAAAGATGGATATTGGACGCCAGCGCGATATATCCTATCCCACTGTAGAGGAAGAGCGGAGGAAGCGCAACGATGCTGCTCAATGCACGGAAAGATTTCTTTTTAAGGTTGCACTCGATGAAGGCTGCATTGGACATGCACTCCTGTCCCTGTGAGTCTTGCCATTCGGCATCATCGCCTAAGATAATCTGTATAGTCTCTGGTGCTGTCCCTAGACCTAAGGGCGAAATGTGGTTCTTCCTTAGACTAAGTGCTATTTCAAACGTACTATCATCAGTTGAATAATGATATGTCTTTAGTCCCTCTTCAAGCTCAGTGCCCTCAAGTTGATTGCCAGAAACTGTCGTACCAGTCCTAAGGATAGCAAGGAAGGAATGAACTTGCAATACATTTGACAACCTTGTTGCCTGCATTATCTCTCCCTGTTGGTCGATTGACACTAAAAGAGTATTTCACTGGGTAAATAAAAAATAACTATTTTGTAACCTTAAACTCTCCACCAGATAAATCACTGTCAAGCCAAGGCAGATCGAATGAGCATACCTAAGGCTCTTTATCTTACCGAGTGATTAGCCAGATACATATCACAGCATTAACTCAGAGTTTATTCCCAGATACCAGACAAAGAGTCGTGAGGCGAAGGGCTCAATGAATGATTGCGGATAACTCGCATCGCTCCATCTATTACCCAGAATAGAAAAGGAACCGGATCTTTGAGACTGAAATCATCGTAGGTGACTCTTTTTGAATATGGAGTAATAAATTGCTTGATGAATGCCAGACGTTCTTTTGAAGCTCGAAGAAGTGGAAAAAAAGTCATTAAATCGCCACCAAGCCATCGAGTCATCACGCCGATCTTGAAGTCGCGGATCTGTTCGACATTGCCCTCAATTGCCATTTTAAACACCAAGTATGGAAAGTCCACACCACAAGCGATCCCCTGAACGAGGGAACCCCAGAAACGGGGATTGATGTCTATGAGATAAGGAATGCCGGTCCTGCCATCGACGACGAAATCTGCCTGACAAACACCATGCCATTTGAACTCCTCGAGCAGTCTTTGAAAGTTTGTCTCCGCATCCTTGTTGCTGATGCTGACCCTCAGTGTTGCCTGACCACCGCTGACAGGATAGTCTCTGAGCTGTTTATATGTTATCTTGGCCTTATATTCACCTTTACAAAAGAGCATGGCAACGCATATTGTCTCCCCGATTATTTTCTCTTGAATGAAGAATCGACTCCAGGGGCGGTCAAAATAGAGAGGTTTGCTAAGAAGGGTCTGCAGCTCTTGAGGCGAATCGATCTTCTTGATTGCCCAGGCCCCCCCACCCTGTTTAGGTTTAATGAGAACGGGATAGGACAAGCTATGCAGGTCTGTCCTCTGATTTCGAACATCCTCGACGGTTACCGTCTTAGGAACCGGTATATTCAGAGAGTGTGCAACGGGCTCCCACTGATCCTTGTTATGGGCAATAAGGATCTGATCGTAGCTGGGAAGAACAAGCTTGACGTACTGTGATAGGCGGTCCTGGTGCTTTGCTATCAGAAAGGTCTCTTCAAAAACCGGTATCAGGACTTCGGCCTTGAGTTTTATAATATTATCGATAAGACAATCAATAAAGCCTTGTTGATCTATAAAGGGTGAAGGATAAAGAAAATGTCCTTTTGAATATCGGGAAGAAAAAGACATCGCGCGGGGAATGGAGTCTGCCGAATAGACCTGTATCCCCTTTTGGCCGAGACTTTTAATGATATTGTAAGCGATCCTGTTCCTTGCGTTCGTAACGATAACGGGTCCGGTTCTCAATGTGTGCCTCATACGATATACTTCATTTTAATGCATGCGACCTCTCAATGCTCCTGAAGACCTCGGGGGCATCCATTGCGGTCAAGTGCTCGAAGGTTTCCTCTTTTCTGATCAGTCGGGTTGTCCCATCGTTGACCATCACTATGGCTGGCCTGGGAAAGGCAAAGTTCGTTGAGTACGATGAGAAATAGGCACCAGCGTCCATGATAGCGAGAATATCTCCTGGCCGGAGTTCAGGCATGCAACGGTTCTTGAACATCCAGTCAGCTGATGTGCAAACCCTTCCCATTATATTATAGGATGTTGTCAAAGAATCATCAGGACGATTGGCAACAAATACTTCATGATATTCGAAATCACAGGGAAAGGTGATTGATAATCGACCTGCGTCCGTTATGGCGTACCTTGTACCATCTGACTTTGTCTTGATCGAATGGACCCGGGCAAGAAGCATCTCCGATCTGCTCGTTATAAAACGTCCTGGCTCGATAATGAGACATGGTGTCTCAATTTCAAGTTTCTTGCACATCTCCTTCATGCCTCTAATAATTTCGTCTACAAAAGACTCTATAGGCTGGCATTCTTCCACCGAAGGTGGCTTCGGCAGAGAACCAGTCATTCTGTACAGGCCATATTCCAATCCGGACATATTTTTCGTAGTGGGTACACCAAACCCGCCGCCGATGTCAAGATACGGTATGGTTAAACCGAGTTCATTCTTGATCTCTGCCATAAATTGCAAGGCTGCCAATGCGCAGATCTTATGCATTACTGCCGATTTTGCATTACTTGTGACATTGAAATGAATACATACTAAATCGAGAAAATCCGCCATCGACGCAATCTTCCGGCAGGCATCCATGGCCTCGCCGCTCTTCATATCAAGTCCGAACTGAGAACTGGTTAAGCCAAGTCTTATGCCTACACGGGCTTTCCTTTCGAGCTTCTTTGCTATCCGGTAAATTCTTTCTATTTCCTCCCCATGGTCTATGTTAATCGATGCTATATCTCCTCTGATAGCCCTGATAAGGCTCTCGTCTGTTTTATTTACGCCGTTGTAAACGATCATGCTCTCCGGAACCTCGAGCTTTTCCGCCAGCCATAATTCATAGGGAGAGATTACTTCTGCCCCTATTTCGAGGTCGTGAATTTCCCTGAGAATACCCGGAACGCAATTGGTCTTGTACGAATAAAGAACCTTTGACCCGGGCAGGGCATCAGCAAGCACTCCCTGTATCCGGCGCGCATCATTTACTAGCCGTTTTTTATTCACCACAAGGAGTGGAGAGCCGTATTGCTGTGCAAGATCTATAACGTCCAAACTATCAACGGTGATATGGCCTCGATCATTGATCTCCAACTCCCACAGTTTCAGATCATGCAATCGGTGCTTAATCTGCGACTGTGCCGACTTCCGAATAGCTCGTCTAAATATTTTACTTTTTAAATAATTCTGTACACTCATAATCGTCTTCTGTGCCTCTTGCTTAAGGAGGTCTTTTTTATATTTGGATTAGGATTAGGATTAGGATTAGGAATCTGATCGAGTGGCCGCAATCTCTCCAGTACGGCCGATAGAGCAAAGAAGAGCGTAAAGAACATCGAATACGCCTGTGTTAGAAAAAAAGCAGCTACACAGTGTCCGACAAATCCCAACTGTATCAAACTTGCCATTGACTTAATTTCAACAATTTCCTTTGAAGTCTTTTTCAGCCTTTTCATACTTGAAAAGACCTTAAAGCTCCGCATTATTAACGCAATGAAGACGATAAAACCAATGAGTCCTGTCTCAACGGCCACCTGAATATAGGAGTTATGCTCTTGCTGCCAGGTCGGAGGTAATCCCAAGGATTCTCTCAAATTTCCAATGGCCATGGCAAAGCAGTCGACTCCAACGCCGGTAACCGGATTGCCCAAAAATAGATCAAAAGCGCGCTTCCAGATTTGTTCGCGACCTGTCTCAGCACTCACATTATAATCGCTTTCCATGTCGGTAAGAGTGAGAAAGCGATCGATGTTAATCTTGTCTCTGATTGCGAAAAATATTAATATCATGGCCATGATGAAAATTATTTTGTGGGATGTCTTGATTTTATCAGACTTTTTTAACAGAAGAAATAGTACCACCGCCAGCAGGCCCAAGAGGCCGCCCCGTGATCCTGAATATAGAATTACGAGAAGGGAGGCAATTATGCCCATGATTGCAAGAATCTTTTTTAACGTTCCTTCACGATGTAAAATAAAGTAAAAGCAGAGGGGGAAAAGAGAAACGAGCACATAAGCGATATCATTGGGGTCAAACATTCCACCATAAATTCTGAATCTTCCCCCATAAAAGGTTCCCTTCATGATACCAAAGACACTGTAAAAAAACGAACACAGAGTTATTACTAAAAAAACCGTCTTCAGCTTTTTTATGGAATCGACTTCCACTATGAAGATGAGAAAAAAGAGAATATTCACAAAATAAGTCAGGAATACGTAGTTGAAGGCCATTCTCCTGTGAACAGCAAGAGGGATTCCCAATATCATAATAATAAAAAATAGAATGTACTTCCTCGTTTCGGGCATTTGGAAAACAGAGGCGAACTGACGCCTCTTCGTTCCGAAGTAACTGCTCCCGACGCTCAATACGGTAAGAACAAGTGCAGGCCGTAATGGCTGCATTGCAAGAATAAGATCCTGTGGTCGCCCCAGAAGCACAAAAGACCACAATAAAAATATATTAAATGTCATACGTATCCTTGCCCTCTTTTAAAAATATTAGCCCCAAAAAGCTTTGATTTTTTTATCTCTGTGTCGGTGCCCAGGTCGTAAATGTTTTTCCTTGAAGGTATGTAACCCAGCCCCAAAAAACTGCTGCGTTTACCAAAACAAAGGTATTGAAAAGAGATAAGAATCCTGGAAGATATTTAACATTCCGGCCTGCATTCTTCAATAATCCAGAGAGATAAAAGAAAACCTGCAAGGCAAAGATTATAAGATATACGGTGCCGTTTCGGAGCAGAATGACATTGGCGATCATAAACATTATCAAAAAAAAGGGGACCAGAAACCTGCATATCTTGTGAGAAAATAGTTCTAACGAAAATATGCCGTATTTCACAGGATTGAGTAGCCCCGCATTTTTGAAAATTGCCCTAATCGTTCTGTTTGTGATTCTCACCTGCCGGAGAAACTCACCTTTGCCTCCTGCACTCTTCTCTAAACAAAAGGCATTTTTCTCAAGCAGACCTTTATAGCCCTGTCGATTAATCTGCAAAGGGATAACGAAATCGTTGATATCATAAGGATGAAGCGGTTTAAACAGCTCTTTGCGGATGGCAAATATGGCTCCATCAGCTCCTACACAGGAGTCGATCATACTTTCAAGGGATTTTGTCCAAAATTCAATACGCGCATATATCCCCAGAGAATCGGCACTATTACTCTTCTCCTCGGACAGGTATTTGGTCCATCCCGTTACGAAACCCACTTTTTTGACCATAAAATGTTTCACCAACTCCTTGATGGCACGCCTGTCATAGTGCGAATTGGCATCTGAAAAAACAAGAATACTGCCTTGGGCAAGAGGAACAGTCCTGTTTAGGCATTCCGTCTTCCCGATTCTCCCTTCATAGTGGCTCAGAACAATTCCCTTGTCGGCATATTGTTCGACTATTTCTCTGGTTCTATCTGTCGAACCGTCTGATATGACAATAATTTCCAATAAGTCCTTCGGATAATCCAAGGAAAGTGAGTTTACCACCTTTTGTTCAATGACCGCCTCTTCATTAAATGCCGAGATAAGAAAAGATACCTTCTGCGAATCGCAATTTGCTCCTCCATTCTTCGTCAGGTCACTGTCCGGTTTCAGGCGGGAAATCATCCAGAGCAAAAGGGGATAACCAAGATAGGCATAGAATACCATGAAAAGAGAAACCCAAAACAATGCTTTAAAAAAAAGAATCGGGGTCATTAGACTCGTCCTATATTATGGAAGTATTATGCTATATAAAAATCAAACCACGTTTGAAATATTAGAAGGGACCAGATCAGCGTATCGTTGATTTCCCGTCTGCTGTAATGGTCGTCCAAAATATTCTTTATGGTCTCGGAGTTAAAAATATCGTGTTTATGCAGATTGTCCTGTGACAATTTTTTCAGGGTTAATGCTTTTAAATCCGTCTGAAGCCATTTTGTCATCGGCCCCACAAACCCTTGCTTTTTGTGAGTGAGTACTGGCCCCGGCAAGAGATGGGATACCCCTTTTTTCAATAGATATTTCTTTCGAAACCACTTCATCTTCATTTCTGGAGGAATAGTAGCGCAAAATTCAACAAGTTTGTGGTCAATGAAGGGAGCCCTCACCTCCAGGGAATTACACATGCTCATCCTGTCAGTACAGGAAAGAATATCTTCGGGCAGATAGGTCTTCATGTCAGTGTAAAATACTTTATTCATAGGATCTTCAGCATTTTCAGCGTTAAAAACATCAAGAAAATCCCTTTCAGCAGAATCAAACGCACCGGCATAATAGTTCTGCTTCGTGAAAAATGAACTTTTATACCTCTCATTCAATTTCGAAACGAAGCCAAGATACTGTCTTGCATGGTTTGTCGAGGAAGACCTGATAAATCTCTTCATATGATTAATTTTGTATGTCCCCGATGAGATCTCAGGCAGCTTTCCAATCAGTTTCATGAATAACTTTTCCCGTATTACTCTGGGAATCTTGTTGTAAAACTGACTTATTTGAAAGCCAAGATAGCGTTCGTACCCCCCGAATGTTTCATCTCCTCCTAGGCCGGATAAGGCTACAGTAACATTCTCCCGGGCAATTTTGCACACATAATATGAAGGAATGGTAGAATCATCCGCAAAGGGCTCATCAAATGACCGAACGATAACATCAAGTAAATCTTCTATAGCCGGCATAACTTCATATTCCCGATGCTCGGTATTATATCTATCTGCAACCAATCGCGCATACTTTCGCTCGTCATCGAATCCTCCGATATTACCGCCGAATCCGATCGAAAAGGTTTTGGTTGCATTGTTGTCGCCTTTGCTCATTAAGGCGACGACAGTGCTCGAATCAATTCCACCGCTCAAAAAAGCGCCAAGGGGGACGTCGCTCATGAGCCTGATTTTGACCGACTCCTCCAGCAGTTCCATAAATTGAGCAATGAACTCCTGTTCCCTTTTATTAGTATCCGGTTGAAAAACTACGTCCCAATATTTCTTTATTGTAATGTACCCATTTTTTACCGTCAGATAATGGCCCGGCATCAATTTCCTTATGCCCTCAAAGATTGTAAGAGGAGCGGGTATATAGGAAAACAGAAAATATGCCGTCAGACCTTGGGAATCAATCCTCCGGGGGAAATGCGGGTCCGCAAGAATTGATTTCATTTCTGAAGCGAATACAAATTTCCCATTATGCTGCGAATAAAAAAGGGGCTTCTTCCCCAACCTATCTCGGGCCAGGAAAAGTATTTTCCGACTTGCATCCCATATGCAAAATGCGAACATTCCGCGTAATTTCTGAACGCACTCTTCACCCCATTCTTCATAGGCATGGATAATGGTTTCGGTATCGCTGTTAGAGGAAAACCGATGACCCTTTAGAATGAGTTCCGCCTTGATCGCAGCGAAATTGTAGATTTCACCATTAAAGACAATACAGACAGTTCCATCTTCATTGAACATTGGCTGATGGCCTGTCTTCAGATCTATGATACTAAGCCTTCTATGACCCAAAGCGACCTTGTCATCGCCATCTATGAAGCATCCCGAATCATCTGGTCCGCGATGCGCTATTGCATCGGTCATTTTCGTGATGACGCGACCAAGTTCGGTCCGATCCCAGGGGATGTTATTATATATGCCAGCGATTCCGCACATACAATTTTCTCTCAGTTTGGTTGTTAATCGAAATATACCGCTTCAATAATAACCTTGTTGAACAACACAAAAGGACTCTAAAAGTTAAGGTCCCATTTGCTTACATCAGGTGGCTGAACTGTCGCATCTAACAATTCTAAGATTACAAGCATGGATGATTATTGAATAATTACACCACATCCGAAGAGAACATGCAAGCGAT
>Ga0335082_10002612_pt1 | contig 19445 bp, 16 predicted proteins | sample Lox_Sample_41_FD_206718 | JGI IMG/M metagenome (GOLD analysis project Ga0335082, IMG submission 206718) | Soil microbial communities from Loxahatchee National Wildlife Refuge, Florida, United States - Lox_Sample_4.1 | ecosystem: Environmental > Terrestrial > Soil > Wetlands | place: USA...
ATGCGGTGTGGCGCTCTCAAAATAAAAACTGTCGCCCGGTTTCAGACGGTATTCCTCATCCTGCACGGAGATCCTCAACTCGCCCCGCAGCACGTACAGGAACTCTTCGCCCTCATGAGTGTAGGACTCCCCGCTCCCGGCCTTGGGGGCAATGCGGAACAGATGGGGCTCCATCACCGTGTGACCCCAAGCCAGCAATTCCATACGGACTCCGGGACCGGCTTCGAGGACCTTGCGCTTCCTGGGAGACACAACCCGGCTGTTGGATTCTTCCGCATCGAAGAAATCGAGGATGTTGGTCTTGTAGAACTTCGCCAGCTTGCGCAGCGTGCTGACCGATGCGCTCATCTGGCAGCGCTCGATCGCGCTGAGGAATCCCACCGAGATGCCGACTGCTCTTGCGACCTGCGAGAGGGGAAAGCCACGCTGCATGCGGAGATTGCGCAGGTGCAGGCCGACGGCTTCCGTCCCGCCGTTGGGACGGGCACGCACCAGGCCCTCGCGCTTTAACAGTTGTATGATGGCCGGCGCATTGAGGCCGCGCACCCGGCGCAGAAAGCGCGCCCGCTTGAGCAGTTTCACATCCTCGGCGCCGTAGAGGCGGTATTTGCTGGTGCTGCGCTGCGGACGGGTGAGCCCCAGACGCTCCCACGAGCGGATCATGGACGGGGAGACTCCCACCAGTCGGGCCACGTCGCCGATTTTCAAGTAAGGTTTTGGGCCGGCGGGTTTCATTTTACAAATCACCGCTGCACGCGTATTTTGGGGGCGTTCCTACAGCGCCATTTTTTACTTGACAGCCTGCGGCAGGTTTCTCTAACCTTGCGCGATTATAGCAAGGTTTGCATTCCCTGCAAGCTCTGTGAGGAGCAGCTTCGACAGTTGGGAGGGACCTTCGATGCATCCGTCTCTGACGTCTCGCTCTGCGTTTTCCTTGGCTGTGATTGGGTTGGTGCTGGTCCTGGTGTCCACTGCCTTGGGCCAGGGAACCGGCGGCAGAATTCTGGGACGTGTCGCCGACCCAACGGCCGCTGCCCTCGCCGGGGTCAGGGTCACACTGATCAACGACGCCACGGGTGTGCGCCGCGATACCACGACCAACGAGACAGGGGACTATGTCTTTCCCGAAGTCCCAGTCGGTGACTATACCCTGGAATTCGACCAGGCAGGCTTCAAGAAGAACGTGCGCCATGGCGTGACGCTGCAGTTGAGCCAGGTTCTAAGTCTGAACACGGTGATGCAGATCGGTGAAACGCATGAGGTGGTGGACGTTACCTCAGAAGCGCCCCTAGTTGATACCACCAGCACGCAGTTGGGCACTGTCGTAAATGACCGCGCCATCGTTCAGTTGCCCCTCAACGAGCGCAACACCTATCAGTTCTTGTCGTTGCAGCCGGGGGTCTCCTCGCAGACCGGCGCCGATCTTTACTATGGCAGCAGTGACGTGGGCAGCGTGTCAGTCAATGGCGGCCGGGGCCGCTCCAACAACTTCAGCGTCAACGGCGGGGACGCCAATGACATGTTCGTGAACCTTCCCACCGTCCAGCCTAGTCCGGACAGCGTGGAAGAGTTTCGCATCATCACCAACACCTTTGACGCTGAATACGGCCGTAATTCCGGTGCGGTCGTCAACGTCGTCACCAAGTCCGGCACCAATCAGCTCCATGGCAACGTGTACGAATTCCACCGCAACCGGCCATTGAACGCGCGCGGCTACTTCGATACCTCGAAGCCTGCTTTTATCATGAACCAGTTCGGCGGGACGTTCGGTGGTCCCATCAAGAAAGACCAGACCTTCTTCTTTGGATCGTACGAAGGCTTGCGCCGGGTGAAAGGTGTTTCCGGAGATACAGTCGCTGTCCCTACGGCACAGGAGCGCGCCGGAAACTTTTCGGCCGGCACGCCGTTCAGTGGAGTGATCGGCAATCAGACCGTGGCGGATGTTTTAAACACCCGGGCCAACGGTCGATGCGCCGCTGACATCGCGGCGGCCGGCGGCCAAATGCCGGCCGAAGGACAGGCCTACTCGGATATCTTCCCAGGCAACATCATTCCTGTCTCCTGCCAGGACCCGGTAGCGGTCGACCTGCTGCGTTTCGTGCCCGCCGCCAATACCAGCAACGGCTTCTTCCAGGCGGTCGATACAGGACGGGACCGGAACGACCAGTTCACCTTCCGTTTCGACCACCGTATCAACGACAAACAGCAGTTCAGCGCCTATTACTACTTCACCGACCAGACCAGCTTCGAGCCGTTTAACACCTTCCAGGCGGCCGGAGCCGACGTTCCGGGTTTCGGCGATAACGTGAAGCAGCGCTTCCAGCAGTGGAACCTGAGCCACACCTGGACGCTCAGCAACAGCGTGGTGAACGAATTTCGCTTCAGCTATATGCGCGAGGCCCAGCGCACCTTCCACCACTCCCAGAACACCAATCTGGTGACCGATTCCTGCTCCACTCCTGCCGCCCAGCCGTACTGCTTCACCGGCGTGTCAGATGCGAGCGCCATCAACGATCCCGCCAACAATCCGCTGGCCGGCACCCAGTTCGCCAACAAAATCGGCATTACGCCCGGTTTGGGGGCCGCGCGGGAAGGCATACCGGATGTGACGATTTCCGGTGGATTCACCATTGGAAATAACTTCGAAGGCGAACTGCCGCAGGTGGGCAATTCCTTCCAATGGAGCGACAACCTCACCAAGATTGCTGGAAACCACACTCTGAAGTTCGGTGGTGACGTGCGTCGCATGCGCTTCGACCAGACTCTCTACTTCGAAGTGAGCGGCTATTACCAGTATCTCGGTGGAGGAACCAACGACGTAGGTTTTGACGATCTCTATCCGAACTACCTGCTCGGGTTGCCAGACATTTATCAGCAGGGCGCCGCCAACACGGAAAATGTCCGCACCACCTCGTTGTACTTGTTCGCACAAGACAGCTGGAAGATCCGCCCCAATCTGACCCTGAACTATGGTCTTCGGTGGGAACTGAATACGCCACTGACCGATATTGGCAAACATGTTCAGACCTACCGGCCGGGACAGGTCACCAGCATCTATCCATGCCAGATGGGCACCTACGGCGAATTGCTCACCGGCACGACGAATTGCGATTCCATGTTCCCCACGGGCCTGGTCGTGCCGGGCGACAAGGGGATTCCGCCGGGTTTGACCCAGACTTACTACAAGGCGTTCGCTCCCCGCATTGGCATAGCCTGGAGCCCGGGAACCTCGGGAAAGACGAGCATCCGTGCCGGATGGGGCATGTTTTACAACCCGGTTGAGCAACTGGTGCTCGAACAGTTCAGCGCTGAGCCTCCGTTTGGCGGCAGCACCTACCTGGTGGAGACCTTCTTCAACACGCCCTTCTATGCGCAGGCGGGTTACCCTTACCCAAATCCATTTAACGGAATTCAGGATCCTCCCAGAGGGCAGCCGGTGGATTGGTCCATCTTCCGCCCCATTCTGCTGTTTGGAGAGTTTCAGCCCCACATGCGCTCGCAGTACTCGGTGCAGTACAACTTCGGAATCCAACGGGAATTGGCCAAGGACCTGGTTCTCCAGGTTGGCTACGTGGGTTCCCAGGGGCATCGACTGCTGGCGACGACTGACTTGAACCGATCCACGCCCCAGACCTGTCTGGACATTGCATCGATCGCCAACAGCTTCCCGGCGAATGTAACGTCATACGGAGACCCCAGCACCTGCAATCAGTTCGCCGAGGACAACCAGTTCAGCGTGACCGTGCCGAATGGCTTCAACTTCCATTTACCCAATGGGACGGCGGTCAACGGTGCGGGACAAACATTGCAATTTGTTGGCATCCGTCCATTCAGTTCGCCCAACTGTGTGCCAGGTTCTGGCGCTAATTGCCCGCCCGATCAGATTCCCGTGTTCTCAAACATTTTTGTTCAGGACACGATCGCCAATTCGGCCTACAACTCGCTCCAGGCCAACCTGGAGAAGCGTTTCTCGAATGGCCTGCAGTTGCAGGCGGCCTATACGTTCAGCAAGTCTCTCGACCAGGCATCGAGCTTCGAAGATCTTCTGAATCCATTTGATGCGCGCCGCACCCGCAGCTTCTCCCTCTTCAACGCCTCGCAACGGTTCGTCGTTAGCTATTACTACGAGCTGCCGGTGCCCAAATTTTCGGGTGCCAAGGGCAAGATCCTCAACGGCTGGGCAGTCTCGGGCATCACCGAGTTCCAGTCCGGGTTCCCCGTGCATATTCAATCGTTGGACGACAACGAACTGACCAGCAGCATTGACTTCTCGTCCGCCGGAGTGCCGGACCAGATTGCCAAGTTCCACAAATTCGACCCACGCTCCAACCCCAACAACTATGGGTTCGATCCCAACAGCTTCACCTCGAATGCGTCGGATCCGACCCAGCCGCTATGCTCGGCGGGAGCGGTGTTCAATTGCTATCAGCCGTCTCTGTTCGGCCGTTATGGGACCGCGCCGCGCTCCATCTGCTGCGGACCCGGGCTGAACAACTGGGATCTCTCATTTCAGAAAAGCACCCAGGTCAACGAGCGATTCCGGCTGGAGTTCCGCTGGGACATCTTCAACCTGGCCAACCACACCCGGTTCTTTAACCCTGACGGTGAGATCACCGACGGCAGCGATTTCGGACGTGTAAAGAGAGCCGGAGATCCCCGGCTCATGCAGGCCGCATTAAAGCTATACTTTTAGTGTCATTCCCCGGGCGGTGGACCCCGCCCGGGTATCCTAATGGCCGCCTCGACGCGGCTTGAGCATTCCTGGAGACCCGATGTACCCCGCACTGCAGCAAGAAATTTCCACGTTCGAAAAGCGCACGCCACGGTCGGCGGAATCCCATAAACGCAATCTGAAGCGCATCCCGCTCGGCGTAGCCAGCAACTACCGCGCGTACGATCCGTATCCGATTTTTGTAAAAGAAGGCTTTGGTTCGCATTTTCGTGACCTCGACGGCAACGATTACATCGATCACAACCTGTGCTTCGGCGCATTGATGGCCGGGCATTGCCATCCGGCGGTCATGAAGGCCGTGCAGGCACGGCTGTCTACCGGCACCATGTTCGGCATGCCGCACGACATGGAGTGGCAACTCGCGGAGGAGATCGCGCAGCGCTTCCCGGTTGAGATGGTGCGCTTCGGTTCCAGCGGCACCGAAGCCACCATGCACGCTTGCCGTCTCGCTCGAGCTGCCACAGGGCGAGACAAGGTCCTGAAATTTGAAGGCGGCTACCACGGTCTGCACGACACCGCGCTGGTCAGCGTGAAGCCGCACGCCCCGGAATTCGGAGAAGTGAAGAATCCGATTTCGGTTCCTGGTGGACTCGGCGTTCCAAAAAGCAGTATCGCGAACGTTCCCGTCGCTACGTTCAACGATCTGGAAACGGTCGAGCGCCGGTTCAAGGAAAACCCCGGCCAGATCGCCGCCATCATTCTTGAACCGATCATGATGAATGTCGGCCTGTGCATCCCGCAGCCTGGATTCATGCAAGGCTTGCGCGATATCGCTACCCGCGAGGGCGCTCTGCTGATCTTTGATGAAGTCAAGACCGGCGCCAAGCTCGGCTGGGGCGGCGCCTCGGAGTACTTCGGCGTGACCCCGGACATGATCTGCCTGGCGAAATCGATCGGCGGTGGTTTCCCGCTGGCTGCTTTCGGAACGCACCGCTCGGTCATGGATCTGATCTCGCAACACAAGGTGTTTCACGGCGGGACCTACAACACCAATCCGGTCTCGATGGCAGCCGGCCTCGCTACCTTCCGGGAAGTGCTAACCCGCGAAAACTACGCGCACGTAGAGAAGCTGAGCAAGAAGTTGGTGGAGGGCTATCGCAAGACCGTCACCAAGGTCGGGCTGCAAGGCTACATCGCGGTGGCCGGAGCCAATGGAGCGCTCATGCTGTTGCCCAGGGAGATCCGCAACTACCGCGATTGGACCGCGATCGATACCGACCTGTGGCGCCACTACTGGTTTGGCATGGTCAACCGCGGCGTAATGGCCCAGCCCTACTGGTGGGACGAGCAGTGGACCATCTCGGTGCAGCACACCGAGGCCGATATCGACAAGCACATCGCGGCCTTCGAAGATGTGGCCCCGGCTCTTGCCAAGGCCCAGCAGGAACGGACAGCAGAAGTTGTAGCACATTAGCACGCCCGCATGGGCGGACGTTCTGTCCGCCCGTGCGACTACCTAGGGAGCAGACTTGGCCGCTAACGATGCCAACCAGCCTCATCTCAAGCGGGTTCTCGGACGATGGGACCTGGTGCTGCTCTTCGTGGTTGCCGTTTTCAACCTGAACGTGGTGCCGTCGATTGCAGCCAATGGCGGCGTCACCGTCTGGTTGTGGATTATCGCCCTGCTGCTGTTCTTCTGGCCGCAGGGCATTGCGGTCATTGAGCTCTCGCATCGTTACCCCGGCGAAGGCGGAGTCTACCTGTGGGCCAAGGAGGTTTTCGGCGACTTCCACGGGTTTCTCTCCGGCTGGTGCTACTGGACGAACAACATGCTGTACGTTCCCACGGTGATGCTGTACTTCGTCGGCGTATCGGTATTTGTTCTCGGCCCGGGACACGAAGCTTTGGCAGACAGCAAGGTATTCGCCCTGGCTGCCTCGGTGATTCTGCTGGGGTTGCTGACCGTCCTGAACATCGTCGGATTGAGCGTAGGGAAGTGGCTGAACAATCTTGGCGGAATCGGGACGGCGATCGCAGCCGCCACCCTGATCGGTCTGGGAGCAATCATCTTCGCGCGCTCCGGAACATCGATAACTGGCGCCGAATTCCGCATCCCCGCCGATCCGCGTTTCGTTCTCAATTCCTTCGGCGTGATTTGCTTTGGGCTGGTGGGGTTGGAACTGGCGTCGGTGATGGGCGACGAGATCCGAGATCCGCGACGCACCTTGCCTGGCGCGGTGGCGTGGGGCGGAGTGATCTCCGGAATCCTTTATATCGGAGTGACGCTGACGTTGCTGGTCGCAGTGGGAAAGAACGACATCAGCGTGCTGCAAGGCATTGTGCAGGCCGTCAGTCACATGGCCAGAGAGGTCGGCGTGGCCTGGATTGTCGCCCCCTTTGCGCTGATGTTGAGTCTGTCAATCGCCGGCATCGGTTCAGCCTGGATGGGCGGATCGGCGCGCATCCCGTTCGTCGCCGGACTGGATTCCTATATGCCGTCGTGGCTGGGGAAGGTGCATCCACGATACGCGACCCCGTATGCGGCGCTGATCGTGCAGTTCGTCGTGTCGTTCATCTTGTGCGTGATTAATTTTGCCGCGTCCGGGGGCGTGCAGGAAGCCTTCCAGACCATGCTTTCGCTGGCGGTAGTGTTGCAACTGGTGCCGTTCGTGTATGTGTTTGCGGCATTGTTGCGATTTGCCGCGCAACCTGCGCAGGCGGACAGCCGCTACAACCGCGGCGTTCTGATCTTCGCCGGCGGAAGCGGATTGCTGACCACGGTCCTGGCGATTGTGGTGGCGTTTTCGCCGGCCAAGCAAATCATCTCGGTCTGGAGATACGAGGTGACGATGATCGGGCTGACGCTGTTCTTTGTCGGGCTGGCGGCATTTTTCTTTTTTGTTTACGGACGCCGGAAAATGGCGGCGCAAGCGGTTGCCGGGCAGGTGAGAACCCCTGCCCATACATAAGAGTTGTCGGAGGAAGTTATGCCAGGTGGTGTAAAAGCCGATATTCGCACCTATCAGATGTATGTGAACGGGGAGTGGGTCGACAGCAAGTCCAACAAGACGTTTCCGGTGATCGATCCTGCCAGCGAGGAAGTCATCGCGCAGGTTCCGGACGCTAATGCTGACGACGTGAACCGGGCAGTCGCGGCGGCCCGGGCAGCATTTGACAACGGGCCGTGGGCCTCCACGACGGCGCAAGAGCGGGGAAGAGTTCTGTTTCGGCTTGCCGACAAGATCCGCCAGAACGCCGCCATGCTGGCGGAACTCGAAGCGCGCAACTGCGGTAAACCGATTGTCGAAGCCGAATATGACATTGCCGATGTAGCCACTTGTTTCGAATACTACGGCGGACTGGCCACCAAGATTCTGGGATTCGTGAATCCTGTGCCGGACAACGCCGTCAGTCTGACGATGAAAGAGCCCATCGGCGTCGCCGGGCAGATCATTCCCTGGAATTATCCGCTGTTGATGGCAGCCTGGAAGCTTGCGCCGGCCTTGGCGGCGGGGTGCACGTGTGTGCTCAAGCCGGCCGAGCAAACTCCGATTACCGCTCTCGAAATGGCCAATTGGCTGGCAGATGTAGGCTTGCCGCCGGGGGTGGTCAATGTGATTACTGGCTTTGGCGAGACCTGCGGCGCTCCTCTGGTGCAACATCCAGACGTCAACAAGATTGCCTTCACCGGCAGCGCTGCCGTGGGCAAGATTATCGTCAAGCAGGCAGCCGACACGGTAAAGCGAGTGACTCTGGAGTTGGGCGGCAAGTCCCCCAACATTTTCTTCGCGGACGCCGATTTTGAAGCCGCCATCGACGGCGCTCTCTTCGGTGTGTTCATCAATCAGGGCGAAGTCTGCTCAGCCGGCAGCCGCATCCTGGTGCAAGAGCCCATCTACAGGAAATTTGTCGATGCCATGACCGAGAAAGCCAAGAAGATCAAACTGGGCGCTCCGCTCGATCGCGACACTAAAATGGGCCCGCTGGTCAGCAAAGAACAGTTCGAGCGCGTGCAGTCCTACCAGGAAGTGGGGAAGATGGAAGCAAAATTGGCCATCGGCGGTGGCCGCGCCGCATCGTTTGCCAAGGGCTATTACGTCGAACCGACGATCTTCTACGATGTTCCCAACAGCGCTCGCATCGCCCGCGAGGAGATATTTGGCCCGGTCGCGGCGGTGATCCCGTTCGAAGACGAAAAAGACGCGGTCAAGATCGCCAACGATTCTCCCTACGGCCTGGCAGCCGCGGTGTGGACTCGCGATATCTTCAAAGCGTTTCGGGCGGTGAAATCCTTGCGTGCCGGCATCGTTTGGGTGAACCACATGCAGCCCACCTATGTCGAAGCGCCCTGGGGAGGGTACAAGCAATCGGGCTTTGGCCGCGAACTGGGGCCGTGGGGCATCGAGGAATATCTGGAAACCAAGCAGGTGCACATTAATCTGAACGAAACGCCGATCGGCTGGTACTGAGAACTGAGAACCGGGGTCCGAGAACTGGTTTCATAAAGCTTAGGGAGTAGCAATCCGATGCCGACCATTCAATTGCGAACAACCATTCCGGGGCCAAAATCGCAGGCGCTCAGTGAACGCCGCGCCGCAGCGGTCCCGCGCGGCCTCTCACATGCAACGCCGGTTTACGTGGCCAAGGCGGAAGACGCCTGGTTGGAGGACGTCGACGGCAATCGCTTCATTGATTTTGCTGGTGGCATCGGCTGCATCAACGTCGGCCATCGACAGGAGCCCGTGCTCGCGGCCATTCGCGAACAACTAGACAACTTTCTGCACACCTGCGTTCAGGTCACGCCCTACGAAAACTATGTGCGGCTGGCCGAGCGCATGAATGAAGTCACGCCGGGAAAGTTTCCTAAGAAGACTCTCTTCGTAAACAGTGGAGCCGAGGCAGTGGAGAATGCGGTGAAGATCGCCCGCGCCCACACTGGGCGCTCCGGTATCATTGCTTTTGAAGACGCGTTCCACGGGCGTACGATGATGACGCTCGCGCTTACAAGCAAGACCCATCCCTATAAAGCCGGCTTCGCGCCGTTTCCAAGCGACGTGTATCGCATTCCGTATGCGTACTGCTATCGCTGTTCTTACTCGTTGAAGTACCCTTCGTGCGATCTCTTCTGTGCGCGGCACCTGGAAGACACGTTCAAGCGGGTCGCGGCCTCCGAGGACGTCGCGGCCGTGATCGCCGAGCCAGTTCTGGGCGAAGGAGGATTCGTCGTTCCTCCGCCCGACTACTTCCGTGTGCTGGTGGACATCTGCCACAAGCACGGAGTGTTGTTCATCGCCGACGAGGTGCAGAGCGGATTCGGCCGCACCGGCCGCCTTTTTGCCAGCGAGCATTACGGGATTGAGCCGGACATTCTCGTTTCCGCCAAGTCGATCGGCGGCGGGCTGCCGTTAGCAGCCATCACCGGCCGTGCAGAGATCATGGATGCGCCAGGGCCCGGTGGCTTGGGTGGAACGTTCGCCGGCAATCCGGTTTCCTGCGCTGCCGCACTGGCTGTCTTAGCTCTATTGGAAGGGGAAAACCTGCTCACCCGGGCCAACGAACTGGGAGCGTACTTTCAAAAGCGCGCGCGCGAGTGGCAGAAGCGATTTCCCATTGTCGGCGACGTTCGTGGTCTCGGAGGAATGCAGGCCATCGAACTGGTGAAGTCTCCGGAAAGGCGTGAGCCGGCGGCAGACGAGACCAAACAGATCACCCAATATTGCTACGAGCACGGATTGATTACCATCACAGCGGGTTCCTACTCCAATGTGGTTCGAGTGCTGGTTCCTCTGGTGGTAACGGACGCACAAATGGATGAGGGGCTTGATGTTCTGGAAGCGGCGCTGGTGCAAGTTTGCGAGAAGCGGGGCGCACTGGCACAGACCGTATAGCCGCACACCGCCGCTGATGGCCGCTTGATCCTTATTTAAATATTGTCGTCATCGTCATCGTCTCGGTCGTGGCGGCTCAAGTCCCTGACCGTGCTTTGCGAACGGCCGTCATTTGCCCGGCGAATCTCGATATGTCCATTCACATTTTCGAGTTTGATCCGGGTACCACCGCCACCCAACTCTGCGCGCAGGTCGTGGCCAACCCAGCGATGGTGGTTCACGTGCAGGCCGAAGTCGTTGTCAATACCTCCGCTGACCGTTGAGGCTTCAACCTCAGCTTTGGCGTCCGAGGGCAGGGTCAGTTCAAGCCGGCCGTTTACCGAAGAGAGCTCCACGGAATCCCCTAAACGGTCAAACTGCGCTTCCATGCGGCCATTGACCGACTCCAGCCGCACCCTGCCTTGCAAGCCTTGCGCCGTCATCGTTCCATTTACGCAGGAGGCGCGAACTTCGCCCGTCAGGCCGTGAATATCCAGGGGACCGTTCACCAACTGAATTTCATCCAGCCGAGCGTTGCGCGGGACGGTCAAGGTGTATTCCACGGTCGGAGGATTGTTCCATCCGTCGCTGTTCCAGGTGTGGTCGCGATCACGATACTTGGTGCGGATAGAAACAGAACTGCTGTCCGCCTCAACCTCGATCTGGGCTTCGTCCAGCCGTTCTTTGGAGTTGGCATACTTGACCGCATCGACCTTGACCTGCTCCTGGTCCCAGGCCGTGATGTGGACAGCACCGTTGACGTTGTCCAGTTCAATCCGGCCGCCGGCGGACAAGGGATAAGTGTGGTGGAACTCCTCGGTCAGCTTGCCCGGCCAGTCCTTTGCTTGGGCCTGAGAGCCTAGCAACAGCGCACACAGAGTTCCCAGGATGATTCCCGTCCAAGTGGCTAATCGGCGTTGATGATTCATGGCTTGTCCCTCGTGACATTGCTTAGACGCGGCAAGTGGTGGTTTGTGAGTGGGCCAGCAAGAATCTACGAGGATCGCTCGTAAGTTTATGTAAGCAGGTTACTTCCGTTACTTTTTTGCTTCCTCCCCGTAAACGACAATTACAACAACCAGCCAGCGGCGGAAGTGAGGATGGACCTTGAGTTTCCTGAGATACCTGTGCCGGATCCGCGCGCGGGTTGGCATGCTCAGCGCCACGCTTGGGCTGCTGATAGCCTGTCTGCCTTCCTCTTTCTCGCAGGCCCAGACCTCGGAGTTAGACCGCCCCATCCCAATCCTGACCGGCAGTGCCGGATTCTTCACCAATGTCGAGGCGGGCCACACGGAGATCGTCCCAGAGATTAACCCGGTGTTGCTTGTGCCGTTCGGGGACCGCTGGCTGATTGAGGCCAGGGGCCAGTTTGAAGGAGAATTTGCCCGCAAGGACGGAAACGGGTCCTTCGGCGGGCAGGTCAGCAAGGAGTTGGCCTACCTGCAAGCGGATTACATCGCCAATCCTTACGTGACTGTTACGGTGGGCCGCTTCCTTACGCCATTTGGGATTTACAACGAGCGCTTGTACCCCATCTGGATTCGCAGTCTACAGCCTGAGCCGCTCATCTTCGGGATGGAAGAAAGCTCCAGCAACGGAATCATGTTCCGCGGCGGGTTCCCGCTGACTTCGAAGATCAATCTTAATTATGCCTCTTATTTCTCGACTCTGAGCTCGAACGAAGTCCTTGACGCCGACCGCAGCGTCGGCGGGCGCGTTGGCTTTTTTCTGCCTGGTCCGCGGGTTGAGGCTGGGTTCTCCTGGCGAAAGCTGCTGCAGGAGGAGCGCACCAATGCGTTTGGCTTTCACTTTGCATGGCAGCCGAATCTCGTACCGCTGAACTTGCGCTCCGAGTATGCCCGCTCGCAGCTGGGCAGCGGTTACTGGATTGAAGGCGCCTACCGCCTGAGCCAGCTTCCGTTCTGGCAACGGGCCACGCGCCGGACCGAGTTCGTGGGACGCGCCCAACAGTTCTTCGCCGGGCATGTGGACGAGGATGAATTTGAAGAATACGAACTGCCTGACGGGAATACGAAGCAGGCGGACTTCGGGGTGAACTACTACTTGCGGGACGGGCTCAAAGCCACCGCCAGTTATGGCCGGCAGTTCAGCCCTGATGGCAACTTCAACCTGTGGTCGGTGGGTATCGCCTATCGTTTTGCTCTGCCGCTCGGGCCCGGAGGGCTGCAATGAAACTGAAGACTCTGATGCTAGCGTGGATTGTAGCGTTGATTTCCCTGGTGGCTTTTGCCAGCCAGCCTCGAACGGTGAATACACTGGCGATCCGAGATCAGGCCCAGGCCGACGCCATGCGGCTGGAGGGAGAAAAACGCTTCCGGGCAAATTGCAGCCGCTGCCACGCCGCACCTCATAAATTTCCACCGCGGATGATGGCCACCATCGTTCGCCACATGCGCGTGCGGGCCACCATTACCGATGAGGACATGCGCTTAGTCCTCTTCTACATGACCCAGTAGCCACGAGAGGACTGAATGCATACCGAGTCAGGGCTGCTGGTCAGTTTGATCTTGTCTGTGTGCGTGACGGGAGCCGCGCCGGTCCCGCTTGCTGTCCCCGCTCGCGTGATCGAGGTGCTGGCGGACAAGGACAGCCGCTACAAGATGGCGGGGCTGGCGAAGCCGGAGATCACGGTGAAGGCGGGCGAACCGATTGTGCTTCGCATCACCGCGCGCAAGGCAAAGACCTTGAACCGGGACGGATCGATTCATGGTTTTTCACTGCTTCGCGCCAAGGACCGCTCGAAGGTAGACGGTTGGGACCTTCTGCTCAAGCCCGGCACGCAAGAGTTCCAGATGACGGCGCCCAGGGAGCCAGGGGAATACGTTGTAGTTTGCACCGTGATCTGTAGCGAGCAGCATGAAGGCATGTTTCTGAAGTTTGTAGTAACGCCGTAGGAGTGGAGGTTCGCAGATGAATGGGTTCAAGATCTGGAGTTTGGCCGCGGTGGCCGTTCTGTTATTCGGGTCCCTTGCAGCGCAGGAAGCGGACGTTTTCCAGGGAGAGATCTCCGACAGCCAGTGCGCCCTGAACGTTCACTCCCTGACGAAGTCGCACCAGGAGATGCTGAAGGCCAAGTCCGGCGCGGCGGGACACAATGCGGCTAGTTGCTCGCTTTACTGCATCTCCCAGCTGGGCGGAAAGTTCGTGCTGTCCTCGAAGAAGCACGTCTATCATCTGGACAATCAGGACCTGCCCCGGCGTTTTGTGGGTGAGAAAGTGAAGCTGCGCGGTGTCCTCGACTCCAAGAGCGAGACTATTCACGTCATCAGCATCGAAGCTGATTAATAGCGCGAGCGTCCGGAGTTACCAGACACTCGCGCGGCATTGGCTATCTGCCAGTTAACTTCCAGGTGTCTCCGAAGTAAGTGGTCGAATTGAACACCGTTCCGCCAAAAACCAGGAACTGTCGGCTGGTCGGGTCGGGAATCATTCCCAGTTGTTCTCGGGCGTCCGGATTGGCAGCAGGCGAAAGCCGTGTCCAGTCGGTGCCGTCCCATGCCCAGGTGGTGTTCTGGTCCTGTCCCTCGCTGCCCCCGGCGAAGACCACGACGGATTTCAACGGAGGATAGTAGCCCCCGGCGGTGCGGTACAGCGGTGGGGGCTGATTGGCGGGATTCTGCTGGGTCCAATTGCTGCCGTCCCAGGTCCACGTGTTCTGAACGATCCAGTTGTCCGAGATGCCGCCGAACAAGACTACGTTCTTTCGAACGGGGTCGTACCCTACGACGGCCGAACTGCGAGGATAGGGACTAACGGAGGGGTTCAGCAGGCTCCAGTCTTTGCCCGTCCACTGATAGGTGTCGCGCGAGTAGAACCGCCCGCGGTATCCGCCAAACATGTCAACGTGTCCATCGACCGGGTCGGTAAACAGGATGGGGCCGGTGGCTCCTGGCGGGACAGTCTTCGGATTGGCTTGCTTCCAGGTGGAAGTCGCCCCGTCCCACAACCACGTATCGTTCAAACCCGCGAAGCCCGAGGAACCGCCAAACAGGACGAGCTTATGAGTATGAAAGTCGTACGCCATCGACGTGGCTGAGCGTGCGCTGGGAGCGATGGTGGTTGAGACTTGCGTCCAGGTCTTGCCGTCGAACGTCCAGGTATCGTTGAACTGCTGCACGTCATTGTGTCCGCCGAAGACCACGATCTTCTTGCTTACAGGGTCATAGGCAGAGGCAAAGCCTGCACGCGCCGGCAAGCCATTCGCCGGATTCAGCTTGGTCCAGGTCAGGGTCTGGGTGTGTGCAAAGGGTGAGAGAGCAAAGGTCATGAGCGCGGACAACGCCACAGTGGCTAGTGCGCGCCCGACCAGGGAACGACGAACAGGCAAGAACATTATTAGAATTTTCTCCTTTGTGGGGACAAGTAAGGACCCGTAGTTGGCTGAAGTGCAAATCCTCAAACTGCAAGAACTGAGCCACCTCAAACATCTGAAGTCCGTGAGATGACCTATGAAGCGAGAAGTTACAGGATGTCGCCTCGCGTGATTTCCATGCGAAGCAACCTCCCTCTCCAAAATACATGAACAGCGGAATCTAGTTGTCAGCGCGGCGCTGTGCTAGCCTGCATTCCCACCAATCGTCGCGTCGATAGTGAACTTGTAGCCGCCGGTAACCTGTCCCTCCGGAACCTTGGCCATAGCCTTCCCATAACCTAGCCTATGAGAGGTCTCACCTCAGCTATGGCTATCAATAAACCACTTGTTTTCAGTCGCTTACTTTGCGTCCGCTGCGCCCCGCAGAAGCTCATGGCTGCGAGTGTTCTGGCGTTTACCGTGTGGCTCGCGGGCTGCGGCGGCACCTCCGCTGCGCCCTCTGGATCGCAACAACCTCCAACGGGCAACGGCTACTTCGGAACCGAACCCGCACATGCGAATTACATCCCCCGGACAGATTCCTACTGTGCTTCGGCCGTAAAGCCCAACTCCTGGGAGCCCCGGCCGGACAACGATCAAGCCAACCACACCGTTTTTGCTCCGCCTTTCGGCTGGCCGGTGGAGAACTATTGGACCGGCTGGCGTGACAAGCGCGACAAGGTCACTGGCAACTTCACCGGCACGACCACCGAGATCATTCAGTGGGCGGCGTGCAAGTGGGGAATCGATGAGGACACCATTCGCGCCCAAGCCGTCGTCGAGTCGTATTGGCACATGGACACGATCGGTGACGTTTGCGGCCCTGCTGGCGAGGGCTCCTATGGGCTCCTGCAAATCAAGAACGAAGATTGCTCAGGCTCCGTAGTGCACGGCGGATATCCCGATACCATGCAAGCCACAGCCCTCAACGTCGATTGGTACGGTGCCCACATCCGCGCCTGCTACGACGGCGACTTCTATGACGGCGGCAACTGGCTGTACAACGGCCAGACGGTTGACCAGATCGCGGCCCGGCACGGGTGGGACTACGTTTTCTGGACCTGTATCGGTGCCCACTTCTCCGGCGACTGGTCTCCCGGGCAGCCTTACGAGATGACTGTGCGTAAGACCCTGGCGGACCGGACGTGGGAGAGCCCCAACTTCTAGCGGACGTGGCCGCAGAGCTCCTACTGAGCTCTGCCTGCCACCCGCCGCATCATTTCGCTTACTCTTGCTTACGCCAGCCTGCCGGTGCTGGCCGCAGCGGCGCCTCGTGGTGTCAAGAATGCGAGCACCGCGGCGACGACAAACAGCGCCAGAACGTCGCCCCAAAGGTGCCCCATGTTCATGGGGGTTTCAAAGGCCTGGACCGCCATGATGCCGGCGTGCACCGCACTGGACCAAACGGTGAACCAGATCAGGCTCAGGTTTGCCAGCGGATTGCGGCTCCCAATCAGCAGAAATATCCCCAGCGTTGCGTAAACCCCCAGGATCATCTGCAGATAGTCCGAGTGGCCGGTGTGCCACGACCACCCGGAGGGCCAGACAACGGTGAGCGGGTAGATCCCAAAGATGAAGATCAGACCGACCAGCCGCATTGCGATTCGCAAATACTTGGTACGATCGGACTCAGACATGATTCTCCTCCTTGTGTGACTACGACCTCAAGCCTGGTCGTAGAATTTCAGCGCCATGGCGCCGTGCGTGGCCGCGCCTCCCGCACGCAGGGCAGCAGCCAGCAGCGCGCTCTCGGTGACTTCCGCCCGAGACGCACCCGCGGCCTTGGCATTCTTAGTGTGGACCTCGATACAGTAAGGGCACTGCGTGGTAAACGCAACTGCCAGGGCAATCAGTTCGCGATACTTCCGCGGGATGGCGCCGTCGTCCCGGCCCACGATCTTGTCCAGATTGAGCCAGGCGTTGAACTCCGTCGGTGCCTCTTTCCCCATCTCCTTCAGAAATCTCAGGTCGCCGACGTCGTGGTAGTGGTCACTCATTGGTTCCTCCTAGGAAACGCTGCAGAGAATTCTTGCTTCAATACAGAGAGAGTACTGCCCGATGCGGCTTGCCAACAAGATGGCGGATATGACATTGTAGATGGGTGATTGCGCCATTCCGTCGGGAGTTTCTATGATCCAGGTCACGGTTTTGTTGCTCGAAGAAACCTTTGCCTCCACCGCCATCGGTCCCTTGGAGGTCTTTCGTCACACCGGCATGCTGTGGAACTTCCTCACCGGGGCGCGCCAGGTCCCACGCTTCCAGGTGACTACGGCATCTGCGGACGGCCAGGCAGTCCGCTGTGACGGAGCCATCCAGATCCGTCCAAGCATGGCCCTCAAGGATGTTCGCCACACCGATCTTATCTTTATTCCGACCACCGGGCCGAACATCGAAAACGTAGTGGAACGCAACGCGCCGGTGGTGCCCTGGCTGCGGCGCTGGCACAAGCGCGGAGCCGCCATCGCCAGCGTGTGTTCGGGGGTGGGCCTGATTGCCGCCACCGGCATGTTAGACGGCAAGCGTGCTACCACGCATTGGGGCCTGGCAGAGCAGTTTCGCCGGATGTATCCCAGGGTGCACTGGATGCCGGAACTGATGGTGACCGAGGACCGCGGATTTTATTGCGGCGGAGGCGTGCATGCGGCACTCGATCTCAGCCTCTACCTGGTGGAGAAGTTTTGTGGACACGAAGTGGCCATGCAAACCGCCAAGGCGCTACTGATTGAGACGCCGCGCGCCTGGCAAGCCGGCTTCGGCATTGTGCCATTGAAAACCGACCATACAGATGACGCCATCTCTACTGCCCAGGAGTGGCTGCACGAGAATTTTCACCGCACGTTTCCGCTCGACACGCCAGCCCGCCGTGCCGGCATGAGCATGCGCAATTTCGTTCGACGCTTTAAGCAGGCGACCGGAGACAGCCCGCTGATCTATCTGCAAAAACTGCGGATCGCCGCTGCCAAGCGCTTGCTGGAGAGCGACCATCGGACTATGCAGGAGATCAGCGACACGGTCGGCTACCAGGACGTGGTCTTCTTCCGCCAGCTCTTCCAGCGTCACACCGGCGTCACCCCCAGTGCGTACCGCGAGAGGTTCGGAGTTTAGGGCGCAATCGTGATTGGTCTGAAAAAGATGGCCACTCAAGATGAATATTTGAGTGGCCAGTGCCCCTAAGCCGTATTAAGGCCTGATTTCAAACACATCGCCATTTCGTTGTTGGACCAAGCCATTCGAAACCGCAACTCCGAAGAGGTGACCGGTCTCGTCGCGAATGAGTCCGCCCAACGGAAAGGCTCCGTCCAGATCGGCCTCAAAAGTATGCAGGATTGTCAGCTGGCCCGCGGGACTCAGGGCGAAAGCAGTTCCATCTCCGCCGCGGCCACCGGTTTGGGCCGTGCCAAACAGGTTTCCGGCTTCGTCCAAGACCAGGCTGCCGTTCGGCGTCGCCCCGTCGTCTCCCCCACTGAACCTGTGGAGGATCGCATACGTGCCGTTGCGAGAGATCCTGAACAGTGTTCCAAACGAGGCGCCGCCACTGCTGGTGGCGCCATAAAGATTGCCGCCCACCGTGTCTACGAGAAGATCTCCTGGCGGGGCCGCGCCATCCGATCCACCATGGAAGGTGTGAAGGACGGTCAGCTTGCCAGTCCTGCTGACTCTGAAGACGGTGCCGCAGCCGGCTTCGAACCTGCCAGCGCACGTCAAGTCGCCTCCAGACTGGGCCACGCCGTATAGGTTTCCATTCGCATCCGGAGCCAGCGCTCCGAGCGGCCGCCGACCATCCGCGCCCCCGCTGAATGCATGCAGCACACGCAACTGGCCAGCCGGATCCAGACGATAAATGACACCGCACCCGAATTGGCAATTGCCATTGCCACCAAAGATCGTTGTGCCATAAAGATTGCCGGCCTTATCCATGAGCAAACCGCCGGATGGAACTCTTGGGTTGCGGTTCAGACCACCCTGAAACGCAAACAGCAGAGTTTCCTGTCCATCGGGAGAGATCTTGAACACGACGCCGGCGCCGCCGGGTCCCTCGTCCGCTGTGCCGTAAAGATTCCCGGCCTGGTCCAGAATCAAACCAGACGCGGGATTGGAGCCACTGACCAACGCGTCAAAACTGAACAAGACCGTCTCCGTCCCGGCGCTGTCAATTTTGAACACTGTACCTTCGCCATCGGGTCCTCCGGCGAAGGTTGTGCCATAAAGGCTGCCGGCGGCGTCTCTCAGCAGTTTCCCTTCCGGATTGGCTCCATCTGCCGCACCATTGAACTCGTGGAGCACGTGAAAGTTTTGCGTTTGCGCGGACACAGTCGCAACCGCCAACAGCGACACAAGCAAGGCAAGAAAGAATCTTTTCACCACAATTCTCCTCGAAATGAATTTTGGATAGATCTATTTGCAAAACAAACAACGATCGGTGGCCACCGTGTCGCTCCCAGGGTTCTCATGCCCGGCTTGCAATTGGGCTGCGTAATGCGGGACAGGTTCGTCCCTCTGCCTCGCATACGCTCGCGCCGTTTATGGCGCGACC
>Ga0335082_10002613_pt1 | contig 19444 bp, 16 predicted proteins | sample Lox_Sample_41_FD_206718 | JGI IMG/M metagenome (GOLD analysis project Ga0335082, IMG submission 206718) | Soil microbial communities from Loxahatchee National Wildlife Refuge, Florida, United States - Lox_Sample_4.1 | ecosystem: Environmental > Terrestrial > Soil > Wetlands | place: USA...
GACGACGCGCCGCGCATCCGTAGCTGCGTCATCATCACGACCGACGCGAACGACGTGGTCGCGCCGATACACGATCGCATGCCCGTCGTGTTACCGGAATCAGCCTGGGACGCGTGGTTGTCGGGCGAGAATCACGACGTCGACGCGCTCTCGGGACTGCTCGTGCCCGCGCCGGCGGCCGAGTTCGAGGCCTGGCCGGTGTCGACGGTCGTGAACAAGCCGGAGAACAATTCCGCGGAGAACGTCGAGCCGATCTCGATAGATTCCGCGCCGTGAACTTCGAGCAACGCGTCGAGGCCATTCGGCGAGAAGGCCACGCGCTGGGCGCCGCAGCCCGCACCGCGGGCGTCGACGCGCCGGTGCCGTCGTGCCCCGAGTGGACGGTCACGGATCTGCTCGGTCACATCGGGCGCATCCACCGCTGGGTGACGCGCATTGTCGTCGATCGATCGCAAGACCGCGGCGATCATTGGTCGGAGCACGAACCCCCGCCGCCCGGCGAGCTGGTCGACTGGTTCGCGCAAGGTGTCGACCCGCTCGCCGACGCATTGCGCGGCGCCGGTCCCGACGCGGCAGTGTGGACGTGGACCTCCGACCGGACGAGCGGCTTCTGGGCGCGGCGCCAAGCCGTCGAGACGGCTGTGCATCGTTTCGACGCGCAACTCGCGGCGAACGCCACGACGCCCGTCGCGCCCGACCTCGCGGTCGACGGCATCGACGAACTCTTCTGGATGGTGCCGTACTGGCAGCGGGCCGACCGCGTGCGCGGGAGCGGCGAGACGCTGCATTTCCACAGCACCGACACCGACGGTGAGTGGCTCGTGCGCGTCAACCCCGACGGCATCGTCGTGACGCGCGAGCACGCGAAAGGTGATGTCGCGGCGCGCGGCACCGCGTCGAACTTGTTGCTCTACCTCTACGGTCGCGCGTCGATCGACGAGCTCGAAGTGTTCGGCGACGCGTCGGTGCACACGCGTTGGCGTGAGCACGTCAACTGGTAGCGGTCACGGCGCGACCGCGGCGTGGAGCACGTTGATCACGTGCTCGCGGCGGATTGCGAGCGCCTCGGTCGAGAGCGGGTCGGTCTCCAGCAGCCCGGTCATGAGCTCACCGTCGGACAGGTACGAGAGCACCGCGCCGTAGCCGGTGAGCAACAGCTGCCGCGCGTCGTAGCGGCGCAACCGGCCCGCGTCCATCTCGCGGTCGAGGAACGCCGCGCCCCGGTCGAACAACGGCTTCAGCAACACGCTCAGCTCGTCGCGCAGGATCGGTCCGCCTTCGAGTGCTTCCCATCGCACGAGGCGCACGAACGCGGGATGGTCTTCGAAGAACTGGAACGCGGCGCGCAGCATCCGTTCCACTTGCGGCCAACCCTCGCGCGGACCCTCGGTGGCCTGCTCGACGAGCGCCGCCCAATCGGCGAACGACGCGAGCACGACCGCGCGGTACAGCGCTTCCTTGGACGGGAAGTGGTGCAGCAGGCTCGGGCGGCGGATCCCGACCTCGTCCGCGATGTCGTTGAGGCTCGTGCCCGCGTAGCCGTGCGCCGCGAACCGTTCGAGCGCGACCTGCAGGATCAGGTCTTTTGTGGACGGGCCGGAGCCGGCGACCAGAGCCATGCTTGCATGCTACCGACCCGTTGGGAGGCGCCCGCAGGTTCCCGACGTACGCCGAGATGCGGTGGGCGCGGTGCCGCGCCCGCCGCATCGGTCACTTGCGCGACGCCTCAGGTTGCGCCGATGAAGTTGGCGAAGTGCGGGTCCTTGGCGTTGTCGTCGATCGTGCCGTCGAAATGCCGCCCGCGCGACACGCCGAGGTCGAGCTGGGCCGCGCAATACGGGTTCGCGTTGATGGGATCACCGTCGCGCAACACCATATGGTTCTGCGTGTCGGTGTTCTCATACATCGACCACAGCAGCGGGGCGACGGTGTCGGCGTTGTCGATCTCGTCTTGCGAGACCGGGCCTTGCACCTCGTTCATCGCAATGAAGTCCTGACCGATCGCGTGGGCCGACGGGTTGTAGCCCGTGAGCGTGAGCGGCGCGCGCACACCGGTGTCGCACTGCACGCCGTTCTTCTCCGTGATCACGGGCTCGCGCGGGATGCCGGTCGGCGACGAGAAGCCGTCGCCGACGGCGTCGGCGACCCAAGGACTCAGGTTGCATTCCTGCTCGAACAAGTGGTCGCGGTAGTCGCCGACTTGCACCGTCTCGACCTTCGACTTCGACGGGACGTCGGGCCAGAGGTTGATCGTCTCGGTCAAGTTGCCCGCGACCGCCGCGTTGAACACGTACTCGCGACCACTGATCGGCAACGTGTTGTAGTCGAGGCCGAAGGCGTTGACGACCGCCTTCTCGAAGCGAGCCCACTCCTCCACACCGGAGAGCGTCGGCGTCTTGCCGAAGCCGGTCCACTGGCCGGCGATGTTCGCATTCGGATCGACGCCGGCAAGAATGTCCCAGTCTTCGGCGTACACGTCGAGGTTGAAATGGCCCGGCATCCAGCTCAGGTCGAGCTTCTTCAACACGTCGACGGTCGCGACCTTCACGTGCTGGTTGTGCCACGTTGCCACTTGCAGATCACCGCCCCAGATGCCGTCGTTCCACTTCGGCATCCGGCAATCGTCGAGATTCAAGTCGAGCATCGGATCGCTCGACGCGCCCGTCAGCTTCGCGGCCGCGCACCACGTTGCCGGGCTCTGCGCGGCCGGCACAGTCGAACCGCAGCCGACTGCCTTCATCGTGGCGAACGTGGTCATGTTGTCGTAGGCGAGCAGCCATTTGCAGGTGGGCGACGCGCCCGCGTGCGAGTCGCGGTATGCGGTCGCCGCGACTGCCGTCGACTTGCGGTAGCTGGTCGTGAAGCTCACCTTCAGGCCTTCGTACCGGCCGAGCGTGTCACTGACGTACGTGTCGGCGTGGGCGTCGGCCGCTTGGGTCAGACCCGGGATGTGCGTACACCCCGGGTTGTTCGGATCGGTCGGCAACGGGATGTTCGAACCGGCCGGGATGGAAACGAGCTGTTGGGTGTAGACGATCGAATCTGCGTGCGCCACGCGGGTGTTCGTGACGATCCCGAGCGTCACGAGCGCGAGGGTGACGGCCAGGGCCGCGATCGTTGCTCGGCGCGACGGCCGTCGGTTGCTGTCGATGCGCATCATGCGTCCTCGTGATGGGTTGATCGTTGTGGCCATGGTCAGCTCCCGATCCCAAACTTCCACAGCGTGCCGTCGGCGTTGATCTGCCAGATGGCGTGATCGGCGATGACGACATCGGTGCCCTGCGCGGCCGCGCCTTCGAAGTCGAGGCCGATCGGCGTCTTCAAGATCTTCGCGAGCGGTGCACCGGTTCCGGCGTCGTATGCGCGTAACGGATCGGTGGAGAACAGCACGCCGTTCGATACGGCGAGCGCCTTCGGGCGCCACACGACCGGTGTGCGCCAAACCTGGGCGCCGGTGTTCAGGTCGAGCGCGGTGAGCGCGCCCGACTGCGTGGCGAGGTAGACCTTGCCGTACGCGATCACCGGTTGCACCCGATCGATGTCGGGATTGTCGGTCGCGGGATTCTGCGCCACCCAGATCACGATGCCGCCCGCGTTCACGCCGTCGGTGCCGGTCGAGAGCATCTTGACGTGCCCGTTGTGCCGGCTCATGACCACGGAGCTGCCGCTGACGGCTACGCCGTCGGTCTCGTTGCAGCCGTCGGGATCGGCGCATCCGTACCGCCACATCTCGGTGCCGTTGACGATGTTCTCGGCGAGCAGACCACCCGCCTGGGTACCGATGAACAAGGCACCGTTCGCGACGGCGACGGGCGCCGTGATCGGCGTTTGCGCGGTCGTGTAGTCACGGACGAACGTGCCGTTCACGTTGAACTGCGAGACGCGTTCACCGTTGGCGACGTACACCATGTCGCCGTCGACTGCAGGTGCACTGGCGCGAGCCGAAATGCTCTCGGCGAGTGCATGGCTCCACAGGAGCGCGCCGTTCGACGCGTTGTACGCGGCGAGCGTGCTGACACCCGGCGTGCCGAACGCGACGATGACGGCGTTGCCGCTCATCGCGGGTGTAGGGGCGAGGTCGGTCGGTTGGCCGGTCGTGGCCACTCGCCACCGCGCGTGCCCGCCGAGGTCGAACGCGTGCAGGTAGCCGTCGATGCCGTTGACAAAGACGCCGGTGACGAAGCTGGCGTTGGCGGCGACGGCCGGCGGCGTCTGTTCGTTCTGTGCGTTCGCGTCGTTGAACTGCACGTTGTCGCTGATGCCGGGGATCGGAACCGAGAACACCGCGTGGACGCTCGTCACGTTCGCAGTACTGAGCGACCCCGTGTCGTTCTCTTGGCTGAACCCGGTGCGGTCGGCGCCGCCCCGTAGTGCAGCCCAACTGAAGGTGCACCCGGCGGTAAGGATCGCCATCGCACCGACGAACGCGAAACCACGAACGAATCGCTTTCGCGAAGGCATAGCCTGCTCCATTCCGGCACCTCCCCCGGTGCCGTATGGGACAGAGCTTCGTCAGTCGGCGCGTTCGATACATCGGGCGGGCGGCCAGACTTTTTGCCCGCCGCGAGCGCGCGCGTGTGCCGAAACGTCAGTTGCGAACGACTCGATCTCTGTCTGGAGACAGACCTGACGCCGGCCCAACGAGGGCCGCGCGGCGGATGGCTACCGGGCCAGTGCGCGCAGAACACTTCGCAATTGATCGGGCCCGCAGAACAGGGCGGGCGCGGGCGTCGTGACGCCGTTTTCGATGTAGCGCGCGATGTGTTCCTTGCACGCCTCGGGCGTGCCCCAAACGAGGAGCTCGTCCACCACGTGATCGGGAATCGACTCGGCCGCGGCTTTCCGGTCGCCTTCCTTCCACAGGCGCCACAAGCTGGCAAGCTCGTCGCCGCGCCCGAGCCATTCGTGGAAGGCGGCGTACACCGGAACCGTGAGATACGACGCGATCGCGCGCTTGCCCATCGAATGCGCGAGGCCGGCGTCGTCGACCGGGAGCACGAAGATGCGCGCGACGATCTCCTTGTCGGGCCCGACGTGGGGCGCGACCGTCTTCACGTCGTCGGCGCTCAGCCAGTTGATGATCGCACCGTCGCCGGCGCGGCCCGCGAGCCGCAGCATGCCTTCGCGCAGCGCGGCGACGAGAATCGGCGGCTGTTCGGGAACGGGAATGCCGAGGCGGAAGCCGCGGACGCGGAACGTCTCGTACTCCTCGTCGACCTTCTCGCCGGTGAGCGCAGTTCGTAGGAATCGGATCGTGTCGCGGACGCGCTGGTACGGCTGGTCGAAGCTCAGGCCGTTCCAGCGCTCGACGATGACATCCGACGACGTGCCGATGCCGAGCGCGAACCGTCCGGGTGCGGCCTGGCACATCGACGCAACGGTAGAAGCGAGCGTGTGCGCGCCGCGCGTGTACACGGGCACGATCGCGGTTCCGAACCGGAGCTCGGGCGCCCATTGCGCGGCAACCGCGAGCGGGATGAACGCGTCGTAGCCGCCCGACTCCGCCGACCACAGATCGGTGTAGCCGAGATCGACGAGCTCGCGCACGATCTCGCGCTGGTCGACGAGCGGGATCCCGTCGAAGGGGAACGTGATGCCGTAGCGCTGCGGGATGCTCATCGTCGAAGATCGCCTTCCAGCTCGGTGAGTGGTTGCTCGCGATCGTCGCGCCACGCGCGCACGATCGTCGACTGGCTCGCGGTGCCGAGCAACGTGCCGTCGTCGGCCCAGAGGTGCACGAGCCCGTGACTGAAGCCGTTCGCCACCGCGTGGACGCGCACGTCGGCGAGCACCCATTCAGTGGGGGCGACGCGCGCGACGCGCAACGTGTTGTCGAGGCTGTTTCCGCCCGCGCGTTGTCCGAGCGCCTGGCCGATGCCGAACGGCACGAAGTCGCCGATGATCGCGAGGGCCGCGGCCGACATGTCGAGCAGCTCGGGCAGCCGGATCCACAGCGACGCGTTGCCGGTCCCTTCCGGCCCGGGAAACTCCCAGTACGGGCGCGCGTTCGCGAGGCGCGCGTCGAGCCGGTCGCTCAGCGTGCCCGCGTGGTGATTCATCATCGGACGCGGCGGACAGTCGTCGGGCGGAGGTACGTCGGGCCGGATCGCCCATTGCCCACCGAGCGCGAGCTCGCGCGTTCCCAACGCGCCGGCAACGGTGAGGATCTCGGTGTCGCCGACGTGCGCGATGACGCGCGCTTGGCTGATTTGATGGCCGCGCACGACTTCGGTGACGTCGAGATCGAGACGGGCGGGCGGACGCGCGAACGAGAGGAATTGCGCGGTGGCCCAGATGCACGGCCGGTCGGTGGCCCGTTCCATCACTTCGATGCACGCGCCGAGGCCGCAGCCGCCGAACAGCGCGCCCGTTCCCGAGGTCAGACCCCGCACCACGTCCATGCCCCAGCGCGTCGGTTCGTCGGTGGCCTCGAGGCCGAAGAACGTCGCCGCATCCATCGGCGAGTGACGCTAGCTCGGGCCGTCCCGAAGCCCACCAATTCGACGTTGTTGAAGTTCGGTGGCGATATCGGTGATGTATTCGACTTTGATGTCGTTCCGTGTGGTTCAGCGGCGGGGGGCGCGGCGCTCGATGAGGCCGGCGTGCATCGTCAGTTTCATGCCGGCGAGCGTTCGTTCGGTGTGACGCATGCGCCACGCGAGCATGCGTTGCGCGTAGTCGAGCACGCGGGCCGCGTACGCCGGATCGGCGGCGACGTTGTGGATCTGCGCGGGATCGGCGTCGAGGTCGAAGAAGATCGGCGGCAGCGCCGGCTGGCCTGCGAACTGCACGTACTTGCCGTGCGCGTCGCGCAGCACCGCGAGCCAACATTCCTCCATCGTCACGCCGAACACCTCTTCGAGCAGCGCGCTGTCGGGGTCGCGGAAGTCGAACTCGAAGTGCGTCTCGGCGCGCCAGTCGGTGGGTGTCGCGCCGCGGAGCCAGGGTGTGAGCGGCCGGCCGTCGCACTGCAACGGCACGTCGGTGTCGAGCAACTCGCACAGCATGGGCAACACGTCGACGTGCTCGGTGAACGCGTCGTCGACGACGCGGCCGCGTTCGACGCCAGGACCGCGCACGATGAGCGGCACGTGATACGAGGAGTCGAACCATCCGAGCTTGTGCAGGATCCAGTGGTCGCCGAGCGTCTCGCCGTGATCACTCGTGAACACGACGACCGTGCGCTCGGTCAGCGCGCGCTCGTCGAGCGCGGCAAAGATCCGGCCGAGCTGGTCGTCGACTTCGGCGAGCATTCCGTAGTACGTCGCTTGCAGCGCGCGTTGCTCGTCGGCGTCGTCGGGCGACTTCAAGAACGGATGATCGATCATCACGCCCAGCAAGGGGTGTTGCGCGCCTTCCGCCGCGCGCGTCGGTGCGCGTACCGGTGCGGGCACCGACGCCGGCGCGAACATCGTGTCGTACGGCGCGGGCGCGAGGAACGGCGGGTGCGGCCGCAGGTACGACACGTGCGCGAACCACGGCGCGTCGGTCTGCGCGTCGAGCCAATCCAGGAAGCGATCCGTGAGGAAGGCCGTTTGTGAGTGCGCGGCGTCGTACTGCGTGCGCCACGTGGTACCGGCGGCCGGACGGTCGACGAACTCGCGCCACTGCTCGGGGACCGCGCAGCCTTCGGCGCGCAGCCAGTCGAGCCAGGCGAACGGCTCGCTCTCGGGCAGATGACACACGGGATCGAATCCGGGCAGCACGCCCTCGTACCGGCGCAGGCGCGGGTCGTCGGGCGGGCAGGTGCGCGGGTCGATGCTGGTGTCGGTGTAGCCGAACAGCGCGGGCGCGTAGCCGAGCCGGCGCGCGACGCGCGCCACGTTGTCGTGGCGGTCGTCGAGCGGTGTGCCGTTCAGCACGGAACGGTGGTTCGTGAGGTACATGCCGGTGTACAGCGAGGCCCGGCTGGGTCCGCACGGCGCGGCCTGCGCGAAATGCCGCCGGAACGACACGCCGCCGGCGGCGAGCGCGTCGAGGTGGGGCGTGCGCACGACCGGGTGCGCGGCGGTCGACAGGCAGTCGCCGCGCCACTGGTCGGCGGTGATGAACAAGACGTTGACCAGGGGATCCATCATGAAAGCCGACCGAGGGAATCGGGAATGGCCCCCCGTCGTTATACGGGCACTATGTCAGAACTGAACGACACCCAGACGACCCTCCTGCCCCTCCTGCCCCTCACCCAGGGCGTCGTGTTCCCGCTCATGGTCGTGACGATCGCGCTCGAGACCGACGAGGCCAAGCAGGCCGGCGCGGCCGCGGCCGAGGCCGGCAACCGCCTCGTGCTCGTGCCCCGGGTCGACGGCCGCTACGCGACCGTCGGCACGGTCGCCGCGATCGAGAGCGCGGGCGACCTGCCCAACGGCACGCGGGCACTCGTCATCCGGGGTGTGGGGCGCGCTCGGGTCGGGAGCGGCGAGATCGGCGCGCACGGTGCGCTGCACGTTTCCGTCACCGAGCTCCACGAGCCCGCGCCGTCGGCCCGCGCCGACGAGCTCGCGCGCGAGTACCGCGCCGTGATCGAGACCATTCTCGAACATCGCGGCATGCGCCGCATCGCCGACGTGCTCGCCGAGGTCGACGATCCCGGCCAGCTCGCCGACACCGCGGCGTACTCGCCCGAGCTGACGATGGAGCAACGCGTCGAACTGCTCGAGACGGTCGACATCGAGGCGCGCCTTGCGCTCGTGCTCGGCTGGATGCGCGAGACGCTCGCCGATCTCGAGCTGAAGGACAAGATACGTTCCGAGGTCACCGACGATCTCGAAAAGCAGCAGCGCGAGATGTTGTTGCGCCGCCAGATGGACGCGATCCGCAAGGAGCTCGGCGAGAGCGAAGACGACGTTGTCGCGGAGTACCGCGCCAAGTTCGCGGAGAAGCAGTTGCCCGACGCAGTCCGCGACGCGGTCGACAAGGAGCTCGATCGGCTCGAGCGCATGGGTCAGCAGAACCCCGAACAAGCGTGGGTGCGGAACTGGCTCGACGCGGTCGCCGAGCTCCCATGGGGCGAGTTCGCCGACGAGCACGCCGACCTCGACGATGCGCGCTCGGTGCTCGACGCCGATCACGAAGGGCTCAACGACGTCAAGGACCGCATCTTGGAATTCCTCGCCGTGCGCGTGCTGCGGCGCGAGCGCGGGCTCGGCAACGTCAGCGGACGCGGAAGCGGAGCAATTCTTGCGCTGGTCGGTCCTCCGGGTGTCGGCAAGACGTCACTCGGCGAATCGGTGGCGCGCGCCCTCGGCCGTCCGTTCGTGCGTGTGGCCGTCGGCGGCGTGCGCGACGAGGCCGAGATCCGCGGTCACCGGCGTACGTACGTGGGGGCGCGGCCCGGACGCATCGTGCGCGCGCTCACCGAGGCGAAGGCGATGAACCCCGTCGTGCTGATCGACGAGGTCGACAAGCTGCAGGCCGGTGGCTGGTCGGGCGATCCCGCGAGCGCGTTGCTCGAGGTGCTCGATCCTGCGCAGAACCACACGTTCCGCGACCATTACCTCGAGCTCGACCTCGACCTCTCCGACGTGTTGTTCCTCGCGACCGCGAACGTGCTCGACACGATCCCCGGCCCGCTGCTCGACCGCATGGAGCTCGTGCAGCTCGACGGCTACACCGAGGACGAGAAGGTCGCGATCGCCGAGCATCACCTCTTCCCGCGCCAACGGGAGAAGGCGGGCCTACGCGACGACGAGCTGGCGATCACCGACGCCGCGTTCCACGCGCTCGTGAGCGGTTGGACGCGCGAAGCCGGTGTCCGCGGCCTCGAACGCCAGATCGGGAAGATCGCGCGTAAGGCCGTGCGAAAGATCGCGTCGCGCGAGGCGACCTCCGTCAGGATCGATGCCGGCGACCTCAAGGAGTATGTCGGCCGGCCGCGCTTCCGTGACGACGACGCGACGCGTGCGCCGATCCCCGGCCTCGCGACCGGTCTTGCCGTGACGGGCGCGGGTGGCGACGTGTTGACGATCGAGGTCACCGCGATGGACGGCGAGCCCGGCATGCAGGTGACGGGCCAGCTCGGCGACGTGATGTCGGAGTCGGCGCAGATCGCGCTGTCGTTCGTGCGCGCGAACGCGGCCGAGCTGGGCGTGCCCGACGACGCGTTCGCGCACCGGCGCTTCCATCTGCACGTGCCGTCGGGTGCGATCCCGAAGGACGGGCCGTCGGCCGGCATCACGATGACGACCGCGCTGGCGTCGCTCGTGACGGGCCGTCCGGTGAAGCCGAAGGTCGGTATGACGGGCGAGGTCACGTTGCAGGGACGGGTGCTGCCGATCGGTGGCGTGAAGCAGAAGCTGCTCGCCGCGCACCGCGCGGGCCTGACCGACGTGCTGATCCCGGCCGACAACGAGCCCGACCTCGACGACGTGCCCGAACCGGTGCGCGCGCAACTGCACGTCCACCCGGTGCGCGACGTGCGCGAAGTGCTCGAGCTCGCGCTGACCTGATCAATTTGTCCCCCCGCGCGCGCGGGGCGCCTCCATCTAGTGTGGCGCCCCGTGCCCGCGCGGACGCTCTTCATCGGTCTCGACGCATGCGATTGCGAGCTCGCGCGTCGATTCGCGCGCGAGGGCGACATGCCGACGCTCGCGCGCTTGGTCGAAACCGCGGCGGTGCAACCGACGCTCGGTCCGCTCGGATTCCTCGTCGGTGGCAACTGGCCTACCACCTATACCGGCCTGAGCCCGGCGCGCCACCGGTTCCTCTGTTCGGGACAGGTGCGCGGCGGCACGTACGAGGCGCGCTGGATCGGACCGATCAGCGACCCGCCGCCGGTGTGGAAGTGGGTGTCCGATGCCGGTGGTCGCGTCTGTGTGCTCGACGCGCCGCACGCGGCGGTCGACCCGTCGCTCAACGGCAGACAGCTCGTGGAATGGGGCGCGCACGACCGCCACGCGACGACGTGCACGACGCCCGAGTCGTGGCTCGCCGAGATCAACGAGACCTACGGCCAACATCCGGTCGGGTGCTTCGGCGCGCCCTTCCCGCACCACGCGCCTTGCGACGTGTCGCTGCGCGCGGGGCCGCACCGAACGCCGGCGGAGAACGTGCAGCTCCTCGACAACTTGGTCGAGGGTGTGCGCCGCAAGGCTGCGCTCTCGTGCGACCTCCTCGACGACCACAACTGGGATCTGTTCTTCACGGTGTTCGGTGAGAGTCATTGCGGTGGGCATCAGTTCTGGAAGGTGCACGACGCGAGCCATCCGTGGCACGACGCCACCGATGTCGACGCGCTCGGCGGCGACCCGCTCCGGCTGCTCTACCGCGAGCTCGACGACGCGCTCGGCCGGGTGCTCGCGCGCGCCGGTGACGCGACCACATACGTCTTCCTCTCGCACGGGATGCGTGCGCACTACGACGGCACGTGCCTGCTCGATCCGGTGCTCTGGCGTCTCGACGAGTACGTGAGCGGCACTGATCGCCGCGGCGCGTTCACGCGCGCGGTTGATCGCGGTGCCGGTATCTTGCCGCGCGCCGCGCGTGGACGCGCGTTGCACGGCCTCATCGACGCGCGGCGCCGCGTGCAATCGACGCGCGGTCCGATCGGCACCGACGGCCGTCCGGTGGACGTTCCCGAGTTTCTCGGCCGCCGGCGGTGGTGGGCTCAACCGAACGACTCGGTGTTCGGTTCGATTCGTCTGAACGTCGAGGGTCGCGAGCCGAACGGCCGGATCACCGCGGAGCATCAGCGCGAGGTCGGCGAGTGGCTCGCCGAGCGATTGCTCGAGCTCGTCAACGTCGACACGGGCGCGCCGGCGGTGCGCGCGGTGTATGCCTCGGACGACGTGTACGAACGCGCGTCCGACGATCCGCTCGGCGATCTGTTCGTCGAGTGGAATCGCGACACGTTGTTGTCGACGGTGTGGTCGCCGGCGACCGGCGTTGTCACCGCGCCGTACCTCGAGTGGCGAAGTGGCGATCACGAGCGGCGCGGCTTGTTGCTCGCGACGGGTGAAGGTGTGGAGCCCGGAGTTCGGCGCGCGCCGATTGCCGTCTTCGACGTCGCACCGACACTTGCCGTCTCGCTCGGTGTCGATCCGCCCGAGGTGGGTGGGCGCCCGATCGACGGTGTCGCTCGGCCCGATCTCCTGCCCGCGGGCATGCGACCGTCGTACGAGCCGGCACCGGTCAGGCGGCCGCTGCTCTGCGAGCGGCCACTCGTTCCGTCGGTTTCCCGGCGTTGGGACGCCGGCCGGTTCGAGGTCTCACCGGCCGCGTGGAACGAGGAATACGCGGTCGGTCTCTCGCGGGTGTTGCACGCGCATCACGTCGCGCTCGGCGCGTTGCACGACGAGATCGACACAATTCAGCAACGGGTCGGCGACCTCGAACGCGTCGCCACAATCGCTCAGGTCGGCGCGTGGCTGCGCAACGTCGACGTGCCGGAGTCGCTCCTCGTGTCGGTCGTGATGCCGACCCGCAACCGTCGCGATCGTCTCGAACGTGCCGTCGAATCCGTGGTCGCGCAGACCTACGGGAACTGGGAGCTGCTCGTCGTCGACGACGCGTCGAGCGACGACACGTGGGAGTGGCTCGAGAAGGCGGCGGCGAGTGACCCGCGCATCGTGCCGGTCCGCTTCACCGAACACGGAAACTCATCGCGTGCGCGGAACCACGCGCTCGACCGCGCGCGCGGCGATGTCGTGGTGTATCTCGACGACGACAACCGTTTCGATCCCGACTGGCTGCGCTCCGTCGTGTGGGCGTTCACCGAATACCCCGACACGACCGTGTGTTACGGCGCTCGGGTCGTCGACGACGACATACGCCACAGTGGTTTCGCGGGCCGCTCCTTGCCTTTCGTGCAGTTCCTCGCATGGGATCGGGCCGACATGTTGCGCGCCAACCGCGTCGACCAGAACACCATCGCGCATCGCCCGTCATCGGTGCGTTTCGACGAGACGATCGATCACTTCAGCGACTGGGATCTGCTGCTGCAGCTCACCGACGACTGCGACCCGCTCGCGCTGCCCGCGATCGCAGTGCACTACCACAGCGATGCGCCGGATCGGGTGACCGACGTGGCGCGCGCGAGCGGTGTCGAGCCTGCGATCGCGGCGCACGTGCGCGCCCGGGCACTCGCGCGGCGTGGGGAGTCATGAGTCGCGTCCTCTGCACGATTGCGTACGGGCCGCATCGTGACCTGTTCGATCTCACGGGGCCCGCGCTCGACCGGTACGCAGCTCGGCACGGCTATGAGTTGATCGTCGCGCACGAGCGGTTCGCGGGCCGGCCTGCGGCCTGGGACAAGGTCGTGTTGCTCCATTCGTTGGTCGCGTGTCACGACCTCGTCGTGTGGATCGACACCGATGCGATCGTTGCCGACGATGCGCCCGACATCGCCACGGTGTTGCGCCACGATCGCGACCTTCATCTCGTCGAGCACCGCACGCGGGCCGGTCGAGTTCCGAACACGGGTGTGCTCGCGTTGCGCGGCGGGGCGTGGTCGACGCGGTTTCTCGAGCATGTGTGGTCGCAGCGCCGATTCGTGCACGACCGCTGGTGGGAGAACGCGGCCGTGAACCACGTGCTCGGCTACCGCTGGGTCGGATCGAGCCGCCGGCTCGTGCCGTCGGCCTGGCGCAGGCGCGTCGGATACCTCGACCGCGCGTGGAACAGCATCCCCGACGACTCCTCGTCTCGACCACACGTCGTGCACTTTCCCGGCCTGCCGCTCGACGTGCGCAAGCACGAGCTGGCGCGCGTCGCGGTCGGCGCGTGAGCGGTCTGCTCGACGGGAAGGTCGCGATCGTCACCGGTGGCGGCGGCGGCATCGGCCGGGGGATCGTCGAGCGGTTCGTCGCGGAAGGCGCGTCGGTGGTGTTCGCGGAGATCGACGAGGCTCGGGCCCGCGAGACGCAGGTGTCGGTGGGGGAGCGATCGATCGCGGTCATCTGCGACGTGCGCGAACCCGAGGCCGCACCCGCGCTCGTGACGGCAGCGCGCGACAATTTCGGTCGCGTCGACGTGCTCGTGAACAACGTGGGCCACTTCGGCGGCGCGCGGAAGGCCTTCCACGAACAGCGCGACGAGGAGTGGGACGAGCTCTACCGTGTCAATCTCGGGCATGTGTTGTGGTGCACCCGTGCGGTGCTCCCGATGCTGCTTGCGCAAGGAGACGGCGGCAGCATCGTCAATGTGTCGACGATCGAGGCGTTCCGAGCCATCCCGACGCGCGCGGTGTACTCCGCGTACAAGTCGGCCATCACGGGCCTGACGCGATCGCTCGCCGTCGAGTACGGCCACGCGCGTGTGCGCGTCAACGCGATCGCGCCCGATGTCACCGAGACACTGCAGGTGCCGTACGGCAAGTGGGTCGGTCCCGACGATCAGCACATGATTCCGGCGTGGGTGCCGCTCGGGCGGTTCGGCCGTCCCGACGACGCGGCGGGCGTCGCGGTGTTCCTCGCGTCCGATCTTTCGGCATTCGTGACGGGCACCACGGTGCACGTCGACGGCGGGACGTACGCTGCGAGTGGCTGGTTCCCGACGGAGGAGGGTGGGTGGACCAACCGACCACGCCGACCCTGAGTGCCGCGCCGCCCGAGGTGGTCGCCGTGACCGGCGCTGCGGTCGTGCGCGTGCGGGAGCCGTGGAGGCGGCGCTTCTGGCGCACGTACGTGAGCGACGTCCGTCGCGACACCAACGCGCGCGCGTCGGTGACGCGTGCGACCGATCTCCGCGCCGCGCTCGTCTTCGTGACCGCGGCCGTCGCGCTCACGTGCAACAACTTCTTGTCCGACGGCGGCCACCCGCAATGGCTCGAGACCGTCCTGCGCGGCGTGGGCATGTCGGGCCTCGCCACGCGCGTCGACAACGCGATGATGATCTCCGACCATCGCGAGTGGAACCAGCTCGCGTTCTGGGCGATCGTCGTGATCTCGTGCTACGTGATCCCGCCGGTGTTGCTGATCAAGCTCGTGTTCCGCGAACGCGTGCGCGACTACGGCGTGCGCGTGCGCGGGATCCTGCCGCACTTACGGGAATACGCCGTGCTCTACGCGATCGCGGCGCCGTTGATCGTGCTCGCGTCGTTCACGCCCGCGTTCCAGGAGCGTTATCCCTTCTACCATCCAGTCGCCGCGCACTCGCTCTGGCCTTACATGTATCTGTGGTGGGGGCTGTACGCCCTGCAGTTCTGCGCGCTCGAGTTCTTCTTCCGCGGCTTCTTGCTGAACGGACTTGTTCCCCGCCTTGGATGGGCGGCCATCTTCGCGATGGCGTTGTCGTACAACATGTTGCACTACGGAAAACCGATGCCGGAGGCGCTGGCGGCGATCGTCGGTGCGATCGTGCTCGGCACGCTCAGCTTGAAGACGCGCTCCATCTGGTGGGGTGCGGTGCTGCACATCGCGATCGCGCTCACGATGGACATGTGCGCGCTGGGCCACATGGGCCGGGTGTTCTGAGCGCCGTGCTTAGTGCAACATGAGGGGGAGCTCCGCGAGGCCGCGCAGCACGATGCGACCGTTCCACTTCGGCGTGTCGGTCGCGAGCGCGACGTTCGGGTAGCGGCGCGCGAGCGTGCCGATCGCGACCTGCCCTTCGAGCCGCGCCAGGTGCGCGCCGAGGCACGAATGGAACCCGCCGCCGAACGACATGTGGTCGCGCGCGTCGGCCCGGCGCAGATCGAGCTGGTCGGCCGTCGGGCCCCACTTGGCCGGGTCGCGGTTCGCGGCGCCGAGCACCGTCATCATGATCGAGCCGGGTTCGATGGTCTTGGTGCCGATCTCGTAGGGCGCGAGCGTGATCCGGCGCGACATCTGCACCGGTGAGTCGTAGCGCAACAGTTCGTCGACCCACATGACGTCGTGGGGGAGGCCGCCGGCGAGCAGCTCGAGCTGGTCACGGTTGCGCAGGAGTGCGAGCGTGCCGTTGCCGATGAGGTTGACGGTCGTCTCGTGGCCCGCGATGTAGAGCAACATCACTTGTTCGGTGAGCTCTTCTTCGCTCAGCCGATCACCTTCGTCTTCTGCGGCGATGAGCGCGGTGAGCAGGTCGTCGCTCGGGTGCTCACGCTTCCAGCCGATCACGTCGTTCGTGTAGGCGATGATGTTGTCGATCGCGTCCATCGCGGCAAGCTGTTCGTCGCGCGTGAGGATCGGATCGAAGGTCTTGACGACCGCGCCCGACCACTCCCGCAGCTGGAAGCGATCGCGGCCTTCGGGAATCCCGAGCATCTCCGAGATGACGACGAACGGCAGCGGGAACGCGAGGCCGGCGATGAGATCGAACGCGGTTGGGTCGGCTGCGGCCAGGTGCTCGTCGACGAGCTCTTGCACGCGCGGGCGGAGCCCCTCGATCATGCGGGGCGTGAACACCTTGGAGACGAGCCGCCGCAGGCGGTGATGGTCGGGCGGGTCGAGGTTCAGCATGTTGTGGGTGCCGCCCTCGCGCCGCTCGTCGAGCATCGCCTGGATGTCGGGGTCCATCTGGATGTTGATCGTGGTCTGGTGGCGTTCCTCGACCGAGAGGCTCGGGTCGCGCAGGACACGCAGCACGTCGTCGTAGCGCGAGAGCACCCACACGCCGATCGGGCTGAGGTGCACTGGGTCTTGCTCGCGGACGAGGGCGTATTGCGCGTACGGATTGTCGAAGAAGCCCGGCTCGAACGGGTTGAGCATCGGAGGCAGGTAGCCGGTGTCGGGCTGGCCGATCTCGTTCGCCGTCACACCCGCGACCGTACGGCATGCCAGGAACCCCACCAACTGTTGGAGGGTCTCGGGCGACTAGTTGCAGGAGACCTGCAACTAGTGGCAGACTGGCGCCATGACGGCGGTCGACGGACGGGTGCAGCGCGGCGCTCGCAATCGCGAGGCGATCACCGACGCGCTCCTCGCCTGCTACGAGGACGGCATCCTGCGCCCGAGTGTGCCCGACGTCGCCGCGCGCGCCGGCGTGTCGGTGAGATCCGTCCACAACCACTTCGCCGACGTCGAGGCCCTGCGCGACGAGGTCGCACGGCGCCAGTGGGAGCGCTATGCCGTCTACACGCGGCCGGTGAGTGACCTCCTCGAGCTCGTCGACGCGCGCGCCGCGCTGTACGAGGCGATCACGCCCGTGCGCCGCGCCGCGCTGCTCTCGGTGCACGACTCGCCGACGATCGCGCGCAACCTCGCGCGCTTCGACGGCATCCTGCGGCGTCAGCTCGAGGCGTTGTTCCCCGATCTCGCGTCCGACCGGCTCGCGGCCGTCGAGCTGCTCGCGTCGTGGGACGCGTGGAACCGACTGCGCACCGCGCAGGGCTGCAGCGTTGGGCGCGCGACCCGCATCTTGATCGAAACGATTCGTACCGTCACCGAAGGGAGTGCTCGATGAGCGCGATCCGTCCGAACAAGGAACAGTTCCTCGAGCTCATGAACGCGCCCGACGAGGGCCCGGTGGTGATGCTGAACCTGCTGAAGTTCAAGCCCCGCGAGGGTGCCGCCGAGTACGGCAAGTACTCGAACTCCGTCGTGAAGATGGTCGAGGACCGCGGCGGCAAGATGCTGTGGCTGGGCAAGGTCGACCAGACGTTGATCGGCGACATCGACGCCAATGGCTGGGACGCGATCGCGCTCGTGCAGTACCCGAGCCGCAAGGCCTTCATCGAGATGACGACCTCGAAGGAATACGAGGGCGCGCACGAGCACCGCGAGGGCGGGCTCGAACGAACCGTGCTGCTCGCGTGCACGCCGCGCGGCGGCGAGCTGTAGACGAGGCGAGGCACCATGGGCCGCAACATCCTCTTCATCACGACCGACCAGCAGCGGTACGACTCGCTCGGTTGCAACGGCGGCACGATCGCACGCACCCCCGTGGTCGACGCGCTCGCCGCGAACGGCGTCAACTATCAGCGCGCGTACAACCAGAACACGGTGTGCATGCCGGCCCGCTCGACGATGCTCACGGGCCAGTACGTGCGCACGCACGGTGTGATCGCGAACGGTGTGCCCCTCCCCGCAGACGCGCCGAGCGTGGCCGCGTACCTCAACGAACGAGCCGGCTATCGCACCGCGCTGCTCGGCAAGGCGCACTTCGAACCCGGCTTCGACAACCAGCTGTTCTGGCCCGAGAACTACATGTCGGAACAAGGTCTGGTCGGCCCGTATCGCGGGTTCGAGCACGCGGAGCTCGCGATGCACGTGCCGACCGTCGGCAAGCGCGCGCTGCAGCACTACGGGCGCTGGCTCGTCGACACGCACGGATGGGACGCGGCCAAAGGTTTCTCGCCGTTGCTCGCAGCCGAGCCCGGCGGCGACACCGGCGCACCCGAGACGCGCATCAACCCCATCCCGCGCGACTGGTATCACACCGATTGGGTCGCCGACCGCACGATCGCGTACCTCGACTCGTTGCCCGACGACGCCGACTGGTTCGTGTGGATGTCGTTCCCCGATCCGCACCATCCCTGGGACCCGCCCGCATCCGAGGTCGCACGCTGCAACTGGCGCGACCTCGACCTGCCGCCCGGTCATCCCGGCTCGAAGGAGAACATCGAACGCGTGCTCGCGCAGAAGCCCGCGCACTGGCTCGCGACGTGGGAAGGAACCTTCATCAACGCCGAGGGCGGGCCCGGCTCCTACCGTCCGCAGAAGCTCAGCGACGACAACATCCGCGAGATCAACGCGATGACGCACATCATGAACGAGGTCATCGATGAAGCCTGTGGCCGTGTGCTCGCGCGGATCGACGCACGCGGTTGGCGCGCCGACACCGATGTGTTCTTCACCACCGATCACGGCGAGCTGCAGGGCGACTACGGGTTCATCTTCAAGGGGCCGTTCCACACCGATGCGTTGATGCGGTTGCCCCTCGTCTGGCAGCCGGCGCCGTCGGCCGGCGTCACCCCGGCCGAGGTGCGCGAGCCGGTCGGCCAGCTCGACCTCGCGCCGACATTCTGCGCGATTGCCGACGTGCCGCAGCCCGATTGGATGCAAGGTGCCGCGCTTCCCACCGCGCCGGGCAACGATCGCGAACGAGTGATGTGCGAGTGGGACTCGCAATTCCCCGGCTACGGCATGCACCTACGTTCGATCTATCGCGACGGTTGGTTGTGCACCGCCTACGAGCCGTCGACGGTCGGTGAACCGAACGGCCTCGAGGAGTGGTTCGCGTCAACCGGTTTGTTCGGCGGCGGGATCGGGCCGATCAGCTCGATCGCCTACGACGGTAGTGAGGGTGAGCTGTACAACGTCGACGACGATCCCTACCAGTGGGAGAACCGTTGGGACGACCCGGCGTGCAAGGCAGTTCGTGAAGACCTCGTCGCGGACCTGTACGACCATCTGCCGAAGGAACGGCGAGCGTTGAAGGTGGAACGGCCCGTTTAGCCTCAGTCGTTGTCGAGGATCCAGCCGACCGCGTTTCCGCGCGCCAAGTTCGCGACGCGCGGGTTCGACAGCACGACGAAGAAGCCCTCGGTCGGTTCCTTCACCTTGTCGGAGATGATCACGACGTTGATGGT
>Ga0335082_10002614_pt1 | contig 19443 bp, 20 predicted proteins | sample Lox_Sample_41_FD_206718 | JGI IMG/M metagenome (GOLD analysis project Ga0335082, IMG submission 206718) | Soil microbial communities from Loxahatchee National Wildlife Refuge, Florida, United States - Lox_Sample_4.1 | ecosystem: Environmental > Terrestrial > Soil > Wetlands | place: USA...
TTCTGCTTGACTCTTTCCCAACCGCTCAACCTGAAGTTTGAGATTCTTCTCTTTCTCAAGAAAAACTTCTAGCTCCAAAGACTTCTGATTTCCAGATTGATAGTAGACGGTGATCGAATCATGTCCGGTGGAACCATCGCTGGCGCGCGCAACAACATCGATCTGGTTGAGTCCTTCCACGACCGGGACGGCTGAGGAAAAAAATCCGTCAGCCGCCAAGCGAAACTGGGTTGCTTTCTGACCCATGGTTTGGTTTACGACCTGAACGTATTGCACACCCACCACCGAAATATTCTCGACCACGGCCAAGACATCGGCAGCTCTAGATACGGGGGTATAGGTGCCGCCGCTCTCATGGGCGATACCGACCGCGGCTCTGGGATATGACAAGGCTTCCTCGCCAAGGGCGAAGACGTGAACTTTGATGCCCGCTTTTCCTGCCAGCCTAGCAGCATTAATTGCCAGATTCGTGTCCTCCTGAGTGACTCCTTTACCACCGCCAATGGGTAGGGTTGGGAAACCATCAGTCAAAAGAAATTCTACTTTGATCGCGTCGGTTCTTTTCTCGCTGGTTCCAAGCCCCATAAGCTCCGTGATACCGGTACGAATTCCCTCGACCATGTTGGTGCCGCCGTAAGGGCCTGCCCGCAGAATATCATCCAAAGAGCGCCGCGCTTGATCGAAATCGTGGGTCAAGGGCCGTAACAAACGAGCTCCCTCGCTAAACGTGAGGATGCCAACCCGCGTGGTTTGTGAATTAAGCTGAACTAGCAGCCGGCGAGCGGCCGCGACTTCCGCCGCAAGAACCGAGTTTCGCAGATTTCTGAACGGAGGCGCTCCAAAACCTCCAAGACCAAATCCACCAATAGATATCTGCGGTCTGCCAAAACCGCTGGAACCCGAACCATCGGGGAGCTGCCCCACATCTCCAAGATCAGCGCCGGCATACAGCGCGGTGCTGCCTGATATATCGATGACAAACATTATATCGACGTTCTCCGACCGGGCAGCCGGGCTGGCAACTTTACCGCTAACGAGGATGGTGTTTTGCTCTTGGGTAATGCGGGAACCTTCTTTGGGAGAGAGAATTTGGACCTTGGGTTCCGCTGATTCAACCCCTTCGGGCATCAAGGCCAAAAAGGAAAAAACTAAACAGAACGGAAGAAACTGCGAAGACGAGAATCTCATGGGCGCCTCCGAATGATAAAACGCTAACACGAAACCTTAGGGGTGTAAACGAGACCGGGGAAAGTAGCCTCTTTAACCAATTCCTAACGGAGTCTTGGCATGTTATAATTACACTATGAAGAAGCCGATAGTATTCCCGTTGGCTACCACCCTGATGATATGTCCCTCAATGGCAGCGCTGGCGGATTATACCTTAGTGTTGAAGAATGGCCGGCAGATCGCTGTTCAGAGCTATCGTGAAGAAAACGGAATGATTAAGTTTAATGCCCTTGGGGGGGAGATCGGCATTACCAAAGATCAGATTCAGGTCATTAGGCAAACAGGGGTTGGAGAATCTGGCGGGCTGAATGTACAACAGCTTGAAACAATCTCCCGGTCGGGAGCTGAACGTCCGGCACCGGCGCCAACGAGCCGTCCGCAACCGGCCAAGGAAAAGCCCCTGACACCGGACGAAGCACGCGAGAAAGAAGAGAAACAATATCAACAAAAGCTGCAGTCGATTACGGAGGAAATTAAGAATCTCAGGGATCGCTACGCCGAGGCAACGCGCGGCACCACTAGCGCAGAGCCAACCTTAATTACAAGCCCGGAAGGGATAAAAACCCTTCAGGAGGCCGCCACTTCACGGCGGTTAGATTCTCTCTATAATCCTGTTGACCCGGGTCAGCTTAAATTGCTGACGCCGTCGCCGTTCACGACCCATGCCCAGACGTACACAGAAGTCTCCGCCACCCCTGATACGGAAGCTAGATTCAGCACGCCACTACCGGCTTATACAGAAAAGGAAAAAGAGCTGAGCGTCCTCAGGAACCAAACCCTTGAGCTTGAGACGCAACGGGAGAAACTGATTGAGGAGATGAGGCAGAAGAACTTTGCGATCGGTTCGCTGTTTCTGGAGTGACCGATTGACGATTTAAAGCTGCGCGACAGCTGCCCTGAGTCCCAATAAGTAACTCTCCGTGCCGAATCCCGTAATCTGGCCGACCGCCACGCTCGCAATATACGAGTGCTTACGAAACTCTTCTCGTCTGTAGATATTGGAAATATGCACTTCAACGGTGGGAATTCCGGCCGCCGTTATGGCATCTCTGATGGCCACACTAGAGTGAGTGTAGGCAGCTGGGTTGATGACGATCGCGCCGAACCGCTGCGGCGCTTCTTGAATCCAATTCACCAACTCTCCTTCGCTGTTGGACTGTCGAATTTCGATTTCGACCCGCAGCTCTTTGGCCAATGCCTGAATCTTTTTGTTGATCTGCTCCAATGTCAGCCGGCCGTAGATCTCCGGTTGTCTCTTACCGAGAAGATTTAAATTGGGCCCGTTAAGCACCAGGATTTTCATTTTCTTTGCCATGGATCGATTCCGCGACGACGCCATCGTCGCACTTCAAACTCTAGGCGTCGAGGGCGCTCAAGATTTCCCCTGGCGTCAAGCTGTGAAAACAAGTTTTACCGATACCCGAACAAATAACAAATTTGATCTTGCCGGCGGCTGATTTCTTATCCAGTTCCATACCTTGGATCAATGCTTCCAGAGGTATTTCAGGCGGAATTTCCAACGGCAAACCCGCCCTCTGGATGAGATTACGAATGCGCACGAGACTGCTTCGGTCGCAAAACCCCTGGTGAACCGAAATGGCCGACGCCTTGGCCATGCCGATGGCCACCGCTTCGCCGTGCAGGAACCGCGTGTAGCCGGTCGCGGCTTCAAGAGCGTGACCGAGGGTGTGGCCGAAATTGAGCACCGCGCGATAGTCATCTTCACGCTCGTCCTGCTCGACAACCCGCGCTTTGATGGCGCAGCAGGTCGCGATGACTCGGATCAACAACCCGGGGTCCAAACCTATCAGCCGCTCTATTGCTTGCTCCATCAGACAAAATAGCTCGGGGTCTTCAATGATTCCGTATTTGATCACCTCAGCAAGACCGGCGACCAACTCGCGACGCGGCAGTGACCGGAGCGCTTCGACGTCGATCAAAACTAATCGCGGCTGATAAAAAGCTCCGATAAGATTTTTGCCGTCCTGGTGATTGACTCCGGTCTTGCCACCCACGCTGGAATCCACTTGAGAAAGCAGCGTCGTGGGAACCTGAACATACGGGACCCCGCGAAGATAAGTCGCAGCGGCAAAACCGGCGAGGTCTCCGACGACACCGCCGCCGAGTGCCAGGATACATGACTTACGTTCGAAGCGATTGGCAACTAGCCGATCATAAATCGAAGCCAATGATTTGAGATCCTTGTGTTCCTCACCGTCAGGGACAAGCACCGGCATGACTTCAAATCCGGCGCCCGAGAGCGCGTCGCAGGTTGTATCAAGATAGAGGCGCGCCACCGTGGGGTTGCTAATGACGGCTACTTTGCCGTGCAAACCCGCTTGTTGAAGCAACTCGCCGGCGCGGGGCAATATTCCTCCGCCCACGAAGATCGGATAGGATCGATCCCCCAGATTGACCGTCAATGTTTGCATGAAATCAGTTTGCCGCGTTCGATAACTGGATGATTTTGTTTACCACCTGGCCCACGGTTAAATCGGTCGTATCGATCACCATATGAGCCTGAGCATAGTTTTTTTCCCGCCGTTGCAAAAGCTCTTCGATACGTTCCTTGCGACTTGTCCCTTTAAGCAACGGACGCTTTGCGCCGTTTCCCGCTCGCTTTGACAGAATATCTGTCGACGCTGTGAGGCATACCAACAGGGTTTTCTCCCTCAGGAGTTGTAGGTTTTCTTCATCCGTTATGGCGCCGCCACCGGTCGCAATGATTTGCCCTTCTTGATTTAATACGTGGGCTAAAGTTTCCTTCTCCAACTTGCGAAAGTAGGGCTCGCCCTTTTGGCTAAAGATTTCGCTCACTTTGAGGCCAGCGGATTTCTCGACAACTCGATCGAGATCGACAAAGCGCCTTTTTAGCCGGCGAGCGAGACTGCGTCCCACAGTGCTCTTGCCCACAGCCATAAAACCAGTGAGGGCGATGTTCTTTGTCGATTTCGGAGCCAACGGTCGCTAGTAATTTTTGATTTGTTCCAGATAGCATTCGTAGTTGCGCTTGATTTCGCGGAGCGAGTCTCCGCCGAACTTTTCGAGAAAGGCGTTGGCGAGCTCGAAAGCAACCACGGATTCACCCACGACGGCGGCCGCCGGTGCTGCACAGACATCGGAGCGCTCGACGGAGGCGTCCGCTGGTTGTTTAGAACGGAGGTCGACCGATTGCAACGGGCTCATGAGGGTCGAAATCGGCTTCATGGCGACGCGAACCACCAACGGCGCGCCGTTGGTCATTCCCCCCTCGGTGCCGCCGGAATTGTTGCTTCCCCGGTAGAAACCGGTTGGGACGATTCTCGGCGTGCCTTCTGTAACCATCTTGGCCGGATCGAAGAAGATTTCGTCGTGTACTTGCGATCCACGCCGGCGCGCCATTTCGAATCCGAGACCAATCTCAACGCCTTTGATGGCCTGAATACTCATCAAAGCCTGCGCTACACGTCCATCCAGCTTGCGGTCCCACTGCGTATGCGTGCCCAAACCGGGCGGCAGTCCTAAAGTGACAACCTCAAAGATGCCGCCAAGCGTGTTACCTTCTTTCTTACACTCTTCGATCAGGGCGATCATTTTTTCTTCCGCGACTTTGTCCGCCGTGCGCACGGGCGACTCTTCGGAGCGGGCATGAATTTCTTCAAAGGTAAGTCCATCCGTAATGGAAGCAACGTTACCGATGGAGCGAATGTAACCCATGACTCGGATACCGAAGGGCGAAAGCAGTTGCTTACTGAAGGAACCCACCGCTGTACGTGACACCGTGTCTCGCGCGCTGGCGCGCTCCAAAATATCGCGAATATCGGCGCGATCGTATTTCAAAACCCCCGTCAAATCGGCGTGACCGGGGCGGGGCTTGGTTACCGCGATTTTTTCCTCACGGTCTTCCGGCGCCGCTGACATTTTCTTGGTCCAGTTCTTCCAATCCCGGTTTTCAATACCGAGAGCCACCGGTGATCCCAGGCTCTCGCCCCAGCGAATGCCTGAGCGAATCTGGACCTCGTCCTTTTCGATGAGCATGCGGCCACCCCTGCCGTAACCTTGCTGGCGGCGCCAAAGATCATGGTTGATTTTAGCAACGTCTATGGGAAAGCCTGCCGGCACCCCGTCGATGATCATCGTCAGGCAAGGCCCGTGGGATTCGCCCGCCGTGACATAACGCAACATGCGGGCATCCTACTCTATTCTGTTTTGTCAGGCTAGGGGGCTGCAATGCTGGGAATTGACGAATTGGGCGCCGTCTTATTGAGCTGCTCACGCCACAGTTCCTCGGCCGTCGGCAGATCTGCAGACCCTGCGCTCGTCAGCCGCGGCGTAATGAAAACCATGAGTTCTTCAAAATCCTTCTGTACACGGTGGCTTTTGAACAACCAGCCCAATACCGGAATATCTTTCAGGTAAGGGACACCGCTCTCGGAGTCCTGGCTCGTGTCCTTTAAAATTCCGCCTATGACGATTGTCTCCCCGTCCCTGACAACCACATTCGCCACTGCTTCGCGGTTGAGCTCGTCAAAAGGAATAACTCCGTTTGCGGTCGACGTGGGGCTATCGGCAAGCGAACTTGACTTGACATTGATATTCATCAATACAAACCCGTCGCTCGAAACTTGAGGGGTAACAGTCAGGATGATCCCGATAGGCACTTTCTCGGTCGCCACAGCAGATCCTGCTGCGGAAGCACCGGTGCCGCTGGCGATGTTGGTGGAGTTGGGTAGGGCGATGCGTAAAATTCTTTCGCTTCGAATCGTCGAGGGGACATTGTTTAAGGTCACTACCGATGGTCGCGATATTATCCGTATATTGCCTTCCTTCTCTGCGGCTTCTAAAGCAACGGCTAGATTACGAAGGCCGGCGAATTTATTTTGGATGACGGACACCGTGCCGCCGAGCCCGGTGGGATCGCCCGGGAAGGGTACGGTATTACCGATGAATGGCACACCTGCTCCGGCGGCGCTGCTGAAGGTCGTCCCACCACTAGTGAACTGGAGGCGGACGCCCAGGGCGCGGGCAAAGGTCGGAGTGGTTTCAATCAGATTCGATTCGATCAGGACTTGAGGAGTGCGCGCGTCGAGCTTTGTTATTAGAGCGCTCACGTCATCGACCGCTTTTCTGACGTCTCGAACCATGATGACGTTACTTCGCTCGTCGACGACCAGGCTAGCGTCCGGCCTCTTGCTCAAAAGCGTCTTGACCTTAGTTTCGAGATCTCTGACCTTGGCATAGTTAATGTCAAAATAAGCGGTCTGCAGCGGTTCTAAATTCTCCTCGGCTTTCTTCGCTGCAGCCAGCGCGTCGCGCTCTAACTTCAGTTTGTCCGCCGTTGATATCCGTACAATATTCCCGATTTGTTCTTTATCCAGTCCGTTCGTTTGGATGAGTAAATCGAGCGCTTGGTCCCAGGGCACTTCGACCAACCGCAGGGTAACTTTTTTATTGACGTCATCCGTCACCACGATGTTTAACCCACTCACCTCAGCCAATAGGCGAAAGACATTTTTAATATCAGCGTCTTTGAAATCAAACGATAACTTCTGGCCCGTGTATTTTTTGCTTTCGCCACGGGTTTCCTCTCGCCCGGAGCTCTTTGCGCTGGTTTCGACGGATACGGGTGTTGCCTGGGGGGTTTTGACGTCCAAATGCACCCCCCCCTTAACCAAGGCCAACGGTGGTTTTGTGCCCGCGTTGGGATCTGGAGTCCCGACAACCACTTTAATTGCCCCATTCTCTGCCGTCACCGCGTACGGAGGCACAGTGTCCGTTGATATATTCACTGCCATTCGCAGGTATCCCTCGCCGTAACTAAATCGTAAAGCTTCCACTAGTGGGGTCATGACACGGAAGGTTTGTGTTTCACTTTGTGTCTTAGCAGCGCCAAAGATATCCACCGTGATCCTTGACGGTTGCGCCAGTGGGAAATGCCGATATTGGGTTATCGGGTCGGACAGCTTTAGCTGTATGACCGTTTGACCCGACTCTTCAGCGACGGAAAGGTCTTGAATTTTGAGTGCTGCCAAATCTTCGACCGGAGATGACACCTGCGCACCCTTTTCAGCAGGGGATATCTGAGCAGCGGGACGCCCAACGTTTTTCTCGCTACCCGTCGAAGCGCAACCGAAGAATCCCGAAGCTAACGCTATCGCGAGGGAGGCAACGAAATGGAATGATATCGGCATGACCGTTGCTCGATTCACGGTTAACCAAATGTCAAGAAAATGTTTCCGGCTCTTCATCCTGCACTCTCCACAGACAACCTCAGGTTGACTTCGCGTTTTTTCTTTGCGCCATACAAGTCAAGATAAAATTCCTCAACGACAATTCCGTCCCGTTGGATCGATTTTATTTTGCCATCATTGAGTCCGATCGGGGTGCCGACTTTGACCCGATAACCTAACCCGCCCGCATCTTCCACCATGGCGCTGGGTTCTCTCACATCCCAGATCACTGCCACGAGTTTTAATTGTCCCAATTCGTAGCGCTCCAAAGGCGACAGATTGTCGCGACGGCGGGCAGGAGAGCTCCGAACGTTCAAGGTGAAAGGGCGAAAGGGATCACGCCTACCCGGTGTAAAAATGGGCGGCGCCGCAGGCTCCTCGGCCTTCTTCTCTGAAACCAAAGGATCTTCTGCGTTGGCGGTGACGGATTTCGTGTCTCGAGGTACCGGCTTGGTGCCTACCGCCTTTCCAACCACATTTGCGGTACCCTGAAGTGTAGTGGGCGCTTCTCTAGTTGCCTGGGAAGGCAATGTCTTTTCTTGCGCAGCGAGGGTACCGCTGAACCAGAAAGTAATGAATAGCCAGGCGAATATCTTGAGCGAAGTTTTCATAAAACTTTACTTCTTAGTTTGCGCCGCCTTTGCTTTTTCTTCGGCCACTTTCTTTCTCTCCCCCTCGTCCAAAAATCTGTACGTCGTAGCGAGGGTTGAAATCTCCAACTCAACCTGATCTCCGCTAACCTTTGGATTCTTCAAGTCGATATTGTCGATGTTCACGGGTCGATTTAACTTTCCCACAGAATCAAAAAAACCCATGGCGCTATAGAAACCGCCGCGCACCACAATATCCACCGGGATCTCGGCATAAAAATCCTGGAAATTTTCTGCCCGCGGTCGAAACAGGATGATCTCTAGTCCGGCTTCCTTGGCCTTGTTTGAAAGATTACTTAGTAGATCGGGGATTTCTTTACTATCGGGAAGTTGCGCTGCAGCCGCTTTTAGTTTTATGTCCCAATCCTTAAGATCTTTTTGGAGCTTTAAAAGATTGGCCGCTGTGAGTCTCTTTCGATCGCGGTCGCTTCGGGCGATGGCAATTTCTTCAGTTAGTTTGTCCAGCTGGTCGGCTTTTGGGAGGTACACATAGAAGTAGCCGACGATCAGCAAAAATAGGACGGCACTCGCGAGAATGCCGATCTTCTGCGGCCGCGGACGCTTTAGAAATTCTGCGAGAAACTCTTTCACGGCTGACTCTTAGTTACTGCAGGTTCGGATGGCCCCTTGCCACTCGTTGCGAGCTGAGCAAGAGCCTGGTACAAGAGTTTTGACTTGATCGAAAACCGCCGCGGTGGCATGCCTATCTGCTCACTCTGAATTGTTTCCACAAGCTCCGTTTCTTTAAAGAAAGCGTAGGAGCCAAGCGCTTTCAGAAACTCCGCGATGGTTTGGTTATCTACGGCTACCCCAGTAATGGTGACGTTACCACCAATTTCTTTGAATTCTGTGAGCCATAATGCGGTCGGAGTCGCAGCAGATAAGCTCTGCATGACGCGCACGGGACCCGCCTTTTTCTTGTTGATGTTCTCTAAAACCGTGAACTTGCCTTCATACTCTTTGATTTTGTCTTTCAAATCGGCCACGTCTTTAACTTTCATATTGAGAACTTGCAACTCTATACGCAGGTTAGCGAGATCTTGTTCTAACACGGAGACCCGATGGAGTTGATAAAGATAGACACCAAGAATCAAAACGATGACCGTGGCAAGGCACAAAACACCGAGCATAATTTCTCTTTGACGGCTTACTTCCGCTTTCAACTCTTTGACTGGAAGAAGGTTAATGCGAATCATTTGTCGCCTGGTCTCCTGACCGCCAAACCTATTCCAATGCCTAACTGAGAAGCCGTTTCCGCGAGATAGGTTCTATCGATTTTGCTGCCCAACTGAAAACCACGGAATGGGTCTGCGAGCTGAACCGGCACGCCAAGCTTTTCTTGCAAAACCTCGCATAGCCCGCGAACCTTGGCGCCGCCTCCGGTCAAGTAAATCGTTCGAATTCCCTCCTCGGACGCGACCCCGCCGTACAAACTAAGAGTCCGGCGGATATCTTCCGCTAAATATTCTGCAGCAGGCCGAAGGAGCTCCTCGATATCGGCACGTTTCTGGCCTTTCAGAACTCCAGTGATCTTGAGAGTCTCTGCCGCTTCATGGGAAACTTGAAGAGTGCGACATAGATTGTCCGTGAATTCTTCCCCTGCCACCGGCAGGTCTCCTGTGAAAGTCGACATTCCATTGCCCAGCACATTGATGCTTGTATAGCGGGCGCCGATGTGGACGAGACCGATCACCTCTCCGGCGGTCTGCGGTTCATAACTGGTCTCGTACATGCTTTCCATCGCAAAATAGTCGACATCCATCACTGACGGCGTGAGTCCCGCCTGCTCAATGACATCTGTGTAACTCTTGACAATCTCTTTTCTGACCGCGACCAACAGGATTTCCATTTTGCTCCCGCCGTCAAGGTAGTTGAGGATCTGGTAGTCGAGATTGACATTTTCCAAGCTCTCCGGGATGACTTTGTTCGCCTCAAACTCGACGTTGGCTTCCAGCTCCTCAGCTTGCTGCGCCGGCAGCTGGAATTTCTTCATGATCACGGCCCGGCCTGGAACTGCCGAAATGACTTTGTTCGACTTGACGCCTTTCTCCTGAATGAGATGCCGAACAACATCGACAACAGCGCGGCTATCCACGACCATATTATTATTCACAGCTCCAGGGGGAAGATCGACAATGCCGGCGTTGAGCAACCGCCAACCATTTCTATCAACGGCCGCCTCAACCATTTTTACCGAACTCGAGCCGATATCGAAGGCGACGAAGCCATCCTTTTGCCCGAGTGAGCCGAGAAAGCCAAGATTTATCTTGTTCCAAAACGGCGCCATAACACCTATCTAAAAACTTTGCGCTTTTGACTGGTTTCCAATCCCAAGGCCAACAGGATCCTTCTCTGAGTGGCAATTCTACAGGTCTTGCCCTTCTCGATCCGGTCTAAAGTCAGCGGCGAAATACCCGCGAGGCGCGCAAGTTCGACCTTGCTTAGCATCTTGGCCTCGCGAATTTTTTTCACATTATTCGGTTCATTCATTATTCAACGCTGGAGGTGACGCGATATCCCGACTGAGTCAGGTTGATGCATTCTTTGGATCGGAAATCCCGAGTGAACAAAATTAGTGTTAATTAAACTTAATTATGCTGCTCTTTATCAAAACAATGGTGTTCTTACGCTAAGCAAGAACGCTGCCACGGACAGGCCGGGCCGATGGAGATTCTGTTCGTGGTCGCTCTCTGGGTTTGAGTGAAGCGGCAAAGTATTCCTCCAGACTCCCACATTTAACCCTCGTTCGTGATCGTGGCGTCGGATAAGTTATGCTTCGTGCGTTTGAGTCGCGGAGTTGCTTTTGAGTTTACTGACCTTTAATGTCCAATCATGAACACGGCGGGAAATTTTGTACGCGTCGTTATTCCTTCGCCGCTAAAGGAGTCGCTGATTTACCAGGTGCCGCTGCTCTTCCGTGAACGAATCGCTGTCGGCATGCGGGTGATTATTCCGCTAGGAAAACGTAAGGTTACCGGCATCGTCTTTGAATTGCTTCCGGTCACTTCACTGGTTGAAACCAGAGAAATCCTGGCGCTGCCTGATGAGCGGCCGGTTCTTGATGACACGCTGCTTCATTTGACCCAGTGGATGGCCCAATATTATCTAGCAAGCTTGGGCGAAGTTCTCGGAACGATTTTACCGCCTAGCCTGAGAAGCCAAAGCCAACGAACGATCGTCTTCAAGGACGGAACATTTTTAGTCAATGACGTCATAGAGCGAAAAATTCTCGAGTTTTGCCGTCAAAGAAAAGGCAACGTCAACGTCAAAACTTTGGCGCGAGTCATCACGGATCGAAATATCTACCCAGCTCTTGAACGACTGGAATCCATCGGTGCCATCGACATTCGCGAGCGATTGGCGGGCCAGCGTAAAAGAACCGAAGAGACTGGTCTAAATTCCCCATTGCCGTCGCCTGATATTCCGCCACGATTTATCCTAAGTCAGGAACAAAAGAACGCTCTTGCCACGATCGAAGATTGCCTCGCGCGTGGAGTATTTGAGACGTTCCTATTGCACGGGGTCACGGGAAGCGGAAAGACGGAGATTTACCTCCGTGCCATGGAGCGGGTTCGAGAAGCGGGCCGACGCAGTCTCATCCTGATTCCGGAAATCTCCCTGACACCGCAACTTATCGATCGGCTCAAAGCCCGTTTCCCGGGGAGGGTAGGAATCTTGCACAGCGCCTTAACCGGCGCGGAGCGCTGGGCTCAATGGTGGCAAATCGCCCGCGGTAATGTCGATGTTGTTGTCGGCGCGCGATCGGCCGTCTTCGCACCGCTGGCGGATTTAGGACTCATTGTTGTAGACGAAGAGCACGATCCTTCGTATAAACAGGAAGAAGGACTGCGGTACAACGGAAGGGACGTCGCCATTGTCCGCGGCAAGCTCCTCGGATGCCCGGTGATTTTGGGTTCCGCCACCCCGGCCGTCGAGAGCTATGAGAATTGTGTTCAAGGTCGCTATCGGCTGTTAGAGATGACTCAGCGGGTTCAAGGACGCCCTATGCCGCAAATAAAAACCATCGATCTCCGGTCGGAATTTGCCCGGCCTAATTGTGAAGAGACGGGTGGTCACATGGCGATCTCGACGCGCAAAACCGTCGCCCAACGACTGTTTTCCGTTGGTCTTGTAGAGCTGTTGAAGGAAAATCATCAAAAATCTCGCCAGAGTCTGATATTTTTAAATCGCCGGGGGTTTTCCAATTTCCTCCAGTGCGGCCTTTGCGGCTACGTGCTGCGTTGCTCTTACTGCAGCGTGACTCTCACCCTTCACTTGAAGCACAAAAGCGTCTGCTGCCACCACTGCAATTTTCGCAGGCCAGTGACAGAGATCTGCCCGGGCTGTGGCAATTCGAGTCTTTCGGGTGTCGGCGCGGGAACCGAGCAAATCGAGCAAGCGCTACAACAACTGCTGCCGGGGGCACGTGTCGCACGCATGGATCGTGACACGACGAGCAAAAGGGGCTCCCATGAGGAATTGATCCGCCGTTGGGAGCGAGGCGAAATCGATGTCCTCGTCGGAACCCAGATGATCACCAAGGGTCACGACGTTACCGGCGTTACACTGGTCGGCGCGTTGTTGGCGGATCTATCGTTGAACGTGCCGGATTTTCGCGCCGCAGAGAGAACCTTTCAGCTTTTGAGCCAGGTTGCGGGTCGTTCTGGCCGAGGCGATGACCCGGGAACCGTGATCGTCCAAACCTACGCGCCGGATCACTATGCTATCCAGCACTTGATTTGCCATGACTACAAGGGCTTTTTTGCTGCTGAGGTCGCGTTTCGCCGCGCGTTAAATTACCCTCCGTTTAGCCGTCTCGTAAGCCTGCGCGTGGACGGGCCAAAAATCGAGGAAGTCGAAGCCAAGGCAAAATCCCTAGCCAGGCGGCTCCGCGATCGACAAAGCAAGAGTCCTACGCTTCGCCAACAGATCGAAGTCTTGGGTCCCGCGCCCGCCCCCATCGAGAAACTCCGTAATCGTTATCGCTGGCAATTGCTTCTCAAGGGAAAGCAGATCTCTCCGCTCCTCGAATTTGTCAGACACGCGCGCGAGATGTTGCCGCGATCACGGAGTATTCGCCTTCACATTGATGTCGATCCTTACAGTATGTTATGAAATGACAGTGGGTTATTGATAATCGCAGCTTGCCTCTTGCACAAGAAAGATTCCTCGCTCCGTGAGGGATCTTGGCCAAATTGAAACGAAACGCAGTTGTTTATGGCGATTTTGGAGATCTTAAAATATCCCGAGTCCGCACTAAGCCAGATGTCTCTTCCGGTGAAAAATATTACCGGCGACACGGTGCAGTTGGTTAATGACCTGCTTGAGACCATGTATGCCGCGCCGGGCGTTGGTCTGGCGGCGCCTCAAGTCGGCGCGCTGCAGAGAATTATCGTTCTCGATGTTGACCCGGAGCATCCGCACCAGCAGGTCTATAAACTCATCAATCCCGTCATTAAACGCGCGGAGGGAGAAGTCATTTGGGAAGAAGGCTGTCTGAGCGTCGTCGACTTTACGGCTGAGGTAAAGCGGGCGGCACAGGTGGAGGTCATGGCTTTCGATGAGAACGAAAAGGAAATGAAAATTGAAGCCGACGGGCTCCTGGCCGTCGCTTTGCAGCACGAGATCGATCACCTGGACGGGAAGCTCTTTATCGATCGCATCAGCCGCTTAAAAAGAGATCTATACACCCGGAGGCGCAAAAAGATGCTGCGCACAGGTACGGTACCGCCCTCCGATGATTCCCGAGTCATGATCTAGCGGGGCCGACCGCCACTCTCGCAATCCAGTGCAGTAGTCCTGTCATGTCTACGCCTTGGCCTATTGTCTTCATGGGGACGCCCCGGGCTGCCGCTGCAACATTGGAGCACCTAATGGAAGGGCCCGATCCTGTCGTCGGAGTTGTAACACAGCCGGCGCGCCCCGCTGGTCGAGGGCAGAAAACGGCTCCTTCGCCGGTGAGCGGAGTCGCTGAAAGCCGCGGCATTCCTATTGTGGCTCCGGAGAAAATTCGTGATCCAGGTCTTCTCACAACCCTGCAGAATTGGAAGCCCGAAATTATTGTGGTCGTGGCCTTTGGACGAATCCTTCCGGCATCGATCCTTACTCTCGCGCCCCAGGGTTGTCTTAACGTACACTATTCGCTTCTGCCGAAATACCGCGGCGCAGCACCGGCTGCCTGGACGATCATCAACGGCGAGGAAAAAGGGGGTGTCACGACCATGAAGCTGGTGGAAAAGATGGACGCGGGGCCCATTTACCTCCAGACAGAGATTGCTCTCGCTCCCGATGAAACCACGGCGTCGCTTCAGGCCAAGCTCACGCCGGTTGGAGCCCGGCTTTTGCTCGAGACGTTGCAAAGATTAAAGGAAGGCTCCGTGCCGCCCCAGCCGCAAAATGAGACCGATGCGACCTTGGCCCCAATGATCAAAAAAGAGGACGGTTTGATCGACTGGAGCCAACCTGCGATCGTCATTGAACGCCGGGTACGGGGATTCAACCCTTGGCCCTCTGCGCATACGCGCTTACGAGGCCGGTTGCTAAAAGTTCACCGCGCTAGTGTCATTGCACGGACTCATGCCGGCGACCCCGGCGAAATCATGCGGGCCGACGCGAATGGTTTCTGGGTGGCTACGGGCTCGGGTGTTCTCAGTCTCGACGAGGTTCAATGGGAAAACAAAAAGCGGCTTCCCGGAACGGAATTTGTCAATGGGGCGAGGGTTGAGACAGGTGATCGCCTCTGATTCGGCGGAGACGGTTCGCAAGCTAGCGACCGACATCCTTCTCAAAGTCGAAACACGGAAAGCTTATGCGGACGTACTGTTGGATCGCGCGTTAGGGGCCAACCTTCTTTCTGTTCAGGATCGCGGGCTTCTGCCAGAGTTGACGTACGGTACGCTGCGCTGGAGAGGAAGGTTGGATGCGTACTTAAAGCCGCTAATGCGGCGTCCTCTCCAAGAGACCGATCCGTTTCTAAGAAATCTTTTGCGTCTAAGTCTCTATCAGTTTCTGTTTCTCAGTAGAATCCCGGATTACGCGGCTGTGAACGAAGCCGTTCGATTAGCCAAACGCCACGCAAATAAAAAAGCCGCCGGTTTTGTCAACGGAGTGCTGCGAAATTTTCTCCGCGAAAAGAAACCATTGGCCAAACCCGACCCCAGAAAAAGCCCGATTTCGGTTCTTGCCGAATACGGGTCACACCCGCGCTGGCTGGTTGAAAGGTGGCTTAAGTACTTTGGCGCTGGAGAAACTGAAGCTCTGCTGGAAGCCAACAATCACGAGGCGCCGCTGGTTCTGCGAACCAATCTTCGCCAAATAACGAAAGAAGCATTACTCCAGCGACTGCGCGGCAAAAACATTGACGCCGTACCAGCTCCTTGGTCGCCTCAAGGAATCATCGTTCGATCGAAAGTCATGGTGCACGAGCTCCCCGGGTTTCACGAAGGATATTTTCAAGTCCAAGGGGAAGCATCCCAGCTCGTGGTTTATCTGCTTGACCCGCATCCCGGCGAGCGCATTCTGGACGTTTGCGCCGCGCCCGGCGGCAAAACAACTCATATCGCAGAGTTAATGGATGACACCGGCGAGATCATCGCGACCGACATTTCGGCTAGAGGGCTCCAAAAGGTCGAAGAAAATACTAAAAGGTTGGGGCTTAAATCTGTCCGCACGTTTCGAGCTGACCTTAGCAAACCATCGAATGAATCTGTGCCCCCACATTTCGATCGCATCTTAACTGATGCGCCTTGCAGTGGATTCGGGACGCTTCGCTCCCACCCGGAGATAAAATGGAATCGCGGCGAAGCGGACATCAAGCGCTTGAGTGATTTACAGAAGAAAATTCTCGCTAATGCCGCGTCGTATCTTAAGCCAGGCGGCGTCCTTGTCTACTCGACCTGCACACTCATCGATGCCGAGAACGAGGAAATCGTGGAAACTTTTCTTCAACGGCATCAGAAGTTTGTTTTGGACGATGCCGCAGTCTATCTTCCTCGACAGGCCCAATCGTTGGTTCGTGGTAGCTACTTGATGGCTTTACCTCATAAACACAATAGCGATGGCTTTTTCGCGGCGCGCATGAGAAAGTCAGCGTAGATGCTCACTCTAAAAATCGCCCCTTCAATTTTATCTGCGGACTTCAGCCGCCTTAAAGACGAAATTCAGGCGGTCGAAGCAGCAGGCGCCGACTGGCTCCATGTCGATGTGATGGATGGGCACTTCGTGCCTAATCTCACCATCGGTCCTGTAGTTGTGGAATGGGTGCGCAAGGTCACAGACGTTCCTTTGGATGTTCATTTGATGATCACCGACCCGGACAAATATGCGCCGGAATTCATCAAAGCCGGGGCAAATTGGGTATCCATACATCCCGATACCTGTAGAGATCCTAACGCAACGCTCAAAAAAATACGCTTGCTCGGAGCCAAAACCTCTGTCGCCGTGAATCCCGACGTGCCGGTGGAAAAAGTTGAGCGCTGTTTTCCCGACATCGACATGATTCTCATGATGACGGTTTTCCCCGGTTTTGGCGGTCAGGCATTTATCCCAGACGTGCTGCCGAAAATCGAACAGGTTCGAAAACTGATCGACGAGCGCAGGTTGCCGGTGCTCGTAGAGGCCGACGGCGGCATTAAAGCCGACAATATCGATCGCGTCTTTCACGCCGGTGCCGAAGTTATTGTCTCAGGCTCCGGCATCTTCAAAACGCCGAACTACGCAGAAACGATCCGTCGCATGCGCCAGGCTGTCGGTCAATCGTAACTGCAGTCAAAGCTTGCCGGCATGGGAGATCTCAATCTGAGATCTGCAATTAGAGGTTTGAAAATTTTCGCGCAGCGAGGAGCTGTTGTTTTCTCGTTTCGGTGTGCTACTTTGAGCGGGTCGGGGCGTGGCTCAGCTTGGTAGAGCGCACGGTTCGGGACCGTGAAGTCGGTGGTTCAAATCCACTCGCCCCGACCAACCTTCCCACGTCTAGTTCCGGGTTCCCACCTTCCGCGAATAGCTCTTAACGCGCCATAAGGCTTAGCCGTGCTCCCAAGTGCATCCATCGGCTCATTTCTTTGGGTCAATACCCCGCAGCTTTTGCGGCGGGTGGTTCATGAACGCAGCAGAGGGGGCTGGTAAGAGGCTTTAAGAGAATTGAACTAGTCAAACTAGCAGTGGTCTTTTTTCGTGTGAGATTCGAGATGGGCTTTCAAGAAACTCAGTGAATAGATTCGGGCGCCGCAACGCTTACAGATGGAGGCCCGTTGTTGGGTCTTGCGCACGGGAATTTTCTTGAACATGGTAGCGATTAGCATCCTCATAGATGACTCCTTTGTTTCCTTTAGTGTTGACAAGAAGGAGCAATGGGGATGCCACACGCCAACAAATTCCAAAAAGATCAATGAATTCCTAGTGTTGTGGTATTAGCCGTACAGAAAACAACATGCAGCCAGGGTCCGTTTCAACTACCGCATCGACGGGATTTGTCTAAGTTTGATCATATTTGTACGGTTAGGCGACGGTAATAGACGCCGAACTCTACGAGAGAGGACGCAATCTCGGCAAGGTCCTAGGGCGAAGATTTGCATGGAGGACTGCCTAATTGTATGAACGTTTACTGGTGAAAGAGGCGAGTTTTTATTCTGTTGTTTATCGCCTCCGGCAAAACAGCTAATGCCGTTGTGCACGGAAGGAGCTGGACATGGATAAAATGCTGGATAGACTAGGTAATGCTTTTGACGTGACGCTGCGCTATGTCTTGGAGCCGGGGATGGAATGGGTCATCGACCATCCGATCATTTCAGTGGCTGTGGTCGCTGGCTTGATATACTGGTCCGTTAGAGGATACAGAATGCTATAGTATCTTTGTCGGTTTGCGGTGCCGTAGGTCCCCAAAGTCGCGCAGCGACAAATTTTTCCTCCACCTGCGTAAACTCCGCTCTCGCTTAAATGCCGTGACTCCTTGTCCTGTACGCTAAGTTGCTTTTTGGGGTGGTGGGGAATAGGATTCGAGCATTACACAAGGGAGTCTGAGTTATGCCTTTAGTGTCGGCGCTGGCGGCGAGTCATGCCCCCAATATCCTTCTCGAGCCCGGCCATGAGTGGGAAGACTTCATGAAGCTGCATTACAGCATGGCTCCTCAAGCGGTTGCGTCCAAACCCACTCTTGAGCAACAACAGAAATTGCGAAAGGACGCCGAGAAAGCCTTCGCGGTCTTGCGCTCTGATCTGGAAGCAGCCAAACCGGAAGTTCTGATCGTTGTTGCCAATGATCAATTCGTGAATTTTTTCTTCAACGTTATCCCTACTTTCTTTGTTACGTTGGCTAACGAGGTGAGAGGGCAGTTCACGCGCCATAGTTTTCAGTACAAAAACCACAAGGAGTTGGGTCGTGCGATCCTGCGGGCGGGTCTCGATAAAGGGATCGATTTTGCCTTTGGTGAATACATCGAGTTGCAACACACTCAAACGGTTCCGCTTTATTTTCTGTTACCGAAACCGGAAATTCCGATCTTGCCCATCTATGTTAATACCTGGGTTGACCCAATCCCGACGCCACGCCGTTGTTATCAGGTTGGGAAATTGATTCGGGAGGTTGCCGACGCTCGAAACGAGCGAATCGCGATTCTTGCGACCGGCGGGCTCTCGCACTTTCCCGGATCTCCTAGAATCGGTGAGATCGATACTAAATTCGACCATCAGCTTTTGGAAATCATGCGCGACGGTAAATCGAGAACTCTGGCCGACTATTCTTTGGAACAGCTTCTCCAAGCCGGAGATTCGGAGTTCCTCAACTGGATGGTCGTCTTGGGAACCATCGGTGACGCGAAGGCGGCGAGCACGTCCTACATGCCCGATCTCGTTGCTACCGGCTGGGGTTTCGTGAGCTGGCGCATTTAGGGGGCGGCATGAGTAGTTATCATCTGAATCGGTTTCTCTTTGACCTCAAAATGAATGAGTCCGTCCTCAAGCGAGCTTCGGAAGATCTACCAGGAGTAATGGCCGACTACGATCTCACCGCCGAAGAGAAAGCGGCCTTAAATTCCGGCGATCCACGGAAATTGCGACCATTGGGTGCCCACGGCATGGTGTCGCTTTACATTCTGCGACTCAATCCAAATTTCCGCGACAACGTTTACTGGACGCAAAAGTAGTTTATTTCAAATCTCAACGGGCTTTTCGACTTCACGCGATAACGAAGCGCCTACGACGGCGTGTTCACGTCAATCGTTTGCTCCGCGATATTCTCCGTTCAACCCGGATTCCGCAGTTGCGACTGACAGAAAGAGCGAGGGACAACCCTTCCGCAGCGAAGTCGATGGGTTTCTGCCTCCGAGCAGACATCGATCAGCAGTGATTCAAGGGAATGTTGA
>Ga0335082_10002615_pt1 | contig 19437 bp, 15 predicted proteins | sample Lox_Sample_41_FD_206718 | JGI IMG/M metagenome (GOLD analysis project Ga0335082, IMG submission 206718) | Soil microbial communities from Loxahatchee National Wildlife Refuge, Florida, United States - Lox_Sample_4.1 | ecosystem: Environmental > Terrestrial > Soil > Wetlands | place: USA...
CAATGGAGCACGACGAGCGGCTGCGGGAATCGCTGTTTCGCTGTGTCCACGCTTTCTTCTTTTCCGGCGCCGGCCTGTCGCAACCGGTTTGGGATCGGCTCGACTATCACGCAGAGCGCACGATCGGGGAGCGCGTGCGCATGATTACCGGCCTGGGCATGACGGAGACTGCGCCGGCATCGGTATTTGCCGTCGGCACCGCAGTGAAATCCGGTCATGTGGGACTGCCCTGTCCGGGGGTGGAGGTCAAGTTGGTTCCTGTGGACGGCAAGACCGAAGTCCGCTTCCGCGGGCCGCATGTGATGCCGGGCTATTGGCGGGCCCCCGAGCTCACGGCACAGGCTTTCGATGAGGAAGGTTATTACCGCACCGGGGACGCGGTGAAGTTCATCGACCCGGCGCACCCACAGCTTGGGCTGATGTTCGACGGGCGCTTATCTGAGGATTTCAAGTTGTCGACTGGCACCTTCGTCAGCGTCGGCCCGTTGCGCGCCAGGATCGTCGCCGCGGGTGCGCCCTGCGTGCAGGACGTGGTCGTCACTGGACCCGACCGCGACGACGTCGGCATCCTGATCTTCCCGCGCCTGGACGAGTGTCGGCGGCTCGCGCAGCTGGCCGATTCCGCCACGCCCGAGGAAGTGCTGTCCGCCGCGGCGGTCAGAGAATTCTTTCAGGGGCTGGTGGACGGCCTGTGGGAAGCGGGCACCGGGAGCGCCAGCCGCGTGGCGCGGGCCTGCGTGCTGCGCGAGCCGCCGTCCCTCGATGGTAGCGAAGTGACCGACAAGGGCTCGATCAACCAGGGCGCGGTACTCAGACACCGCAAAACAAGGGTGGACGCGCTGTACCGAGCCGATGATCCCGACGTTATCCTGCCGACGAGCGGGAGGGATGGCGCTGGTTCCGCGTGAATCCTGGAACACCGAGCGCTGCGAGTTGCTTCTCGGCCGCTTCCGCCCAGCCGCGATTGGCGGCCGGGCTCGCCGGGCTCGGATGCAGGATCTGGCCCGCGCGCGTGTTCCGGGCCAGGGCACTGTCGATGACGTTGCCTTCGAGCACAGCGCGAATGCGCTGCTCGGCAAAGGCACCGATACCGATCACCCATTCGGGCGCGAGCGCAGTGAGCGCGGTTGCCAGATGTCGATCGCAGGCCTCGTGCAGTGCTTGCCGAAGCGGTGCGGGGAGCCGGTCCGGCGTAAAGTTGCGCCCCGACGCCTCGAGCAACGCAAGCGGGCAGTAGTTCAGGACGAACCACTCCTTGAAGAATGCGTCCGCTGTTCCAAAGCGACGAGCTGCCCAGCCCCACAGCCGCCGGCCGCTCACCTCCGAGCGCTTGCAGGCGAAGCCTTCGATCGGTCGTTTCGGGTGCTCGCGGGCGGGCTTTTCGACCCGAGCATTGATCAGCATCCAGTCTCGCACCGCTGCAATCTCGCCGAAAGGGACGCCCGTCTGCATCATGCCGAATGGCCCCGGGTTCATGCCCAGGAGCACGACGCGCTTGCGACCCGCGCCGTAGCGGCGGACGTATTGCTCGTAGGGAGCCCACGCGTACTGGTGCGGGTCGTAAACATGGGCGACGGGCGGCGGAAAGTCGAACTTCGCCAGCGCGACCGAGAGCGCGCGAGCAGCTTCGAGCAGAATCGATGCAGACATCCCGGCGATTCTTTCATCCCGGGGCTCACTGCACAACCTCGGGCGGCTGACAAAGGCCGACCCCGTCCTGGCGCGCGACCAGCGCTGGGTTTCCCTATATGTCCGAGACGCCACCGCGCTGGGTGGGGCCAACGGTGCCGCTCGGGCATGACCGATCGATTTGGCCGCCGCGTCAAACCGTCTAGCGTTCAAAGCCCCTGAATCGGCTCGCCGCGAGGGGCCACCCACCGCCCGCTCTAGTCGCGCCGGACCCCGGCGCATGACCCATGAGCTGGCGATGGATGCCTTCCGCAAGCTCGTCTACCTCGAGGGCACGGGCAAGATAGTCCGTGGCGTGCTCGATCTCTCCCGTCTGCTGCCAGAAGCGCGCGATGTCACTGGCCGCTCGCACGAATCGATTGCGCAACCGCTGACGCATCTTCTCGCTCCAGGTTTCATCGGAATCCATGGACAGGAACGGGCCGCGGTACAGCTCGAGCACCTGTTCGGCGAGCGCGTTTGCCCTCGAGGCATCGGCCCGCTCTCGGGTGACGCGCAACGACTGGTCGACCTGCACCGCAAGCTGCTCGAATGCCCAGGTGTCGGTCCAGACGAAGCGTCCGTCCAGAGAAAGCTTGCCTTCGGACATGACCAGCGCGCGGTCCTCGCCCAGGAGCTTGCGCAAACGGTGTAGGGTCGAGGTGAACGACCGGTGTGCCGAGTCGCCGTCGATGCGGGGCCACAGCGCTTCGGTGATGCGCACCTCGCTGACCTGGCGACCGCCGTCGGCGATCAGCACCTTGAGCAGGTCTAGAGGGCGCTTCTGCGCCTTGCCCGAGGACACCACTGGCACATTGTCCCGTAGCAGCTCGAACTGACCCAGCGTGCGTACCTTAAACCGCCACGGCCAGCTCGACAGCGCGAAGTGCGATGCGTCGAGGGTCAGCCCGCAGCGCCGAATGATCGCGGTCGCATAGTCGGGTTCGATCCGGGCTTCCAGGGCTCGGCTCATCAGGCGCGCCAGCGCCTCCGGCCGCCATAGCGTGAAGGCCGAGTAGTTGCGCGGCTTGCCTATCTTCAACGCCTCGCGCAACGCCCAGAGTCCGGATCGCTTGCGCAGCTTGTCCTCCAGCGCGATCTGCGCGTAGGACATCAAACCGGTGAATTCGAGAAGCCGGTTCTTGATTACGCGCCCGACGTCCAGGGCATGCCGAATCTGCGCCATTGCGTTGCTGCGCTCTCCGCTCTCATACAGCACTTGCGCCGCCGCAAGCCGGCACAGAACCTCGAAATACGGACATCCCACTTCGACAGCGGCCCGCAGCGCCAGCTTCTGCTGCTGAAACGCACGTAGGTTGTCCTGCGACAACATCGCATGCCAGGTCGAGAACAGGTGGTACAAGCACAGATCGCAACGTGCCGGCGGGCGCGGTTGGCTGGCAAACTCTTCCAATCGCTGCTGGGCGGTGTCGAGATCGCCGCAGGTCAGCGCACCGCCTGCACCAAAGGCAAGAAGCTGGTGCGTCGCTACGCTCACGCCGGCCGCACGCTCGATCTCGAGCCCCTCGCGCACGGCCTTGAGGCATTCGTCGTGTTGTGCCGTGAGCATGAAATACATGGCTTCCGCGACTTTGAGCATGTTCAGTGCGAAAGGCGAGATCTCGTGCTGTGCGCTGACTCGACGCATGCCTTCGATCACGGCCCACGCCTTGGGGTAGTGACCGCCCCAGATGATGGCGATGGCAACCCGAGGCTCGACCAGCATGCGCAGGTTCGGATCGTCTTGCGCCACCGACGTCTTGTACGCGTGCTCAACCCACCTCTCCAGATCGGGATGTTGCGGCTGACGAATCACCATCGATGTCAGGAGGCTGGTGACGAACCGCAGGCCGGCCGCATGGGAAAGCGACTCGGGGTGCCGCTTCAGCAGGTCGTCCATGATGGGAATCCAGCGGTCGAGCAGAGCGAAGTCGTCAAGCTCGTACAAGATAGCGTCCATGGCACCCGAGCAGCTCAGCAGCAGCCCGGTCACGTCGGGGTTGGCTTGTGCTCGGAACAACTCAAACGCCTGCTCATGCAGAATGCGGCTTTCCCGAGGCGAGGCGTGCATGCGCGCGACCGCGACCCAGTAGAGCGTCCACGGATTTTGCTGTTGAACCTCTTTCGGCAGCGCCACCACCCACTGGGCCAGAGTCTCTGCCATGCCGCGATTGAGCATCGCCTCGGCGTGCTGGCGGATGACCTGCACCATGCGCTCCCAGTCCTCGACCTCGCGCAGCAATGTCACGCAGTCCCCAACCGAGCTTTCCTTCTCCAGCAGGCCCGCAGCCTGCCGCTTCAGGGCGTTGCGAGCGTCTTTGCTGAAGGCTTCTTCCACCCGTGAGAGCAGGAACTCGCGTAGCAGCGGATGGTATTGGTAAACCGGCTGTGGTTTCGCTTGCTTCAGCGTTACGAAGTAATTGTTGCTGTGCATGTCCGCGAGCATCGCCCCGGCCTCGGCTTCGCCAGTCATGGTCCTGGCCATGTCTGCCGTCATCTGAGGCAGATACGCCGTGTTGAGCAGGAATGCCTGCGTGCGCGTATCGGTCTTCTGGAAGACCTCGCCCGCCAGATAGTCGAATACCAGTTGTGGAGTCGATAGATCTGGAACCTCCTCGATCGAGTCGCGCTCGGCGACCTGCTCCAGCGTGAGGATGAGTCCAGCGGCCCAGCCCTGCGTTCTCGCGTACAACTCGGTGAGCGCGCGGTCAGGAAGCGCATGGCCGCGCTGACGGACAATGGCGTTGCTCTCTTGCTGCGTGAGCCGCAAGTCATGCCACCCAATCACCTCCAGCGCCTGGTTGGCTCGCAGCCGCGCCATGATCGGCGGCGGATCGCTGCGGCTGATGAGGATGACACAGCAATCGGGGGGCGTTTCCGAGAGCGCTACGCGGATGGCCTCGTGGAACAGGGATTGTGGCGGAACTTCATGGTAGCCATCGAGGGCCAATGCGAACGGGGCGCCGAGCTGCGTGTAGAGGGCCTGGAAATAGCGCCGGGCGAAGGGCGCTATGCCAGCGTGATACTCCGGAGTGAGTTTGGGCAGACGCAGGGCGGGCTTACGTCGAAGTTCTCCCGCGGCCAGCCCGAGATAGTAGAAAAACGACGCAACGTCCGCGTCGCCCTCGTCGATTTGGTACCACAGCGACGGCAGCTTGGTTCGCTCGAGATAACTGGCCGCCAGCGTGGTCTTCCCGCACCCCGGGGGACCTGTGACCCAGATGACCGACTTGTTGCGCGCGGCCTCGAGCGCCGCGAACAACCGATCGCGCGGCAGGATGCCGGCCAGGCTTGGACGCGTGGTCTTGGCAAGCGAAAGGATCCGAGAGTTCACTTTTTTTGTCGTTATGCGGGTTGGGGCACGCGGCTATCCTCGTCTTGTGCCGCCGGCCGCCTCACCCGTCCGCCTTGAATCCACCCAGTTTTCATTATGCTTGCCGCATCCTTACTCGAATCTTACGCCGACCCCTTCCCGAGAGGGCAGAAAACGGGGCAAGCGTGTGCCGCAACACCCTGGCCCGCGGCACGGAATGCGTCGAGCACCCGGGCCAGCACACCGGGGTCGGCGTAGGGCAGGCGTGCGCTCCGGTGGTCCGCCTCAGATGGATTGCACAGCCTCCGGGTTGAGAACGCGCACGGGCTTGCCGTCGAGGAAGGCCAGCACATTGTCGATCGACTCTCGATAGAACTGGGCGTAGACCTCGCGCGTGCAGTACCCGAGGTGCGGCGTCAGTACCGTATTGGGCGTGGTGCGCAACGGGTGCCCGGGCGGCAGAGGCTCCTGCCCATACACATCGAGTGCCGCGATCAGCTTGCCGGAGCGCAGCCTATCGAGCAGTGCGGATTCGTCTACAAGCGGGCCGCGCGAGGTGTTCACCAAGATGGCACCGGGCCTCATACGCGCCAAGTCTTCGGCGCCTAGAATGCCGCGCGTGCGCTCCGACAGCACCACGTGCAGGGTGACCGCGTCCGCTTCGGCCAACAGCGTTGCCTTGTCGACCAGCTTCGCGCCGCCTGCCCGGGCCTTGTCCTCGGTCAGATTTTGGCTCCATGCCAGCACGTGCATCCCGAGCGCCTGACCGTAGCGCGCCATACGCGAGCCGATCTTGCCCAGTCCGACAATGCCCAGCGTGCGCCCCTCCAGCACCGTGCCCGGTGGAACCCCGTCTTGGAAGCCGCCTGCGCGAATGGTCGCATCGGCAGCAGGAATGAAGCGCGCGGCGGCGAGCAACAAGCCTAACGTCAGCTCCGCCGTCGCTGGCGTGGATTGCTGTCCGCCTGTATGGCACACGACGATGCCGCGTGCGGTGCACGCTTCGAGGTCCATGGTCCAGCTGCGTGCGCCCGTGAGCGCGATCATGCGCAGCCGCGCGAGCCGCTCGATGAGCGATGCCGGGAAGCGCGTGCGCTCGCGCATGGCGACGATGATGTCGAACTCGGCGAGGGCCCGCGCCACCGCCTCGTCTCCCTCGAATGGCGTCTCGAAGAACACAAGCTGCGCCCGCTGCGACAGCCGCGACCAGTCGGCGCTGTCGCGTGCGACGCCCTGCCAGTCGTCCAAGACTGCGATGCGCGCCATGCTTGACCTTGCCATCAAAGATTCCCTTTTTATATGCTGTGCGGTGACCCGATCCGCGATTGTCGCTCTTCTGGCTGGCTCGCGCCTCGATCCACTGGCATGGGTGCTCGCCATTGTCTGTGCGGGGCTTTCCGAGGCAGGATCGATCGCGTAGTATCACGCGCGGAGTCAGATGTCCTTTGAGTAGATACGCACCCTTTTTTGTTCATCGACGAGTCCTGCAATGCCACGGTTCAGAACGGTACTGGTTCTCCTGGTGGTTGTTCAGCTCTTGGCCTGTCACCCGCATCGCGCAAAGTATCCACAAGCTGGCGCACCGGAGGACGTGCGATCGGGCTCGGTGCTCACGCTGAAGCAGAACATCTCGCTTCCGACCAGCAGCCCCCACGTCTATTTCCAGGACCAGCAACTGGTGGCGCGGGAATCCCTGAGGTCCAACTACCCCTATTGCAGATTCGGGCTTGACGATCCTGCTACGGTGCTGCGCGAGGTCCAGCCGAACGCGTTCGTGGTAAGCAGCGTCGAATATGACGAGCGATCCGCCGGGTCTACGGGAGAGATTGTCTCGGCGACGCGCATGAACCTGCAAACCGAACTGGGGCAGAAGGGATATCACATGAGCTGCATGCTGCCAGCGTCTGCTGGGTATGCACGATTCATCACAGTGCCCGAGATACGCGGTGCCGTCGGCGAATTCTTCACGGTGAATGCAGCCAAATGATTCCGAAGTCAGTTCTCTGACGCGGCTACGGTAGTCTGCACCAGCCTCGCCTTCCTACGGCGATAGGAGCGAGGACGCGGCTCTGGCCCGGTAGTTCTTGGCATACTGCACGTAAACGTCCACGCCAAGCGCAAACAGACTGCGGTTCTGCGGCGACAGGATTCTCGATTCACGCGCAGGTCGCCCCGACCAGACGTAGCCGGCAGCGACCTCCGTGCCCGGCTCGGTGATGGCCCCCGCCGCCACGCAGCCACCGGCCCTGACCACAGTTCCCTTGCCGATGATGGACCCCATTCCGATGATTGCTTCGTCTTCGATTTCGCAGGCGGCCATGCGCACGTTGTGACCGACCGTCACACGCCGACCGATGCGAAGCCGTTCCCCGGGCGCTAAACACAAACGGGAATGGTCCTGGATGTTGCTGTCCTCGCCCAGTTCGACGACGGCGTCGTCGGCATTGATCTCCACGCCGAACCAGACGCTCGAATGGCGCCCGAGGTGTAACTCGCCAGCGACGCTGGCCGACGGCGCGATGTACGCTTCTGCGGCCGCAAGCTCTGCAACCCCTGAGCCCGCTCTGCGGCGCAGCGCGCCGACGGGACGCGTAGCGCGCAGGATCTGCGCGTCGATGCTGGAAGCGTCTGGCTCGCGGCCAGCTGTGCCGCGCAACAGACGATGCAACTTCTCGAGCCTTTCGCTCGAGATCCGCTCGACCGGCCTGGCCGGCGTTCCCGCATACAGCCATCCTCCCTCGAGCGTCTTGCCGGGCGGCACGACGCTTTCCGCGGCGATGACCGAGCCAGACCCCACTTCCGAGCCGTCCATCACGACTGCGCTCTCGCCGATCACGCATCCATCGGCCACGGTGCAGGCATGGACCAGTCCATATCGGCCAACGGTAACATGTGCACCGACGCGCGCCGGGAAGACGCTGTCCGCGATGTGAACGGTGCTTGCCTCCCCGAACCAGCAATCCGAGCCGACGCTGATTTGCTCGCCGTCTGCGCGCAACGTGGCGAGGGGTTCCAGATGGCAGCCGGCGCCCAGCTCGGTGCGACCGATCACAGCAGAGGTCGGGTCGGCCGTCGCGTCCGGTCCGATCTTGGGAAGATCTTGCAGATAGGGCAGAATGATCATCCGGCTGGGGCTTTCGAGCTCGCGACGCACCGCGCAGCGGAAGATTCAAAACACCGGGGTCTCACGATAGGTTCCCCACAAGGTTTTCAGCTGTTCGACGATTTCGCCCATCGAAGCTCCTTCCCGCACCAGTTCGATAGTGATGGGCATCAGATTTTGCGCGTCGTCTTTGGCGACCTCGACCAGTCTGCCGAGCAGCCCCTGCACCTTCGCACTGTTGCGGGTGCGGCGCACCTGCTGCAACCGTTCTATCTGGCGCGTTTCGGTGGTGGGATCGTAAGGGTGGATCTCGATATCGGCGCGTTCCGCTGAGTCGACGTACTTGTTCACCCCGATGACGGGTTTTTCTCCGCTTTGCTTCCGCAGCGCCGTCTCGTACGCGAAGTCTGCGATGTGCTTCTGGAACCATCCGTCCTGAATCAGCTTCACGGTACCGCCGCCCCTTTCCACCTCGTCCAGAATGTCGAAGATCTTGCGCTCGTACTCGGTGGTGAGGCTCTCGAGGTAGTAGGAGCCGCCCAGCGGATCGACCACGTTCGCGACGTTGGTCTCGTCCGCGATCACCTGCTGGGTGCGCAGCGCGATCTTCATCGCCTCCTCCGTCGGGATCGCGAAGGCCTCGTCCATGCCGTTCGTGTGCAGGCTCTGCGCGCCACCCAGCACTGCCGCAAGCGCTTGCAGCGTGGTGCGGATGACGTTCACCTTGTGCTGCGGCTTGGTGAGAGAGGCCGCCGCCGTCTGGCAGTGGAAGCGCAGCCGCATGGACTCGGGGTTGCGCGCGCCGAAGCGCTCCTTCATCAACTTGGCGTAGACGCGGCGCGCTGCGCGCAGCTTTGCGATCTCTTCGAAGAAGTCTGCTTGAGCCACGAAATAGAACGCCAGGCGCGGCGCGAACTCGTCCACCTGCATGCCGGTTTTGAGCACCTCCTCGACGTAGGTCACGCAATTGGCCATGGTGAAGGCGACTTCGTGAATGGGGGATGCGCCGGCCTCGCTGATGTGATAGCCCGAGATGTTGATCGGATTGTAGCGCTTCAGGTGCCTGGCACAGTAGGTGATGCAGTCGCGCACGATGCGCACCGACGGCGCGATGGGAAAAATGTACTCTTTTTGTGCCATGTACTCCTTGAGGATGTCGGCCTGGATGGTGCCCGACAGCTTGTTGAGGTCATTTCCCCGCCTCTGCGCCAACACGATGTACATCGCCAGCAGGATCCACGCCGTAGGGTTGATGGTCATCGACACCGAAGTGTTCTCCAAGTCGATGCCGTCGAACAGCGCCTCGACGTCTGCCAGCGTATCGACGGCAACGCCCTCGCGCCCGACCTCGCCGTGGCTCATGGGATGATCGGAGTCATAGCCCATGAGAGTGGGCATGTCGAAGTCGGTGGACAGCCCGGTTTGCCCCTGGGCGATGAGATACTTAAAGCGTTGGTTGGTGTCCTCGCCGGTGCCGAAGCCCGCGATCTGGCGCATGGTCCACAAACGGCTGCGGTACATTGTGGGATAAGGACCGCGCGTGAACGGGTACTGCCCGGGCAGGCCGATGTCCTGCCCGGGCATGGACTCCAAATCCAGGGCGGTGTACACCCGCTTCACGGGAAATCCGCCGAGCGTGAAGAACTGTTTCTGACGCTCCTGTTGTTTGTTCAAAGCGGACGCGACCTCGTTGCGCTCCCACAGCTCCAGTTGCTTCCCGAGCGATGTCAGGCCTTGGGCTTCCTTGGGTGCATTCATCTTTCACCTCGAGAGTGCGGGGTTGCTCAACAGGGTTTCAGCTGCGGCCAGAGGATCGAGCTCACGGCGTGAGATCTGCTCGACCAACTCGGCCAGACGGGCGTTGCGCGATGCGGAGAAGTGCTTGCGCAGCAAGTCCTCCGCGGTCTTGAGCGCGCGATATTCCGCGATGTGGCGCAGGCGCGCTTCGCCGAGCGGGCTCGACTGCTGGACAGATCGATGTTCGTCGATGGTTGCGACCAGCTCGCTGACTCCTTGTCCGGTCTCCGAGCTGGTGGCCACAACCGGCACTTGCCATGCGGGCGCCTCGGTCAGGGAGGCGGCCAGCGCCAGCATCGACTTCAGGTCGGTGAGCGTGCGGTTTGCATCGGGGCGATCGCATTTGCTCACGACGTGAATGTCCGCAATTTCGAGAATACCGGCTTTCAGCGCCTGAACATCGTCTCCCAGTCCCGGCGCCGACACGACCACCGTCGTGTGCGAAGCGCGCGCGATCTCCACCTCGTCCTGACCGACGCCCACCGTCTCGATGACGATCATGTCGAAGCCTGCCGCGTCCAGGATGTCTGCCGCTGCCAAGGCGGCGCGAGCAAGCCCACCGGTGGACCCGCGCGTGGCCATGCTGCGTATGAAAACGCCCGGATCAAGCACGAGCTCGCTCATGCGGATGCGATCGCCGAGAATGGCCCCACCCGAGAAGGGACTGGAAGGGTCGATCGCGATGACGGCAACCGTTCGGCCATCCTGCCGGATCTGCTGCACGAGCTTCCCGACCAGCGTGGACTTGCCGCTGCCTGGCACGCCGGTGAAGCCGACGATATGCGCCCGCCCGGCCGCTTTGTACACTTGCGCCAGCGCTGCGCGAGCCTCCTCGGTTCCGGCTTCGGCGCGCGAGATCAGACGCCCGAGCGCCAGCGTGTCGCCGCGACGCATGCGCGCAAGCAGCTCCAGCGAGGAAACAGGTGACGCCACCGGGCTTAGCTCTCCTGAAGTTTCCTGGCCAGCTCGCGGAAGACCTCCCGGTCGTCGATCACTCGGCGGGCCTTGAAATCGGTTCGCGGGAAGGTCTGCGGGGCGACGACTTCGATCACCGCACGCACGGCCAGGGTCTTGAGGATGTTCCGGTGAACTTCGTTCTTGAACTCCTGGGTGCGCGCGCTGTCGCCGAATGCCTCCGCGGTCGGCTCTACCCGCAGGATCAGTTCGTCCATCGCACCCTCGCGCGTGATGCAAACGCGGTGCTCGCCACCGTAGTCGCCAATCTGGTTCAGGACGGAATCGATCTCGCTCGGATAGACGTTCTCGCCGCGGATGGTGAACATGTCATCGATGCGGCCGAACACGCCTTGGGGCAGCCTCGGGTAGGTGCGCCCGCACGGGGTGGGGCCGTCTTCCCAAATCGTCAGGTCGCCCGACAACAATCTGATCATCGGCTGGGAGGTGCGTTCCAAGTGGGTATACACAGGTGTGCCACGCGCCCCATACGGAACCCGCCGGAAGGTCTTCGGATCGCAGACCTCGGTGTACACGATGTCCTGCCACAACAGCATCCCGGGGGAGCTCTGAGCGCTGCCCGCGGCGCTCATCCATGGGGTCATTTCCGCCATCGATCCGGAATCGAGCACCTTCGCCCCATAGGCTGCGACCAGTTTCTCGATCACCGACGGGATCGATGCGCCGGGCTCACCGGAGAAGACGAGTATTCGCAAGCCGAACTCCCGAGGGTCGAGCCCTTCCTCGACTGCGACCTCGGCGAGGTGCAGGGCGTAGGTCGGTGTGCCATAGAAAATCGCAGGCCGAATGTGAGCCAGCCAGCTCGCCGCGCGCGCGCTCATCCCGGACGCACCCGCCCCGAACGGAAAGGCGCTCGCGCCCAGCCGTTCGGTGCCGGCGAGCGCACCCCAGCTTCCCAGGTACAGGCTGAAGATAGCTGCCAGAAACACCGTGTCGCTGGGCCGGATACCCATGCCCCACATGACGCGTGCGTGCGCGTTCGCGATCGCCTCCCAATCGCGGCGGCTGATGGCGAAAGCGGTGGGACGCCCGGTCGTCCCAGATGTGCCATGGACATGGAAGATCTCGGACTCCGGTACGCACAGGTACTCGCCGAACGGTGGCGCCTTGGCCTGCGACTCGCGCAGATCCTGTTTGGTGATGACCGGGACCTTGTCTTCGAAATCCTCCAGGGAGCGCAACTGCGCAGGATGAAAGCCCGCTTCATCCCACTTCCTTGTGTAGAAGGCCGAGTTCGCGTAGGCGTACTGGCAGACATCCTGAAGACGCTGCAAAATCGCCCGCTCCCGCTCGGCTGAAGGCATCGTCTCGCGCACCGCAAACCAGTAGCGGCTGGAAGCCTCAGGCCGATAGGACGTATGGTAGCGTGGCGGGAACTCCCAGCACTCCATTTGCATCGCGTCGGTTTCCTCGAGCTGGGTCGGCGAACCTCTAGCGCGGGCCGCGCTCAGCGACCAGACGCGTGAGGGTTTCGACGATTTGGCGCGGCGCCGTATCCTGCAGAAGAATCTCTCTGACGCCGATTTGCTTGAGCGCCACTACGTCTTCGTCCGGCACGACGCCGCCGACTACGACGATGATGTCCTCCGCTCCCCGTTCGCGGAGTAGCTGCACGATGCGCGGACAGATGGTCATATGGGCGCCGGACAACAGGCTGATGCCGAGCACGTCGACGTCTTCTTGGATCGCAGAGCTCACCACCTCTTCCGGCGTGCGATGCAGGCCGGTATAGATGACGTCCATCCCGGCGTCCCGCAGCGTGCGAGCGACGACTTTCACGCCTCGGTCATGGCCGTCCAGTCCAACCTTCGCCAACAGGACGCGGATCGATTGCTGCATTCAGAATTCCCCTGGCACCCGGTGTTCCATGCCACCCGCCAACGGCGCACCCGTGCCCTTCCCAAGGCTGAGCCCTGCCCGGCAGCGTCGCTTCTTTGGGTTCAAACGCCCCTTCCCGATTGCTGTGCGGCAACGCGAAGATGATAGCGCCGAGCAGGCCTCCCGATATAGTGTCACCTATTTGGTGGCAGCGCTCTGAAGCGTGATGATGCAGCAACTGCAACCCGCGCTCGTCGCCGGCTTGATCGGCGCGGGCATTCAAGCCTCTCGCGCTCCGGCCCTGCACGAGCGGGAGGGCGCCGAGCAAGGGCTGCGCTACGTATACAAGCTGATCGACCTGGACCAGCTAGGCCTCGGTGCTGCGGCCTTGCCCGAGCTGCTGACCGCGGCCGAGCGCCTGGGCTTTACCGGTTTGAACATCACGCATCCCTGCAAGCAGTCGATCCTTCCGCTGTTGACCGATCTATCTCAGGACGCACGCACTCTGGGCGCGGTCAATACCGTGCTGCTTCGGGGCGGCGAACGGGTTGGCCACAATACCGACTGGTGGGGTTTCGCGGAGAGCTTCCGCCGCGGTCTTCCCGAAGCAAAGCTGGAACGCGTGGTGCAGCTCGGCGCGGGCGGCGCTGGTGCAGCGGTCGCGCATGCAGCGCTCACGTTGGGAGCGCAGCAGGTCAGCGTCTTCGATCTGGACAGCGGACGCGCAAGCCGGCTCGCCGCTAGGCTGTGCGCGCGCTTCGGCGATGGCAGGGCGGCGCCCGGCAGCGACCTAGCGGACGCGATGCACGAAGCCGACGGACTGATCCACGCGACGCCGACCGGCATGGCGAAGTACCCAGGCCTGCCGTTGCCCGAGCGGTTGCTGCGTCCCGCGCTGTGGGTGGCCGAGATCGTCTATTTCCCGTTGGAGACCGATCTGCTGCGCGCCGCAAAGCGGATCGGCTGCCGCACCCTGGACGGCGGTGGCATGGCGGTGTTCCAGGCGGTCGAGGCCTTTCGACTATTCACCGGGCGCCAGCCCGACGCCGAGCGGATGCTGCGGCACTTCGCCTCGATGAGCTAAACATCGATCCGCGGCGCCCTGTGTTATGGTGCAACTGTCCATCCCCGCGGGCCTAGGAGACCGCCATGGCGACGATGTATCGATATCAGCTGCCCGTAGAGCAGACCGGCTGGAAACTGAACGGCGAGACCGAGACGTCGTTCAGCTGGGAGTACGAGGGCGAGCGCGAGAAGCTGCTCGCGCTCTACGACAAGGGCAAGAAGCAGCAGTGGGACGCGGCCACCCGCATCGACTGGTCGCTCGAGCTCGATCCGGAGAACCCGCAGGAGATCGACGACCGCCTCATCCCGATCTTCGGCTCCCCGCTGTGGGAGAAGATGGACAACAAGGAGCGCATTAGGGTGCGCCAGCACCAGCAGGCGCAGACGCTTTCGCAGTTCATGCACGGCGAGCAGGGCGCGCTGATGGCCGCCGCCCGCATCGTGCAGACCGTGCCCGACTTGGACGCAAAGTTCTACGCGGCAACGCAGGTGATGGATGAGGCGCGGCACGTCGAGGCGTACGCACGGCTGCTCAACGAGAAGCTCGGCATCGCCTACCCGATCACACCCGGGCTCAGGTCGCTGCTCGAGACGACGTTGACCGATCGGCGCTGGGACATGACCTACCTCGGCATGCAGATCCTGATCGAGGGCCTCGCGCTGGCGGCATTCCAGCGCATCCGCGATTATGCGAAGAATCGCCTCGCCGCTTCCATCAACGCCTACGTAATGCAGGACGAGGCGCGCCACGTCGCTTTCGGGCGTCTCGCGCTGCGGGACCTGTATCCTCAGCTTACCCAGCCCGAACGGCAGGAGCGCGAGGAGTTCGTCGTCGAAGCCTGCTACCACATGCGCGACCGCTTCAACCAGAAGGAGCTGTGGGAGAACCTCGGCCTTCCGGTGGAGCAAGCGGTCGAGGCTGCGATGTCGTCCGAGAACATGCGCCTGTTCCGCAGGCGCCTCTTCAGCCGCATCGTTCCGACCGTCAAGGACATTGGGCTGTGGGGCGAAGGCGTGCAGAAGGCGTTCGCCGACATGGGCGCTATCGAGTTTGCCGACGTCAACAGCGAAGCACTGCTCGAGCAGGACCATCGCGTCGCCGAAGAGTTCGACGCCGGGCAGTTCGTGCGCGCGACACTGACCTGACGTGGAGGAGCTGCAAGCGCCTGAGGTGCAGGCGACTACGCGGCGCTCAGCGGGAGATTTCTATCTTTGCAGCCGAACCAGGAGGGGTCAGCTCAATCCGATTTACAGGTCGGGAAGAATTCTGCGAGAGTCGCCCCATATCTGAAGTCGCTAAACTCGCAGGGATGCGAAAACGAACCGTAGCAGTCTGTCTCGGATTCCACCTGGCAATACTGATTTCCGTGTCTCACAGCCAGTGCCGTGAATATTAGCGCACCGTCCGTACCTTCAGGCCTGGCAACCAAATCGCCCTTAGGGGTCTTGAGCAAAACGAGGGAATAGGGATAGTGTTTGGTGGGCTTATCGTAGCAACTGCAGTAAACGGATTCGGCTCTGAGGTCTCCAGGTTGGAACGCTTCGAGGTCGGTTTCGGAGAATCGAGCTTTGAGCCATAGCGCCACGCCATCCGCGGCAAGCGTCTTGTCCGGTTCAGCGCTGCCGTACGCTGCCGCGATGTCCTGCGCTCGGCACGTCTGCCACCCGATCAGGAGCGTCAACGAGGCCAGCATCACGAGAAGCAGCAACGCGATCCCCGTCACGCTCTGTTCTTTGGTGGCAGCCATAACCCTACCCATGAAAACCCCCTAGAGATCGTTGGCACCGACCCGCCCTTCCCGGCGCGTTCGGTCCCTGCAACGCAGAGGAATCTCAAATCGGCATTTCTCGAACGATCTTCAGGACTTTTCTTAGGATGGCGGGTCGATGCGTCAGCCGAGGGGACTGGGGCGCGATCGGCTGGGAGGGCCGGGGCGGGCACGCGCAACCCGAACCCTGCCGGAACTATAGAATATGTATTCCCCCTTCAGGAGCAGCGAGTGGGCCTGACGTTTCGCAAGCTGCAACCGCTCTTCGCCGCCGAGGTGGGCGCGATCGATCTGCGGCGGGTTCACGATCGCCGGACGCTCGACGAGATCCGCGCGGGGATGGATGAATTCTCCGTCCTCGTGTTCCGCGACCAGCCGTTCACCGACGAAGAACAACTCGCATTCGCGCAGAGGTTCGACGGAACGCTGCATACCAACACCGGGGCGGCGGTGCTGGGCAAGAACCGGTTCGGCAACGAGGCGCTGGCCGACATCTCAAACTTGGATGAAGCCGGCGGGATCCTGAACTCCCACGATCGGCGCCGCATGTACGCGCTGGGGAACCGCCTCTGGCACACGGATGCTTCATTCCAGGATCCGCCGGGCCGCTATTCGATGCTCTCGGCCAGGGTGGTCCCGCCGGTGGCGGCGGATACAGAGTTCGCCACCATGCGTGCGGCCTATGACGCTCTCGTTCCAGACATCAAGGTCAAGCTCGAGGGTTTGCGAGCGCACCACTCGATCGCATACTCGCGGCAGACGCTCGGGTTCGAGTTCTCGCAGGAGGAGCAGGACAAACTCAAAGGTGCTGTCCATCCGCTCGTCCACACCAATCCGCGCACCCAGCGTAAGGCCCTCTACCTTGCCTCGCATGCCTCGCAGATCATGGATTGGCCCATTCCCGAGGGGCGGTTGCTGTTGCGCGACCTCATCGAGCATGCGACCCAGCCTCGGTTCGTATACCGCCATGAGTGGAGGGTTGGCGATCTCGTCATCTGGGACAACCGTGCCACGATGCATCGCGCGCGGCCCTTCGACGACGGGAAGCATCGGCGCGAGCTGCGCCGCGTGACGACGCTCGACGTGGGGCCGGCTACGCCCGCCTGAGGCGCCGGCCCGTCTGCTTCAGCGCTTCTGGCTTTTCGGCTCGAGCGCTCTCGACGCATCCGTCGCGCGCGTGGCATACAACGTGATCACCGTCGACAGCAGCGCACATCCCCCCAGGAAGTACAAAGCCATTTCGAAGCTCTTCGTGCTGTCCTTGATCCAGCCGACCGCGATGGGTCCCAGGTAACCGCCAAGGTTGCCGATGGAATTGATCAACGCCATGCCAACGGCCGCCGCCCCTCCGGTAAGGAACAGCGACGGCATCGGCCAGAACGAGGGTCGCGAACCGTAAATCCCGACCGTGGCAACACACATAGCAAGGATCGCAAAGTAGGAGTGGCTCAGCCAGCCTGCACTGAAGAGCCCGACGGCAGCGAGCCCGGTTGAAATGATGAGATGCCAGCGGCGCTCCTTGAGCCGGTCCGACGAGTAGCCCCACAGCACCAGCCCGATCGTCCCGATGGTATAGGGGATCGCTGTCACGAAACCCGTCATCAGGTTGGACAGGCCGAGGCTCTTGATGATCTGCGGCAGGAAGAAGACGACCCCGTAGCTGGCGGTGACGCCGGTGAGATAGATCGCGGAAAGGACCAATACTCGCCAGTCGGTGAGTGCCTGCAGCATGCTGAGGCGTCCCGCACTCTCGACGTGGCTGCGTTCTGCTTGCAGCTCGCCTTCGAGCCATTCTCGTTCTTCGGCTGTGAGCCAGTGAGCAACTGCCGGCCGGTCCGTCATCAGGAACAGGACGACAAAGGCGAGCAAGACAGCAGGGATCGCCTCGATGACGAAGATCCACTGCCAGCCTTTGAGTCCGAGTGTTCCGTCCATCCCAAGAATGATGCCCGAGAGGACCGCGGCGATCGCGTTTGAGACGGGCACCGCGATGTACAGGATCGATATGGCGCGAGCCCGAACCGCCGAGGGAAACCACTGCGTGAGGTAGAAGATCATGCCGGGGAAGAAGCCGGCCTCGGCGACACCCAGCAAAAAGCGCAGCACCAGGAAGCTTGCCGGCCCCTTAGCGATGGCCATCAGTCCGGAGATGACGCCCCAGGTGATCATGATGCGGGCGATCCACAACCTGGCACCGACTCGCTGCAACACCACGTTGCTCGGCACCTCGAAGAATGCGTAGCCGAAGAAGAAGATGCCTGCGCCCCAACCGTACATGTAAGCGGTCAGGCCCAGGTCTTTGTTCATGGTGAGGGCGGCAAAGGATACGTTGGTGCGGTCGATGTAGTTGATCAAATAGCAGATGACGATCAACGGCAGCAGCCGCCACGAGACCTTCAAGATCGTCTTGCGCTGGAGTTCGGGCGAAAGCTGCGAGGCCATCTCATGGTCTCCCTGTTTGTTATTGGTTTCTTGCACCGGCGCCCCAGGGCCGGTGTCAGGCCTCAGACGCGGCGCGAACCGGACCCTACCACGCTTGTCTCTCGAACTGAGATGAAAACGCTACAGCCGGAAATCAGCGCCGTACAACCGCTCCAACGCATCCAGGGCCGGTTGTGGAAGCGGACCCGCCTGTGCACCCGCCAGCGCCTCTTCCAGGTGCGCGGGCTCGGCCAGGCCGATGATCGCGCAGGCGAGATCAGGATTGGTCAGTGCAAATCGCAGCGCGGTTTGGGCGCGCGTGCCATATGAGTTCCCGAGTGTTGCGAAGACGGCCTGCGCGCGGCGTCCCTCGGCAGCGATCTCGGTACCGCGCGTGATCATGACCTCGCGCCCGTGCCGGACGTCGGTTGCGAGCACACCAGCGGCGAACACGCGGATCGCCATGACCGCCGTGCCTTGCGCCTTGCATGCACCGATCAGGCTACCGAAGTCCTGACCGGTCCAGCTTTTCGGCATGGCCCGCGCGGCGCTGGGATTGAGGAGGTTGTAGTAGACCTGTGCCGCATCGAAGCGCCCGCTTTCGATCACTTGGCGGCAGCTCGCCGCATCGCCCAGCGCGGTGAAGCCAATGTACCGGGTAAGCCCCTTTTCGCGCGCGCGCTCCAACGCATCGGCGGTGCCTTTGGTACCCAGCACGTGATTCGGTGTAACCGTACCAGCGGCCCCGGTCGGCTCGATCGGGTTGTGCAGGAGGAGCAGATCGACGGAGTCGCGCTGCAACCGCTGGAGGCTCGCGTCAAGGCTGCGCTCGACCTGCCCCGGGATGTCGTCGAGCCGTGCTGTGTCGAGCAGGACCTTGGTCGAAAGATACGGGGTAGCGTCGATCTCTTTGAGCAGCCAGCCCAGAGCCTGCTCGGATTGAGTCTTGCCGTAAGCAGGCGCGGTGTCGATCCAATTGATTCCCGCGTCCACGGCGCGCCGCAGGGTCTTGAGCTTCGTGGCGTCGTCCTGATGGATCAACACGCCGCCGACCCAGCCGCCGCCGAAAACCAGTTCCGAAACCTGCAGGCCGCTGCGGCCGAAAGTCCGGTAACGCATCGCACGTCTCCTTCTCAGCTGAGGGCATATCCTACGCTAAGCGGTGCGATACGATTGGCGGTTTACCCGAAGCGCGGCAGCCTTTCCCACAGCGCGGGCCAGGGCTGCAGCGGGTCACGGCAGATGAAGATGGCGGGATGATCCCTGCTCTCCTCGTTCTCGACGCCGTAGCGGTTGTTGATTTCACCGGCCAGAGAGCATGTCGCGAACAGCTGCTCGAGATCGTGGCGGGAAAAGCCGAGCACGATCAGCGTATGCGGCGGCGGGTCACCGTAGCCGCGCAGGCGATAGGAGTTGATTCCGCTGATCGCCTCCGGCAGGCCGTGCGCGGCGCCGTACAGGTTAATCGCGCCCGCTTCGCCGTAGTTCCCCGCCAGCACACGAGTGCC
>Ga0335082_10002616_pt1 | contig 19435 bp, 21 predicted proteins | sample Lox_Sample_41_FD_206718 | JGI IMG/M metagenome (GOLD analysis project Ga0335082, IMG submission 206718) | Soil microbial communities from Loxahatchee National Wildlife Refuge, Florida, United States - Lox_Sample_4.1 | ecosystem: Environmental > Terrestrial > Soil > Wetlands | place: USA...
TGGGTGATCGAGGGCGCTCGAAATTCGCACGGCTGCTCCTCGGTTCGGTGTCAAGACAGGTAACCGAGCATGCCGACCGCCCCGTTCTTGTCGTGCGCTGAAACGCTTAGGAAACCGCGCTGTGTGGGAGGTCCCCGGAAGGGTCGAGAGATCATCGGGCAGTTGAAACTGATTAAACACGCGCCTGGTAGCGCGACAGCGCCCCGGAGCCCTCGCTATCGGGGGAGATCGGAGCTGACATGAAGCTCCCATGGCGGGTTGCGCTCGGCGGGTCACTGGCGGTGGCGGGAGCACTCGTTATCGACACGGGTTGATGCTTGGGTCTGAGATCTACGAGAAGAAATAGAGGTCGTAGTTTAAGTTCGACTGGAAACAACGACTGGGGGTGGAGCATGGCAGACAACTGGCGGTCCAGACTTATTACACATGGCTCAGCGCGTTCGCCGAATAGAGCCATGCTGCGCGCGGTCGGTTTCGGCGATGGCGACTTCGACAAGCCCATCATCGGCGTTGCGAACGGTCATTCCAACATGAATCCGTGCAACGCAGGAATCCAGTCGCTCGTCGACCGCGCTATGGCGGCGCTGAAGGCCGCAGGCGCGATGCCTCAGGTCTTCGGCTTCCCAACTGTTACCGACGGTATCGGCATGGGGACCGAGGGCATGAAGTATTCGCTCGTGTCCAGGGAGGTGATAGCCGACGCGATAGAAACCGCGGTCAACGGGCAGCTCATGGACGGCGTACTGTGTGTTGGCGGCTGCGACAAGAACATGCCCGGCAGCGTCATGGCGATGGCGCGCATGAACGTGCCTGGGATCTTCGTCTACGCGGGAACCATCAAGCCCGGCAACTGGAAAGGCCAGTCGCTCACTATCGTCAGCGCGTTCGAAGCCGTGGGCGCTTATTCCGCCGGAAGGATGACCGACGAGGATTTCCTCGGGATCGAGAAAAACGCCTGCCCCACGGTAGGCGCATGCGGCGGCATGTACACCGCCAACACCATGTCTTCGTCCTTTGAGGCGCTTGGCATCAGCCTGCTCGGATCGTCTCAGATGGCCTCGCCCGACCCCGAAAAGGCCGACTCGGCCGCGGAGTCTGCCCGCGCTCTGGTGAATGCGGTCAAGAAACGACTTCTCCCGAGAGACATCATCACCCGCGAGTCCATAGAGAATGCGGTCAGCCTTGTCATGGCCACCGGCGGTTCGACGAACGCGGTCGTGCACTACCTCGCGATTGCGTCGGCAGCAGGGGTGCAATGGTCTATAGAGGATTTCGAGCGGGTGCGCCAGAAGGTTCCAGTCCTCTGCAATCTCAAGCCAACGGGGCCCTACGTTGCTACCGATTTCCACCGCGCCGGCGGGGTACCGCAGGTGCTCAAGCTTCTCCTGAATAACGGGCGGTTGAACGGCGACTGCCTCACGATCACGGGGCGCAGCATCGGGGAAGAATTGGCCAACGTCTCGGATGATCCCAAGCAGGGTCAGGATGTCATCCGACCGTGGCGTGATCCGGTTTATCCGCACGGCCACCTCGCCATCCTGAAAGGCAATCTCTCCCCCGAGGGCTGCGTCGCCAAGATCACGGGTCTCAAACAAAAGTCGATCACCGGTCCGGCGCGCGTGTTCGACTCCGAGCCAGAAGCGCTGGAAGCGATTCTGGCGAGGAGGATTCAGCCGGGCGATGTCATCGTCATCCGCTACGAGGGACCCAAGGGCGGTCCGGGAATGCAAGAGATGCTGGCGCCGACCTCGGCCATCATCGGCCAGGGTCTAGGGGATTCGGTCGGCCTGATCACTGACGGGCGCTTCTCGGGTGGAACTTGGGGAATGGTGGTCGGCCATGTGGCACCCGAGGCTTACGTCGGCGGCAACATCGCACTCATTGAGGAAGGCGACACAATCACCATCGACTCCGACGAACGCTTGATCCAGCTGAATGTGTCCGAAGACGAACTGAACACACGTCGTATAAGATGGAAGCAACCAGCGCCCCGTTACACACGCGGGGTTATGGGGAAATACATCAAGCTCGTTTCGACTGCCAGCAAGGGTGCCGTCACCGACACCTGAGCCATCACCTTTGGTTCTGTGCCCTTAGAGCCCAAGCCGATCGATTACGTTCATGAGCATATGTACCAAAGGCACCTATCATGCCTGCGCCAATGCCCTGTCATTCCCCGGTATCAGGGCGGTACGCTCGAACCGTGCGGCAGAGTGTGCGGCGTCTTCCCGGGTCAATAGACGCGGTAAGACATCGACGGAGAAGTGCTCAACTCCAACATGGTGAGTGTTGACATATCGGGATTCGGGGCGCTTCGCATCACCCATTTGGTGCTCGATTTCAATGGGACGCTCGCACTGGACGGAAATCTCCTACCGGGAGTGAGGAGGCGACTCACGCAGTTGGCCGAACGCATGCGTTTGCACGTGGTTACGGCCGACACATTTGGCAAAGCGCGGTCACAGCTCAAGTCCCTGCGGTGCGAGCTCGTAGTCTTGAGCGACAAATCACAAGATCGTGCAAAAGCGGCCTATGTGCGGCGACTCGATCCGGGCAGGACTGCGTGCATCGGTAACGGCCGCAACGATCGGCTCATGCTGCGCGCAGCAGCTATCGGAATTGCCGTCATCCAGTCGGAGGGTGCTGCGCCTGCGGCAGTGCTTGAAGCCGATATCGTAGTCAATGATGTACGCAATGCGCTTGATCTGCTTCTTAATCCATTGCGATTGGTCGCGAGCTTGCGTACATGACCTGAGATCTCATTTGAGGAGAAAGTCATGGACGGATACCAGATCAGTTTTTTCACGGTGCTGGGTCACCGGCATAAGGGGAAGCCGATTGGAGACTGGCTCGTTCATCTGGCGAAGGACTTGGGGCTGTCCGGCGCGACGCTGATTTCAGGGGGCGAGGGCTTTGGCCATCATCGTCGCATGCACTCGGCGCGCTTCATTGAGCTTACGGATCAGCCACAGGAGGTGCTGATGGTGGTTACGACAGAGGAAGCGGATCGGTTATTTGAACGCCTGAAAAGCGAAGGGGTGCATCTCTTTTACGCCAAGACGCCCGCGGAGTTCGGCGTGCTCGGCGAGGCGAGCACATAGCCATTTCTTGGGAAAGGCGGGCCACCCCTGTCCCCCTTACAGCCCCTGGCCCATTCGAGCTCGTGACGCGAATGAGCGTTCGACAGCCTCGCGGATCGCCGTTGTGTCGGTCACGTCGAGCACTTCGGCGCGAAAGGTTTTGTGATAACGCTCGAGCAGGTCGGCGATCTTGCCAGTGTCGCGGACAGTTCCGACGACGCGGTCGCCACGCTTGAGGAGCTGATCGGTGAGCTCGCGCCCGAAACCGCTGCTGACGCCAGTGATGAACCATGCGCGTTGCGACATCGCGAATTCTCCCGTAATTGCTGTAATCGTCAGCGCACGCCGACGAACCCGTGCCCGATCACTTTGCCCGATGACGCGATGACTTCATCGACAACTGCAACGCGAAAGCGCGAAGGACGCAAAGAGCCGCAAAAGAAAAACGAGAGAAAGGAATTTGCGTTCACTTCCGGTCAACTTTGCGAGCTTTGCGCCTTTTTGCGCTCTTTGCGCCTTCTGTTCGGTTTCGCTCGCGATTGCATTGTCGCGCACTTAGACCAACGGCTCGATCAGCGCCGCATCGTCGTTTTTCGCGTTGTTGACGCGCGTGCTCACTGGATACGCGCGCATCTGCGCGGCCGGAAACGGCCTCAGCAGCTTCTCGATCTCGGCCGGTTCGGTGAGCTCGGGATCGAGCCAGCGGTCCCAGTCTTCGCGCGCGATGATGAGCGGCATGCGCTCGTGGAACTGACGTACGAGCTCGTTGGCATCGGTAACGATAATCGCACAGCTCAGCACCGGCCCTTCTCTTTCGGCCGCCCAGTATTCCCAGATCCCGCCGAGCGCAAACGTGGCGTCGTCGACCATGCCGATGTGCCAGGGCTGCTTGCCGCCAGGACGTTGCTGCCATTCGTAGAAACCATCCGCGGGAATGAGACAGCGCCGGCGCGCGATCGCGTTGCGGAACATCGGCTTGTCGAACAACGTTTCCGCGCGCGCATTGATCGGGCGGTTGCCTTCTGTGCTCTTCTTCCAGCTCGGCAGCAGGCCCCAGCTCAGCGCGGCCAGCTCGCGTTCACCTTTGCGCACCCGGATCACCGGCACCAGCAGCGAAGGAGCGACGTTGTAGCGCGGCGGCAACTGCTCAGGGTCGGCGTGTAACACGGCATCGAACTCGCGCGCCAGCTCTTCGATCGGTGAATGTACTTCGTAGCGTCCACACATCACGACATTTTAGGATAGCTGGCCACCCGGCGCGCAGCGTGCGCGCGCCGCCTCTGTCATACTGAGACTTTTGTCGAACCCATACTGAAGAGGAGACCAGCCGTGATCCACGAGCTTCGCATCTACCACGCTGTACCCGGTCGCCTGCCCGATCTCAACAAGCGCTTCGAGACCATCACGCTCAAGCTGTGGGAAAAGCACGGCATCCGTCAGGCCGGCTTCTGGACGGTTCTGGTCGGACCGAACAATCAGCAGCTCTACTATCTGATCGAATGGAAGGATATGGCCGAGCGCGAACAGAAGTGGGGTGCATTCATGGTCGACCCGGAATGGCTCGAGAAGCGCGCCGAGACCGAGCGCAACGGCCCGCTCGTCCAGCGGGTGGAGAACATGCTGCTCGCCCCGACATCGTATTCGAAGGTCAAGTGAGGGTCCAAATTTCTTGGTTGTTCAGCGCACCAAAAAACGGGCGATCTCGAAAGATCGCCCGTGCCCTGCCCCGTCACTACCCAAATTCATTAACGGCAACATGTCGCTGACATTTAGCAGTATTTGTCGTTCACCAGCGCCAGGTCACAAGGATTCCTTGATCAGACGGCCGTTGGCGGGCTGCACCGGACGCGCATTCATTCTGTAGAGCTTGGCGAACACCGCCGCCTGCCCCGGCGAAATCGCCACCGGCGTCTTCATTACCAGCCAGAGCACACCCTCCGAGCATGGCGGCGTCGTGAGCGATCCGATGTAGGTGAAGTAAGCTCGCGATTCGGGCAGAAGCCGCATCACGTCGATGGTCACATCGGCCAGCGCCATCTCGCGTCCCGGCTCGAGCGGCAGGTATGGCCATACCGTGGCCAGAAAATCATTCTGCATCCCGCTTTCCATGAGCACCGCGATCACCGCCAGACGTCCGTCGGCACTCTGATGCACGAGGTGCGCGACCATGTCGTACATCTTGCCGTTGACGCGCTCTTCGCTGGGCGTATGGAAATGCAACTGCTTCAGGTCGTAGCGCACACCGGAGACGGAGATGGAACTGCCTTCCGAGAAGTTGATCTGCACGGTGTGCCCGTTGTCGATGATGCGTAACGGGGCGGGCCGGTAGTCGATTTTGATGGGCTCCAGGTCCAGGCGTGCGCCATCGTGGATGTCGATCGGCGATTGCCGTTTGCCTGCGCCACAGGCGGCAAACTCCGGCTTGAGCTTCGCCCAGTGCTCGGGCCCGTCGCTGCCTTCGTAGCTCCAGTGCACGACGGGTTCAACGGCCTTGTCATCCTTCGCCGCATGCTTGTCGAGATCGGCCGCAGCCAATTTGACCGTGCGTTTCTGCTTGACGCGAATTGCATAGGGATACGGCGCCACCGGTCTCTGTTCCACGTAGCGCGGGACAACAGACCGTCGTGGCAATTCGTGGGCAACCGGTTTGATCGGGATAGCGGTTGGCTTGACCGGGGTAACAGCCAGGGCCTTTGCCTCATCGGCAGGCTTCGCGGGCGCGGCCGCATCGGTTTTCTGCGGCTCGGCTTTTGCCGGCTTCGCTGCGTCCTTGTCCGCAGCCGCCTTCGCCGGCTCGGCCGCAGCGCCGGGGGGCGCATCGCTTTTGGGCTTGGAATCCGCCATCGCGAGATGTGTTGGCGAGGGCTTCTTGGCAAGCGGAGGGCGGCAAGCTTCTTCGAGCAGGCGCTCCTGCAGTGAGCCCGGTGTCGCGAGCCCAGGCAATTCCACCTGATCGAGATTGATCCGCCTCAGCTCGGTACCGTCCGCGCCGTAGAAAACCCGGGTGAGTGGCGCCAGGGTGCGCTTGCCGCATTGGAAGCGAGTCAGTGTGCTGGCACTGTAGTAGAGCACACCGATGTGCGGCGAGCGCTGCTCAGCGCTGAATACTTCGCGCGTCCAAGCCTGGACTTGCGGGCCGTCCCGCTCGAGGCTGTCGCTGTCGAGGTAGAGCGAACGCCCTAACGAGCCCTCGGCAACGTTCACCCACTTGGCGGCATGCGCCATCGGCGGCACGGCCAACGCCACCAGCATGAAAACCGCGGTCGCGGGACGCATCTTCGACCTCTTCCTCTTAATCTATGCTCGCCAATATCGGCCAGAAAAGCGTTCCCCTTGAGGCGCCGCTTTGCCGCGCAAGGCCACCTCGCGTACAATGCAAGGCTACGGGTTACTCACATAAAGCCTTCATTAGCAAAAAGATTACGGCAATGGACGACAAACGCATCTACAACGTAAACGTCATCTCGCAGGACGTCCTGCTCACCCCCGAGGAGGTCAAGGCCCGCGTACCGATGACGCCGCGCGCGCAGGCGACGGTGCTGGACGGACGTCAGTCCTTGGAAAACATTCTCGATCGGAGCGACCCTCGCCTGATGGTCGTGGTCGGGCCGTGCTCGATCCACGATCCTTCTGCGGCCATGGATTACGCGCAGCGCTTGAAGCGCCTGGCCGATGAGGTCGCCGACACCCTGTTCGTCGTGATGCGCGTCTATTTCGAGAAGCCGCGCACCACCACCGGCTGGAAAGGGTTGATCAACGACCCGCACATGAACGACTCGTTCGACATCGAGGAAGGCCTGCAGCTGGCGCGCAAGGTCCTGCTCGAGATCAACGAGTTGGGGCTGCCGGCGGGCACCGAAGCGCTCGATCCGATCAGTCCGCAGTATCTTTCCGATCTCATTACGTGGAGTGCCATCGGTGCACGCACCACCGAGTCACAAACGCACCGCGAGATGGCGAGCGGGTTGTCCACGCCCGTCGGCTTCAAGAATGGCACCGATGGCGGACTGCAGGTCGCGATCAACGCGCTGCTGTCGGTATCCAATGCGCATAGTTTCCTCGGCATCGATCAGAACGGCCAGGTCGCAGTGATCCGCACCAAGGGCAACCGCTATGGCCACATCGTTCTACGCGGCGGCGCGAAAGGCCCGAACTACGACTCGGTCACCATTGCACTGGTGGAAAAGGAGCTGGCGAAGCACAAGCTGCCGGCCAATATCATGGTCGACTGCAGCCATGCCAACTCCAACAAGGATCCTTCGCTGCAGCCGCTGGTGATGAATGATCTGGTGCATCAGATCATCGAGGGCAATCAGTCGCTGGTCGGCACGATGCTGGAGAGCAATCTCAGCGCCGGCAACCAGTCGATCCCTGCCGATCTCAGTCAACTGAAGTATGGCGTGTCCGTAACCGACGCGTGCATCGACTGGGCCACCACTGAGCGTGTGCTGCGCGAAGCGCGCAGCAAGCTGAAGGATGTACTGCCGCGGCGTATGCCGCGCAGCGCGCAGGTGCGGCAGCTACGGGGGTGAATCTCAACACGGGGCGGCGCCATTGCGCGCCGCCCCAGTGTGCTCAAATCGAAGACACAGTTCAACGCATGACGAATGGATTACCAGTAGCCGCCCCGGTGTTGATCCACACGCTCTTCAGCTGCAGGTACTCGTAGATCGCCTGCGCGCCGTTCTCGCGGGCTATGCCGCTGTCTTTGTACCCGCCGAACGGGGACATGTAGCTCACGGCGCGATAGGTGTTCACCCATACCGTGCCGGCCTGGATCTTCTCCGACATGCGGATCGCACGGCCGATATCACGTGTCCAGACACCTGCGCCCAGACCGAAGCGCACGTCGTTGGCGATGCGCACCGCTTCGTCTTCATCCTTGAACCGCAGAATCGACAGCACCGGACCGAAGATCTCTTCCTGGGCGATGCGCATCTGGTTGTTGACGCCCGTGAAAATGGTGGGCTCGACGAACCAGCCTTTGCCGCACTCTGGCCGCGTAGCGGCGCCGCCACCCAGCCGCAGCTGTGCGCCTTCGTTGCGGCCGATGTCGATGTACGAGAGCACCTTGTCGTACTGCGGGCGTGTGGTCACCGGGCCGACCTGCGTGTCCATGCTGAGCGGGTCGCCCATCTTCGCCGTGCGCGCGAGCGCAAGCAACTTCTCGACGAACGCATCGTGAATCGAGTCCTGCAGCAGGAGCCGGGAGCCGGCGATGCAAGTCTGACCAGTCGCCGCGAAAATACCGGAAACCGCACCGTTGACTGCGTCTTCCAGATTGGCATCGTCGAACACGATGTTCGGCGACTTGCCGCCGAGCTCGAGGCCGACTTTCTTGAAATTGCGAGCGGCCGTCTCGTTGATCACGCGGCCCGTGGCATCCGAGCCGGTAAATGCAATCTTGCGGGTGAGCGGATGCTCGACCAGCGGCATGCCCACTTCCTTGCCGTATCCGGTAACGACGTTCACCACGCCAGCCGGGAAGCCCGCTTCCTCGACCAGCTTGATGAACTCGAGGGTCGACACCGAAGTGAACTCGGAAGGCTTGATGACGACGGTATTGCCGGCCGCGAGCGCAGGTGCGAGCTTCCATGCGGTGAGCAATAGCGGCGAATTCCACGGCGTGATGGCGACCACCACACCGAGCGGCTCGTAGCGGGTGAAGTTGAAGTAGCCTTTCTTGTCGAGCGGAATCACGGCGCCTTCCACCTTGTCTGCGAGACCGCCGAAGTAGTAGTACCACTGCGGCGCATAGTTGAGTTGAGCGCGCATCTCGGCGATGAGCTTGCCGTTGTCCATCACCTCGAGCTGCGCCAGCCGCTCGGCGTTCTTGGCGATCAGATCGCCCAGCTTTCGCAGTAGCGCGCCGCGTTGGCTGGCGTTCATCTGCGGCCATGGGCCGTCGGTAAAGGCGGCGTGCGCCGTGCGCGCTGCCTGATCGGCATCCTGGGCATTGCCACGGGCGATCAGCGCCCAGGGCTCGCCGGTGAAAGGGTTATAGCTCTCGAACCACTCGTTGGACGCTGGGGCGACCCACTCGCCGCCGACGTACATCTGATACTTGTTCACGGAAGGTCTCCTCCTTACAGAAGATAAAGCGGGCCAGCCCGAATGGGCACGCCTGCCGCCCTGGAGGAGAATGGTATCAGGACCTCAGCGCAGATGAGCGGAATGCGGATGCTCACCGGCGCCCGGTGGCGCGGAACAACGCGGTGATTGTCGTCTACTTCAAGTTGGGGAGGTTCAACTCGACCAGCTCGAGCTGCGAGAACAAGACCCGGTGCTCCGGCGAAGCGGACAGCGATTCCAGACATAGTGCCACGCGCTTCTGGAGCTCCACCCGACTCATCCCGACGAAGCCGCCGAGCAGAGTGATGAGGTCATCCAGACCCTGCGCCTTGGCCTCGAGCGCGACCCGCTGCAAGATCTTCTCAACCGCCGCGCGGTCCAGATTGGTGACGAGCTCTACCGTCTTGTCGTCGTTTGCCATGACGTGCTCCATCCTCGAGTCGAAATGGTGATCGCAGCACACCCGCGACGCCGGACATCAGGAAGCATCTCACGCCTGCATTTTGTGGTATTTATGCGCGGGGTCGGGGTTGGATCATTGCAAACTTGATGCCCGCCCCGCGGCCCGGCGCGACGCGTGGCATCGGCCGGGCTCGCAGGGCGGAGCTTGCGCGGCGGGGGACCGGCAAATCCACATGTCGAACATAGCCTTAGGGCGGATACGATGAAGTCATTCACGCTCACCAGCAAGGTCGCCATCATCACCGGATCTACTCGCGGCATCGGACGCTCAATTGCTGAACATCTCGCCGCCGCCGGCGCGAAGGTCGTCATTTCCAGCCGCAAGGCGCCGGCCTGTGACGAGGTTGCGCAATCGATTCGCGCTGCGGGCGGCGAAGCGGCTGCAATCCCGGCCAACATCGGCGATAAAGCGCAACTGGAGAACCTCGTCGTCGAGACGCGACGCATCTTTGGACGCATCGACGTGCTGGTGTGCAATGCCGCCTCCAATCCGTTCTACGGTCCCATGGCCCAGCTTCCCGACGACGCCTTCGAGAAGATCCTCCATAACAATGTCATCAGCAACCACTGGCTCTGCAACCTGGTGCTGCCGGAGATGGCGCAGCGCAAGGACGGCAGTGTCATCATCGTCTCATCCATCGGTGGGCTGAAGGGCACGGCAGCGCTCGGCGCCTACGCGATCTCCAAAGCGGCCGACATGCAGCTCGCTCGCAATCTCGCGGTGGAATGGGGCAAGCACAATGTGCGCGTCAATTGCATTGCTCCCGGCCTGGTGAAAACTGATTTCGCTCGCGCCCTATGGGAAAATCCCAAGCTGCTCGCGCACTACGAGACGCTCACCCCGCTCGGGCGCATCGGCGAGCCCGACGACATCGGCGGCATCGCGGTATTCCTCGCGTCGCGGGCCGGTGCTTTCGTCACGGGGCAAACTATCGTTGCCGACGGCGGCGTGACCATCGCGAGCTGAGCTGGCAGCGGGGCGCGAGCCAAGACCCTGTGCACGGCACGCGGACTGCTTTGCCGATGAATCCTTCAGATTAGAACAGCGCAACCGGTGCGACGGTAGATCCGGTCCCGCCTTTCAGCTTCAGCGGCTGAATCACCAGCGCGAACTCGTACACGCCCCGCGCGGCCACCGTCTCGAGGTTCAGATTCTCCAGCGCTACCTCTTCAGCCCCAGCATCACGTTGAGGATGAAGCTGAACACACTGATGAAGATCGCTACGAGCAATGCGTTCCCGAACCCGGCGAGATGAAAACCGGGCACCAGCCATGCCGTAAGCATCAATATCAAGGCGTTGATCACCAGCAGGAACAGCCCCAGAGTGAGCAGCGTGATGGGCAGCGTCACGATTACCATGATGGGCTTGAGCGTTGCGTTGATCAGTCCGAACACCAGGCCGGACACGATCAGCGCCTGCACGCTGTCGAAGCGCACGCTGGAGAAAATCTGGCTGGCCACCCACAGCACCAGGGTGTTGAGCGCCCAGAAGAGGAGCAAGCGCAACAGCGGGTTGGTAGTTCGCATGACGCATCTTAGCATTCCAACGCCCGCGCAGAGCCGAGCGCGCGGCACGCCGTAACGGGCAATCGTCTGTACACTAGCCCGCCCCATTCGACCGCTGCATACCGTGCCCGCTGATCGTCATACCCTGCCTCGCTCGACGTGGGCGCTGCTCGCTATGCTCACATTGGGCTGGGGGTTCAACTGGCCGATGATGAAGCTCGCCGTGAGCGAAGTTCCGGTGCTGTCGTTTCGGGCGCTGTGCCTGGCGGTGGGCGCAGCGGGCATGTTCGTCATCGCGCGGATGGGCGGGCACGTCATTCTGCCGAGACGTGCGCAGTGGGTGCCGCTGATCGGCAGCGCACTGTTCAATGTAGCCATCTGGAATGTGCTGATCGCTTACGGGGTGCTGCTCCTGCCGGCGGGCCGTTCGGTGATCCTCGCCTATACCATGCCGTTGTGGACAGCGCTGCTGTCTGCGCCCGTGCTCCACGAGCCTCTTACCGCACGCCGTCTGCTCGGCGTAGGCCTCGGCACCGCAGGCATGGTGGTGCTGATCGGCAGCGAGCTTGCCGTCCTGCGTGCGGCACCTACAGGTGCGCTCTTGGTGGTCGGTGCTGCGGTTGCCTGGGCGGGCGGCACTGTGCTGATCAAGCGCTTCCCGTTGGATCTCCCCACGACCTCGTTCAGTGGCTGGCAGATGCTGCTCGGAGGAATTCCTCTGCTCCTGGGGGCGCTGGTCTTCGATATCGGCAAGGTCCACATACCCAGCCTGGCGGCCTCGATCGCCGTGCTTTACAACGTGTTCATCGCCTTCATCCTGTGCTATTGGGCCTGGTTCAAGATCGTGAGCCGCGCCTCGGCAGTAGTGTCGTCGCTGGGCACTTTGCTGATTCCGGTCGTAGGCGTCATGAGCAGCATGCTGGTGCTGCGAGAAAGGCCGAGCTGGCAGGAGTTCGCGGCCATGGCCCTGGTGCTCGCTGCCATCGCTACTGTGCTGGTCCCAGCGCCGAGCCGCGCGGCACGGTAACCACCGGCCGCGCGTCGCCGCCCAGGCCGCTTCGGCACGACCCTTGCTGAGGCACTTCTTTCGAGACTATTCCTGAGAGTCTTGGCACGCGGGCTCAAGCTGTTAGCCTCGGGCGCCGTTAACAATCCGAGAACCCCAGGGGGCATCAATTTTGAATCGCATATCGAAGCTCGCCGGCTGTGCATTCGCGGCTCTGATGGCCGTGCCGATCTGTGCGCACGCCGACATCTACCGGTTCGTCGACGAGAACGGCACGGTGCACTTCACCAACATCCCGAGCGATGCCCGGTTCCAGCTGTACATGACCACCAAGAAGGAACCCGACGCGGTGACCAACACGGTGACTAGCCGGGTGGTGCACAGCTATCCGAAAGCGGCACGCACCCGGTATCACGCCCACATCGTGGCGGCCGCGCGCACCTATCAGCTCGAACCGGCGCTCCTGCATGCGGTGATCTCGGCCGAGTCGGGTTACAACCCCCTGGCGCGTTCAGCCAAGGGGGCACGCGGTCTGATGCAACTGATGCCGGCCACGGCACGCCGCTATGGCGTGGAGAATCCCCTGGACCCCGAGCAGAATATTTACGGCGGAGCCGCGTATCTGCACGATCTGCTCGCGCTCTTCGGCAACGATGTCCAACTCGCGCTTGCCGCTTATAACGCCGGCGAAGGCACGGTCATGGAATATGGCAACCGCATTCCGCCGTACCGGGAGACCGCGCAATACGTGCCGAAGGTGCTGACCTACTACAAAAAGTACAAATCGATCATGTGATCCGGTCCATCAGGGCTGGAGCCGAATCCGGTTAAGGGCGTCCAACCAGGCGCCCTTTTCGTTTCACGCTTCGCTGGCGCCGATCTGCAGCACCGGCTGCGTGTGCGTTTCGCTTACCAGCACGCTCATCAGATTGCTCACGAGCGTGACTTTCTGCGCAGGCGTGAAGGTGACGAGGCTCTTCTCGCCGATATCGGCAAGCGCCATCTCCACCATGCTCACCGCTCCCTCTACCAGTTTGCGCCGCGCCGCGATCACCGCTTCGGCCTGCTGCCGCCGCAGCATCGCTTGAGCGATTTCCGGGGCATAGGCGAGGTGCGCAATGCGCGCTTCCTCGACCATGATGCCGGCGGCATTGACATGGTTCTGGACGGTCTGGCGCAGCACTTCGCCGATCTTGTCGACATCGCCGCGCAAGGTCTTGTGCCGAACCGCCGCCAGCATCTCATCGCTGTGTTCGTAGGCATGGTGGCTCGCTACTTCGCGCACCGCAGACTCGCACTGGATGCGCACGTACTCCACGTAGTTCTCGACCTGAAACACAGCGCGCGCGGTATCGTTCACCCGCCACACCACTACGGCGCCGATCTCGATTGGATTGCCGCGCTCGTCGTTGACTTTGAGAATCGGCGTGGTCAGATTGTGTGCGCGCAATGACAGGCGCTGGCGCAGGTAGAACGGGTTCACCCAGTGAAAGCCGCTGGTGCGCGCCGTGCCGGCGTAGTCGCCGAAGAAGATCATCACCGCGCCTTCATTGGGCTGCAGCGTGAAGTATCCACGGGTGCAGAACAAGCCGATCGCGAGCATTGCGGTTCCAGTGATGAGCGGCCAGGTGTCGCTGCGCCCGATCGCGCCGGAGATGAAGAACGCGCCGAAAGCCAGCAGCGCCAGCACGATCAGCAGCGCAAACCAGCCGTTGACCGTCCGCGCATCCGTCTCGTGGCGGAATTGATTCTCGCCCATTGTCTTCGGACCACCCATCCTTATGCGGGACATGCGTGAAGCGTGCGCATGTCATTGGAAATCGATCTCTCTGCTTCACCCAAAAGCAATCGCAAGGCCAGCGCGGAAGTTCACATCGGGCTCGACATTCAATGGGGAGGGCTTCGACAAGGCTTGCGTATGCGAATCGTTCTCATTATGATTCTCGTAACGTGGCAGGCGAAGCCAAGCAGCAGGCTGGTTAAAACGAAGAACTAGAGAGGAGCGTACGCAAATGTCCGGCAAAGGGAAGGCGCAAACCAGGCTGGTGCGAATGTTGACGGCGTCCTGCGCAGCATGTGCACTAGCCAGCCCACAGGCGCGGGCCGATGAAAACCTGTGGGGCTACACCTACGGTTCCGAGACCCTGCCAAAAGGTGGCTGGGAGTTCTACCAATGGGCGACGTGGCGCACTGGGAAAGGTGAAGGAACTTATGACGCGGTCGATCTGAGGACCGAGTTCGAGTACGGGATTACCGATCGCTTTCAGGCGAGCGCCTACCTGAATACCGTGTACCAGAACATCAACAATACCGGCCCCATCGACGGGGATACGGGACAGCGCGAATTCCCGAACACGAACGCGTTCGCCTTCCAGGGTGTGTCGCTCGAATTCAAATATGCTCTGACCAGCCCCTACAAGGACCCGATCGGTGTAGCCCTCTACTTCGAGCCGAGCTACAGCCGGGTGAACAAGGAATCCGGTCAGAGCGGAACCGAGTACGAGCTCGAGCCGAAGATTATCGTGCAGAAGAATTTTCTCGAAGACCAGCTGATTGCAGCGGTCAACCTCACCGCCGAGTTCGAATGGGAGCGCTTTCCCGACAACGCGCCCACGGAGCGCGAGCTCAAGCTCGAGCTCTCCAGCGGTCTGTCCTATCGGTTTGCGCCCAACTGGTTTGCAGGTCCGGAAGTTCGTCTGCAAGGCGTCTATGGCAACATGAATCTCGGCGACCGCGAGGCATGGGCGCTGTTCGCCGGCCCGGCAATTCATTACGCAGCGCAGAAGTGGTGGGCGACGCTGTCGATCATGCCGCAGATCATGGGCGGCCCGCGTGACCCTGCTCTGTCTTCGCGCCTGAATTTCAGCGAGTTCGAGCGCACGGAAGTACGCCTTAAAGTGGGGATCAACTTCTGATAACAGTGGCAGCGGCGGATGAACGGTGACGACCGCTCACAGCAAGCACGCCCGTAGGCGACGCACGGACAATCGTATTTACGGAGCTCTCCATACCGTCTACGATGGCGTTCGCTCGAAAAACGGATTCGCGCTCTGAAGGTGTTGTGGATGGATGTTTTCAACAGATGGGCGCTGGCGCCCGCAGCCGCAGTCCTCGTCGTGCCGTGCGCCTACGCCACGCAATACCTCAGTATCGAGCAGGCGCAGCAGCTGATTTTCCCCGGCGCGTCGTTCGCACAGCCGGAAGTGGTGAAGATCTCCGATGAGCAGCGCCGCGAGATCGAGCGGCGCGCGGGCGTCAATGTGCGCGCACGCGAACAACGCGTCTGGCGCGCAGCCGACGGCGGCTTCTTCATCGTCGACGAGGTCCTGGGCAAGCATGAGTTCATCACGTACGCCGCGGGTTTGAACGCCGATGGCAGCGTGCGCCAGATCGAGATCCTGGAGTATCGGGAGAGCTACGGTTACGAGGTGCGTACGCCCGCATGGCGGCGTCAGTTCGTCGGCAAGCGCGCGGGCGACCGGCTGAAGCTCGACGAGGACATCAAGAATATCGGCGGTGCGACGCTGTCGTGCCGCCACATCACCGACGGCGTGAAGCGGCTGCTGGCGTTCTATGAGGTCGCGCTGAAATGACAGGTAGCCGTATCATGCGCGCGGCCGAGCCGAGCAGCTAGCCATGCGCCTGTCGCACGGACATCTTCGGTGGGTTTATGCGAGTGGCATTGCGCTGTTCGCAAGTGGTGCGCTGTGGCTGTTGTTCCATTACTTCGTACACGTGCACGGCGAGTTCGGCGAGCGCCCGCATGCGCTCGAAGTCTGGTGGCTGCGCCTGCACGGCGCCGCGGCCATGCTGATGCTGGCTGTGCTCGGATCTCTGCTGCCGGTCCACGTGCGGCGCGGGTGGCATCAACGCAAGAACCTGCTCGCCGGCAGCATGGTCGCCACCCTGGCGCTGCTGCTGATCGTCTCAGGCTACGCGCTGTATTACTTTGGTTCGGAAGAAACGCGTCCCTGGATCAGCGCATTGCACTGGCTCCTCGGACTCGGGGCGCCGCTGCTGCTCGTCTGGCACATCGTTTCAGGACGGCGCACGCGCGCTGCCAGACCTCTCGCCGCGCCGCTGCGCCAATCAGGCCCGCGCGCGGGCGCCGAACGTCGAGCTGAAGCCGCTGAGCCCGCGTCGGATGGTTCCCCGTCCACTTCTTCCAATGTGGCTAGCCTGGATAATTCATGAAGGACTCGGGATGATGGCGAGGCGAGTTGCGAGCCAGTTTCGACTCGACCGTCGCTGCCAATAGCCGGACTATTGGCGAGACGGGCATGTCGAAAATGGCCGCAAATCGGCCGCCAGCGCCCGAGTAGCCCGTCGCCACATCCGGTACCAAGCTGGGTCGCCAGCAACGGTCCGCGACTCGTGCGAGGCACGCAATCCCGAGGGCGTCTTCATGAATTATCCAGGCTAAGTGAGTAGACCCAGCGCGTCCGCATAGCGTCGCGCGCAGCTCAGGCCGAATGGTGTCGGCGCCAATGCCGGAGCCCGATCGTGTACATCCGGGAGGCCCAGGCGCAAAGCCGCAATCCGCTTGCCATAGCAGATCAGCGTATCGAGGGACTGCAACGTGAATACGATCGCCGGCAGCACCTCGCTGTAGATGCGTCCGGCGAGCTCTTCATCGGCGCTTGCGCCGCCTTGCATGCTCTCGAATATGCGCACCTGGTAATCGAATGTGTCGCTCGCGGGGATCATCCCCGCGCACCCGGCGCGAAGATTGTCCAGCAGCTCCAGTCCGCCACGTCCATTGAAGACGGCGAGCCGGCCATCCACCGCTTCGATCACCGCCCGGATGTCGAGCACGGGTCCTTCGCCTTTCAACAGTACGAAGTTGGCACAGCGCTCGACCAGGCCCCTGATGGATTCGGGTCCGAGGCCGACCCCGATATACTCGGGGGCGTTCTGGATCGCGCACGGCAGCGCCGTACGATTCATGACATCGGCAAAGAACTCCGCGTACCAGGCCTCTTCCAATCCGCGCTGCGGCGGGGGCTGGAGAATCACCCAGCTCGCGCCCTGCTGCGCCGCCCAGTTGACGAACTGCGCCTGCGCCTCGACGGTGGCCTCGGACACGGTCACAGCCACCGGTACCCGACCGGCAACCTCCTCGGTCACCAGCTGCACGAGCAGCCGCCGCTCCCCCGGGGAGAGCTTGCCCACTTCGGTGGCAAGCCCGAGCACAGCAATGCCATGCGCGCCGTTTCGCACGCATGCGCGCACTTGGCGTCGCATCGCATCACGATCGATACGTCCCTCGGCATCGAAGAACGCATACAGCATCGGATAGATGCCTCGAAATCGCGCAGCGGTGGACATCGGTCTCTTTAGGCGAGGGATAGATTGGCACATCATACGGAATTCAAAACCGGGGGGACGTTGATACCCGCGCCGGCGTTCGAGGCGTACAATCCAGGCGGTGGTGCCTTCGGCGGGCATGATGAGCGGAATTGCCGCCGGGGGCTTGTCACCCGGGCACCACTTTGCAGTAACATACCAACTCGAGGGAGGATCTCACCTTCCCTTACATTCCGCCGGAGGTTGCTGATGGAGATAGTAGACCTGACCGAGGAAGAGACTGTGGCGATCCGCGACCGGATCGCGGTGCTGCGCATCGAGCACCGCGATCTAGACGAAGTGATCACCCGCCTCTCAGAGGATCCTGTGCAAGACGAGCTTCAGCTTAAGCGCTTGAAAAGACGCAAACTGATGCTCAAAGACCATATCGCAGTACTCGAACGCCAGCTGGTTCCCGACGCCCGGGCCTGACCCAGGCGTTTGCACCAGCGGTACGAGTCCCAATCCCGCCTCAGCAGTCCTTGGGGCAGGGAATCTTGTAATACGTCCTGGCGACGTAGGATGTTACGTTTTCGATGTCCTCGTCGCTCCAACGGAGCGACGTATTCGCCTGCCAGCGTATTACCTGTGCCTTGACCTCAGCGTACGTCTTCGCCACTCGTTTGTTGCGTTCAAACGCCACCGACTCGTGGCACATGCGACAATGCGTTTCAAGCAGCATTTTGCCGCGCTCGAGATCCGCCCCGGACGCCGATGATGCAACCGCGGCGGTAAGTAGAACGACAGAAATCTTGAACATACCAAACTCCTGTAAAAGCCCGGTCTAGAGATTAGCGCGATGGTGACCTGGCGCTTTGACGCAGGTCAAGGGTAAAGCCCTTACGAACGGACTCGCGGTGGTAATGTCAGAGGTTTTGAACACCTCCTTTTCCTAAGCCTATCATGCTTGCCCCCCGTGCCTGCCTTGTGGTCCTTCTGGTCCTAGCGCTGGCTGGTTGCGCCACGCACCAGCCAATGCCGATCGCCGAGGTCGTACAACTCAGCAAATCGGGGGCCCCGCCCGAAGACGTCATCCAGCGCGTTCGTCGATCCGCTACGACGTATGCCTTCCGCGGCTCGGACTACGCCAGACTGAAAGCGATGGGTGTCCCGGATCCGGTGCTCGATTATTTGCAGCAGTCTTTCGTGGACGATCTCGACCTGCTCACGCGTTACTGGGTCCTGGGCGAGAATTTAGGTGGCTGCGCGTTCTGCTATCCCCAGCCGGTCGACGTCGAAGGCATGCAATCGGGCTACGGAATTGTCGGCTCGGCGTCGCCCACGCGCTACGCGATCGGCAAGCCGCCCGGTACGCCGGAGTGGGTACCGGCCTCCCTGCCGCCATCCTTTGCACGGTTGAGCGTCGAGCAGCTCGTCGATCTCGCACATCATGGCACGCCCGATCAAGAGTTGATTCATCGAATTCGATATTCCCGGCTGGATCATGTCGTCGGCGTTGGCGGCTTTACCACCATTCGAACGCGCCCGCTCGCCGGCCTGAGCGGCTCACGCCTGGCGCGCCTCCACGACGAAGGGCTTAGCGATGCAGTGCTCGACGCGCTGCAGGCGCAATTCCTCGCGCAATTCATCGAAGCAGAGCGCTTGCGCTACCAGAATTGGGGCAAAGGGCCTGGCGCGATGAGCTGAGCGAGCACGCGCACAGAAGCTCGCAGACTCCGATGCAAAGCGCTTGGCGCGGCTGCTGGTAAGGCATCTACAGGTCGAAGCGATCGGTAACCGCCCCCCTGCTCGCCGTGGACACGAGCTTACTGTACTTGGCGAGCAGGCCTCGCGTATAACGCGGCACCGGTTGCCGCCATTGCGCACGCCGCCTCGTGAGCTCTTCCTCGGGCACATTCAGCTGGATCAATCTCTTGTGCGCGTCGATCGTGATCGAATCGCCATCTTTCACCAGAGCGATCACGCCACCGACATAGGCTTCCGGCGCAACATGGCCCACCA
>Ga0335082_10002617_pt1 | contig 19434 bp, 17 predicted proteins | sample Lox_Sample_41_FD_206718 | JGI IMG/M metagenome (GOLD analysis project Ga0335082, IMG submission 206718) | Soil microbial communities from Loxahatchee National Wildlife Refuge, Florida, United States - Lox_Sample_4.1 | ecosystem: Environmental > Terrestrial > Soil > Wetlands | place: USA...
CGCGCTCGCCGCCGGGTTCGCCATCCTCGGAGGCCTCTCGCTCCTGCCCTTCGTGGGAGCGGTCGTGTGGAGCGCCGCCTCGGTCGTCGCGGTCGGGATCGCGGTGCTCTCGCGCTTCGGCACGCCGCGGGTCCGCGTCGCCGTCGCTTAACGTCCCCGTTCTACTTCTCGCTCCTCGCTTCTCGCTCCCTGCTTCCCGCTTCCCGCTTCCTGTTGCTTGCCCACCGGGCCGGCAATAGAGTCGGGCTGGTGGAAAACACGACAATCCACACGGTCGGCGTCGTCGGCGGCGGCCAGATGGGCAACGGCATCGCCCACGTCGCGGCCGCCACGGGCCTGTCCGTGGTGCTCGTGGATCTCGACGAAGGCCTGCTCGCGAAGGCCCGCGAGACGATCTCTCGGAACCTGGACCGCGAGGTCGGCAAGGGCAAGCGCGCTCCGGCTGACCGGGACGCCGCGCTCTCGCGGCTTTCGACGGCCACGGACGTCGGCCGGCTCTCCGGCGCCGACGTCGTGATCGAGGCGGTCGTCGAGAACGAGAAGATCAAGAGAGACCTTTTCGGACGGCTCGACGCGGCCTGCAAGGCCGGGACGATCCTCGCGTCCAACACGTCCTCGATCTCGATCACGCGCCTGGCCGCGGCCACCCGGCGGCCGGACCGCGTGATCGGCATGCACTTCATGAACCCCGTGCCCATGATGCAGCTGGTCGAAGTGGTCCGAGGCATCGCGACCTCCGACGCCACCACGGCAGCGGTCGAGGCGCTGGCCCGGAGGATGGGAAAGACCCCGATCTCGTGCAACGACTCGCCGGGCTTCGTCTCCAACCGCGTGCTCATGCCCATGATCAACGAGGCGATCGAAGCGCTGCGGGAGGGAGTCGCCACTCCCGAGGCGATCGACGGCATCATGAAGCTCGGCATGAACCATCCGATGGGCCCGCTGCAGCTGGCCGACTTCATCGGGCTCGACACGTGCCTGGCGATCCTGAAGGTCCTGCACGAGGGCTTCGGCGACCCGAGGTACCGGCCGAGCCCGCTGCTTTCGAAGATGGTGGACGCGGGCTGGCTGGGCAAGAAGTCGGGCCGCGGCTTCTACGAGTACGCGGCCCGATAAGCATGTACTGCCAGAGCTGCGGCGCGAAGAACCCTGACGACGAGGAGTTTTGCGGCCGCTGTCACGCCAAGCTCCTGGTCCTGTCCGGCGTGGGCGTCGTGGACGAGGGGACCGGCGAGACGCAGGAAGAGATCCCGTTCGACGAGCACCTCCTCGAGCGCATCTCGACGCTCGAGGACGTCGTGAAGCGAACCGCCGAGGCCGTCAAGTCGCTCTTCGAGTCCCTGGGCAACCTCGAGAAGAACCTCTTCGTGGCCCACACCGGGATCCTGGCCCTCCAGGAGACCCTCGAACGTTCCGGCGCCGTCCGCTCCGAAGAGGTCCTGGACCTCTGGGAAACCAAGATGGACGCCCGGATGCAGGCTGTCGAGAAGAAGGACCGGTTTCTCGAGCGGCGCGACCGCATCGTGGCCAGGTTTTCGGGCGAGAACCGCGAGGCCTTCCTGCGGAGGCTCCGGGAAGCCGAGTTCGCCATCCTGGCCCTCGACGCCAACCGGGGCATGCATGCTCTCGAGGAGCTCTACCGGCTGGACCGGCGCAACGTGGAGCTCGGGTTCTACCTGGCCGAAACCTATTTCTCGGCGGGGGACCTCGAGAAAGCCGGGGGCTACTTCAAGAAGATTCTGGCCGTGGAGCCCGGGCACTTCGAGTCGCTCGTGTACTCGGGCATCGCGGCCTCCGAGTCCGGAGACGCGGCCACCGCCGAGTCGCTCCTGCTCGCGGCCGCCGAGCGCCGGTCCGACGCCTTCCTGCCGCACTTTGCCCTCGGGGCCCTCTACGCCCACTCGTTCCGGTGGCGCGAGGCGGAGGAGGCGCTGAAGAGGGCGCTGGATGTCGCCCCGGTGCCGTCGGCGTTCGTCCTGCTGGGCACGGTGTACCGAGAGGTCGGCGAGATCGGGAAGGCGATCCAGGCGTTCGAGGGGGCGCAGGAGGTCGAGCCGGACAACGAGGACGCCGTCTTCCAGCTCGGCCTCTGCTATCTCGACAAGAACTGGCCCAAGCGGGCGCTCGACTGCTTCCAGCAGGCCCTCGAGAAGAACCCCAAGCGGCTCGAGTTCCAGGAAGCGGTGCGGCTGCTCGAGAGGCGGCGCCGCTACTCTCTGCCGCGCGTGGACGGCCCCGGGGCCGAGAAGTATCGCCAGGCCGAGGACGAGGCCGCGCGGGGGGCCCTGCGGCGCGCCCTCGAGCTGTATCGCGAGGCAAGCCAGCTCGAGCCCGGCAACTCCACGATCCGGATCTCGCTCGCGCTGCTCGCGGGCTCGCTCGGGCTGTGGCGGGAAGCGGTGGCCACGTGCCGCGAGGTCCTGGCGGGCGAGCCCGAGGACGTCGTGGCGGCCGCGGCGTGCTCGACCCTGTCGGAGGCTCTGCGCGCCGAGGGCAAGCCCGGCGAGGCGACGCGGTTCGTCCGGGAGTTCCTGGAGAAGCATCCGTCCAAGACGGCCCAGGCGGTGGGCTACTACGAGCTGGCCACGAATCTCGCCGAGTCGGGCGAGGACCTGGACCAGGCGCTCGACTACGCGGGGCGGGCCCTCGCGGCGGCGCCGGATGAGCTCAAGCCCTACCCGCTGGCGGCCCTCGGCTGGGTCCACTACAAGCGGCAGGAGTTCGACCGCGCGATCGACTGCCTGCGCCGGTCGAGCGAGCGCGCGGCGGCGCCGACCACGCTGCAGCATCTGGGCATGGCGTACCTGGCGGCCGGCAAGCCCGAGGAAGCCAAGGCCGCTTTCACGCGGGCCAAGACCGTCGCGCGCGGAGGAGCGCTCGAGGACCGGATGCTCCAACAGGTGCGCTCCAACCTGCGGTTCGTCGAGAAGTTCGCCGCCCGCAAGAAGCCGGAAGCGGAGAAGGAGTGAGTACCCGACTCCTGTCGATCTGAGGAGTGCAGGCATCCCGTTGTCGTTCTGAGGAGCGCAGCGACGAAGAATCGACTCGCTGGCGCCCGGGAGTAGATCCTTCGCTTCGCTCAGGATGACACGGAGGAGTCAAAGGGCTCAGGACGACAACACCAACGGGCTGATATATTTCCGCGCCTCATGCGCTGGTCCCGCTACTTCCTGCACACGGTCCGCGAGGCGCCGGGCGACGCGGAGGCCGTCTCCCACATCCTGCTGACGCGCGCGGGCATGATCCGCCGCCTCGGGCCCGGCATGTACGCCCTGACGCCGCTGGGCCTGCGATCGCACCGCAAGACCGAGAGGATCGTGCGGGAGGAGATGGACCGGGCCGGGTTCCTCGAAGTCGAGGCGCCCATCCTGCAGCCGCGCGAGTTGTGGGAGGAAAGCGGGCGGTGGGGCCGCTATGCCGACGAGGGGCTCCTCTTCCACCTGAAGGACCGCAAGGACGGCGAGTACTGCCTGGCGCCCACGGCCGAGGAGGCGATGGCCGCCATGGTGCGCGCCGCCGTGACGTCGTACCGGCAGCTGCCCTTCACGCTGTACCAGATCCGCACGAAGTTCCGCGACGAGATCCGGCCCCGCTTCGGCCTCATGCGCGGGCGTGAGTTCCTCATGTACGACGGCTACTCCTTCGACATCGACGCCGAAGGGCTCGACCGGTCGTACCAGGCGGAGGACACCGCGTACCGGCGCGTGTTCCAGAGATGCGGTCTCGATTTCACGGTCGTCCAGGCAGACAGCGGCGCCATCGGTGGCAGCGCCTCGGAGGAATTCATGGTGCTCGCCGACACGGGCGAGGACGCCGTCGTACGCTGCGCGGCCTGCGGCTACGGGGCGAATCTCGAGAAGGCCGAGACCGGCAAGCTTCCGGCCCCCTGGGAGGACGAGACCGTCGGCCGACTCGAGGAGATCGAGACGCCCGGCTGCGGCGGCATCGACTCGGTCGTCGCGTTCCTGCAGATCACCGCCTCGCGGATGATCAAGTGCCTCGTGTACGAGACCGAAGGGGGCTTCGTCGTGGCGCTCGTGCGGGGCGACCTCGACGTGAACGAGCTCGCCCTGAAACGCGCCCTCGGCGTCGAGCACCTGGCGCTCGCTTCCGAGGAGAAGGTGCAGAAGGCGACGGGTGCCCCGGTGGGGTTCGTCGGGCCTCACCACCTGCCGCAGGGCCTGCGGATCATCGCCGACGAGTCCGTGCGCGGAGCGGTCAACGCCGTGACCGGGGCGGGCAAGCGCGACTGGCACGTGCGCGGCCTGGCCCTCGAGCGCGACGCGAAGATCGGGGAGTGGGCCCGCTTCGCGCAGGCGCGCGCCGGAGATCCCTGCCCCAAATGCGGCAAGCCCCTGACGATGGCCCGCGGCATCGAGGTGGGACACATCTTCAAGATCGGCACCAAGTATTCGGTGCCCATGAAATGCGAGTACACCGACGATCAGGGCGAGACCCGCCCCGTCTTCATGGGCTCCTACGGGATCGGCATCGGTCGGACGATGGCGGCGGCCGTGGAGCAACACCACGACGCCGACGGAATCGTCTGGCCGCTGGCCCTCGCGCCCTTCGAGATCGTTCTCGTGTCGCTCAATCCCTCCGACCAGGCGGCCCGGTCGGCGGCCGACCGGCTCTACGACGCGATGGCCGCCGACGGCCTCGAGGTGTTCTACGATGATCGGGACGAGCGGCCCGGAGTGAAGTTCAAGGACGCGGACCTGCTGGGCTTTCCGATCCGCGTCAACGTGGGCGGCCGGGCCCTGAAGGAAGGCAACGTCGAGATCGTGACACGCCGCGACAAGAAGATCCGCGCCACCCCGATCGCGGGGGCCCTCGCGGCGTTGAAGAGCGTGCGCGAAGAACTGGCCGGAGGGGGCTCGTGAGGAAGCACACCGTCGAGGAAGCTCTCGAGTACCACTCGCGGGGGCGCAAAGGGAAGATCTCGGTCACTCCGACCAAGCCGTGCCGCACGGCGGAGGACCTGGCCCTCGCCTACAGCCCGGGCGTCGCGGAGCCCTGCCTCGCCATCGAAAAGGACCCCGACAAGGTCTACGAGTTCACGGCCAAAGGCAATCTCGTAGCCGTGATTTCCAACGGTACGGCCGTGCTCGGCCTCGGCAACATCGGGCCTCTGGCCGGCAAGCCCGTCATGGAAGGCAAAGGGGTCCTCTTCAAGCGGTTCGCCGACATCGACGTCTTCGACATCGAAGTGGACACCCAGAACCCGCAGGAGTTCATCGACACGGTGGCCCGCATCGCGCCGACCTTCGGGGGCATCAACCTGGAAGACATCAAGGCTCCCGAGTGCTTCGTCATCGAAGAGGAGCTGAAAAAGCGCCTCTCGATCCCGGTCTTCCACGACGACCAGCACGGCACGGCCATCATCTCGGCGGCCGCTCTCTTGAACGCGCTCGAGATCGTCGGCAAGAAGATCGGCGACGCCAAGGTCGTCTTCGCCGGGGCCGGCGCCTCGGCCATCGCCTGCGCGAAGCTCTACCTGTCCTACGGCGTCCGCCCCGAGAACCTCCGGATGACCGACAAGTCCGGCGTCATCTACAAGGGCCGCACCGGCGACATGAATCCCTACAAGGCGCAGTTCGCCGTGGAGACGAAGGAGAGGACCCTCGCCGACGCTCTCAAGGGCGCCGACGCCTTCGTCGGGCTCTCGACGAAGGGGATCGTCACGGGCGAGATGCTGAAAGTCATGGCGCGGGACCCGATCGTCTTCGCCCTGGCCAACCCGGATCCGGAGATCGCGCCCGAGGAAGCGAAGGCCGCTCGCCCGGACGTCATCATGGCGACGGGCCGCAGCGACTATCCCAACCAGGTCAACAACGTGCTCGGCTTCCCGTTCATCTTCCGGGGCGCCCTCGATGTGCGCGCCCGGGAGATCAACGAGGCCATGAAGCGGGCGGCCTCGCAGGCCCTCGCAGCCCTGGCCAAGATGGATGTGCCGGACTCGGTCTCCAAGGCCTACGGCGGGCAGACGTTTCGCTTCGGGCGCGAGTACCTGATCCCGAAGCCGTTCGACTACCGCGTCCTCCTCTGGGTCGCCCCGGCCGTGGCCGAGGCCGCCATGGCTTCGGGCGTGGCCCGCCGGCCCATCACGGACATGGGAGCCTACCTGCGCAAGCTGGAGGCCACCCTCTCGCGCTCGTTCGAGGTCATGAGCGTCGTGATGGAGAAGGCCCGCCGGGATCCCAGGCGAATCGTGTTCCCGGAAGGCGAGCATCCCAAGATCCTGCGCGCCGCCAAGATCCTGGCGGAGGAGGGCATCTGCAAGCCGATCCTGCTGGCGCGCGAGCAGAAGATCCTGCAGCAGGCGACAGAGATGCAGCTGCCGCTCGACAAGATCGAGATCGTCCACAGCGAGACCTCGCCGAAGCTCGCCGCCTATGCGAAGCGGTTCCAGGAGCTGCGCCGTCGCGACGGCGCCACGCCCGAGAACGCGGACCGCCTCGTGCGGATGCGCAACGTGTTCGGTCCCCTGATGCTGGACGCCGGCGACGCCGACGGCGTGATCTCCGGCCTGACCCAGTCCTACGCCGACACCATCCGGCCGGCCCTGCAGATCGTGGGCACGGCGCCGGGCGTCAAGAGAGTGTCCGGGCTCTACATCCTGATGCTTCCGGACCGGACGTTCTTCTTCGCCGACACGACGGTCAACATCGACCCGACGGCCGAAGAGCTGGCGGAGATCGCCCTGCTCACGGCCGATGCGGTGCGGCGTTTCGACATCGAGCCCCGGGTCGCCCTGATCTCCTTCTCCAACTTCGGCTCGAACACGCATGCCAACGCGTTGAAGGTCAAGGAAGCCGTCGCGATCCTGCAGCGCACCAGGCCGGACCTGCCCGTGGACGGCGAGATGCAGGCGGACTACGCCGTCGTGCCCGAGATGCTCGAGGCCGAGTACCCGTGGTCCCGCGTCAAGAACCCCAACATCCTGATCTTCCCGGATCTCCAGTCGGCCAACGCCGCCTACAAGCTGGTCTGGCGCCTGGCGGGCGCCGAGGCCATCGGCCCCATTCTGCTGGGCATGAAAATGTCGGTCCACGTCCTCCAGCGCGGAGTGGACGCCGGCGACATCGTCAACCTCGCCGCCATCGCGGTCGTCGACGCGCAGGAAAAGGCCGCCGCCCGGAGCCCGTCGCCGGCCTCTCGATGAGATCGAGACCGCTGCTCGCGTCCGCCGTCGCCCTCGGGGCTCTCCTCGGCGGCGCCCGGGGGCAGCCGCCGCCGCAGCCCGTCACCCACGGAGGAGCTCCCGCGGTCTCGCCGGATGGCTCGAGGATCGCCTTTCTCTCGGACCGGGACGGCGCGACCGACGTGTGGGTCATCTCTGCCGACGGGAGAGGGGAGACGCGGCTGACGCGCACGCCCGAGGCCGAATCGCAGCCCGCCTGGTCCGCCGACGGCCGAAGGGTCTGGTTCACCGTGTTTGCTTCCGAGGCCAGCCGGATCTACGCGATCCAGCCGGACGGCCGGGATCAGCAGCTGCTCGGAACCGTCCCGGGCCGGGCCCTGAGGCTGTCGCCGGACGGTCGCCGCGTCCTTTACTGGACGGGCACCTGGACATCGCAGAAGCTCTTCTCGTCCGACCTCGACGGGGGCAACGCACGGCAGCTCACCGATGGGTCGGGCGTCGTGTGGGGCGCGCGCTGGTCGCCCGACGGCAATTGGATCGCCTTCGGCGACCGCGCCTCCGGGGGCGTCCTTCACGTCTTCGTGATGAACGCGGACGGCTCCGACCGCCGGCAGGTGACGCATCTCGCGGCTGCCGACGGCCAGGCCCAGATGCCGGCCTGGTCTCCCGACGGGAGCCGCCTCGCCGTCCAGGCGAGCGGCAAGAGCCTGCCGGGGCACATCTGGATCGTCGACCTTGCAACGGGCGACGCACGCAAGCTCGCTCCCCACGACGCGCCGTACCAGGACGAGGTGCCTGCCTGGTTTCCTGACGGGGAGAAGGTCGCCTTTCAGAGCGACCGGACGGGACGCATGGAGATCTGGGTCATGAACGCCGACGGCTCCGGAGCCCGCCCGCTGACGAAGTGATCCCGCGAGGGCGAACCGGCGAATCGGGCCTGTCGTTCAGGAGTCGCAGTCCCGTCCGCCTACCCCGCGACCATGGCGCGAGAGGACTTCCAGGACCTCCTCGGAAATGGTGACGGGGGCCTCCGCGGACCCTTGCCGGTGGAGGCGGCCCAGGACGACCAGGATGCCACCGATGTCCACGCCCAGGTCCTCGAGAAACACGGCCAGATCTCCGTCGCCGTACAGGTAATGGGGCTCCAGCGGGCTCGACGCGGCCGCCAGGCCTTTGATCACCAGCCGCGTGCTGTACTGGAACGGCAGGACGTCGGAGCCTTCGACCCGAATCGTGTACTCGGTTGCCATGGAGCCTCCCGGCTTCCTGCCGGTTCGGGGTCTGTCAGAGGGCTTCTGGCAAAAGGCGAGCGGGACAGGAGGAGTTGATTCTACCACCCGAAACGCGGGCTCCTCACGCTGCCCGACGGCAGCGGCTTCGATCGGATGCGTCTCCTGCGGGACCGCTATGGCCTCGCGGGGATCGCCGTGACCGGCTGTGAGGGCCGCTACCGGACGGCCTCTGCGCGGCGGGCGATGGCGGCAAGCCATGTGTGGCGCAGCAGGGAGCTGCCGGGGTAGACCAGCCGCCAGTAGGCCGCGAAGCGTCGCGCGCTGCGCGGGTCGGTGGCGAAGACGCGCGTCTCTGTGGTCAGCAGGCACGTGCCGTCCGCGCGGGGCTCGACGTGGAAGTTCATGGCCGCCTTGACGTAGCCGGATGTCCTGAGCGCCGCGAAGCCCTGGGGGGAAAGGCGAGGGCCTTCGGGCGGCCTGGCGACGAGCGCGCCGATGACGATCTCGCGGCCGGGCTCCTCGCCGAGAAGAAGGAACCCGGATTGCCGCGCGACCTCGAGGATGGGCCTGGCGGACGGATTGAGGAGGCCTTCGGCCTGCTTCGCGAAGAGGCGGCCCGGGTTTCGGATGGCCGTCAGCGTGCGAAAGAGGGCGATGTCGTCGGCCGTCACGGACCGGATGGCCTCGAAGATCCTGTCCGGCGCGGCGCGGACGATTCTCTGGTGCCTCTCGGAGAACTGAAACTCGGGGAGGTACCAGTCCATCAACGCGGCCGGCCGCGGGACGCGCGCGGCGGGCGGCGCAGGCCAGAGAAGAGCGAGGGTCGCGAAGGCGGCGCCGATCCCCGCCACCATCGCGCCCTGGCGGCGACTGCGGATGCGGAGCATCCGGAGTGGGAGTGCGACCGAGAAAAGCCCCAGCGCGGCGGCTCCGAGGCCTGCATAAGCCAGCACCGTCGCCATGCCCGCCCTTCCGGCTCAGGCGTCCATCAGGACGGCTCGCGAAGGAGCAGCCGCCCCGCGGGGACGCCGGCCTTGTTCGTGACGCGGCCGGAGGGCCACCGGACCGAGACATGGTCGGCCCTCACGGAATCGCCGAGGCCGAAGGTGAGCTCGCGCGGGCCGCTCGAGAGAAAGGAGTAGCCGGCCGAGACGACCTGCGCCCGGCGGATGCCGTTGGCCTCGACCGTGACCACGGCGCCGAGGGCGTCGCGCGTCGTCTTGAAGCGGCCGGGCAGGCCCGGATCGCCCTCCAGCAGAACCACCAGGGACTTCGCGTGCGAGGGATTGCGGTTCATCCAGAGAGAGGGGCGCTGGAGAAAGCCCGTGGCGAGGAGGTCCGGCGCGCCGTCGCCGTCCACGTCCACCACGACGAGGCCTCGCTGGTTGGCGTCGGACTCGAGTCCCGTGACCGCCGCCAGCTCCTCGAAGCGCCGGCCGTCCAGGTTCTTGTAGAAGCGCTTGGGCGTGTGGCCCCACAGCGAGTCGTCCCCGAAGTCGGCGATGGCCTCGCCCTTCTGGAACTTCATGAACTCGGCCGACATGAGGTTGAAGAAGTCGATCTCGCGCTCCTTCGGACTCTTGCCGGTCACCATGCCGTTGACCACGAACAGGTCCGGCCGCCCGTCGAGATCCGCGTCGACGAACACGCAGCCCCAGGACCACGACGTGTCCCAGACGCCCGCTTCGTCGGAGACTCTTTCGAAGCGCCCGCTGCCGTCGGCCGCAGGGCGGAAGAGCGAAGAGCCTCGCGTCAGCGCCTTCAAACGCCGCCAGACGATGGGCCGGCCCAGGCTGTAGGGGAAGGGCGGCATGGGGAAGCGCGGGTCGGAGAGGAACCAGTTCCAGGGCAGGGAGTAGTTCGACACGTAGACGTCGAGCCGCCCGTCGCCGTCGTAGTCGTCGATCGTGACGCCCATCCCGAAACCGGGGTCGATCAGGTCGGTCTTCTTGGAAAGATCCGTGAACGTGCCGTCGCCATTGTTGCGCAGGTAAGTGTGCGGGCCGAAGTCGTTGGCGACGTAGAGGTCCGGCCAGCCGTCGCCGTCCAAGTCCGCGGATTGGACGGCGAGGCCCCAGTGCGTGTCGTCGGTCTTCGTCGCCTTGCTGACGTCGGTGAACGTGCCGTCGCCGTTGTTGCGGAAGAGGTGATTGGGCGGCGCGTTGTCCGCCTGCATGTTCGGGCCGCGGTCCCTCGGGCCGTAGACGAGAACGTAGAGGTCCGGCAGGCCGTCCCGGTCGTAGTCGAGGGCGGCGGCGGAGGTGGAGTAGGCGTTCAACGCGACGCCGGCCTTCCGGCCGACCTCCTCGAACGTGCCGTCTCCCCGGTTATGAAAGAGCAGGTTCGGTCTCTCGATGTAGGTCACGTAGAGGTCGGGCCGGCCGTCGTTGTCGTAGTCGAAGGCGAGGGCCCCGACGGCTTCGCCCTCCTGGCCGAGGACGCCGGCCTCTTTCGCCACGTCGGTGAACGTGCCGTCGCCGTTGTTTCGGTAGAGGCGGTTGCCGTCGCCTCCGCACACGAAGACGTCCGGCCGCCCGTCCCCGTCGAAGTCGAGGACCGCCGCCCCCGGCGGCATGTGCTCGCCCGGGATCGGCAGGTTCTTCCCGGCGTTCGGGAGGAAGGCCTTGTGGGCGCGAGAGAGGCCGGCGCGCTCGGCCACCTCTTCGAACTGCGGCGCCGGCGTTGCGGCGGAGAGCCAGCTTTCGAGCCAGGCGGACTCGAGCCGCCAGCCCTTGCCGCTGTCGGGCGCGAGGACCGCGCGGAGGCGGCCGCCCTCCTGTCGCAGCGACCCGTCCGCGCCCGTTCCGGTCAGCAGAAGCGCGAAGAGAGCCTCCCGCTTTTCGCCGCGGCGCACGAAGTCCTCCAGCACGTTCTCGGTGCGGCCGAAGGTGGCGAAGCGGCGGCGGATTTCGGAGAGGCGGGTCCGAAGAATTTCGGCGGATGCTCGCCCCTCACCCCGGCCCTCTCCCGCGGGGAGAGGGGGATTTGCTGCGCCGGTGCGGCGGTAGATGGCGAGCGTCAGCGGGGGGCGGGCGTTGGCTGTCGTCAGGGAATCGCCGGGCAAGGGGCCGCGGAAGGTGAAGGCCGGGGCATAGAAGGAGGGGTCGGCGGCTCCCGCCTTCCAGTCCTCGAGGAACCGCTCTCCGAAGACCGAGACGCCGTCGGAGTATTGCTCGAGCGTCGGGAGCGGCTCTTCCCGGTGCGAGCTGCAGAAGGAGGAGGCGACCGAAAGGAGCAGGGCGGTAACGGCCAGCCGTCGGCGTGCCTGCACGCGGAGACTATAGACGAAGGCGCCGAAAATATAATTGACCCCAGGTTGTCGTCTCTGCTCGACCGCTTGAAAGACCGCATCGCGCGCGAAGGCTCGATGTCATTCCGCGACGTCATGGCGATGGCCCTGTACGACCCGGAGCACGGTTACTACTCCATCGGGGCACGCATCGGCGAGCGGGGCGACTTCGTGACGTCTCCCCAGGTGTCTCCCGCCTTCGCGGCCGCGATCGCGAACCGCTTTCGCGAGGATGCCGCGAAGCTCGAGGACCCTCTCGACTTCGTCGAGGTCGGGGCCGGAGAGGGGCGCTTCCTCGAAGACTTCTCGGCGGCGCTGGCCCGCCAGGACGCGGCGCTGGCCGCCCGCGTCCGGTGGACCGCGGTCGAGAGGAGCGCCTCGGCGCGCAAGAGCCTGTCGCGCCTCTCGAGGCTCTCGCCCTTCTCGATTCTCGAGTCGCCCGAGGCCCTCAAGGAGGGCTCGGTGACCGGATGGATCTTCTCCAACGAGCTGTACGACGCGCTGCCCGTGGTGCGCGTCGTGGGCACGCCGGAGGGGCTCGCGGAGCTCAAGGTCGGCGTCTCCGGCGGACAGCTGGTCTGGGTGCGTGAGCCCGCGCCGGCCGCCTTCGCCGAGCACATGGCGCGCTTCTCGGTCGTGCTCGAGCCCGGGCAGATTGCGGAAATCTCGTTTGCCGCGGCGCCGCTCCACCGCCGCCTCGCGAGGGCGCTCGCTCGGGGCCGCATCGTGGCGTTCGACTACGGCCACAAGGCGTCGGTCCTCTACCACTCTCTGGCGCGCAGGCAAGGCACGCTGGCAGTCCACTTCGCCGGCCGCCGGCGCGGCGACCCGCTCTCGCGCCCCGGCGAGATGGACCTGACGGCCCACGTCAACTGGGACGACCTGATCGCGGCGGGGGAGGAGGAGGGGCTGCTCTCGGCGCCCGTTCTCCGCCAGGGACGCTATCTCACCGAGGCGGGGCTGTTCCGATTCGTCGAGAGCTCGGCGGAAAAATGGCGGGCCTATCGCCTCGTGGATCCGGAGGGAATGGGAGAGGAGCTGTCGGTGCTCATCCAGTCTCGCGGCCTCTGATTGACTCCCCGAAACGCTCCGATAGAATGCCCTCCCGGTGGCCGATTACCTCCCCATCCTCATTCTTGCTGTGCTCGCCGCGGCCCTGCCGCTGGCGACGATCCTCGCCGCGAAGGTCATCCAGACCTCCCGGCCCAACCCGGCCAAGCTCGAGCCCTACGAGTCGGGCATCCGGCCCGAGACCGTGGCGCTCGACACGCGCTTCTCGGTCCGTTACTTCCTGATCGCCGTTCTGTTCGTCATTTTCGACGTCGAGACGATCTTCCTGTTTCCCTGGGCGATCCAGTTCCACCGGCTGGGCCTCTTCGGCCTGGTCGAGATGGCGGTCTTCCTCCTGATCCTGATCCTGGGCTACCTCTACTGCTGGAAGCGCAAGGCCCTCGACTGGGCCTGACGCGAAAGAGGGGGACATGGGCCTCGTCGACAACAGGTTCGAAGACAACGTCCTGACGACCACGGTGGACTCCGTGATCAACTGGGCCCGCCGCTCCTCGATCTGGCCGATGCAGTTCGGCCTGGCCTGCTGCGCGATCGAGATGATGGCCGTGATGGACGCCCGCCACGACCTGGCCCGCTTCGGCGCCGAGGTCTTCCGCGGCACGCCGAGGCAGTCGGACCTGATGATCGTGGCGGGGACCGTCGTCGAGAAGATGGCTCCGATCGTCAAGCGTCTCTACGACCAGATGCCGGACCCCAAGTGGGTGATCGCCATGGGCTCGTGCGCGACGTGCGGCGGCCCGTACCGGACGTACGCGGTGACGCAGGGCGTGGACCGAATCGTGCCGGTGGACGTCTACGTGCCGGGCTGCCCGCCGCGGCCCGAGGCCCTGATCTACGGGATCATGGCCCTCCAGAAGAAGATCGACCGGATGAAGGTCGTCCGGAAGGCCTCGTAGGCGCGGCCGGATGACCGAGGAGAAGCCCAAGGAGGCGCCAAAGAAGCTCGAGGCGACCGACGCCTCCGAGCATCCCTGGGTCCGCGCGATCCGGGCCTCGCTGCCCGACACGGTGCTTTCCGCCAAAGAGTTCGCGGGCCAGGTGACCGTGACGGTGGCCCGAGAGGCCATCGCCCGCGTTGCCCGGCACCTGAAGGAAGCCGAGGACTTCAAGTACTGCGTGGACGTGACCGCGGTGGACTGGAAGACCCGCCAGCCGCGCTTCGACGTCGTCTATCACTTCTACTCTTTCTCGAAGAACGGGCGGATCCGCATCAAGTGCCCCGCGGGCGAGGGAGAAGAAGTCCCCTCGATCGCCACGATCTTCCTCGCGGCCAACTGGTGCGAGCGCGAGACCTGGGACATGTTCGGCATCCGCTTCTCCGGCCACCCGGACCTGCGGCGGATCCTGACCTGGGAGGGCTTCGAAGGACACCCGCTGCGCAAGGATTTCCCGCTCGAGGGGATTACGACCGGAGCCGCGGTCTACCCGGAGGAGTGGCCCGAGGGCGGGGGCCCGGCGGCATCCGACCCCAACCGGAAGGCTGTCTCGTGACCGACACGCCCAGGCTCACGCAGGCCGAGAAGGACGAGGCCGAGTACTTCGCGCGGCGCGCGACGGAGTCGGGAGTCCCGAGGCCGGCCGCCGGCTCGCCCGAGGAGCCCAAGACCCTCTTCGACGTCCAGGAGATGGAGCTCAACTTCGGGCCGCAGCATCCCTCGACGCACGGCGTGCTGCGCCTGGTGCTCAAGGTGGACGGCGAGCGGATCGTGGAAGCCAAGCCGGACATCGGGTACCTCCATCGGGGCACCGAGAAGCTCTTCGAGACCGAGACCTACCCGATGGGAATCCCGCACACCGACCGGCTCGACTACATCGCCGCGGCCACCAACAACCACGCCTTCTGCCTGACCGTCGAGAAGCTGCTCGACCTCGAGATCCCGCGGCGGGCGCAGTTGATCCGCGTGATCCTGGACGAGCTGCAGCGGCTCTCCTCGCACCTGGTCTGGCTCGGCACGTCGGGCATCGATCTCGGGGCCGTGACGCCCTTCTGGTACGCGTTCCGCGAGCGCGAGCAGATCCTGGACTTCTTCGAGGAGTACTGCGGGGCGCGGCTGACGCTCAACTGCATGCGGATCGGCGGCCTGCCGTTCGACCTGCCGGCGGGCTGGACCGAGCGGCTGTCCGAGCTCGTGGATGACCTGCCGGCGCGGATCGACGACTACGAGCAGCTGCTGACCGAGAACCGCATCTGGAAGAACCGTACGGTCGGGGTCGGCGTGATCTCGGGCGAGGAATGCATCGCGTGGGGCCTGACGGGGCCGATCCTGCGGGGCTCCGGCGTCGAGTGGGACCTGCGCCGCGCTCAGCCCTACGAGTGCTACGAGGAGCTGGATTTCGCGATCCCGACGCGGCAGGGGGGCGACACGTACGACCGCTACATCGTGCGTGTCCAGGAGATGCGCCAGAGCGTCCGGATCCTGGCCCAGTGCCTCGCAAAGCTCGAAGCCGGCGAGATCCGGGGCAAGGTGCCCCGCGTCATCAAGCCGCCCGCCGAAGAGATCTACGCGTCGATCGAGGCCCCCAAGGGCGAGCTCGGCTTCTACTGCGTTTCGAACGGCAGCAACCGGCCCTACCGCATGCACTGCCGCCCGCCCTCCTTCATCAACCTGCAGGTGCTGCCCCGCCTGGCCAAAGGGCATTTCGTGTCGGATCTCGTGGCCCTGATCGGCACGGTGGACATCGTGCTCGGCGAGGTGGACCGGTGAACGTGATCACGCCTACGGTGCTGACCTACGTGAAGGTCGTGCTGATCGTGGCCGTGGTGCCTGCGATCGTGGGCTTCGTCATCGTGCTCGCCGAGCGGCGGATCATGGGCTTCATGCAGGTCCGCCTGGGGCCCAACCGCGTGGGTCCGCAGGGGACCCTGCAGGGCCTGGCGGATCTCGTCAAGCTGGTGACCAAGGAAGACATCACCCCGGAGCGGGCCGAGAAGGTCGTCCACTTTTTCGCGCCGGTCTGGACCGTGGTCCCGGCGCTGACGGCCCTCGCCCTGATCCCGTTGGGCCCGCCGATCCGCATCGGCAGGGTGGAGACGCCCCTCTGGGTCACCGACGTGAACGTGGGGCTCCTGCTCCTGATCGGCATCACGTCCATCGGGGTCTACGGCATCATCCTGGGGGGCTGGGCCTCCAACAACAAGTACGCGCTCTTGGGCGGCCTGCGCTCGGCGGCGCAGCTCGTCAGCTACGAGGTTCCGATGGGCCTCGCGCTCGTCTCGGTTCTCCTGATGACGCGTTCTCTGTCGCTCGTCGAGATCGTGCAGCGTCAGCAGAAGGTCGAGCTGTGGTTCGTGTTCCCGGGGCTCTTGGCCTTCTTCATCTATTTCGTGGCCGGCGTGGCCGAGACCAACCGCAACCCCTTCGACCTGCCCGAGGCGGAATCCGAGCTCGTGTCGGGATTCAACACCGAATACTCGGGCGTCAAGTTCGCCTTTTTCTTTCTGGGCGAGTACACGGCCATGATCGTCATCTCCTGCGTGGCGGTGGCGGTCTTCTTCGGCGGGTGGCTGCGCCCGTTCCCGAACGTGAAGGCCCTCGACTTTCTGGACGTCGTGCCGCCGGGCGTCTGGTTCCTCGGGAAGGCGGCGTGCTTCCTCTTCGGCTACATCTGGTTCCGTTCGACGTTCCCCCGGTATCGGTTCGACCAGCTGATGGGCCTCGGCTGGAAGTGGCTGATCCCGATCTCGCTCGCCAACATCGTGGTCGTGGCCCTCTCCCTGCTGCTCTGGCCCGGGACGACGAGGGGCATGATCGTTCTCTCCTGGATCTACGGCGGGCTGTTCGTCGTCTTCTTCCTGCTGGCGAAGCTCCGGCAGAGCCTGGCCAAACGCGACCGGCTGGCGGCCGTGCCCGCCGGCGCAAGCCGCCCGACGGCGGCCTGAAGGGGAACCATGGCACTCAGGAAGTGGCTCGACCGCATCACGCTGCTCGACATCTTCGAGGGCCTGTCGGTCACGGGGCGCCACCTCTTCAAGAAAAAGCTCACGATCCAGTACCCCGAGCAGAAGAAGCTGCCCTCGGACCGCTTCCGCGGCATGTTCCGGCTGGACGAGGAGCGCTGCATCAAGTGCACGCTCTGCGCCATCGAGTGCCCGATCAACATCATCTACATCGACTGGCACAACGAGAAGAACGACGCCGGCAAGTCGGTCAAGGTGCTGGATCGTTTTGACGTGGACCTGAAGCGCTGCATGTTCTGCCAGCTCTGCGAAGAGGCTTGCCCCACCACACCGAAATCCATCTGGCTCACGACCAAGACCTACGAGATGGCGTCCTACGACCGCAACGACTCGCTCTACCTCGACATCCGCAAGCTGACCGACTGGAACAACGCGCCGAACGTGAAGCCGTTCACGGTGGTGGAGCAGGGATGAGCGGCTCCTCGGGCGTGCTCCTGACGGGGGCCGCTGGCTGGGCCTTCGTGATCTTCGCGGCCGTGGCCGTCGGAACGGGCATCGCGGTCGTGGTCGCCAAGAATCCGGTCCATTCCGCCCTCTTTCTGCTGGCCTCGTTCCTGATGGTGGCCTCGATCTTCATCCTGCAGCGGGCCGAGTTCGTCGGAGCGGTCCAGATCCTGGTCTACGCCGGCGGCGTGATGGTCCTCTTTCTCTTCGTGATCATGCTGGTCCACCAGCGCACGGTGAAGACCGCCCACGCCTTCCACCACCAGTGGGACGTCGCCCTGCTGCTGCTCGCCGTGTCCCTGGTCGTGTTCCTGTACATCCTGGGCACCGAGGCGTTCCCGAACGTGGCGGCCAACCCGGAGGCCTTGCGGTCCGCGGGCGGGCGGGTCGTCGGCAACACGCAGGCGGTCTCCTGGTCCCTCTTCCACGACTACCTGCTGCCGTTCGAGGTGGCCTCGGTGCTCCTGCTCGTCGCGATGGTCGGGGCTGTGGTGCTCGGCCGGCGCTCCACGGAGAAGATGGACTAGGCGATGACGATCACGATCAACCACTACCTGATCGCGAGCTTCCTGCTCTTCGCGATCGGCTTCCTGGGCGTCCTGATCCGCCGAAACCTCCTGACGGTGCTCATGTCCGTGGAGCTGATGCTGAACGCCGTCAACCTGAACCTGATCGCCTTCTCCTCGCGCCTGTCCGACCTGACCGGCCAGGTGTTCTCGGTCTTCGTGATCGTCGTTGCGGCGGGCGAGGCGGCCGTGGGCCTCGCGCTCACGATCTCCCTTTTCCGGCAGCGCAAGACGCTGAACGTCGAAGAGGCCCACGAGATGCGAGGGTGAAGGCGGCGTGAAGAACCTGATCTGGCTCGTGCCCCTGTTCCCGTTGGCGGGCTTTGCCGTCAACGGGCTCCTCTATCTGCTGTCGCATCGGACGAAAGGGGAGGACCCGCACGCCGGCGGATCCCACGGGGCCGGGCACGGGGCGGGGGCTGCCACGGCCGCACACGGCGCGGGCCACTCCGCCTCCGCCCAGGCTACGGCGGACAAGGGAAACGGCCACGCGGGCATACCGTACAAGTCCGTCCACACGGCGGTCGGTACGGGCTCGGTGGCGCTCGCCTGCCTGTTCGCCTTCGGGGCGATCTTCGACGTGGGGATTCCGTCGCTGGCGAGCGGGGCCTCCCACACCGTCACGCTCTACCGCTGGCTGTCGCTGGGCGTCAACGAGGCCGTGGGCAAGGTGCCGGGCAAGGCCGCGGAGTGGGTCGTGGACGCGGCGTTCCGGCTCGACGCGTTGTCGGCCTTGATGATCGCTTTCGTCACGTTCGTCGGCTTCCTGATCCACGTCTACTCCGTCGGGTACATGGGGCACGACGAGGGCTACGGCAGGTTCTTCGCGTACCTGAACCTCTTCATGTTCGCCATGCTCGTGCTGGTCCTCGCCGGCAACTTCCTCGTGATGTTCGTGGGCTGGGAAGGCGTCGGCCTGTGCTCGTATCTCCTGATCGGGTACTTCTACGACAAGGACTTCGCCGCCGACGCCGGCAAGAAGGCCTTCGTGGTGAACCGCATCGGCGACCTCGGCTTCGTGCTCGGGATCTTCGGCATCTTCGCGCTCTTCGGCACGCTCGATTTCGGCCGCGTGTTCGCCGCGGCCGCGGGCGATCCGGCCTCGGTCGAGCCCTGGGCCACGCTCATCTGCCTCTGCCTGTTCGTGGGCGCCGTGGGCAAGTCCGCCCAGGTGCCGCTGTACGTCTGGCTGCCGGATGCCATGGCGGGCCCGACACCCGTCTCGGCCCTGATCCATGCCGCCACGATGGTCACGGCCGGCGTCTACATGGTCGCCCGCTGCAACGTGCTCTTTCGCCTGGCCCCGGAGGCCATGCTGGTCGTGGCTCTCGTCGGAGGGTTCACCGCGTTCTTCGCGGCCACGATCGGCCTCGCCCAGAACGACATCAAGAAGGTGCTGGCCTACTCGACGGTCTCCCAGCTCGGCTACATGTTCTTGGCCTGCGGCGTGGGGGCCTTCATCGCCGGGATGTTCCACGTCATGACGCACGCCTTCTTCAAGGCCTGCCTGTTCCTCGGGTCCGGGTCGGTGATCCACGCCCTGGGGGGAGAGCAGGACATGCGTCGGATGGGCGGCCTGTCGCTCAGGATCCAGACGACGTTCAAGACTTTCCTGGTCGCCACCCTGGCCATCGCGGGGGTGCCCCTGTTCGCCGGGTTCTTCTCGAAGGACGCGATCCTGTCCGCCGTGTACGAGGCTCACTTCGAGGGCGCGCCCTGGCTCGGCAAGG
>Ga0335082_10002619_pt1 | contig 19430 bp, 22 predicted proteins | sample Lox_Sample_41_FD_206718 | JGI IMG/M metagenome (GOLD analysis project Ga0335082, IMG submission 206718) | Soil microbial communities from Loxahatchee National Wildlife Refuge, Florida, United States - Lox_Sample_4.1 | ecosystem: Environmental > Terrestrial > Soil > Wetlands | place: USA...
ATAAGCCATAAGCCATAAGCCATAAGCCATAAGCCAAATGCCCCCCATCGCGATCATCGACTACGGCATGGGCAACCTGCGCAGCGTGCACAAGGGCTTCGCGCAGGTCGGGGTGCCGGCCGAGGTAACCCGCGACGCGGCGGCGATCGCGCGCGCCCCCGGCGTGGTCCTGCCGGGCGTCGGCGCCTTCGGCGCCTGCATGGACAACCTGCGCGCGTACGGGCTGGTCGACGTCGTCCGCCGCGTGATCGAGCGCGGCACCCCGTTTCTCGGCATCTGCCTCGGGCTGCAGCTGCTGTTCGAGGAGAGCGAGGAGTTCGGGCCCGTGCAGGGGCTCGGTGTGCTGCGCGGGCGGTGCGTGCGCTTTGCCGCCAACGGCAATCCCGATTTCCGCGTCCCGCACATGGGCTGGAACCAGATCCGTCGGCGCCAGACGCCGCCGGCGCTGGCGGGCGTGGAGGACGGCGCGTTCGTCTACTTCGTACACTCGTACTACGTCGAGCCGCGCGATCCGGCGTTGATCGCCACGCTCACCGACTACGGCGGCGAGTTCGTCTCCGCGGTCGCGCGCGACAACCTCTTCGCCTGTCAGTTCCACCCCGAGAAGAGCCAGCGCATCGGCTTGCGCATCCTGCAGAACTTCGGGTCCGCCGTGAGCCGGGGAACGCAGCCGACGATCGGTGCTGGCGCCACCTAGCCCGCAAGCGAAGACGGCTTCCAACGCGGAGGCGCGAAGATCGCGGAGAAGACCGTTTCAGAAGTGGCTCTCCTTCTCGACCGTCTCCGCGTGCTCCGCGTCTCCGCGTTGAATCCTTCATGATTCGAGTTTGAGCATGCTCATCATTCCCGCGATCGACCTGAAGGGCGGCAAGTGCGTCCGCCTGCTGCGCGGCGACCTGGAGGCCGAGACGGTCTACGGCGACGATCCGGTGGCGATGGGGCGGCGCTGGGTGGACGCCGGCGCGCGCTATCTGCACGTGGTCGACCTCGACGGCGCGGTCGCGGGGGCACCGGTGAACGGCGATGCCATCGCCGCGCTGTGTGCCAAGCTACCCATCCCGGTGGAGGTGGGCGGCGGCGTGCGCACGGTCGAGCGCGCCGGAACCATCCTGGCCATGGGCGCCGACCGCGTCATCTTCGGCACCGCGGCGCTCGAGCACCCCGAGACGGTCGCCGACGCGTGCCGGCGCTTCCCCGATCGGGTTGCGGTCGGCATCGATGCCCGCGGGGGCCGGGTGGCGGTGAAGGGATGGCTCGAGACCAGCGCGACGACGGCGGTCGACGTCGCGCGCCGGCTCGACGGGGCCGGCGTGGCCTGCATCATCTACACCGACATCGAGCGCGATGGGACGCAGCAGGGCGTCAACGTCGCCGCCACGCGGGCGTTGGCGGAGGCGATTGCCACCCCGGTGATTGCCTCGGGCGGCGTCGGCTCGCTGCGCGACATCGAGTCGCTGCTGCCCTGCGAGGCGGCCGGGGTCACGGGCGTGATCGTCGGTCGCGCGCTGTACTCCGGTGCCATCCGGCTGGAGGATGCGCTCGCGCTCACCCGCTGAGTGCGCTCGTCCGCCCGGGGGAGGACCCGGCGCGGGGGGCCTTGCGATGCGCCGGCGAACCACCGAGGCTGAGGGGCGAGCGACATGTTGACCCGGCGCATCATTCCCTGCCTCGACGTCAAGGACGGGCGCGTCGTCAAAGGCGTGAACTTCGTCGGCTTGCGGGACGCCGGCGACCCGGTCGAAATCGCGCAGCGCTACGATGCCGAGGGCGCCGACGAGCTGACGTTCCTCGACATCACCGCCTCGCACGAGCGCCGCAAGATCATTCTCGACGTGGTGGCGCGCACCGCGGAGACGGTGTTCATGCCGCTCACCGTCGGGGGCGGCGTACGCGAGCTGCAGGACATCCGCGACCTGCTCAACGCCGGCGCCGACAAGGTGTCGATCAACACCGCGGCGGTGCAGCATCCCGAGCTGGTCGGCGCCGCCTGCGAGCGCTTCGGCAGCCAGTGCATCGTCGTCGCCATCGACGCCAAGCGGGTGGAGGGCGCGACGCCGCCGCGCTGGGAGGTGTTCGTCCACGGCGGCCGCACCCCGACCGGCCTCGACGCCGTCGAGTGGGCGCGGCGCATGGAGGCCGCCGGCGCCGGCGAGGTGTTGCTCACCAGCATGGACCGCGACGGCACCAAGGCGGGCTACGACATCGCGTTGACCCGCGCGATCGTCGACAGCGTGCGGGTGCCGGTGATCGCCTCGGGCGGGGTCGGCACGCTCGAGCACATCTACGACGGACTCATCGCCGGCGGGGCGACCGCGGCGCTGGCCGCGTCGATCTTCCACTACCGCGAGTACACCGTGCAGCAGTGCAAGGACTACCTGGCTGCGCGCGGCGTCGCGGTGCGGCCGGGATAGGCCGTCCGGGCTCGCGCGGTGCGAGCCCGGACGGCCGCATCACGTCTACTGCACCTCGACCGGCTCGAAGCGGTCGCCGTGGATCATCCCGAGCCTGCGCCACTGCGGCTCGGTGCGCTCGGTGATCAGGCCGAGGCGCTTCAGGTTCGGCACCACGGTGTGCATGAACACCTCGCTGTTGATCACCGGCCACTCGGGCAGGGAGAGCATGATGCCGACGACGCTCTCGGGGTCGAGGCCGTACTTGGGGCCGTGCCGGCGCAGCATGTCGAGCTGCTGGTTGGCGTTGAGCGCCTCGAGAATGGAGAAGGCGAAATCCTCCATCTCCTCCATCTCGGCCTGGGTCGACTCCTTGACCACCTGGCGCATGGAGAGGATGCCGAAGGCCGCGTGGCGCGACTCGTCGATCTGCACCCGCCGGATGATGTCGCGCAGCAGCGGGTTGGTGGTGGCCTTGGCGATCTGATCGAAGATGCCGACCGCCATGCCCTCGAACAGGCACTGCATGCCGAGCGTCTTCATCTTCCAGGTCGGCGCCGCCAGCAGCATGTCGAGCAACACCTTCAGGGTCGGATCGATCGGGTGCAGCACGCCCATCTTGCGCTGCAGGAACTTCGACAGCACCTCGACGTGGCGCACCTCGTCGATGACCTGCGAGCCGGCGTAGAACTTCGCGTCCATGGTCGGACACGCGTTGGTGAGCTGACCGCAGAGCTGCAGCGCCGCCTGCTCGCCGTGCAGGAGCTGCGAGATCAGGTGGGAGAACTCGTCCCAGGCGGCTTCCCGGCAGGTCGCCTCGTCCACCCCGGCGTCGAGCAGCAACGACGGCATGAGCAGCGCGCCCTTCTGCGGCATGAACCACTCGTCGCGCGGCAGCGGCGTGCTCCAGTCGATGTCGGTCTCGGCGTTCCACTGCCCCTTCTTGCCGCGCTCGTAGAGGTTGCGCAGCTCCTCGACCTCGCTGCCGTACTCCCAGGTCCAGTGCAGATCGAGCGGCACGTCGACGTCGAGGCGCTGGCGCAGCGCCCCGATCGCGTCCTCGTCGACGAAGTCGACGGTCTCGAAATCGCCCACGTGGCGGCGGTAGTCGGACAGGATCTTGCCGGTCGTGCTCATGCTCAATCTCCTCTGGTCCGCGCCCCCGTCACCACCAGGCCGTGGTGAAGTAAGGCGCGGATTTCGTCCTTGCGGCGTTTGACCTCGGCGGGCGCGAACGCCGGCCGTCCGAGCAGCTCGGTACCGAAATCGCCCGAGGCGAAGTGATAGATGATCAATCCGATCAAGCTCTGCAGCGTGTGCGGGATGTTGGCGGCGCGCAGCGCTCCGCCGGTCATGCCCTCGCGCAGGAGCTGACTGACGCTCTCGATGACGCGCGCCAGCGTCCGGTCGGCGGCCTGCTCCTCGGCGGAGGAGCCGCTCAGCTCGTCGTCCTCGAACAGCGAGCGCAGGAGCAGCCGGGCGTGCGACGGCCGCGCGCCGAGCAGATCGACGATGGTGTCCACCCAGCGGTCGAGCCGCTCGACCGGCGAGCCGCCGGCGGCCAGCGCCCGGGTGAGCGCGTCCTCGATCTCGTGCAGGATGCGCTCGACCACCGCGGCGTAGAGCTGCGCCTTGGTGGGGAAGTGATGAAAGAGCGACGATTTGCCGAGCCCCACCGCCTCGGCGATCTCGCTCAGCCCGACGCCCGCGAAGCCACGCCGCGCAAACAGTTCCTCGGCGGCGTCGAGGATCTTTTCCCGCGGGGTGCTGTCGACGGCGACTGCGCGCATACCGGACCGACCGATCGGTCGGACTCTACCGATCGATCGGTCGGGTGTCAAGAAGAAATCCTTCGGCCGTCCATTGCGGCTGCTCGGCGCGATGCGCCGCGGTGCAAAGCGTCGGCGCGCGGAGCCCCTTTGACCTCCCCGCATCGCCCGTCTAGAAGCAGCCATCGCTCAGCACCGAAGGAGAGCCGCCATGCGCGAGTCGGCTGCTGCTGCCCGATGGTTTCGAGACCTGGTGCGCCTGGCCGTCGCGCTCGGCGCGGCGTTGGCCGTCTACGGCGAAGCCGGCGCGGTGTGCGTCGGCGACTGCGGCAGCCACGGCATGGTCGGGATCAGCGATCTGGTGATCGGGGTGAACATCGCCCTCGGGAACCAGCCGCCCAGCGTGTGCCCGGAGTTCCAGAATGCCCAGGGTCAGGTCGACATCTCCCAGCTCGTCAAAGGGGTGAACAACGCGTTGAACGGCTGTCCCGTGGAGCCGACCGCCACGGCAACCACCACGAACGGGTCCACGCCGACGGCGACGGTCAGATCGACCGCCACCGACACCCCGCACGCGACGCCGACGGCCACGACGGGGTCGACGTCGACAGCGACCGTGACGGCCCCTCCGACGTTGACCAGCACGCTCACTGCCACGGCGACCGCGACCGTCGAGGGGACTGTCACCTTCACCGCGACCTTGACCCCCACGTTGGCGGATACGCCGACCTCCACGCAGACGCCCACTGTCACCGCGACCCCGACCGCCACGGCGACGCAGTTCCCGGTCGGCGACGCGGTCGCTGGCAACGCCGCGCTGGTCAGCACCGGGCTTGGCAGCGTGCCGTCGATCATCTCCGCGCTGGTCGCTCAGTTGAGCAACAAGACGCCGACACCGGTGATCCTGGCAGCGCGGATCGGGCGCGGCATCATCCTGCCCGACGAGTGCTCGATCAGCGGCACCACCTCGCAGTTCTGCAGCGTGATGGGGTCCGGAACGTCCAAGACCATCCATCTCGAGCTGACCGGCTCGAACTGCGTGGTCCCCGGACCCGTGGGCGGAACCGTCGAGATCGACGGGCCCGTGACCGTCGACTCCGACCCGTTCTTTCTCAACCAATGCGACCCGGTCCGGTTCCTCTCCGGAACCTATTCGACCGAGGTGACTCCGCCCGTCCTCACCGAGGGCGTGATCCCACCGTCGAACGCGCTCGAGGTGATGTTCTTCAACAGCAACAACGATCAAACCCTCGACGTGACCGCCAACCTGCACGGCAATGTCACGATCACCAGCATCGCCAACCCCTGTCTGGTCGCGGGCGTCAACCTGACGCTTGAAGGCTCACTGGTCTCGAGGCCCGGTGATTTCTTCAACGGCGAGGGCGTCCAGGTGGACTTCTTCGGCACCACCCTGACCGTGGACCAGATCACGTACAACGACGCCTGCGTGCCGACCCAGTATCGGCTGACGTTCAACGGCCCGGCGACGCTCTACTACCTGCCGCCGGTCCCGGCGCTGGTGCTGAACGGTATCATCGTCAACCCGGGGATCGGCGTGGAGTTCTCCAACCTCGTTCTCCAGGAGAACGCCAGCGTCGATCCGGCGACGACGACGATCAGCGGCACGATGACCTCCGACTGCTTCGGCGGTGCGGTCGCCCTGGGCACGCTCGCGCCGCTCGCGGCATCGACCTTCGGCCTGTGCCCGTCGAGCGGTGAGATCACCGCGACGTCGTCCGGTGCCAGCGCGACGTTGACCTATCAGGACGGCGCGGTGACCGTCGAGCAGAACGGCGATCAGCAGGAGTTCGAGAGCTGCCTGGTGCCCGAGCTGGCGATGTGCTTCGCCCCGCCGCAGTGAGACCGAAGCGAGTTGTGCGCCGGCGCGTCGTCCGGATCATCCGCTCTGCACCTCCAGCCAGCGCTCGGCGTCGATCGCCGCCATACAGCCGGTGCCGGCGGCCGTGACGGCCTGGCGGTAGACGTGGTCCTGTACGTCGCCGCACGCGAACACGCCCGGCACGTTGGTGGCGCTGCTGCGCCCCTTGGTGAGGATGTAGCCGTTCTCGTCGAGCTCGAGCTGGCCCTGCAGGAGCTGGGTGTTGGGCTGATGGCCGATGGCGATGAAGACGCCCTCGCACGCCAGCTCGCGGCGCGTGCCGTTCTTCGTGTCGGCCAGCGTCACGCCGGTCACCCCACCGCCGTCGGCGTCGCCGTGCACCTCGGCGACCGCGGCGTTCCAGATGAACTGGATCTTCGGATGGCGCGCGGCGCGCTCGGCCATGATCTTGGACGCGCGCAGCGCGTCCCGCCGGTGCACCACGGTCACGGTGGTCGCGAACTTGGTGAGGAAGAGCGCCTCTTCCATCGCCGTGTCGCCGCCGCCGACCACGACCACCGGCTTGTCTTTGAAGAAGAACCCGTCGCACGTGGCGCACGCGGAGACGCCGTAGCCCATCAACCGCTGCTCCGACTCGATGCCGAGCAGCTTCGCTGACGCACCGGTGGCGATGATCAGCGCGTCGGCTTCGTGCGTGACCTTGCCGGCGGTGAGACGGAACGGGCGGGTGCTCAGGTCGACGGCAGTCACCTCGCCGAACACGATCTCCGCCCCGAAGCGCGCGGCCTGTTTGCGGAACAGCTCCATCATCTCCGGTCCCTGCAGACCCTCGGGGAAGCCGGGATAGTTCTCCACTTCGGTGGTTATGGTAAGTTGTCCGCCGGGCTGCATCCCTTCGATCACGAGCGGCGCCAGGTTGGCGCGCGCCGCGTACAGCGCGGCGGTGAGACCGGCGGGGCCGGAGCCGAGGATGACGAGTCGGTGATGCGGCATGCGGGGAGCGTAATGGCGGCAGCACGGGATCGCAAGGCAGGCGGGGCGCGGCGGCTCACGCATCTCGACGCGCGGGGGCGCGCCCGCATGGTCGACGTCAGCGCCAAGCCCGTCACCGCGCGGGTCGCCGTGGCCTCCGCCACCCTGTGCATGCAGCCGGCGACGCTGCGCCGCATCCGCAGCGGCCAGATCGCCAAGGGCGAGGTGCTGGCCGTCGCCCGCGTCGCCGGGATCATGGCGGCGAAGCGGACCGCCGAGCTCATCCCGCTCTGCCACCCGCTGCCGATCGAGGTCGCGTCGGTCGATTTCGCGCCGCGATCGCGGGGTCGCCTGCAGATCACCGCCGCGGTGACCGTGGTCGGCAAGACCGGGGTGGAAATGGAGGCGCTGGCAGCGGTCAGCGCCGCGGCGCTGACCGTCTACGACATGTGCAAGGCAGTGGACCGCGGCATGGTGATCACCGATCTCTGTCTGCTCGAAAAGCGCGGCGGGCGGAGCGGGATATGGCGGCGGACAAAGGCGTGACCGGTGACCAGTGACCAGTGGTGTGAGTAAGTTGACCGAACCGGTCACGCGTCACCGGTCACCGGTCACGCTCTTTCTCCGCTCCGGCAAGGATCGTCCGGTGCGCCTCGGCCATCCGTGGATCTTCTCCGGCGCGATCCGTAATCTCGACCCGGGCCTCGAGCCCGGAACGATCGTGCGCGTGCAGGCGGCGGACGGGACGGTTCTCGGGGTCGGGTATGTCAACCCGCGCTGTGACATCGCCGTGCGTCTGCTCTCGCGCGCCGACGAGGCGGTCGACGCCGCGTTCGTGCGTCGGCGTGTCGGCGCCGCGCTGGCCCTGCGGCGGCGTGTCGTCGGCGGCGACACGACCGCGTACCGATTGCTCAACGGCGAGGGCGACGGGCTGCCGGGGGTGATCGTCGACTGCTACGGGGACGTGCTCGTGCTGCAGTGCCTCACCGCCGGTGCCGAGCGGCTCAAGCCGTGGGTGGTCGCCGCGCTGGTCGCCGAGCTGGCGCCACGCGCGGTCGTCGAGCGCAGCGAGGGATCGGTGCGCCGGGCGGAAGGGCTCGCGCCCTGCAGCGCGACCTGGCATGGCGAGCTGCCGGACGAGGTGATGGTGCGCGAGAACGGGCTGCACTTCGCCATTACCCCGGGCGACGGTCAGAAGACCGGACACTTCTGCGATCAGCGCGTCAACCGCGCGCTGCTGCGGACGCTCGCCGCGGGTCGTCGCGTCCTCGACGCTTTCGCCTACCGGGGCGGGTTCGCGGTGCATGCGGGAGCGGGCGGAGCGGCGCGCGTGGTCGCGGTCGACCGCTCGGCCCGGGCGCTCGCGGCGGCCGAGCGCCATTGGTCGCTCAACGGGCTCGATCCCGGGCACCTGGCGCTCGTCGAGCGGGACATCCCGCGCTTCCTGCGCGAGTGCACCGACGGCTTCGACCTGCTCGTCCTCGATCCACCGGCGCTGGCGCCGCAGCGCAAGGACGTGCCGCGCGGCGCGCGGGCCTACAAGGATCTGCAGCTCTGGGCCTTCCGCCGCGCGACCCCGGGCGCCTTGGTGCTCACCTTCAGCTGCTCCCAGCACGTCGACGCCACGCTGTTCCGCAAGATCGTCTGTGGCGCCGCGGCGGACGCCGGGCGCGACGTGCAGCTCCTCCAGCACCTCGGTCCGGGTCCGGATCATCCGGTCGCGCTCGGCCATCCGGAGGGCGAATACCTGAACGGGTTGCTGCTGCAGGTGTCCTGACGGTGGCGCCGCGTTGTGCCGCCAGCGCGGCGGACTATAATCCCTGGCCGGGAAGCCTCATGCGCACCCTGATCCTCTCCGCCGCAGCGGTCCTGCTCTTCGCCGCCGCCGCTGGCGCACAGCCGATGATGTGTGGCACCGGCATCATCGGACCGGGCGACAGCCAGCTCCGTGTGCTGCAGCTCTGCGGCGCGCCGCAAGCCGCGCGGCAGTGGGTGCAGACGATCTATCCGGGTGACGACCCGCAGAGCTTTGCCGAGCCCCTGCAGGTCCCGATGGCCGAGTGGGTCTATCAGGACAACCCGGATCAGTTCGCCAGCAAGATCCTCTTCCGCAACGGCGTCGTCGCGCAGATCGCCAACTGACGGAACGGCAGCCGGCTGCGCCCGGCGCGCAGCAGGCGGACACGCACCGTAGGGCCGGCCGGGCCGGCCGCAACGCGCCGAGGCTGCTGAGCGAAGACGTAGAAGGCAGGCACCGAAGCGCGGTGTACATGCCGCGGACGAGAATGCTCAGCAGCCACCGGGCGTTTCGGCCGGCAGGCCCTACGGCCGCGGGACGGTCGGTTCGCGATAGAAATTACGTAGCGATTCGTGTTATTTGATCGATATGGCGAGTGGCGCGGCTCTGAAGCACTGGGCGCGGGCTGACCGGCCGCGTGAGAAGCTGCTCGATCAGGGCGCCGCGGCACTCTCGGCCGTCGAGCTGCTGGCGGTATTGCTGCGCACCGGCACTGAAGGTGGGACGGTGCTCGATCAGGCGCGGGCCGTTCTGGAGGCCTCGGGCAATACGCTGCGCGGCCTCGCCGGGCTCGGGCAGTCGGATCTCTGCCGGGTCAAGGGCATCGGGCCGGCCAAGGCGGCGCAGCTCCTGGCGCTGGTCGAGATCGCCAAGCGCTTCGGCGAGGAGGAGTTCGCGCCGGGCACGCCGTTCAAGGCCAGCTACGACGTCTACGCGCACTTCCGCGAGCGCCTGGCGGACGAGCGGCACGAGCACTTCTACGCCGTGCTGTTGGACAACAAGCACCGCAAGCTGAAGGACATTCACATCTCGCAGGGGTCGCTGACCGCCAGCATCGTCCATCCGCGCGACGTGTACCTGCCGGTGATCCGCGAGTCGGCCGCGGCGGTGATCTTCGTCCACAACCATCCCAGCGGCGACCCGACGCCGAGCGCCGAGGACCTCGAGATCACCCGCCGGCTGCGTCAGGTCGGCGAGCTCGTCGGCGTCCGCGTGCTCGATCATCTGGTCATCGGTCGCGGCCGCTACGTGAGCTTCGTCGACGACGGCTACTGGTGAGTGGCGGACGCCGAGCGGTCGACGGCGCGGCGGCGCGCTTCGACAGGCCGCGTCGGAACCGGTACGCTCCCCTCCCGCACCAACGGCGGTCCGCCCGGCTTCGGGCGGCCGGCGGCGCGCAGGAGGGAAGCGCATGGGACGGCTCGACGGCAGGGTGGCGATCGTGACCGGAGCGGGGCAGGGGATCGGGCGCGGAATCGCTCGGCGCTTTGCCGCGGAAGGCGCCGCCGTCGTGATCGCGGAGCGCGACGCCGACAGCGGCCGCGCGGTGGCGAAGGACATCGGGCGCGATTTCGGGGAGCGGGCGAGGTTCGTGTCCACCGACGTGACCGACAAGGCGCAGGTCGTGGCGGCGGTCGAGGAGACCGTCGCCAGCTACGGCCGCGTCGACGTGCTGGTCAACAACGCGTGGGGAGGCGGCTCGTTCTGCCGCCTCGAGCACAAGACCGACGCCGACCTGCAGCATGGGCTGCAGGTCGCGCTGTTCGGCGCGTTCTGGGCCATGCAAGCGGTCTTTCCGCACATGCGCCGCCAAGGCGCCGGCCGCATCATCACCCTCTGCTCGCTCAACGGGGTGAATGCCCACATGTATACGGCCGAGTACAACAGCGCCAAGGAGGCGCTGCGCGCGCTCACCCGCACCGCGGCACGCGAGTGGGCGCGCCACAACGTCCTGGCGAACGTGATCTGCCCGGCGGCGGTCACCGCCCCGTACGAAGCGTTCCGCGCCTTCGCTCCGGACAACGCCGCGGCGCTCCTGCGGCAGAATCCGATGGGGCGGATGGGCGACCCGGAGGCGGACATCGGCGGGGTGGCGGTGTTCCTGGCCTCCGACGACGCCCGCTATGTCACCGGCAACACGATCTACGCCGACGGCGGCTCGCACATCAACGGCGTGGCCTGGGCGCCCGAGCTGCCCGACTGAGCATAGTGAGCGCGGCTTCGACTGACGTCTGCGAAACGGGAGACCAACAGATGGACACCGCAACCAAAGTCCTGATCGTCGGCGGCCTGTTGAACCTGGTGTACGGCTTCGTCACCGGCGTCTTCTTTGCCGCTGCGCGGCAGACGCGGACGTACGCGCCCCGCTATCTGGTGTTCGCGCACGTCGGGCCGTTGATGCAGGGGCCGATGCTGCTCAGCCTGACCATTCCCGTCGCTGCCGCCGGACTGTCGTCGGCGACGGCTATCCTCGCCGCGATGTTGCTCGTTGCCGGCTCGGTGGCGATCGCCGCCAAGGACACGGCCAACTGGGTGCTCGGCGTGGAGGACGAGTTCGCCGAGCGCCCGGTTCTGCCCCGCGCGCTGGCGGCGATCGGGGTCAGCTGTGCCGTCGCGGGGCTGGCCATCGTCGTGTACGGCGTCATGGGCACGGTCGGGCGCGCGGCGTGAACGGGTCATCGCGCGCTAGGCCCGAATCGGCGCGATGGAATCGCTGATCTCGCAGTACGGCTACGTCGCGATCCTCATCGGCACGTTGCTCGAAGGCGAGACCATTCTCGTGCTCGGCGGGTTCGCGGCCCACCGCGGGTTGCTGCGTCTGCCCGGCGTCATCCTGGCGGCGTTCGTCGGCTCGCTGATGAGCGACCAGCTCTTCTTCCTCCTCGGCCGCCGTCACGGCGAGGCGCTCCTGGCGCGCCGGCCGGCCTGGCAGCCTGCGGTGGTCCGCGTGCGCGGGCTGCTCAACCGCTACAACACCGCCCTCATCCTCGTCTTCCGGTTCCTCTACGGCTTGCGCAACGTCACCCCGTTCGCGCTCGGGATGAGCGAGGTCTCGACCGTGCGCTTTCTGGTCCTCAACGCCGTCGGCGCAGCGGTGTGGGCCGTGGCGATCGCCTGCCTCGGGTGGTCGGTGGGCGAGGCTGCGGCCCAGATGCTCGGCCACTTGGAGCGCTACGAGCGCCGCATCGGCGCGGGCATCGTCGCGGTCGGGGTCGGGCTGTGGATCTGGCACCACCTGGCGGCGCGCCGCCGCGCGCACGGCTCGTGACCGGCGCTACGGAGTGGCCGGCGCGGCGGTGCACAACCCGTGCACGCACGCACCGCGCTGCGCCGAGCACTTGGGCGCCTCCAAGGGGCAGCCGTCCGCCTGGAACGTGGCGCAGTAGCGCTGGTCGAGGTAGTCGATCAGCTTGCGGACCCGCTCGGCGTAGTGCTGGTTGATCCAGGCGCCGCACGTTCCGCGGCAGGCGCTGCTGCTGTCGACCTGCACGCAGTCGGCGTCGGCGTTGCACTGCCGGGTCAGCTCGACGACGCGGTCGATGCGCTTGCTCGAGATGCGCTGACGGCGGTCGCACATCGGATCGCAGCCGGGCACGCAGACGCTCTGGGTGCAGTCGTCGCATTCCGGGCAGCTCGACACGCACACGCAGCGGTCGCCCGCGCGGGCGCAGCTGCCGTCGCTGCCACAGCGATAGGCCGTGGGCGCGCCGCCCGGCAGGCAGACTCCCGGTCCACAGTCCTCGCAGGTCGGGCAGCTCGCGGTGCAGCCGCACACGCGGTCCTGCGCGCACGTGCCGCCCGGGGCATCGCATCGCCAGGCCTGCGTCACGCACGTCTGGCCGCAGCGGTCCTGGTGGCCGTCGCGGTGCTGGCATTGCTGGCCGGCCGGGCACTGGTCGCCCTCGCAGCAGAACACCGGCGCGAAGCCGGCGATGCAGGTGCCGTCGATGCACCCCAGGCCGGGCGCGCAGTCGCAGGCGGTCTGGCACTGTTGGCCACAGCGGTCGGTGCCGCCGTCGGCGTGCTGGCACTGCTGGCCGACCGGACACCGATCCGACTCGCAACAGAAGACCGGCGCGGTGCCCGCCTCGCAGCGGGCGTCATCGCACTGCAGGCCCGGCGGGCAGTCGCACGCGGTTCGACACGGCTTGTTGCGCTCCGCGACGCAGACCTGCGCGGCACAGTCGGCGCACGTGGGACAGCTCGGCACGCAGGTGCAGCGGTACCCTGCCGGGCAGGTCGCGGTGGCGTCGTCCCGGTTCTGACAGGTCATGATCGGCGCCGGGCACACCAACTCGGGGCGAGACGGGTCGGCCGCCCGCGCGGCCGCCGCAAGGCCGAGTACGGGCACGATCAGAACCAGCGCGAGTCGAACGTGTGCCATGGGACGTCGTGGCCGAGGCGCACCGCGGTGAGACACCTTGGCCTGGCACCATCCACCATAACCACGCGATCGGGCCGGTTGCAACGCAGGTTTCATCGGCGTGCGGCGCGCCTGCGCCATGACGAGCCAGCGTTGCGATCCGAGCGCCGCGCCCTCGGTGCGACCTCGGCGAGGTCAGCGCCCGCCGTACTGCTGCTGGTAGCGGCGGTAGTTCCCGATCACCCGCTTCACGTAGTCGCGCGTTTCCCGGTACGTGATGCTCTCGACGAACTCGTCGGGCTCGAGGCTGCCGAACCGCCGCTCCCACTTCGCCACCGCCTCCTCGCCGCCGTTGTACGCGGCCAGCGCCTTGATCCGATCGCCCTGGTAGGCCTGCAGGAGTTGCTGCAGGTGGGCAACGCCGAGGGTGATGTTGGTTTCCGGGTCGTACAGTTGATCGGCCGCCGTCGGCTGTCCGATGCGGCGCGCGACGCGGTTCGCGGTGCCTGGCACGAGCTGCATGAGGCCGCGCGCATCGGCCGGCGAGTGGGCGGTGGGATCGAAGAGGCTCTCCTGGCGCATGAGTGCCACGACCAGCAACGGGTCGACGCCGGCCTTGTCGGCTTGCCGGCTCACCTGCGGCCAGAAGGCGAGCGGGTAGAGCACCCTCGGATCCTGGACGCCGCGGGCGCTGGCGAGACGGATGGCGTCTCGGTAGCCGTCGACCGACTGCAACGCGTCGGTCAGCGCGGACGTCGCCGCGCGCGGGTCGGCGGTCGCGCGCTCGCACGCGAGCAGCTCCTCGCGTGCCAGCGCCGGCAGAGCGGCCGCCTGCAGCTCGTTGGCGCGCGTCCAATGGTAGGGATCCACCGCCGGCGGCGCGTCACCGATGCCGCGCGGCCGCGCCGGTGGGGACACGACACGGGGCGGCGCGGGGTGGCCGCCGAGACGCTGTTCCGACCAGAGCGCGTAGTAGCTGGCCGGGGCGGCAGCGGTGATGGCGCGGTAGATCTGCTGCGCGGCGGCGGCGTCGCCGGCGTGGTCGAGCGCGCGCGCCCGCCAGTACTGCGCGTCGGCTGCGGCGTTGGCGTCGGCACCGGGCGCGACCCGCTCGAACGCCGCCGCGGCCTCGCGCCAGCGACCCTCCTGATAGCGGATCCAGCCGACGCGCCAACCGGCCTCGTGCGCCAAGGCGTTGGTCGGATAGGCGTCGGCGAGCTCGGTGAAGGCGGCCGCCGCGTCCTCGCTGTGCCCCTCGCCCTGCGCGATGCGCGCGAGCGCGTACAGCACCTCGGGCGTGCGCTCGTGACCTGGATAGCGGCGGCGGAACTCGACGAAGGCCTGCTGTGCTTCGAGATTGCGGTCGCGGTTCCACAGCAGCGAGGCGTAGCGGAACTGCGCTTCCGGCGCCGCCCCGGAGTCCGGATACTGACGCACGACCTCCTGCAGGGTTGCCAGACCTTGCTCGAGCTGCCCGCTGCCGAGCTCGGCGTCGGCGCGCAGCCGGAGCCGCTCCGGACGTTCGGGTGGCGCGGATTCGGCCAAGAGCTGATCGATCGCGCCGAGCGCGGCGGGGTAGTCGCGCTCCTTCAGCAGCAAACGCACCTCGGCCTCCAGCGCGGTGCCGTGCGGCGCGAGGCTCGGGTCGCTGCGGCGCAGGTCGTCGACGCGCTGCTTCGCCTCGTTCCCGAGCGGCGTGCCGGGCGCGGTCGTGCGCACCGACATCAGAGTGACTTGGGCGTCGGCCGGGTTGCCCGCGGCGACGTCGATCTCGGCGAGCTCGAGCTGTGCTTGCAAGGCGACGGGCTGGTCGCCGCTGGCACGCGCCGACTCGAGCAGCGCGCGCGCCGAGACCAGATCGCCCGCCGCATGCCGGAGGCGGCCGCGCTCGAGCGCGGCGCGCGGCGCGTGGATGCTCTGCGGTTGGCTCGCGGCGAGCTCGGTCCATAGCGCCTCGGCGCCGGCGACGTCGCCGGTGCGAGCGCGGGCCAGCGCACGGTAGTGGAGGCAGTAGTCGGCCAGCGCCGCGTACCCGGGACACAACGCATCGAGCATCGGCAACGCCTGGGCGTAGTGCTGCTGGGCGATGGCCTGGTGCGCCTGGGAGAAGAGGGCGCGCTGCTGATCGAGCGTGGTCGGCGCGGCGACGCGGGCGGTCGGCGGTGGCGCCACCCGCGCCGCACACCCCGCTACCACCGCGCACACCAACCCCAGCAGCGCCGGCCGCATACCCGGTCCTTACCACTGGCGCCTGTGGCTTTCACTTCGCCACCCCGTGGCGGCGAGCCGCCGTTGACTTCCGCGGCGTCATCATCGAACTACCCGCGCATGTCCCGCTTGGTGCTCGGCTCCGCGTCGCCGCGCCGCGCTGCGCTGCTGCGCACGTTGGGCGTTGGCTTCGAGATCGTGGCCAGCGATCTGCCCGAGGCCGCCGCTGCGGGCGAGTCGGCGGACGCGTTCGCCCGGCGCGTCGCACGCGAAAAGGGCGCGGCGGTGGCGCGTGCGGTCCCCGGCGCCTGGGTGCTCTCGGCCGACACGATCGTGGTCGTCGACGGCGCCATCCTCGGCAAGCCGCTCGACGACGGCGACGCGCGGGCCATGTTGCAGCGCCTCTCCGGCCGCACGCACGAGGTGGTGACGGCGGTGGCGCTGACGGCGCCGGGCGGTGCGCTCGCCGCCGAGCTGTTGGTGCGCAGCGCGGTGGCGTTCCGCCGGCTCACGCCGGCGGAGATCGACGCGTACGTCGCCACCGGAGAGCCCGCCGACAAGGCCGGCGCTTACGCGATCCAGGGCGGCGCGGCGGGCTTCGTGCGGCGTGTCTCCGGCTCGTATACCAACGTTGTCGGGCTGCCGATCGACGAGGTTCGCGAGGTACTCGCGCGTCACGCGTTGCTACCGGCTGCGCCTGGCCCGGGCGCGCCGCGGGCGCCATGATCGACGTTGCCGGCAACCTCGCCGCGGTGCGCGCGCGCATCGCCGCGGCCGCGGCGCGTGCGGGCCGCGATGCCGCGGCGGTGCGGCTGGTCGCGGTGTCGAAGACCCAGCCGGCCGAGCGCGTTCGGGCCGCGGTCGCCGCCGGAGTGCGCGACATCGGGGAGAATTACGTGCAGGAGGCGGCCACCAAGCGCGCTGCGGTTGGCGGGGACGTGCGCTGGCATCTCATCGGCCACCTCCAACGCAACAAGGCCGCGCGCGCCCTCGAGCTCTTCGATCTCATTCACAGCGTCGACAGCGTGGCGCTCGCCGAAGCGCTGGCGCGCCACGCCGCCGCGCGCGGGGCGCCGGCGCGCGCGTTGGTCGAGGTGAACGTCGGCGGCGAGGCGTCCAAGAGCGGCGTCGCACCCGAGGCGCTGCCGGCCCTGCTCGAACGTCTGCGCGATCCCTCCCTGGTGATCGAAGGCCTGATGGCCGTGCCGCCGCCCGGTTCGCCGGACGAGGTGCGAGATCACTTCCGCCGCCTGCGCGCTCTGCGCGACGCGGCGGGCCTGCGCGAGCTGTCGATGGGGATGACCGACGATTTCGAGGTCGCCATCGAAGAGGGGGCGACGATGGTCCGCATCGGCCGCGCCATCTTCGGAGCGAGATGACGCGTTCTGCGTGCGCGTTTGCGTGTGTGCGCGTGGACGCGTGTGATGACGGTGTTCGCATACGCGCGCACGCGAGTGCCCGCATACGTTTCAGTTGAACGCTACAACGAGGAGGCGATGATGATGCGGACCAAGAGAGCCACGACCCGCCGGCGCCGACCGGCGGCGCGCCGCTCGGCGCGCTACGCCATCGGTTTCATCGGCGGCGGCAACATGGCGAACGCGATGATCAAGGGCTTCATCGCGGCGCGTGTCTGCCGGCCGGCGCAGATCGTTGCGTCCGATGTCGACCCGGCGAAACGCTCCGCCCTCACGCGACGGCTGAAGGTCGATGCCACGGCCGACAACGCCGCCGTGGTCGGCCGAGCGCGCGTCGTCATTCTGGCCGTCAAGCCGCAGATCATCGATACCGTCCTGGCCGAGATGCGGCCGGCCGTGACGCCGCGGACGCTGATCGTCTCCATCGCGGCCGGCATTCCGACGGAGCGCCTCGAGCGCGGTCTGGGAGGCGGCGTCCGGGTCGTGCGGGTGATGCCGAACACGCCGGCGCTGCTCGGCAAGGGGATGTCGGTGGCGGTGCGGGGACGGCACGCCACGGCGGCCGACGAACGGCTCGCCCTCAAGCTGCTGCGCACCATCGGCAGAGCCCGCGCGGTCGGCGACGAGGTCCTGCTCGACGCGGTCACGGGCCTCAGCGGCAGCGGCCCCGCCTACGTCTACCGGTTCGCCGAGGCGCTGATGGCGGGCGGCGTGGCCGCCGGGCTGGCTCCGGAGGTCGCCGCCGAGCTCACCATTCAGACGATCGTCGGCGCCGGTGCCATGTTGCAGGACGCCGGCGAGACCCCGCAGCGGCTGCGCGAGATGGTCAGCTCGCCCGGCGGCACGACGCTGGCGGGGCTGGCCGAGCTCGACCGACGCGGGTTCGTCGACACGGTTTCGGATGCCGTGGTGACCGCTACCCGGCGGGCGACCGAGCTCGGAAGGGGCTAGTTGCCCAGAGGAGAATTTTCACCACGGAGACACGGAGGTACGGAGAGAGTCTCACGGAGGCTCCGCGTCTCCGCGGCAAAGGCTCGTGTCTCGCTCATCGGGTGCGCGGAGCACCTTGCGGCGTCCAGCCGCCGGCGATAAGGAAATCTCTTCCTGAGAAGGCCCTGACGGATGTTCGTGCTCGCCAACCTCCTTACCGCGACGGCCCAGGTCCTGGGCCTCGTGCTGACGTTCTACATGTATATCGTCATCGCGCGGGCGCTGATCTCCTGGGTCAACCCGGACCCGCGCAACCCGATCGTGCGCTTCCTGTACAACGCCACCGAGCCCCTGCTGTACCGCGTGCGGCGGGTCATCCCCTTCATGGGGGGAATCGACTTTTCGCCGCTGATCGTCATTTTCGCGATCTACTTTCTGCAGGGCTTCCTCGTCGCCAGCTTGGTCGACCTGGCGTTCCGCATGCGCTGACGCGCGGAGCGTGCTCACCCTCACCCAGCGGTCGGTTCGGATTGCCGTGCGCGTGCAACCGCGGCGGGCACCCGACCGCGTCGTCGGCGCGCGCGGCGGAGCGCTGAAGGTCCAGGTGGGGGCGCCGCCCGCGGACGGCGCGGCGAACGACGCCGTCATCGAGCTGCTGGCCAGGGTGCTGCGGGTGCCGCGCCGCAGCGTCACGATCGTCCGGGGTGCGTCGAGTCGCGACAAGGTCGTCGAGGTCGCCAGCGAAGACCCGGCCGCCCTGGCGCGGCAGATCGACGCGGTGGCGAGGGGATGCGTTGACAACCCTGGGGGTGCTGATTAGGTAGCTTGCGCGCGGCTTTTGGAGGACGCATGCCGATTTACGAGTATTCATGTCCCAAGTGCGGGGAGTTCGAGATCACCCAGCGAATCACCGACGGCCCGTTGAAGAAGTGCCCGACCTGCAAGAGCAAGGTGCACAAGCTGATCTCCAACACGTCGTTCCAGCTCAAGGGCTCGGGGTGGTACGTCACCGACTACCGAGACAAGAAGGGAAGCGGGAAAGACGCCAGTAAGGACGCCGGCGGGGCGAAGGATTCCGGCACGTCAGCCGGCAGCGACACGTCCTCGAAGGGCGCCGGCAGCGAGTCGAAGAAGTCGAAGGAATCGTCGACCACGTCGAAGAAGGACCCCTCCGCCAAGGCGGCGTGAGCGGTTCTTCGGTCACGTAGCGCGACAGGCCGCCCCGGGTACCGCCCGCGGCGGCCTTCGTGTCTTTTGGGCGGACACGCACCGCCTTCCGTTCGCGGGCGCGAGAGCGCGGGCGCGCGCTTCCCATCTCCGCCGGCCGCCGATACACACACCGGATGCCGCGCCCCCGTCGCCGCACGCCGGTCCTGATCGGCATCGACACTGGTGGCACGTTCACGGACTTCATCTGCCTCGATCGCGGCGTGCTGCGTGTACACAAGTGCCCATCGACGCCGGACAACCCTGCGCGGGCCGTGCTGGAGGGGTTGCGCGCGCTGCTCGGATCCCCCGCCGTCGAGTGCGTGGCGATCACCTACGGGTCCACGGTCGCGACCAACGCCGTGCTGGAGCGCACCGGGGCCCGCGTGGTGTTGCTGACCACGGCCGGGTTCGAGGACGTGCTGGAGATCGGCCGTCAGGTGCGTCCCGACCTCTACGCCCTCGAGCCCGAGCGGCCGTCGCCGCTGGTACCGCGTGCCCGCCGCATCGGGGTGGCGGAGCGTGTGGTCTTCGAC
>Ga0335082_10002620_pt1 | contig 19430 bp, 21 predicted proteins | sample Lox_Sample_41_FD_206718 | JGI IMG/M metagenome (GOLD analysis project Ga0335082, IMG submission 206718) | Soil microbial communities from Loxahatchee National Wildlife Refuge, Florida, United States - Lox_Sample_4.1 | ecosystem: Environmental > Terrestrial > Soil > Wetlands | place: USA...
GGTTGAGAGCGATTCGATGTAGCGCCACTGCCCCTCGGCAAAAATGGTGTCGAAGGCCAGGGAAGATTTGCCGGAGCCGCTCAGGCCTGTGACGGCCGTCACCCGGTCGTGGGGCAGTTCAACCGTGATCCCCTTCAGATTGTGTTCACGGGCGCCCCGGATGATGAGTGACTCTGCTGCCATAGTGGACAGGCCTGGTCCAAGCCATCGACCAAGTCTGCCATTATAACACGGGGTGCAGGAGGGAACGTGCGGTCAAAACATGTTCATCGTAAGACGCGTCAGGGCGATGCCGCACAGAAAGACGACCACGGCGCCGCCGACGGCATTCCAGAACCCGAACCTGGGCAGGAAGACATAGAGCGAGATCAGGTAGGCAAACCAGGCGGGGGCGAAGAGGATCAACCCGCGAACATAATCGATGGTCGGTTGACGCCCCGCTTCCAGGTGGATGAACACGACGGAGAGCAGGGTGATGACCGGGAAGGTGGCGACAAAGGCGGACAGCAGCGAACGGCCGCTGCCTCCGATGTAGGTGACTGCCGTCACCACGCCGCCGCCGATCAGAAAGTAGAGCAGGAATCTCACGGGAACGGTCGCCGGCCTGCCCTGGATGATCCGGGCGTGAAGGGGGACGGCACCGACGCGTCTTGAGCCGCCAGCCACGCCGGCAATTCCTCAACGCAGGAAATCGTGCTCTTGCAAAGGCCGATCAAGTCCTGTCGAATATAATTGTACTCCTCCCAATCGGCCTCCAGCTGCCGGGTCAGCTGGGCATGCAGGTGACGCCCCCGGCGGTCCCAATCGAGCAGGAGGATCACGGAGGAATAGCGGCGGGCGATCCGCTCGCCGAAGGCCGCCACCGTCCGGCCGCAATGCACCGTCGCGATCGTGCCTCTCAAACCCAATCGGCGCAGCGCGGCAACGTCGCGCCGCCCTTCGACGATCACGGGAATTTCATCGTTGAGCAGCCGCAGCTCACGGAGCAGGCCGCGTAAACGGGCCGCCGAGAGACGACCATCATGTGTTGGATCCGGAGCGGCGCCTCTGGAATCGGGGACGGGGTCGAACAATGACGGCTGCACCGGCATCGCCGCGATAGTAGCGGGCGGCGGCTGGAGTGTCAAGAGGTGGATGTATTAGATGTGGGGGCCTGTGCGAATGGGGCGGAGAAAGGGCATCGGTATGAATTCCCCAAAAACGTTGCTTTTGGGTAGGCAATGCCCCCACGTCGTTGATTGAATGTGGGGGCCTGTGCGGAAAGGGCAGCGAAAGGTCCTCCAATGCCCCCACGCCCCGATCCCCCGTGATACTCCCATTGGCTGCTTGCACCCCTGGATCTCTCTTGCCGGACAACCGGTTGATCATCGTTCCATTGATCCCCAGGGTGGCTGCTGCTAGAATGCCGCGTGGCCGCGTCCCGGCACAGTCGGACACGTTCCCTACGCCGATCCGTCATGCGCCTTCGGCCGGCGGTTCTGACTGCGGTGACGGCGTGGCTCGATCATCGGTTTCCCCGATGGAGACCCGCGTTGGACTACGCCACACCGTGGGAGTTGGCCGTTGCGACAATTCTCTCGGCCCAATGCACCGACGCGCGCGTCAATCAGGTCACGCCGGGCCTGTTTGCCCGGTATCCGACGCCGACCGCGATGGCTTCGGCAAATCCGCGAGATCTGGAATCGATCATTCGTCCGACCGGATTCTTCCGCGCCAAAAGCCGGCACCTCATCGGCTGCGCCCAGCGGGTGATTGCGGAGCATGACGGCCGTCTCCCTGAGAGCATGGACGCGCTGCTCCGTCTGCCCGGGATCGGCCGGAAAACTGCCAACGTGATTCTCGGCAACGCCTTCGACCAACAGGCCGTCATTGTCGACACGCACGTGCGCAGGGTCAGTCAGCGGCTGGGATTGAGCCGGTCGGATGATCCCGACCGCATTGAACGGGATCTTGCGGCCTTGTTCCCGCGGGGCGAATGGACGCGTCGCTCGCAGCAGTTGCTCCTGCACGGCCGCCACGTCTGTCTGGCCCGTCGCCCCCGTTGCGCGGAGTGCGGCTTGACGAGCGTGTGCCCCTGGTATCAGACCGCCGAGTACGGTCGGCTGACGGGCCGACCGCACCGTCGGCAAAATTGACAGCCATTCGGAATGTTCGGTATAGTAACTCGTTTTACAAGCGGGCACGGCTCATGGGCGAGGCTGCATGGTTCGGAGCATGACCGGATATGGTCGGGCGGAACAGCGGAGGAAGGGATTGGAGCTGACGGTGGAATTGCGCACCGTTAATCACCGCTTTTCCGAGCTGAACATCAAGCTGCCCAGGGCGCTGGCCCACCTGGAGCCGGCCGTCAAGGAACGGGTCACGAAGCTGTTTGCGCGCGGGCGGGCCGATCTGTCGGTCAGTCTCAACGACCGGGGCGGGGTGGAGCGTGAGGTGGTGGTGGATGCCCGACTGGCCCACAGTTACATCCGGCAATTGCGCGGCCTGCAACGGCAATACAAGCTGCGGGGCGAATTGGAAATCGGCCATCTGGCCGGCGTGCGGGAATTGCTGACGATCAGCGAAGCGCCGTCGCTGCCTCCCGCGGCCGGTCGCATCGTCCTGCGCCTCCTGGGGCAAGCGGCCCGACAGGTCGAGGCCATGCGGCGGACCGAAGGGAGGATGCTCGCAGCTGATCTTGAGCGGCGGCTGGAGCTGATCGAAGGGGCGGTCGACCGGGTGCGACAACGGTTGCCGGCCGTCATTGAAGCCTATCATCGCCGGCTGGCGGCACGTGCGGCCGAATTGGCCGGCGGGGCGATCGGGCCGGATCGCTTGGTTCAGGAAGTGGCGCTCTTCGCCGAACGATGCGACGTCAGCGAAGAGCTGGTGCGGCTGGTCAGCCACATCGTGCAATTTCGGGGACATTTGAAGAGCAAGGAGCCGGTCGGACGGACGCTCGATTTTCTTCTTCAGGAAATGAATCGGGAAGTCAACACGCTCGGCTCGAAGGCAAATGATGCCGTCATTTCCTCGGAGGTGGTGGCGTTGAAGGGAGAACTTGAGAAAATTCGCGAGCAGGTGCAAAATGTGGAATAGCGTTGCCGGAAAGGCAAGACCGGAAGCCGCTGAACGATGAAACTGCTGAATGTCGGATTCGGCAATGTGGTCTCGGCCAGCCGGGTCATCGCCATTGTGGCGACCGATTCGGCGCCCGTGCGCAGGCTCAAGGATGAAGCCAAGGAGGCGGGTCGGCTGGTCGACGCGTCGCAGGGGCGGAAGACCCGCGCCATCGTCGTGATGGACAGCGGACACGTGATTCTCTCGGCCCTGCAGGCCGAAACCCTGGCCCAACGCTGCGCGTCGGAGGAATTTACCCCCGACGAAATGGTGCCGCACGCCGCCGCGGCCAGGCCGCTGTCATGAGCGATCAAAAGGGCATCATTTTCGTCGTCTCGGCGCCGTCCGGGGCGGGAAAGACCACGCTCTGCGCGGAGCTGAGCAAACGGGTGCCGAACCTGCAACGGTCGATTTCCTACACGACCCGTACGCCCCGTCCCGGCGAAGCGCACGGGGTCGACTATTTCTTTGTGACCGATGACAAATTCACCGAGATGGTGGAGAAAAACGGCTTCCTTGAATGGGCGGAAGTACACGGCAACCGGTACGGCACGGGGCGGGACCGCGTCATGGATTTCGTCAACCAAGGGCACGACGTGTTGCTGAACATCGACTGCCAAGGGGCGATTCACCTGAAGAAGAAGGGGCTGGACGGTGTGTTCATCTACATTCTTCCCCCTTCACTGGAGGCGTTGAAGGCCCGGTTGCTGGAACGGCGATCCGACCCGCCAGAAGAAGTGGCCCGCCGGCTCCGAAAGGCACGCGAAGAGGTGTGGAGTTACCGGGAGTATTATTATCTGGTGGTGAACGATCATGTCGATGAAGCGCTGAAGGAGCTGGAGGCCATCGTGCTGGCCGAGCGCCGGAAAATGAAACGGATGAATCTCGGCTGGATCGAAGACACCTTTATCAAAGCAAAACCGGAATCCGCGGTGGGGGAGGGGTAAGCATGGATTTGATCGCATTGCCGTTCGAAGGGACGCTGCCGGCCGATGTCGACAGCCGGTATCGGATCGTGGCCGTTTCCTCGCAGCGAGCCAGGCAACTGTCGGAGGGAGCCAAGCCCTCTGTGACGACCAGGTACACCAAGCCGACCACGATCGCGTTGCAGGAGTTTTACGATGGCAAACTCGAATTTCTGATGGGCAAGGAGGCGCGCGTGGCCCAGAAGGAGGCCAAGCGGCTCAGAGAAGAGGCCATGGCGGCCAAGGCGCTTGAAGCCCGCCACGCAGCGTTGAGCGAAGAGATCAAGCGGGATCTGTCCGTGTACGTCGAAGAGGGCAGAGCCAAGGAGGCCGTCACCCGCGAGGAGGGGCCGGCTGGTGGGACGGAGGAGTAAACGGAGTCGAGCACGGTTCCGAAGCGCCACAACGGTGCCTTCACTGCCGCGCTCATGCGGTAATGAGGGGTAAACAAGGAGAGACGGTGTCCGCCCTGCACGGCTCGCGCATTCTTCTTGGCGTCACGGGAAGCATTGCGGCCTACAAATGCCCCGAACTGATCCGGCGGCTGCAGGACCAGGGTGCGACGGTCACCGTCGTGATGACGGAGGCGGCGGGGCAGTTTGTGACGCCCCTGACGCTGCAGACGATTTCACGACGGCCCGTGTATAGCCGTCAGTTCGATCCCCGTGATGAAATCCTCCATCTGACGCTGGTGCAAGAAGCCGATCTGTTCCTGATCGCGCCGGCCACGGCCAATTTCATCGGCAAGGCGGCGTCCGGGCTCGCGGACGACCTGCTCTCCACGCTCTTTCTGGCCGCACGCGGGCCGGTCTTGCTGGCTCCGGCGATGGACGCCGCCATGTGGGACCATCCCGTGACGCGCGGGCAGCTGCGACAGCTGTGCGACGTCGGAATTGACGTGATCGGTCCGGAAGCCGGCTCCCTTGCTTCGGGCCTGGTCGGCATGGGACGATTGGCCGGGATAGAGACGATCATCGCCGCCGCCGCGGAATGTTTGGCCTCGCGCACGGTCCTGGCGGGTGAACACGTTCTGGTGACCGCCGGTCCGACGCGTGAACCGCTCGATCCGGTGCGGTTTCTGTCCAACCGTTCCTCCGGGAAAATGGGGTATGCCATTGCCCGGTCGGCCGCCCGCCGGGGCGCACGCGTAACGTTGATCAGCGGGCCGACTGCACTGCCGCCTCCCTTCGGCGTTGAGATGGTCGCCGTCGAAACGGCGGCCGAGATGGCGGCGGCGCTGCACAAGCGGTTTTCCGAAGCGACCCTGCTGGTCATGGCGGCGGCGGTCGCCGATTATCGGCCGACGCAGACCGATTCCAAAAAGATCAAACGGCAACCGACGGGCCTACGGATCGACTTGGAATCCGTGCCTGACCTTTTGGGGCAACTGCGCCCCGAGCGGCCGCGTCAATTGCTGGTCGGCTTTGCAGCGGAGACGGAGGAGCTGCTACCTCGAGCCAGACGTAAACTGGAGGACAAACAGCTCGATCTGATCGCCGCCAATCTGGTGGGGCCGTCACTTGGCTTTGACCGGGATGAGATTGCCTTGACGTTGCTGGATCGTGACGGACGGGTGACAGATCTCGGTCTTCTGCCGAAACTCGTTGCGGCCGGGCGTCTTCTTGACACGGCGGTGGCGCTGCGCCAAAAGGCTTGACAAAACGGGAGGTTCTGCTATGATGAAAGCAGAGACTGTGCACGGAGTCAACGCTGATGCCTGAATTATTGCCCAAGATCGCCGAACTGAGCGCCAAACTGCAAAAAGATCCGGGCTCTCGACTGTTTGTGCCGTTGGCCGAAGAGTATATCAAGGCTGAGATGCTGGACGAAGCGGTCCAGGTGCTGACCGACGGGCTCAAGAAACATCCCGATTTTCATGTCGCTCGTGTGACTCTGGGAAGGATCTTTTTCCAGCAGGGGAAATTTGCCGAAGCCAAACGCGAGTTCGAAGAAGTCGTCAAGGTCAATCCGGACAATCTCATTGCGCTGCGGAAACTGGCCGTGCTTTACAGGCAGAGTCGTGCGTTGGATCAAGCCAGGCGTTGCTGCGACACACTGCTAGCGGCGAATCCCAAAGATGCCGAGATCCTGCAACTCCTGCAGGAGATTAAGGCGGCTCAGGGCAAGGACGAACAGTCGGGGATCGGCATTGCGCCACCCAAGTCAAACGCAACTCCCTCGACCGGATCGGGTACCGAGCACCTGTTGGAGTACAGCAGCGGGATGCCGATGACTGCACGAACGGAACTGGACACCGGATACATTCCTCCCCAGCCACCGGCGGCCCCTCAGACTCAGACCGTGACGCCGCCGGAACCTTCGGCGCCCCCGAAGGAATCGATGGACCGTCCGGTGCTGGGAAACGACGCCCAAGAAGAACTCGTCTCGCCAACGCTGGCGCAACTCTATCTGCGCCAGGGCCAGTATGCCCAGGCGGTGAGCGTGTATGACGAGCTGCTCCGGCGCGAGCCCAACAACGAAGCCTACCGGCAGGCGCACAGCATTGCCCTCACCTTGCTGCAGGGGCAGCAAGCGCCAGCCGGAGCGCAGGCTTCTCCTGGCGGTCCGGCGGCTTCTGCGGCCGGTTCCCAACCCGATCAATCCCCCGATCATTCACACGAACGCGTCATTGAGCGGCTGCAATCGTGGCTGTCGCGGATCCAGCAACAGCGGCGACGCAGCGCTTCATGAGCGGATGCGGTCAGCACACCCCCCGGGCGGGAGCGCGGGGGGAGCGGCCGGCATCCAGAGGGATCTCTTCCTCTCCCATCCATGACCCCTTGTCCGTGCTTCGGTTCAGTGAGAAAAGGTCCGTTCGATTCATGGCGCGAAGTTGCGCGCAGTCCTTCAATTGGCGGTCATGCGGATTTTAGTGCTCCACGGCCCCAATCTGAATTTGCTGGGGAGCCGGGAACCGGAGATCTACGGCCGCACGTCGCTTGCCGCCGTCGACCGGCTGATACGGGAATGGGCCCGCCGGACCGGCACAGACGTGGCCATTCGCCAATCGAACAGTGAAGGCGAGCTGGTCGATTGGATTCAGCATGCGGCATCGCGGTATGATGTGATCGTGATCAACCCGGCGGCCTATACGCACACCAGCGTGGCCCTCAGGGACGCGATCGCGGCCGTGGCAGTGCCGGCCATCGAAGTGCATTTGAGCAATCCATCGGCGAGGGAGCCGTTTCGCCGCCGATCCTATATCGCGGAGGTGGCCGTCGGTCAGATCAGCGGATTCGGCATCGACAGCTACCTGCTCGGTCTGGAGGCGGCCCGGGCGGTCTCACGACGACAGGCGGCGCCTCCCCGGCGGTTCAAACGGGGCGCCAGAACGGTTGCGGCGCGGCGACGGCGATCCGTCGCGAATGCACAACGATCATGAGAGGGGCGGCGGCAGTATGATAGGGGCGGGCGAGTTTCGGGCGGGCGTGAGGGTGGAGATTGACGGGGAACCCTATCTGATCATCGATGCGGTGCACGTGAAACCGGCAAAGGGCGGCGCGTTCGTGCGCACCAAGTTCAGGAATCTCCGGACCGGCAATCAACTCGAACGCACCTACCGGGTCGTCGAAAAGTTCGACGAGCCGGAAATTGAAGAGCGACGGCTACAGTATTTGTACGAGCAGGCGGGCGAATGTCACTTCATGGACAGCCAGAATTACGAGCAGCTGTCGCTGACCGCCGATCAATTGGGGGAGAGCAAGAAATTCCTCAAGGAGAACATGGAAGCCGTCATCATGTTCTACAAGGGTAGGCCGATCGGAGTGACGCTGCCCAATTTCGTGGAATTGCGGGTCAGCGACACGGCCCCCGGCGTGCGGGGTGACACGGCGACGGGGGGCACCAAACCGGCGACACTCGAGACGGGGGCGGTGATCAAGGTGCCATTCCACATCAACAACGGCGACCTGCTCAAGATCGACACGCGCAGCGGCGAGTACATTGAGCGGATCAGGGCGGCGTGAACCTTAAAGAGATCAGGGAATTGATCGAACTGATGCGCCAGACGGGCGTGTCGGAGCTGGAAATCGAACGGTCGGGTGTCAGGGTCCGTATCAGGACCGGCAAGGCCGGGAGTGAGGAACCCGCAGTCACCGTCGTCCACCCGCTGGCAGAACGGATGCCGCAGGACATGGCGATCGCCAAACCGTCCATCGAGCCTGGTGCACCACCACCTGCGGAAGAGAAGGGATTGCTGGTCCGGTCCCCCATCGTGGGCACCTTCTACCGCAGCGCGTCGCCCGACGGCCCCAATTACGTCGAGGTCGGCGACGTGGTCAAAAAAGGGCAGATTCTCTGCATTGTGGAAGCCATGAAGCTGATGAACGAAATCGAGTCTGAGACCGACGGCAGAATTCTCGAGGTGCTGATCGAGAATGCCCGGCCGGTGGAATACGGCCAACCCCTGTTTCGTATCGACCCGACGCCGGCCTGAGCCCCGTTGGGCGGGGACTTGCTCCCATGGCCATGTTCAACAAAATCCTTATCGCCAATCGTGGTGAGATCGCCCTGCGGGTAATCCGCGCCTGCAAGGAATTGGGCATCCGTACCGTGGCGATCTATTCCGAAATCGACGCTCGGGCGCTGCACGTCCGCCTGGCGGACGAACAGGTCTGCGTCGGACCGGCAGATAACGCGTTGAGCTACCGGAACATCCCGAATATTCTCAGTGCCGCCGAGATCACCGGGGCCGACGCAATCCATCCCGGATACGGTTTTCTTGCGGAAAATCCGCACTTTGCCGAAGTGTGCGAATCGGTCGGCCTGCGGTTCATCGGACCGCACGCCGAGCACATCGCCCTGATGGGCGACAAGGCGAAAGCCCGCGAAGTGATGCGAAAGAAAGCGATTCCGGTCGTCGCAGGCAGCGAGGGGGTCGTGAGCAGCGAACAGGAGGCGGCGCGAATTGCCGCGACGCTGGGTTACCCCGTCATGATCAAGGCTGCGGCGGGCGGCGGCGGACGCGGACTCCGGGTCGTGAACCGGGAGGACGAGCTGACCAAGTCGTTTCAATCGGCGCAGGCGGAAGCCAAGGCCGCCTTCGGCGACGAGAGCGTCTATGTCGAAAAATATTACATCGAGCCGCGCCACATTGAAATTCAAATCATGGCCGACGACAAGGGCCGCGTGGTGACGTTCGGCGAGCGGGATTGTTCCATCCAGCGCCGCCATCAAAAATTGCTGGAGGAATCGCCCTCGCCGGTGGTCGAGGAACCGCTCCGGCGGGAGCTGAGCCGCGTGGCGGTTGATGCGGCCCGGGCGGTCGGCTACGTGAACGCCGGCACCGTGGAATTTCTCCTCGATAAGCAGTCGAATTTCTACTTCCTGGAGATGAACACGCGCATCCAGGTCGAGCATCCGGTCACCGAGGTGGTAACGGGCATCGATCTCGTGAAGGAACAGATCCTGATCGCGGCGGGGAGACCGCTGGGCTACCGGCAGCAGGAAATCCGCCTGCGGGGGTGTGCGATCGAGTGCAGGATCAACGCCGAATGCCCGGACACCTTTGCGCCGTCGCCGGGCACCGTGGTCGACTACGTGCCGCCGGGCGGTCCCGGCATCCGGGTCGATTCGGCACTCTATCCCGGCTGCATAGTTCCGCCGCATTATGATTCGCTGGTGGCCAAGGTCATCGCATTCGGCGACACGCGGGAAGAAGCGGTGTCCAGAATGAACCGGGCACTCGAAGAGTGTCGGATCGAAGGCATCAAAACCAACATCCGCCTGCATCGGCGCATTCTGAACGATCCGGCTTTTCTCAAGGGACGGTATTCGACCAATTTTCTTGAAAAGTTCAGCGCCGGGGAGTAACCGCGAACGGGCGGAGATGACTGCGGTTCCTCCAGGCGATTGCCGTGGATATGTGCCGTCGAACAACGGAGGGGGGGCCGCCGGGAGCAATCTCCCGAATCCCGCAGCCTCACCGATTCGGCGTTGCACACGGATCCGCAATGTCTCATTCGCCCGGCATCTTCCCTCCGACGCTTCACACAACCAAGCCTCCTCGGTACGTGTGTGTCGAGCGGCGGGGGGAGCCAGGTGAATGTCAGGAATCACGGCTCAACCCATCGTCAGTTTCCGAACGATCATGGAAGGGACGCCCAATAACCCGGCGGGACCGCCCGCGGGTTTATCATAGGGGGCTTGCGTCGCCCCCTCCACTGGAAAAGGAGGGTGGAGCCTCCCCCTCACGCTCGCGTTGCGAGCGGAGTAGAGCCCCACGGGCGGTTCTTGAATTAAAACCCAGCCGATAATCAAACTCAAACCCGGAATGATTATGAAAGGCATGTCCGATAATCCGAAGGGCTCGCCCGTGGGGCTCTATCTGATTGCCGACCGGCAGGCATGTGGGGCCAGATCCGTGGCGGAGGTGGTCCGTGCGGCGACTGCGGCCGGTGTCGGGTGGGTGCAATACCGGGACAAGACAGCCACGCGACGGGCCCGCTACGAAGACGCAATCCTGCTCAGACAGCTCACGCGCGAGGCCGGCGCCGCCCTGATCGTCAATGACGAACTGGATCTGGCCGTTGCGGTGGATGCGGACGGATTGCACCTGGGACAGGAGGATCTGCCGCTGCCCATTGCACGGCGGTGGTTCAGCGGCCGGCTGATCGGCGTCTCTACGCACACGATCGAGGAGGCCCGGCGCGCGATCGACGAGGGCGCCGACTATATTGCCGTCGGGCCGATCTTTGCCACGGCGATCAAACAGGAGCGAGCTCCGATCGGGAGCGACGCGATCCGGCGTGTGCGCGCGCTGACCACGATTCCCCTGGTGGCCATCGGGGGAATCACGCCGGACACCATCGGGGAGACGATCCGTGCCGGCGCGTCGAGCGCGGCCGTGATTTCTGGATTGTGCGGCGCCGCTGACGTGCGCGCGGCCGTGGCGGCCTATCGCCGATCGATCGCGCAGGCGCATTCTTCCGTCGATGAAAAGGCTTGACAAGCCGGTGCGTTCACGATACCGTTAGCGTCACTATGATCAAGCGAACGCGCGAGCTGGTCAGCCAGCATGGCGAGACGCCGTGCGAGCACCGGCTGGACGGTCGCATCTACCTTCGGGTGGGTGACGAAGTCAACCACCGGCGCTATCCCCAGTGGGGCAAGGGCGTCGTGGTGGAGGAACGGGCCTCCTCCCTGCGCGGGGGATTGTGTCTGGCTCGAGTCATGTTTACCGACGGGCAGGAACGGTCATTCATCAACAATCTTGATGACCAGAACTGCTGCTATTATGCCGGTCTCCGTATTACGTCCGCATAGAGCGGGACGCCGGCGGGTCGTCGGATCGGTGGTTTAGCGGCGTAGAGGGATGTGCCTGGGGGGTTGCATCATCCTGTCGGCGGCCTGATGGTCTGGGGCTGCGGGCGGGATGTTGTATTTTAGGGGGTGACGGATGGCCGGGGAACTGATTCTTGTCGTCGATGATGAACCGCACATCCAGCGATTGTGCGCGGAAATCCTGCAGGCAAAGGGATACCAGGTCAAAACCGTGACGTGGGCGCGTGATGCGCTGGAGCTCTCCAAAACGTCCCCGTTTGACCTGCTGGTGACGGACCTGGTCATGCCTGAGATGGACGGTCTGCAATTGATCTGGATGATCCGCGAACACCTGCGTGAACTGCCCACCATCGTCATGACCGGCCAGGGGACCATGGAGCGGGCTGTTGAATGCCTGAAGCTGGGCGTGCAGGGTTTTGTGATGAAACCCTTCAGTGGGGCGGAGATGGTGACGGCGGTCGAGGACGCCCTGACGAAGACGCGCCTGCGCCACGAGAACATGCGCTACCGGTTGCTGATGCCCCTGTTCGAAGTCAGCCGGCAGCTGCTCAGCGAGTTGAACATGAGCAAACTGATCGATGAGCTGGCCGCGATAGCCCTGGTCGAGACCCACTCGGACGGAGTCAGTTTTCTCCTGAAGGAGGAGGGAGACTTCGTCGCGAAGCGGGAAGAAGGAATCGCACAGGTCTCACCACCGGCCGTCAACGACCAGATCCGTCGCTGGTTGAAGACGGAGAAGGACCTTCTGATGCTGACGCCCGTCATGCCAGGTGATCCATTGATCCGGACGGAACTGCAGGCCTCGCGCCTGTCCTCGGTGCTCTGCATGCCCCTGGTGACGAAGGGGCGCGTCGCGGGGGGGCTGGTGCTTTACAAACGTGAGGGGCGGCCCTCCTTCACCCAGGTGGACATCGAGCTGCTGGCCATACTCTGCGGACAGGCGGCGATTGCGATCGAGAACATCCGGTTGTTCGAAGATCTGCAGCGCACACACTTCGAGGCGATGAAGGCGCTGGCCCAGGCGATCGAAGCCAAGGATCAGTACACGCGGGGTCACTGCGATCGGACCGTGGAATATGCCATGGCCATCGCCGAGAAATTGTCGCTGACCGATGAGGAAAAGAAGGCGCTCCGCTACGCGGCCTTTCTTCACGATGTCGGGAAGATCGGCATTCACGAATCAATTTTGGCGAAGGAGGGACGGTTGACGGAGGAGGAATACCGCATGATGCAGTCGCACCCGTCTTTGGGCGCCGACATCATCAAGGGCGTGGAATTTCTCGAGCCGGTCGTCCCGCTTGTCTATCATCATCAGGAACGGTACGACGGCAAGGGATATCCGGCCGGATTGGTCGGCGAGGCGATCCCCCGGGGGGCGAGGATCGTGGCCGTCCTGGACACGTTCGATGCCATGACATCGGATCGGCCCTACCGCAAGGCCATGCCGCTAGACAGGGCGCTCGCCGAGCTGCGGCGCTGCGCTGGTTCGCAGTTTGATCCGCAGGTGGTTGAGGCCTTCATCGCCGTGCTGGAAGAGCGAGTCCGCACCGATGGAGGAGCGACCACGGCGATCCCCATTCGGCAGGATGAGCCGGTGCACCGCGAGTCGCCGTAAGCCACCGCCTCCTGGCGGCGCTGTCCGCCAGCCGCAAACCTTCAACATGGGGAAGCGGTCCGACCACGGGCAGTTCGGTCAACTCCCTCAATAATGGACCGTTGCCGCCCACGCTGGGATCGCGACGGCGCCCCGCCGTCGGACGGTCGTGATTGAGGATGATTCCGCCGATCACAATGCCGCGCCGGCGGGCCGCTTCGATCGTCAAGAGCGTGTGATTGAGCGTCCCGAGGCCGGCCCTTGCCACCACGATCAGGGGGAGCTTCCATGCGGCGATCAGATCGGCGACCGTCGAGGATGCAGTGAGGGGAACCAGCAGCCCGCCGACGCCTTCGACCAGCACGATCTGATGCCGACGGGCGAGCGCACGGTAGGCCGTGCGGAGGCGTCCGACGTCGATTGAACGGCCCTCCGCCCGCGCCGCCGCCAACGGGGCGAGCGGCCGACGCAGACGGTACGGTGTCACCAGCCTGACCGGATCGCGCGCCCCCGCGGCACGCAGGAGCACTGCGGAATCCGGCGGCGGCCGTTCCTTCTTCGAGTGGCGGCAGCCCGTATGCACCGGCTTCATGACGCCGACGTCGTATCCCTCGTGGCGCAGCCATGCGGCCAGAGCGGCCGTCACCATCGTTTTGCCGACGCCGGTGTCCGTGCCTGTAATGAAGAGTCCCCGACCCATGCGGATTCAGACCAGCCGATTGTCCAGATTGAACACCTGTCCTGAGATGCGCCGGGTTGAGGCAAGTTTGACGATCCAGTCGGCGACCTCACGGGCGGAGCCGGGTCCCAGCAGCATCTCACCGCGCAGCCCTGCCCGCTGCGCCGGCGAGAGCCGGCGCCCCATCCCCATGGACAAATAGCCGGGCAGCACGCAATTGACGCAAATATTGTAGGGCGCCCATTCCCGCGCCGCCGATTTGGACAACGCAATCAGGCCGGCCTTGGCCGCGGCGTAATTCGCCTGGCCGGCTCGTCCGCGCAATCCCGCAATGGAGCCGATCGTAATGATCTGCCCATGACGCTGACCGATCATGATTCGGGCGGCCGATTGCATCAGAAAAAAACCTCCCGTCAGATGAGTGGCCACGACCTCGCGCCATGCGGCGGCCGGCATGCGCAGCAGCAGCCCGTCGTGAACCACGCCGGCGTTGTGCACCAGCAGATCGACTCGGCGCCATGCGGTCAGCACCCGGGAGATGAGCGTCCCCGCTTCCTCGGGATTGCGCAAATCGGCAGAGAGGGACAGGCTTTGGCCGCCGGCCCGTCGGATGGCCCGGCAGACCCGGTCTGAGGCCGATGCACCCAGATGGTAATGGACGGCCACGCGGTAGCCGTCAGCGCCCAGCCGGATCGCAATAAGCCGGCCCAGCCCCCGTGACGCCCCGGTGACGACTGCGACGGGGCGACGATGGGAGCGCGGCGCAGGCGCGTAGCTCCTGCGCGCCGTCCTGTGCTCCAAGCCGGCTCTGCTTCTGGTGAGCCGGCGCGGTCCCGCGCTCCGGGCCACCCGGGTCATGAGGCGATCAGATTGTGGAGCCGGCCGGCATCGCGGAGCGCGTCAATCAGGACGGTGATGTCCTCATCCGTATGCGTGGCCATCAACGAGAGGCGCAACCGGTCGGTGCCTGACGGGACGGTCGGCGGCCGGATCGCCGGAACACAACAGCCCCGGTCAAGCAGCGCCTCCGCAACGGCGACCGCCGCGGCGGGATTGCCGATCCCGATGGGGATGATGGGAGTTTCGGTGGCCATCAGATCGAATCCGATTTGGCGCAGCATCGTGGCGCAGCGATCCCGGTGTCGCCAGAGTGCGGCCCGCCGTTCCGGCTCGCGATCGATGATCGTCAACGCTGCGATCGCCGCGGCCGCCAGGGCCGGGGGGGGAGCGGTTGTGAAAAGAAACGACCGGCACCGGTTCAGCAGATAGGCGATCAGCGAAGACGGCCCTGCGACGAATGCGCCAAATCCGCCGAGCGCTTTGCTCAATGTCCCCATGTGGATCACCCGGTCGTCCTGCGGCAGGCCGAAATGCTCGAACGAGCCGCGGCCGGTGGGACCCATCACCCCCGTGCCGTGGGCGTCGTCAACCAACAGTAGGGCGTCGTAGCGGCGGGCCAGGTCCAGCAGCCCGGGCAGGGGGGCAAGATCGCCGTCCATGCTGAAGACGGCGTCGGTGACGATGAGCTTGGGGCTGCCCGGCGCGGTCCGCTCGAGCAACCGGCCGAGCTGATCGAGGTCCTTGTGCCGATACACTTTGAAGGCGGCACGGCTCAGCCGGCAGCCGTCCACCAGGCTGGCGTGATTGGAGCGGTCGGCAAAGACGACCCCATCTGGGCCGATGAGGGCCGGTATCACCCCCACATTGGCCATGTAGCCTCCCCCGATCAACAGCGCCGCGTCGGTCCCGGCGAAGGCCGCCAGCGCGGCCTCGCACCGTTCGTGCAGCGTCATGGTGCCGGTGATGAGGCGGGAAGCGCCGGCGCCCACGCCGTACGCCATCACCGCCTCTGCCGCCGCGGCTTTGACTTTGGGATGGTTGGCCAGCCCGAGGTAGTTATTCGAACCGAAATTCCGGTATACTTTGTCTTGGAGTGTGATGACGGCATCCTGGCCGGAAGAGACACAACGGAGCGTGCGGTAGAGATGGCGGGTTTTGAGCGACGTGAGGGTGTCTTCGAACATAGGCGCACTGATCGTGGTCGGTCGACGCGCGCTCCGTTACCCTACACAGGGGGCGGGGGCCTTGTCAATCGGCCGGGCGTCGGGCAGCCGCCGGCAACGAACCGGCGAAAGTGGGTGGTTCTCGTCGATAAATTCAGTGAAAACAAGACAAATTCCTTGACAATACGGCGGGGCATGGATACAATTTTCAGTGTAAGGCAGTGTGGCGCTTTCGGCGAGGCAGGGGCGTCCGGCCGCGACCGGCCCCACAGGTGGCCGAAGGGGACGACCGGCGAGGAGGGGAGAGGGCATGTTTGAACGATTCACCGACCGTGGACGGAAGATCATCATTCTCGCCCGCGAGGAAGCGGAACGGCATCAAAACGATTATCTTGGGACCGAGCATCTCGTCCTGGCCATTCTCCGCGAGGGTGACGGCATCGCCCTCGCCATGCTCAAGAAAATGGGGTTGTCGCCGGAGCACGTCCGATTGGAGATCGAACGGAACCTCCCCGGCGGCAGTTCCACCATGACCTTTGGCGAGATCCCCTTCACGCCGCGCGTCAAGAAAGTCATCGAATTTGCGATTGAAGAGGCCCGTTTACTCGGCCACAACTACATCGGCAGCGAGCACCTGTTGTTGGGCCTGTTGCGGGAAGAAGACGGCATGGGTGGCAAGATCCTGCGAAGTCTGGGGGCCAACCTGCTCAACGCCAGGCAGCTGGCCATCAGCCTCTCCAAGCGGTCGGCGACCCGGGAGAAGGAAAAGAAGAGCAACACCCCCGCGCTGGACGAATTCGGCCGCGATCTGACGCAACTGGCCTCGGAAGGGGCGCTTGATCCGGTCATCGGGCGAACCGATGAAATCGAGCGGGTGCTGCACATTCTTTGCCGGCGCACCAAAAACAATCCCGCCTTGATCGGGGAATCCGGCGTCGGCAAGACGGCGATCGTCGAAGGACTCGCCCAGCGGATCGTGCAGGGCGAGGTCCCGGACAACCTGTTGAACCGGCGAGTGATTTCCCTGGATCTCGGCTCGCTCGTGGCGGGCACCAAGTACCGCGGGCAATTCGAAGAACGGCTCAAGGTGGTGATGAAGGAAATCATCAACGCGGGCAATATCATCATCTTCATCGACGAATTGCACACGCTGGTGGGCGCCGGCGCGGCTGAAGGATCGATTGACGCGTCGAATATGCTCAAACCGGCGCTGTCGCGCGGCGAGATCCAGTGCATCGGCGCGACCACGCTGGACGAGTACCGCAAGCACATCGAACACGACGGGGCGCTGAAACGCCGCTTCCAGCCCATTTACGTGCAGCCGCCCGGCATTCCAGAAGCGATCAAGATCATCATGGGACTCCGCGACCGGTACGAGGAGCACCACGGCGTCAAGATCGAGGACGAGGCGCTGGAGGAGGCCGTCAAACTGGCCGACCGGTACATTTCAGACCGGTTTCTGCCCGACAAGGCGGTCGACGTGATCGACGAGGCGGGCTCACGCGCCAAGCTGCTGACCTATTCGCTGCCGGCGGAACTGCGCGGGATGGAGCAGGAGCTGAAGAAAATTTCCCGGGAAAAGGATCTGGCCATCCGCCTGCAAAATTTTGAAGAGGCGGTCAAGCTCCGCGAGGAAGAGGAGCGGATGAAGAAGCTCTTCGAAGAATCGAAGCAGGACTGGAAGAAGAAGCAGGAAAAGCAACGCCCCGTCATCGTGAAAGAGGATATTGCCTACGTGGTCTCCAAGATGACCGGCATCCCCCTCTACAAGCTGGAGGAGGAGGAGTCCAAGAAGCTGCTGGCGATGGAGGACGAGCTGCACCGGCGCATTGTCGGACAGGAGGAGGCGATCAAAGCGGTGTCACGGGCCATCCGCCGGTCGCGCGCCGGCTTGAAGGGCGACCGCCGCCCCATCGGCTCGTTCATGTTCCTGGGGCCCACCGGCGTCGGCAAAACGGAGCTGGCCCGTGCGCTGGCCGAATTGCTGTTCGATGACAAAGACGCCCTGATCCGGATTGACATGTCCGAATACATGGAACGGTTCAGCAGTTCCCGCCTGGTGGGCGCACCTCCGGGCTATGTCGGGTACGAGGAGGGCGGCCAGCTGACCGAACGGGTCCGCCGCCGCCCCTATTCCGTCGTGTTGTTTGACGAGATCGAAAAGGCGCACCCCGAGATCTTCAACATGCTGCTCCAGGTGCTGGACGACGGCGTGCTGACCGACAGCTTGGGTCGGAAGGTCGATTTCAAAAACACCGTGCTGATTATGACGTCCAACGTCGGCGCCCGACTGCTCGACAAGGCCACGCCCATGGGGTTCCAGCGGGACACGCAGGGTGAGCAGGTCAGGCAGATCAAAGAGACCGTTATGGGCGAGTTGAAAAAGACTTTCAATCCAGAGTTCCTGAATCGGCTGGACGAGGTGGTCGTCTTCCATCCGTTGACCAAGGAGCACCTGGTGAATATCGTCGACATTCTGATCGGCGAGGTCAACGCGCGGCTGGCGGAACAGGGGCTCTATCTGGAATTGACGCCCGAGGTCAAACAGTGGCTGATCGATGAAGGATACCAGCCGACCTACGGCGCCCGGCCGATGCGCCGCTGCATCCAGCGGAACATCGAAGACATGTTGTCCGAGGAGCTGTTGAAGGGGCGTTTCAAGGACACGAGCAAGGATAAGGAGCTCAAGCGGATCAAAGTCCTGCTCAAGGACCACACGCCGGCGTTTTTTGAAGAAGAGGCGCTGGCCGGCGTCTGAGCCACGGGGGCTCATCGGTCGCCGGCTTTATCCGCGTAATCCCGTGCGGTGACGGCCCTTCCGCCGGGTGTGATTGCCGATGAGCCTGATCAACGAGGCGCTGAAGAAAGCGGAGCGGGAATCAGAAGTCGATGTCGCTCCTGAGGGCGCCTACCCTCAGAAAATCTTTTTTGCTGCCGGTCGACCAGGCGGCCATCGTGTTCTGGGCCTTGGATTGGCGGTGCTGCTTTTGGGTGCACTGGCCGTGGCGGCGCTGCAGATGCCCGGTGTCACAGAGCGGCTCATGCCGTTCGGCGGCTCCCCTTCGATCTCCCAGGCGACACCTCGCCAACCGGCGACATCTACTCCGGCCCAACCGTCCACGACCACCGTCACCGGCAAGTCGAGTTCAATCCCGGCTGTGCCGCCACCCGCACACGTCGATCACTTGATCGCCGAGGGCCGGTCTGCGCTCCAGAACGGCGACATGGAGGCGGCCCGCTCGGCTTTCACCGAAGCGGCCGGGCTGGATCCGACGTCATCCGTGGCCCAGAACGGGCTGGGATTGGTCGAGAAGCGCGCAGGCAGGCTGGCAGACGCCGAACGGCACTATCTCGATGCGATCAGATTGGATCCGAACGATGCCGAGGCCCATAATAACCTGGCGCTGGTCTATGGACAGCAGGGGGATACCGACCGGGAGCTCGTCGAATACTCCACGGCGTTGAAGCTGCGTCAGAATTATCCAGAAGGCCATCTGAACTACGCCATCGCCCTCGAGCGCCTGGGCCGGTCCGCCGAGGCCAAGGTGGAATATGAGAAGTTTCTGGCCGATCCCCCCCCTGCACTGAGCCACCTGGCAGAGCAAGTCCGCACGCACATCTCCAACCTGCCGTCGTCGCCGCAGACCGGCGTGCACTGACCGTCGTCGCGGGCGGAAGGGCTAATGGAGATTCTGGGCATCGAGACGTCGTGCGATGAAACGGCCGTTGCCGTCGTGAGTGATGGCACGGAGGTGCGGTCCAATCTCCTGATCTCTCAATCGGCGTTGCATAGCGGGTACGGCGGGGTG